>Ga0307994_1000137_pt1 | contig 58407 bp, 45 predicted proteins | sample EllFjometagen261_FD_203171 | JGI IMG/M metagenome (GOLD analysis project Ga0307994, IMG submission 203171) | Marine microbial communities from Ellis Fjord, Antarctic Ocean - #261 | ecosystem: Environmental > Aquatic > Marine > Unclassified | place: Southern Ocean | collected 2014-11-02
GCCACCATGGCCGCCGCGCATGCCCTTGCCGGGGCCACCGCGCCACTTGCCGCCCTGACGAGCGCCGGGCTCGCCCTTGCCGGCTTCGGCGCGCATGCTCATGCGTTCGGCGCGTTTTGCCTCGCGGGCTTCGCGTGCTGCGGTCATTTCGGCCAGGCTGACTTCGCCGCTGCCATCGGTGTCGAGCTTCTTGAAGCGCTCGGCCTGACGGGCTTCGCGATCGGCCTTGTCGATCCTGCCGTCCTTGTTGACGTCCATCCGCGCGAACATCGTCTGCGCCTGGGTGCGGACCTCGGCCTGGGTGATCACGCCGTCCTGATTGGCATCGGGGCCGCGCATCTTGCCACCGGCGGGCTGCGCGACAGCCATGCTGCCGGTGAGCATCGCGGCAAGCGCGGCACCTGCGATAAGGGTCTTCTTCATGGGGTATTCCTTCATGTTCAATTCCTGAGGGGGAGAAAGCCGCCCCAACCGGTGCAAGGGGGGGGATGAGGCCAGGACGACTTCCTTGAGACCCGTTCTAGAGGCGCATTGTCGCACAGCTTTGCCGGATCGGGCACAAAAGTGTCGCAAAGTGTATCAGCCGGCACGCCCCGTTCATCCGGCCGCAAGCTGATCGCGGCTTTTCGCTGCAATGCAGCAACGCCCCGCTTGGCTAATGCGCTGCGGGCTGGTAGGCGCGCGTGCATGCTCGCAATGAACAACATCACCGTCCGGCTGGGTGGCCGCACGATCCTCGACGGCGCAACCGCAGCCATTCCCCCCGGCGGCCGCATCGGCCTGATCGGGCGCAACGGCGCGGGCAAGTCCACGCTGATGAAGGTGATGATCGGCGAGCTCGAGCCCGATGACGGCGAGATTGAGATGCCGCGCCTCGCCAAACTTGGCTATATCGCGCAGGAAGCGCCGCACGGAGCGATGACCCCGCTCGATACCGTGCTCGCCGCAGATGTGGAGCGCACGAGCCTGCTCGAAGAGGCCGAGACCTGCACCGATCCCGACCGGCTGGGCGATGTCCACGAACGGCTGCTCGCGATCGATGCCTACAGCGCGCCATCGCGCGCGGCGATCATCCTTACCGGGCTGGGCTTCGACGACGAGATGCAGAACCGCCCGCTCGACAGCTTTTCGGGCGGCTGGAAGATGCGGGTCGCGCTGGGTGCGCTGCTGTTCTCGCAGCCCGATGTGCTGTTGCTCGATGAACCTTCGAACCACCTCGATCTTGAAGCGACCTTGTGGCTGGAGAACTTCCTCAAGGCTTACCCCGCGACGCTGATCGTGATCAGCCACGAACGCGACCTGCTCAACAACGTCGTCGATCACATCCTGCATCTGCAGGGCGGCAAAGTGACGCTCTATCCCGGCGGCTATGACAGCTTCGAGCGCCAGCGCGCCGAACGCGCCGCGCAGCTTGCCGCCGCCAAGGCCTCGCAGGATGCGCAGCGCGCCAAATTGCAGGACTATGTCGCGCGCAACAGCGCCCGCGCCTCGACCGCCAAGCAGGCGCAGTCGCGTGCCAAGATGCTCGCCAAGATGCAGCCGATCACCGCGCTGATGGAAGACCCGAGCCTGTCGTTCGATTTCCCCAGCCCGTCAGAGCTCAAGCCGCCTTTGATCACGCTCGATCTGGCGGCGGTCGGTTATGCTGAGGACAATCCCATCCTGCGGCGGCTCAATCTGCGGATCGATCCCGATGACCGGATCGCGCTGCTGGGCCGCAACGGCAACGGCAAGACCACGCTCGCCCGCCTGCTCGCGGCGCAGCTTCCCGCGCTCGAAGGCGCGATGGAAACCGCGGGCAAGATGCAGATCGGCTATTTCACCCAGTATCAGGTCGAAGAGCTCGAGGCCGACAGCACCCCGCTCGAACAGATGACTCGCGCGATGAAGGGCAAGACGCCCGCTGCCGTGCGCGCGCAGCTGGGCCGGTTCGGCTTCTCGGGCAACCGCGCGATGTCGAGCGTCGGCACGCTGTCAGGCGGCGAGCGCGCGCGGCTCGCGCTCGCACTGATCACCCGCGATGCCCCGCACCTGCTGATCCTCGACGAACCCACCAACCATCTGGACGTCGACGCGCGCGAGGCTTTGGTCCAGGCGCTCAACGAATATGACGGCGCGGTGATCCTGATCAGCCATGACCGCCACATGGTCGAGCTGACCGCCGACCGGCTGGTGCTGGTCGATGCCGGCACCGCGACCGAATATAACGGCTCGATGCGCGACTATATGGACTTCGTGCTCGGCATCAACCAGCCCAAGGGCGATCCCAAGCCCAAGATGTCCAAGAAGGACAAGAAGGCCGACGCCTTCCACCGCGACCAAATCCGCAAGATGGAGAACAAGGTCAAGACAGCGGAAAAGGCCGTCGCCGAGCTGCAGGCGCAGTGTTCGGACATCGACCGCGCGATGTTCGATCCGTCTTCCGCAAAGCCCGAACACGCCAAGCTGACGATGAGCGAACTGGCGCGCCAACGCACACGGCTGGGCGAACTGCTCGCCGAGGCCGAAGCTGCCTGGCTGGAATGCAACGAGAAGCTCGAAGCGCTGAATTGACGCTTGCTGGCACCCTTGGGATGGTTTAACTGATCGGTTAAATCAACCAGACCCGAGAGGATACCAGCATGGCCGACGCCTATATCATCGACGCTGTCCGCACCCCGCGCGGGGTCGGCAAGCCCGGCAAGGGCGCGCTGTCGCACCTGCACCCGCAGGATCTGGCCGCGACCGTGCTCAAGGCGATCAAGGACCGCAACCATCTCGACACCGCGACCGTCGACGATGTCATCTGGTCGACTTCGACCCAGAAGGGGAAGCAGGGCGGCGACCTCGGCCGCATGTCCGCGCTCGCAGCAGGCTATGATGTCAAGGCCAGCGGCATGACGCTGGACCGCTTCTGCGGCGGCGGCATCACCTCGGTGAACCTCGCGACCGCAGCGGTGATGTCGGGCATGGAAGATTGCGTGATCGCGGGCGGCACCGAGATGATGAGCTACACCCAGACCGTGGGCGCTGCCGAGGCTAATGCCGGGATGCCGCCGCCGCTGATGGGATCGCACAACCCCGCGCTCGACGAGCTGCACCCGCAGTCGCACCAGGGCGTGTGCGGCGATGCGATCGCTTCGATGGAGGGCATTTCGCGCGAAGCCTTGGATGCGTTGGCCCTGGTCAGCCAGCAGCGCGCCGCGCGCGCGATTCGAGAGGGCCGCTTCGACAAGTCTGTGGTCCCGGTGCATAACCCGGACGGCAGCATCGCGCTCGACCGCGAGGAGTTCCCCCGCCCCGACACCACCGCCGAAAGCCTTGCCGCATTGAAGCCCGCCTTTGCCGGCATGGCCGATTTCGAGATCGGCGGCACCACCTTCCGCAAGCAGATCAACCGGCGCTATCCCGATCTCACCATCGAGCACATGCACCACGCGGGCAACAGCTCGGGCGTGGTCGATGGCGCCGCTGCCGTGCTGATCACCTCGAAGGCTTATGCCGACAAGCACGGGCTTAAGCCGCGCGCGCGGATCGTCACCTATGTCAACATGGGCGATGACCCGACGCTGATGCTCAACGCCCCCGTCCCCGCCGCGAAAAAGGCGCTGGAGCGCGCAGGCCTGTCCAAGGACGACATCGACGTGTGGGAAATCAACGAGGCGTTTTCGGTGGTCGCCGAAAAGTTCATCCGCGATCTCGATCTCGACCGCGAGAAGGTCAACATCAACGGCGGCGCGATGGCCTTGGGCCATCCGATCGGCGCGACCGGATCAATGCTGATCGGCACCGCACTCGATGAGCTCGAGCGCTCGGGCGGCCGCTATGGCCTGATCACGATGTGCGCCGCAGGCGGCATGGCGCCTGCGATCATCATCGAACGCATCTGAACCGAACCACGGCCCGGTGAGCGCGCTTTACACGAGCGCGTTCACCGCCGCCATGAACGGGCCAATCGACACCGGCTTTGAGACATAACCCTCCGCCCCGGCGGCGCGAATCCGGTCCTCGTCACCCTTGCCGGCATAAGCGGTGACCGCCATGATCGGGATCAGGCGCAGGTCGCGATCGGCCTTGATCGCCTCGATCAGCTCCAGCCCGCTGATATGCGGCAGCTGGATATCCATGATGATCAGCCCGGGCACGAACTGCCGCGCGCGTTCCATCACCTCGCGGCCATCGGCCAGCCCCTCGACGGCAAAGCCGTGCGCGGTGAGGAGATCGCAGAAAAGTTTGCGATTAAGGTCGTTATCCTCGACAACCAGCACTCTTTTTGCCACTGAACCGCTTATCCAAATTGCCGGTGCATTGGGCGCCGGACGTTATTCACCAGAACGCGGATGTAGGCCAAAGCCGTGACCGATACAATCAGGCCAGATACCCCGTCAGACAGGGGTGCTCCCCATGATCCGGCCACCATGGCGCTGCTGGCGCTGTCGTGGCTGCTCGGCGATGGCGAGCGTGCTGAAAGGCTGCTCTCGCTCACCGGAATGACCGTGGACGACCTGCGCGCCGGCGCTTCGAACCCCCGCATCCTGGCGGAATTCATCCGCTATCTGGAAGGGCATGAGGCGGATCTGATCGCCGCTGCCGATGCCATCGGCGCGAGCCCCGCGGCCTTGGTCAATGCCCGCATCCAGCTGGAACGCCAGACTTGAAACCGAACGGATCCGACATGACCCCCTCTCCCAAGGCACCCCGCCCGCTGCTGATCACCGATTGCGACGAGGTGCTGCTGTATATGGTCGCGCCCTTCCGCGACTGGCTGGACGAGGCGCACGATATCGAGTTCGACATGTCCGGCGGCGATTTCGCCAAGGCACTGGTCGATCGCAAGACCCGCGAGGCGGTGAAACCCGGCGATATCTGGCCGCTGCTCAACGCCTTCTTCGACACCGAAATGCATCGCCAGATGCCGATTCCCGGCGCGGTCGAGGCATTGAAGGCGATCGGCGAGCATGCCGACATCGTGGTGCTGACCAACCTCAACGATCACCGCCAGCAGTCGCGCAGCGAGCAGCTTGCGCGCTTTGGGCTGCACCACCGCGTCGTGTGCAACCAGGGACCCAAGGGCGAACCGCTCAAGCGCCTGGTCGACGAACACGCGCCTTCGGTTGCGATCTTTGTCGACGACCTGCCCCAGCATCACGAATCGGCCGCCGAGCACGCGCCCGAGGTCTGGCGGCTGCACATGGTCGGCGAGACCGCGCTGGCGCCGCACATCGTCTGCGCGGCGGCTGCGGGCCATGCGCATGCGCGGATCGACAGCTGGACCGCCGCGCTCGACTGGGTGATGGAACGCATCGCGCTGGGTGTCCCCGCCCCCGGCATCGAGGCTGCGGCTTGACGCTGGCCGGCACATTGGAGAATACGAGCATATGACTGACAGCATTGAACAAAAGCTCGCCGAACTGGGTCTCGAACTGCCCCAGCCCGCCGCTCCCGTCGCATCCTATGTCCCCGCCGTGGAAGTGGGCGGCATGCTCTACATCTCGGGCCAGCTGCCGTTCATCGACGGCAAGGTCGTCACCGGACGGCTGGGCGAGAATGTCTCGCTCGAGGCCGGAGAGGCCGCCGCGCGCGCCTGCGGCATCATGCTGATCGCGCAGATGAAGGCAGCTCTGGGCTCGCTCGACCGGGTCGAGCGGATCGTCAAACTGGGTGCGTTCATTTCCAGCACGCCCGAGTTCAACGCCCAGCCCAAGGTCGCCAATGGCGCATCGGACCTGATGGTCCAGGTGTTCGGCGCGGCGGGCCAGCATGCGCGCAGCGCCGTCGGCGTTCCCGTCCTGCCCCTGGGCGCCGCCGTGGAGATCGATGCCATTGTCGCCGTTCGGCCTGCTTGACGGCTGGCTGGCGCCGCCGCCCGAACCGCGCCGCATCGCCTGGCTGGGAGAGCAGCCCTACGCCCATCGCGGTCTGCATGACGGCATGTGGCAGGGCCCTGTGCTCGAAAACGGCCTGCCCGCGTTCGCTGCAGCGATCGCGGCAGGACATGGCATCGAATGCGATGTCCAGCGCAGCATCGACAACCGCGCGGTGGTGTTCCACGACTTTTCATTGAGCCGGCTGACGCTGGCTCAGGGCCGAGTCGATGGCAAGACCGCCGCCGAACTCACCCAGATCCGGCTGATGGGGCAGAACGGCGCGATCGCAGAATTGGGCGCGGTGCTGGGCGTGGTGCGCGGGCGCGCGCCGATCCTGATCGAGATCAAGACCGAGACCGACCATGTCGCACCCCTGTGCCTCGCGGTGCGCCGCGCGCTCGAAGGCTATGGCGGCAAGGCGGCGATCATGAGCTTCCACCCCGCGGTCTCGGCCTGGTTCCGGCGGCAGGCGCCTCACATCGTGCGCGGGCTGGTGATGACCGAGGAAGGGTCACATGGCTGGAAGGGCACGATGCGCCGCCACCTTGATTTTTGGCAGGCCAAACCCGATTTCCTCGCGTATGACATTCGCGATCTTCCCAGCCGCTTTGCCGCAGCCCAGCGCGCCCGTGGCCTGCCCGTGCTGACCTGGACGGTGCGCACCGACGAACAGCACGCCATCGCCGCAGACCATGCCGATGCGCCGATCTATGAACGCGCGCTGGCGCCGGACCCCGCCCCGCCCGCATGAGCGAAAAGGCGATCACCGCCGAGGTCGGCCGCAGCATCGCCGCGCTGGATGCGGGTCAATGGGATGCGCTGGCGGGCACCGACAATCCGTTCGTCTCCCACGCCTTTCTCAGCCTGCTCGAAGCTTCGGGCAGCGTCGGCCGCGGCACCGGCTGGACCCCTGCCCCGATCACCATCAAGGGCGAAGACGGCAGGCTGGTCGCGGCGCTGCCCGCCTATCTCAAGAGCCACAGCCAGGGCGAATATGTCTTCGACCACAATTGGGCGCATGCGTGGGAGAATGCCGGGGGAAGCTATTACCCCAAGCTGCAGATTTCCGTCCCCTTCACGCCCGCGACCGGCCCGCGCATCCTGCTCGCCGATCCGGTATGGTCGCTGCCGATCCTGACCGCCGCGCAGAACCTTGCCGAGCAGAACAACCTCTCCTCGGTGCACGCGACCTTCATCGAGCCCGCCCAACTGCCGCTGTTCGAGCAGGCCGGATGGCTGCTGCGCGCCGACACCCAGTTTCATTGGCACGACGAGAATTATGGCGATTTCGAGGGCTTTCTCGGCTCGCTGACCTCGCGCAAGCGCAAGGATCTGCGCAAGGAGCGCGCCAAGGCGCAGGAGGGCGTCGAGATCGTCCACCTCACCGGCGACATGATCACCGAAGCGCATTGGGACGCGTTCTGGATCTTTTACCAGGACACCGGCGCGCGCAAATGGGGCCAGCCCTATCTCACCCGCGAGGCCTTCAGCCTGATGGGGCAGACGATGGCCGACCGCATCCTGCTGATCCTCGCGCTGCATGACGGCCGCCCGATCGCAGGGGCGCTCAACTTCATCGGCAGCGACACGCTCTATGGTCGCTACTGGGGCTGCACGGTGGACAAGCCGTTCCTGCATTTCGAGCTGTGTTATTATCAGGCGATCGATGCAGCGCTCAGCCGGGACCTGACCCGGGTCGAGGCTGGCGCGCAGGGCGGACACAAGATGGCGCGCGGCTATGCGCCCGAGATCACATGGTCGGCGCACTATATCCCCGATCCCGGCTTCCGCCGCGCGGTGGGCGATTTCCTCAAGCGCGAGCGTGCAGCGGTGCAGGCCGACCGAGAGATGCTGACCGAGATGCTGCCGTTCAAGCGCGGTCCATCTGCGGCTTGACGCACGCGCGTGCCCGGCGCACGCTGCGCGTATCTGCAACCCGCTGCGATTCCAGCAGAAAGCCCCACACTTCATGCGCACCATTCGATATGCCGCCCTGCTGCTTGCGTTCGCCAGCCCCACTGCCCTGCTCGCCCAGGCCGCGCCCGACAGCCGACTGACTGGCCAGGACCTGTTTTCGCTCGAGGTCGCCGCCGATCCGCAGATCGCGCCCGATGGCAGTGCAATCGCCTTCGTCAGGCGCGCCAACGACATCATGTCGGACAAGGCCGTCTCGTCGATCTGGCTGGTCAACACCGCGAGCGGCGAGATGACCCCGGTTGCCGCTGGCCCCGGCGGGCACAGCCAGCCGCGCTGGTCGCCCGATGGCAAGCGTCTTGCCTATGTCTCGACCGCAGAGGGCGGCGCGCCGCAACTCTACGTCCGCTGGATGGCGAGCGGAGAGGCGGTGCGGATCACGGGACTCCCCGAAAGCCCCGGCAACATCGCCTGGTCACCCGATGGCACGCAGATCGCCTACACCCTGTTCGTGGCTGTCGAAGGGCCCAGGCTGGGCAAGGCGCCCGAAAAGCCCGAGGGCGCGACATGGGCCGCGCCGCTCGAAACCTATGACCTGCTCGCCTATCGCGCCGATGGCGCGGGCTATATCAAGCCCGGGTTCGACAAAATCTTCGTCGTCCCCGCCACCGGCGGCGCGCCGCGCCAGCTGAGCTTCGGCGAGTATCATGATGGCGGCGGGCTGACCTGGAGCAAGGACGGCAGCACGCTCTACTTCTCGGGCAACCGCTCTCCCGACTGGGAAAGCGATCCGGTGGATGCGGAGATCTACGCGCTGGATATCGCCAGCGGCACGATCACCGCGCTCACCGACCGCGACGGCCCGGACGCATCGCCGGTGGTCTCCCCCGATGGCAGCAAAATCGCGTATCTGGGCTTCGACGACAAGCTGCTCGGCTATCACAACGCGCAGGCCTATGTGATGAACCGCGATGGCTCGGGCAAGCGCGCGGTCGCACCCTCGCTCGATCGCAGCATCGACACGCTCGTCTGGGCGCCCGATGGCCAGGCGCTGATCGCGCAATATGACGACCATGGCGAGACTTTGGTCGCGCGCATCGGGATGGACGGATCGGTGCGCGAGATCGTGCGCGGCCTGACCGGCCCGTCGCTCGACCGGCCCTATTCGGGTGGATCGTTCAGCGTCGCGAAGTCCGGCGCGATTGCCTATTCGGGTGGCAATGCCACCAAGCCTGCCGATGTCATGCTGGCGAGCGGCGGAAAGACCCGGACGCTGACACGGTTCAACAGCACGCTGATGGCGAGCAAGCGGCTGGGCGATGTCCGCAAGATGACCACCGCCTCGACCTTTGATGGCCGCGAGATCGAAGGCTGGCTGACGCTGCCGCCGGGCCATGTCCCCGGTACCCGCGTGCCTTTGGTGCTCGAAATCCATGGCGGTCCGTTCGCGGCTTATGGTCCGCATTTCTCAAGCGACAACCAGCTCTATGCAGCATCGGGTTATGCGGTGCTGTCGGTCAATCCGCGCGGATCAACCAGTTACGGCGCGGAGTTCGCAAACCTTATCCATCATGCCTATCCCGGCAACGACTATGACGATCTGATCGCGATGGTCGACAAGGCGATCGCCGATGGCGTTGCCGATCCCGATCAACTGTTCGTCACCGGCGGATCGGGCGGCGGGGTGCTGACCAGCTGGATCGTCGGCAAGACCGACCGCTTCAAGGCCGCCGCGACGCAGAAGCCGGTGATCAACTGGACCAGCCAGGCGCTGACCGCCGATGGGCCTGCGTTCTTCGCGAAATACTGGTTCGGAAAAATGCCGTGGGAAGATCAGGCGAGCTATTGGGCGCGCTCGCCGCTGTCGCTGGTCGCCAATGTCAAGACGCCGACTCTGGTGGTGGTCGGCAGCGAGGACTACCGCACCCCGGTCAGCGAGTCCGAGCAATACTACACCGCGCTCAAGCTGGTCGGCGTGCCGACGGCTCTGGTCAAGGTTCCGGGCGCCAGCCATGGCGGCATCGCGGCGCGGCCATCGCAAAGCGCGGCCAAGGCCTCGGCGATCATCGCCTGGTTCGAACGCTACCGCAAACCGGCAGCGCAATAGGTCAGGCGGCGCGCGCTGCGATCTGCTGGAGCCAGGCGCGGGCTTCGCGCTGGGCTTCGGCGATCTGCCGGGCGGTCATTTCCTCGGAGATTTCCGCGCGGCACAATTGGCTTTCCTCATGCCCCTTCACGGCGGCGAGGTTGAACCATTTGTGCGCCTCGATCAGATCGACGTTGACGCCGTGTCCCCCGGTGGAAAATGCCACCCCCAGATCGAAATAGGCGTTGATGTCGCCGCGCGCGGCGGCGGCCAGCTTGCTCTCGATCAGAAACGTCGCGGACTTCAGACTGTTAGCCATCTCACATGCCCCTCTTTGCATGGCCGGTTGATCCGACAGGGGCGAGAGTGGGAAAATGTGGTGAAGAAAAGGTTAATCCGGCAGATACCATGCCAGAAGTTTTACATTACCTTGCGTTTACGGGCATATTATCGATGAGCCGAGTGCTGCCGATGCGCGCGGCGACCAGCAACCGCGCCGGACGATCGGCGCTGGCCATCGGCTCCAGCGTCACCGCATCGGCCAAAGTGACATAATCGACCGAGGCAAATCCGGCGGCCAGCAGCGCCTGTTCGATCCCCCGCGTCGCTTCGCCCACCGGGCCACCCGCCTCGATCACCGCGATCCCCGCCTGCATTGCGCGCGGCAGCATCGCGGCGGCAGCGCGCTGTTCGGAGGTCAGATACGCGTTGCGCGACGACAGCGCGAGCCCGTCGGCATCACGAACCGTCGGCACGCCGATGATGTCGAGCCCGAAATTGAGATCGCGCGCCATCGTGCGGATCACGGCCAGTTGCTGGTAATCCTTCTCGCCGAACAGCGCCATGTCGGGCTGGACCTGATTGAACAATTTGGCGACGACGGTGGCGACGCCATCGAAGTGCCCGGGCCGCGCCGCGCCGCACAGGCCATCGCTCACCCCCGCCACGCTGACGTTGGTGGCAAAGCCGGCAGGGTAGACCTGATCGACATCGGGCGCCCACAGGATCGCGACGCCAGCCTCGCTCAGCATTGCGGCATCGGCCTCTTCCTGCCGGGGATAGGCATCAAGATCCTCGTTCGCGCCGAACTGCATGGGGTTGACGAAGATCGAGGCAACGACATGGTCAGCGCGCTGCTTCGCCTCGCGCACCAGTTGCATGTGCCCCGCGTGCAGCGCGCCCATGGTGGGGACCAAAGCCACCTCGCCGCCCTGCCGCCGAAGCAGCGAAACCGCTGACCGCAACCTGTCTACCCGACGTATGATTTGCACCTTGGTAAAGCCTCCGATAGGGAACTGCCGCATGGGGTACGGGTCGTGCCCGCACGTGATTCACTAGGCAGCACTGGCACATTCGTCGTCCTGCTGGAAGGGGCTGAAAACCATGGACATGATGACGCGCAAGGCGTCCCCGCACCATATCGTATTTGCCAATGAAAAGGGCGGCACCGGCAAATCGACCAGCGCGGTGCATGTCGCAGTGGCGCTTTCGTATCTGGGTTTCCGGGTCGGCGCGATCGATCTCGATCCTCGCCAGCGCACGCTGCATCGCTATCTGGAAAACCGCGTCGCGACGCAGCAGCGCCGCAGCATCACCCTGCCCACCCCCAATTTCGAGGTGTTCCAGGATGACACCCAAGCGCGGCTGGAGCAGATGGTCACCAAGATGAGCCAGGAATGCGACTTTCTGGTCTATGACACCCCCGGCCGCGACGACAAGTTCGCGCGCTTCGTCGCCACCCGCGCCGACACGCTGGTCACCCCGCTCAATGACAGCTTCGTCGATTTCGACCTGATCGGCCAGGTGGACCCCGAAAACTTCAAGGTCCGCCGCCTGAGCTTCTATGCCGAGCTGATCTGGGAAGCGCGCAAGGCGCGCGCCAAGACCGACGGGATCGAGATCGACTGGGTGGTGCTGCGCAACCGCACCCAGCAGACCGACGCGCGCAACAAGCGCCGCCTTGATGCCGCGCTGGCCGAACTCTCCAAGCGTGTCGGCTTCCGCTATGTGCAGGGCCTGTCCGAACGCGTGGTCTACCGCGAGCTGTTCCCCTCGGGACTCACCTTGCTCGACAAGGGCCATCTGGCGGATCTGGGCACCAGCCACATCATCGCGCGGCAGGAACTGCGCGAGATGGTCTCCGCGCTCAACCTGCCCGGCGTCGGCAGCCGCGCCGCCGAACGCCAGCCGCAATTGCTCTGATCAGGGTGCCTTCGGCATCAGCTTGAGCGTCATCGCGGTCATCGCCTCGGCGGCGGTCGCGATGACGGTATCGGCTTCGGGCGCCCAGAACGGGCTGTGCAACGAAGGCATCTCGATGCCCTCCTTCTTGGCCTTGGTGTATTCGGCGACCGGCACCCCGCCCACCCAGAAGATCAGGCTGGTGATGTTGTCCGGGTCCGCGCGGTAGAAGCGGCTGAAATCCTCGCCCCCCATCGACGGCGGCACCTGCGCGACGCGCTGCTCACCGAACCGCGCCTTGAGCATCGCGGCGGTCTCGCGGGTGAAATCGGGGCTGTTGTAGACCGCAGGGGTGAAGGTGTCGCTCATCGTCACCACCGGCATCCTGTCCTCGGGAACCCCTGCGGCTATCGCCTCGCCCTTGGCGATGCGCTTGATGCCTTCTAGGATCTTGGCCCGGGTCTCGTCTGAATAGCTGCGCACGGTGAGCAGCAGCGTCGCCTCGTCCGAGATGATGTTGTGCTTGGCGCCTGCCTGGAAGCTGCCCACGGTCACCACCGCGGCATCCTGCGGATCGAGCTCGCGGCTGATCAGCGTCTGCAGCGTGGTTACAATGCGCGCGCCCAGCACGATCGGGTCCTTCGTCGATTGCGGATAGGCGCCGTGCCCGCCCAGCCCCTTCACCTTGATATCGACGCTGTCGACATTGGCGAGCGCAAAGCCCGGGGTGTAGCCGATGAACCCGGCGGGCGCCTGCGCGGCATCATGGAAGCCGAGGACATATTTGGGCTTGGGAAAGCGGGTGAACAGACCGTCTTCGAGCATCGCCACCGCGCCCGATCCGATCTCCTCGGCCGGCTGCAGGATCATCACCAATGTGCCCGACCATTCCGCCTTGCGCTTGACCAGCTGCCGCGCGGTCGCGACCCAGCCGGTCATGTGGGTGTCATGCCCGCAGGCGTGCATCACCCCGGTCTCGATCCCCGCCGGGCTCATCGCGCGCACCTTGCTGGCGTAAGCGAGACCCGTCTGCTCGACCACCGGCAGCCCATCCATGTCGGCGCGCAGCATCACCACCGGCCCGGGGCCGTTCTTCATCACCGCGACCACACCGGTCTTGCCGACGCCCTCGGTGACCTCGAAGCCCAATTTGCGTGCCTCGGCGGCGAGCTTCCTGGCGGTCTTCACCTCCTGGAAGCTGAGCTCGGGATTGGCGTGCAGATCGCGGTAAAGGTCCATCAGGCCCGGCATGTCTGCGGCGATATCGGCGCGGATCGTGTCCTGCGCCTGCGCGGGCATGGCAACCGCGAGAGCCAGAGTGGATGCGGCAAGCGCGCGCGCGAACATCGATGCGACCGGCATAAGTGTCTCCCCAGACATATGTTTGGCCGACAGGCTAACGTGTTGAACGCATTACGCCAACGGGTTTTGACCCGTCATTCCCGCGAACGCGGGAATCCCGCTGATCGCGGCGCGGATTGTTCCGCCTTACCTGATCGGACGCAGATCGATGATGTCGAGCGTCGATTCATAATAGGGATTGGGAAAGACGATCCGCCAGCGGTCCTTGCCGATCCGCTCGACGGTTCCGGCCATGTCGCGTTCCTTGTCCTGGCCATAAGGCACCAGCGTCTCGTCATCGCCCAGCATCAGCGAGCCGAGGAACACGCCGCTCCGCTTGCCATCGACGTGGATGAACCCGACCGGGCGCTGCGATCCGGTGAGCTTGACGAACTGCCGCGTCGCGCCGCTGCCGTAGATCGCGCAGGCAAAATCGGGATAGGCGATGAACGCCAGATACTTGCCGCCCAGCTTGTGCGTCGCGCACAGATATTTGCCCTCGGGCGGCAGCGGGTTTTCCAGGCGCTTCTTGGGGTCGTACAGCAATGCTGCCTTGGCCAGATCGCCTGCAAATTCCGAAGCCTGCACCTCGGCGAGTGCAGCGGCGAATGCCGAATCGCGCTGTCGGAGCCGCTCGGCGTCGGCGGGAGTGATGATGTCCTGCCAGCGCTGCGCGTGCGCGGGCGAACCAAGCGCCAGCGCGGCCAGTGCCAGCCCGGCTGCAAACCTCAATGCCATGCTCACTCTCCCCTGTCTTGCACCCTGCAGGCGCGATCAGCCATGCGGGGCGAGATCGAACGCTGCGGTCTTGCCGTCCAAGATGTTCTGCGCCAGCAGGTCGCCGCGTTCCAGCACCGCCTGCACCGCCTCGATCCCCTGTTCCCAGTGCATGTCCATGGTGCCGCGCGAAAACTCGAAGTCGCGCATTCCGCTTTCCCAGCGCTGCACATTGTAGATCAGGTGAACGATGTTGACTGCATTGTCCTCGACCAGCGCGCGGACGCGCTCGACATTGGGATCGCTGCACATATCGGGCGGCAGCATCGCCAGCACCTTGCGCAGCGCCTCGTGCTCCTTGCGCAGCTTGAGATAGTAATCGGTCACCTGCCGGGTGCGGCTGGAATAGCGGATGTCCTTCTCGCGGCTCATCACGTCAGCAAACTTGGTGGGCAGTTCGCCGCGCGCGGGAAACAGGTCGATCTGGAAGGCGAGCATGTCGCTGGTCTGGTTGTCGAGCACATAGGCGAGCGGCGTGTTGCTCACCAGGCCGCCATCCCAGTAATGCTTGCCGTTGATTTCCACCGGCGCAAAGCCTGGCGGCAGCGCGCCCGATGCCATGATGTGTCGCGCATCGATGGTCTGCGGACCGTGCGGGTCCTTGGTGTCGAAATAATAGAAATTGCCCGATTCCACGTTCACCGCGCCCACCGAGAAGCGCACGGGCCCGTTGTTCAGCCGATCCCAGTCGACAAAGCGGTTGAGCGTCTCGATCATCGGGGTGGTATCATACATGCTGACCGCAGCAGGCGTTCCCGGCCAGGCGAAGGTGGGCGGCAGCATGTGCGGGCGGAAGAAGCCCGGCACGCCGACGGTCGCGGCCATGGCCGCGCCCGCATAATGGTTCATCTCGCGCCAGTAATCGGCATCGCCCAGCATGAAGTCGAACGTGCCCGAGGTTACCAGCTCCCAGAATTCGCGCAGCCGGGTGCAGGCGAGATGCGGCTCGTTGCCCGCGATGATCGCCGCGTTGATCGCACCGATCGATATCCCTGCGACCCAGTCGATTCGCACATTCTGCCGCACCAGTTCGCTGAACACGCCCGCCTGATACGATCCCAGCGCGCCCCCGCCCTGCAGCACCAGCGCGACGGTTTCAGGCAGCGGAACGGCTGCGGACTGGGTATCCAGCGCATCTTGAGTGCCGGGCATAGAAGGTCCTTATCTGGTGGCGTGCGTCCACGCGCTTTGACGCCAACCCTATGCCGCAGCGCACCATAACGCAATTGGCGTGAAAAAACGGTGCTGCCAAATCGGCGCGCGCGGCGTACCATTGCTCACCAGCAGGACAGGAACCGCCAACGCCATGAAGCTCGACGACTATCGCACCTCCGACAATATCTCCGATCAGCGCGGAGGCGGCGGGGGTGGCCCGCGCTTTCCCATCGGCGGCGGCAAGATGGGCATCGGCACCATCCTGATCCTGGGGATCGCGGCGCTGGTGTTCGGAATCAACCCGATGGAGCTGATGCAGGGCGGCGGCATGACCGGCGGCGCGCCGGTGCAGACGCAGGGCCCTGGAGCGGCTGGAGGCCAGAGCGCGGACCAGAGCTGCGCGGTCGATGAAAAGAGCAAGTTCAGCTGCCAGGTGCTCGCAAGCACCGAGGATACCTGGGGCGCGCTGTTCAAGGAGCAGGGGCAGACCTATCAGCCCGCCACCCTCACCTTCTACGACCGCAACGGCCAGTCTGGCTGCGGCGCGGCGCAAAGCGCGATGGGGCCGTTCTATTGCCCCGCCGACAACGGCATCTATCTCGACACCAGCTTCTTCGACGAGCTCGCCACCCGCTTCGGCGCGGCGGGCGATTTCGCGCAGGCCTATGTCATCGCGCACGAGGTCGGCCACCACATCCAGACAATCAGCGGCCGCTCCGATCAGGTCCGCCGCGCGCAACGCACCGCCAGCGAGGCACAGGGCAACGACCTGCAGGTGCGCATGGAGCTCGAGGCGGACTGCTATGCCGGGGTTTGGGCCGCGCGCAACCGCGAACGGATCGAGCCGGGCGATATCGAGGAAGGTCTGACCGCCGCCAACGCCATCGGCGACGATACGCTGCAAAAGGCCGCCGGACGCAGGCCGGTGCCCGAAAGCTTCACCCATGGCACGTCGGCACAGCGCATGGCGTGGCTGAAGAAGGGCCTGAGCACCGGCGATCCGGCGCAGTGCGACACGTTCAGCGTGGCGCGGCTCTAGAACGGCGCATCGTTTTGCAGGTCCGCGCGTATCCGCAACAAGCGCGTCCCGTTTGACGCCAACATGAGGGGAACAACCATGCATCGCACCGTGATTACGCTTGCCGGCCTTGCCTTTGTCGGCAGCGCCCTGCCTGCCAGTGCGCAGAACCCGGGCTCGAATGGCCCGCGCTCGACCGAACAGGTGGCAGAAGAGGTGGTGACCCAGCCGGTCGAGGATGTCGGGCTCGACAAGAAGGACATTCCGGAAAACCTGATCGCCATTCAGGACAAGCCCTATTCACTGGTGGGCATCAAGACCTGCTCGCAGATACGCAGCGCGATCGGCGACATGGATGCGGTGCTGGGCGAGGATCTCGACGTGCCCTATGAAAAGACCCGCGACGACAAGCGCAAGGACACCGCAGGCAAGGTCGGCGGACTGATCGTCAACTCGATCATCCCCTTCCGCCGCGTGATCCGCGAGATTTCGGGCGCAGCCGCGCAGGAGCGCCGCTACAATGCCGCAGTCTATGCTGGCGTCGTCCGCCGAAGCTTCCTCAAGGGCGTCGGGCTGCAGCGCGGCTGCAAATACCCGTCGGCACCTGCCCCTGCGAGCATGAAGTAACTTGCTTCAAAACTCTCTCCCTTTAGGGGAGGTGGCTCGCCGCAGGCGAGACGGAGGGGAAGCGCCCAGGTGATGTGTCGGATCGGATACACGATCCGGCTGCCCCTCCACCGCTTCGCGGTCCCCCTCTCCGTTCCGGGGAGGATCTGACAGTTGGGGGCAACACACATGCGACGTTTTCCGGTCCGGCGGCTGGCAGATTGCCACACGGTCGACGATTTTCGGGATCTCGCGCGCCGCAAGCTGCCCTATCCGGTGTTTCATTACATCGATGGCGCCGCCGACGACGAGGGGACGCGGCGCCGCAACACGGCAGCGTACGAGGACTGCGACCTGATCCCCAACGTGCTGGCAGGCGTTGCCGATATCGACATGTCGACCACGCTGATGGGGCGCAAGATCGACATGCCTTTGTTCCTCTCCCCCACCGCGCTGCAGCGATTGTTCCACTGGCGCGGCGAAAAGGCAGTCGGCGCGGCGGCGGAGAAGTTCAACACCTTCTTCGGCATCTCCTCGCTCGCCACGGTCAGCCTTGCCGAGATCGGCGACAGCATCTCCAGCCCCAAGCTGTTCCAGCTCTATGTCCACAAGGACAAGGGGTTGAACGCCGCGCTGATCCAGGCGGCCAAGGCAGCGAAGTTCGATGCGCTGGCGCTGACCGTGGACACCATCGTCTCGGGCAAGCGCGAGCGGTGCCTGCACACCGGATTCACCTCGCCGCCCAAACTCACGCCCCGGTCCGCGCTGAGCTTTGCCACGCACCCAGGTTGGTCGCTCAACTATATGGGCCGCGAACGCTTTTCGCTGCCCAACCTCGAAAGCCATATCGCGGCGGGCAGCAATGCCGCGATTTCGGTCGCAGACTATTTCAACACCATGCTCGACCAGTCGATGGACTGGGCGATGGCCGAGGACATCCGCAAGGCCTGGGACGGCCCGTTCTGCCTCAAGGGGATCATGAGCGTCGAGGATGCGCGCCGCGCCGTGGCGATCGGCGCAACCGCGATCATGGTCTCCAACCATGGCGGGCGCCAACTCGACGGCAGCCGCGCGCCGTTCGACCAGCTTGCCGAGATCGTCGATGCGGTCGGCGACAGGATCGAGGTGATCTGCGACGGCGGCATCACCCGCGGCACGCATGTGCTGAAGGCGCTGAGCGTCGGCGCGAAGGCGTGTTCGGGCGGGAGGCTGTATCTCTATGCACTCGCCGCCGGCGGTCAGCGCGGGGTCGAACGCACGCTCGCCAATCTGCGCGGCGAGATTGAGCGCGGCATGAAGCTGATGGGGGTAACTCGGCTCGACCAGCTGACGCGGGACAACCTGCGCTGGCGGTGATTGTCGCGGCCGTTCAACGGGGACGGCTGACTTCGCCGGTCGCGCTGATGATGATCCGGTCGCTGTTGGCGCCGCGCGACAGCACCACCTCGACGGCTGCATTGGGAAGCCCGGTGCTATCGAACCAGAAGCGGGCGCGCGAGGGTGGCGCAGCGGCCGCGGGATTGGTGCCCGGCGGCGAGGTAACCTCTGCCGCCTCGCCCTCGATCCGCGCCACCGTCCCCGGCTTCCAGTCGCGATTGGCGAGCGTGCGCGCGTTCAAGGGCACCCATTGCCGGTCCTGCCGCGTATCGAAACCATAGCCCGACGGCGCGATCCACACCGCGATCGGCCGCGCGCTGACCACCGCCTCATCGCGCGCGGCAGCGACACGCGCCGCAAAGCGATCGGCGTCTTCGGAGAGCGCAGCGCTGTCGCCGGGCAACGATAGCACAACCGCGCCTGCGACCAGGCCGATGATGAACAGCACCACCATAAGCTCGATAAGGGTGAAGCCGTTCCTCAAATCCTCCCCGAGCTTGTCTCGGGGAGGGGGACCGCCGATCAAAGGTCGGGGGTGGAGGGGTAGCGAGGCGCACATCGTTTTCAGGGGCTCGATCCCGCTGCCCCTCCACCATTCGCTACGCGAACGGTCCCCCTCCCCCAGCAAGCTGGGGGAGGATTGAAGAACGTTAAGCCCCATCGGCGGTAATATCCGCATTCTCGTTCTCGCCGCCCGGCGCGCCATCGGCGCCCAGCGAATAGAGGTCGAAGGCACCCGTCGTGCCGGGGCTGATATACTGATACGGGCGGCCCCAGGGGTCCTGCGGCAGCTTCTTGATATAGCCACCGCTGCGATAGCGGCCCGGCTGCGCGAGCGTCGGCGGCGCGGTGACCAGCGCGTTCAGTCCCTCGGCAGATCCCGGATAGGCCAGATTGTCGAGCCGGTACATTTCGAGCGCCTGGCTCAGCGTCGCGATGTCGCTGCGCGCCTTTTCGGTCATCGCGCGGTCCTGGCTGGGAAGCACGTTGATGACCACGATCGTCGCGAGCAGCCCGATGATGAAGATCACCACCATCAGCTCGACCAGGGTAAACCCGTTGGCACGTTTGCGCGCCTGGGGCGAAAGGCGCTTGAGCAGGGCGGAGCGGAATTTCAGCATGTTGGTCCTCATAAGCCAGTCAGGTTCTGAAGCTGCAGGATCGGCAGCAGGATCGACAGGATGATCAGCGCGACCACCCCGCCCATGACCACGATGATAGCAGGTTCGAGCAGCGCCATCGCGGTGGAGGTGAAGTTCTGGAACTCGCGTTCGAGATAATCGGCGGCGCGCTCGAGCATCGTGTCGAGCTGGCCTGCGCTCTCGCCGCTGGCGACAAGATACACCAGCAGCGGCGGAAAGGTCCCCGCATTCCTGAGCGCGCCCGAAAGCGAGCCGCCCGAACGGATCGATTCAACCGCCTCCTCGAGCGCCTCGCGCAGCACTGCGTTGCGGACGGTGCGTGTGGTCAGCTTCATGCCTTCGAGCAGAGGCAGGCGGCTGTGCACCATGGTCGCCAGCGTCCGCGCCAGCCTGGCCGCGTTCATGTCGCGGATCAGCCGCCCGATCAGCGGCAGCTTGAGCAGCATGCCATCGAAGCGGTATTTGAACGAAGCCACCTTCATCGCGCGCCAGAAGGCGACGCCTGCGAGCACCATCGCAATGGCCAGCGCCCACCACCAGTTGCTCAGGAAATCGGAGATGCCGATGACGATCCGCGTGATCAGCGGCAGCTGGGTAGAGGCATTGTCGAACTGTTCGACCACGCGCGGCACCACCGAAATCATCAGCCCAGCGACCACGCCGAACGCGACCAGGGTCAGGATGATCGGATAGGCGAGCGCCGAGATGATCTTGCCGCGCACCTCGGCCTGCTGCTCGAGCAAGGCTGCGAGCCGCTCGGTGATCACCGGCAGTGAGCCCGAACTTTCGCCTGCGCTAATCATCGCGCGGAACAAAGGCGGGAAGCTGCGCGGCTCGCGCGCCATCGCCTCGGCGAGCGACTGGCCTTCCATCACGCCTGCATGCACGTTGATCAGCACCTCGCGCGCATTGGCCTTTTCGGTCTGGCGGCTGATCGTGCGCAGCGCCTCTTCCAGGGGGCTGACGCTCATCAGCGACGACATCTGACGGGTGAACAGGGTGAGCTGCTTGGGGCTCAATCGCGCGGTGCGCTGCGAGATCAGCGCCTTGCGCGGCGGCGCAGGCGTGACGGTGACGATGTGGAACGCCTTGCGGATCAGCGCCGCGCGGGCCTGCGCATCCGAAGGCGCGCTGATCCGCCCCTGCCGCTCGCGTCCGGCGGAGTCGATCACCTTATAGGCAAAGTCAGCCATCAGGCTCTCAGCGGTTCGGGCACCGGCTCGGCCTCGCGCCGCGAAATGCGGATCGCCTCTTCGGCCGTGGTCTGGCCGGTGCGCACCAGTTCGCGCGCCGCCGAGCCCAGATTGGGCGCATTCAGGAAGGCGTGCCGCGCGATGATCGCCTCATCGCCGCCATCGTTGATCAGGCGGCGAATGGTTTCATCCACCCGCACCGCCTCGAACACGCCGATGCGGCCCTGGAAGCCGGTGTGGTTGCACGAATCGCAGCCGACCGGGCGATAGACCACGGTACCCTTGTCGAAGCCGAGCAAAGAGGCGAGCGAGCCATCGGCCTGCACCGGCTCGCGGCATTCGGGGCACAATCGCCGCACCAGCCGCTGCGCGACGACCGCGCGCAAGGTCGAGGCGAGCAGGAACGGCTCGATCTTCATGTCGCGCATCCGGGTGATCGCACCGATCGCATCGTTGGTGTGGACGGTCGAGAGCACCAGATGCCCGGTGAGCGAGGCCTGCACCGCTATCTCGGCGGTCTCGTGATCGCGGATTTCGCCGATCATCACCACATCGGGGTCCTGGCGCAGGATCGCGCGCAGCCCGGCGGCGAAGGTCAGCCCGACCTTGGGGTTGACCTGAGTCTGGCCGACACCCTCGATGGCGTACTCGACCGGGTCTTCGACGGTCAGCATGTTGCGCGAACCGTCGTTCAATTGCTTGAGGCACGAATACAGCGTGGTCGTCTTGCCAGATCCGGTGGGCCCCGTGACCAGCACGATGCCGTTGGGTTCGGACAGCGCCTCGGCGAGGATCTTGTGGGTGCGCGGGCTCATGCCCAGCAGCCCCAGATCCATATTGGCGTTTTCCTTGTCCAACAAGCGCAGCACGACACGCTCGCCCGCGCGGCTGGGCAATGTCGAAACGCGCACGTCGAGCAATTTGCCGCCAATCGTCAGCCCGATGCGGCCATCCTGCGGCACGCGGCGTTCGGCGATGTCGAGCCGCGCCATCACCTTGATGCGGCTGACGATCACCGGCGCGACATTGGGAGGCATCCGCAGCTTTTCCTGCAGCACGCCATCCATCCGCATCCGGATGACGAGACCGGTCTCGTAAGGCTCGATATGGATGTCCGACACGCCCTGCCGCGCGGCTTCCGCAATCACGCCGTTGATCAGCCGGATCGCGGGCGCATCGTCGGCGCTGTCGAGCAGATCCTCGGCGCTGGGCAGGTCGCTCGCCAGCATCTCCAGATCGCTGCCATCGATGTTCATCGAACTCGCCATCGCCGCGGCATTGCCTTCGACCGCATAATGATCCGACAGATAGCGCTCGAACTGCGCCACCGGGGCGAGCTCGACATCGAACGGCATCGCCAGATAGCGCCGCACCTCGAGCAAGGTGATCGGATCCGCGCCTTCGCGCAGCGCGACCTTGAGCCGCCCATCGGCCTCGCCCAGCATCACCACGCCATTGTCGCGGGCAAAGCCATAGGGAATGTCGAGCATCATCCGCGCGAGGCTGCGCTCGGCGGCAAGCTCGAGCGGCGCGTCGGCGGCGGCTTCATCGATCGTGCCGTCACCGGCTTCGCCCTTGCGGATCTTCATGGCCGGTCTCCCCCCACCGGCGGCAGCTCGGCCTGGCCGGGCTGGCTGGCAGGCAGTGTGGTTGTGTCGAGCGGTCCGCTGCCGGGCATCGGACGCGGCGCGATCACCTGGTCATTCGGCCCCGGCGGCGCGGCGACCGGAATGTTCGCGCCCAGATAGTCGCGCACGATGGTGTCGAGCGAGGGTTCGACCTTGGGATTGAACTCGATCTGCGCCGCGCGGACATAATTGTAGCGCCGCGCCGCGATCGCCTGCGCGTCCTCGGCTGTGCGCAGGATCGTCGGGCGGATGAACACCATCAGGTTGGTTTTGGTCCGCTCGCGCCCGCGCGACTTGAACAGCTCGCCGATGATCGGGATGTCGCCGAGCAGCGGGATCTTCTGGATTGTCCGGCGCTCGTTGTCGTCGAGCAGACCTCCCAAAGCGATGATCTCGCGGTCCTTGACCGTGACCGTAGTCTTGACCTCGCGCTTGTTGATGATCAGCTCGTTGAAATCGTTGCTCACCGGCCCGACGATCGAGCTGACCTCCTGCCGTATGTCGAGCTTGACCTGGTTGCCCGCGTTGATCTGCGGCTTCACCTCGAGCTCGATGCCGACATTCTGCCGCTGGATGGTGCGGAAGGCGTTGTCGAAGTTGTTCGACAGCGCCTCGCCGGTGCTGATCGGGATTTCCTGGCCGAACAGGATCGAGCCCTGGACATTGTCGTTCACGGTCAGCGATGGCGTCGACAGGATGTTGGACTCGCTGTCCTCCTGCACCGCATTGATGATCGCGCCCAAGACGCGATTGTTGCCGATATCGGCAGCAAAGCCGGTATAGCCGCCGCGCGCGCCCAGGATGCGGTTGGCCGCGTTCTGGCGCAGGAAATCGCCTACCTGGCTGTTGTTGCTGGTGGTCACGGTATCGCCGTTGATCACCGTGGTCGTCTCATCCAGATCGTTGGCAAGGATGCCGCCCGCGATATCGAGGATGTTGGGCGCGACGTTCGAGAAGGGCGTGACGAGGAACGGGATATCCTTGCCGCCGATCAGGAACTGCACGCCCAGCTCGCGTGCGACCCGGTCCGAGATCTCGACGATGATCGCCTCGACCAGCACCTGTTCCTGGCGGATATCGAGCTGGCGCACAAGCTCGGCGAGCGAGCGCTGGACATCGACCGGGGCGGAGATGATCACCGCATTGGCGCCCTCGTAGCGGGTGATGATCGCGGTGCCGCGTCCGTTGGACAGCCCCACCGCGCCGCCGATCGGGGCGGACGCCGCAGCGGGGGCTGCGCCATTGGCAGAGGGAGCAGCCGCAGGCGTCGCGGACATCGGCTGCAAACCGCCGCCGCCCTGCCCGCCGACCATCATCTGCAACACCGGCACCAATTGCTCGGCATCGGCATAATCGAGCCAGATCACGCGGATCTCGCTGCCGTTTGCGGCGCGCGCATCGAGCTCCCTGGCGATCGCGGTCAGCCGCGCAACGGTGGGCGCATCGCCACGCAGCGCAACCGAATTGCTCGAATCCACCGCGACGACCGACACCAGCGGCGCGCCGCCCCCGCCGCCTTCCGCGCCGCCGCCGGGCGCGGGCGCCAGCTGCTGCAGCGTCATCGCGATCTCGCGCGCGCCGGCATGGTTGAGCGTGATCACTTGGGTCGTGGCATTGTCGCGGTCGATCTGCCCGATCAGCGCGCGGATGCGGCGGATGTTGTCGGCATAATCGGCGACGACCAGGCTGTTGCCGCTGCGGTTAGCGGTGATCGATCCTTCACGGCTGACAAGCGGACGCAGCGTCTCGACTGCGGTGGTCGCGTCGATAGCGCGCAGGCGGAAGACCTCGGTGACGAACTCGTTCTGCCCGCCGCGACTGCCCACCCGGCCCGGCGCAGACGCTGCGCCATCGGTCGGCTGGATACGATAGGCGCCGTTGGCGGTCGGCACCGCGATCAGCCCGTTGGCGCGCAGCGTGGAGAGGAACACCTCGAAATACTCGCTGCGGCTCAAGGGCCGGTCGGTCACAACCGAAACCTTGCCCTGCACCCGGCCATCGATGATGAACGTGCGCCCGGTCACCGTGGCAGCATCCTCGATAAAGGCGCGGACATCGGCATCGCGGACATTGAGGCTGTGCTGCGCGGCCAGAGGTGACGCGAACACGAGCGCGGCGCAAAGCGCCAGAGTTGAAATGTGTTTTTTCATGGTTCCGGTATGATCAGCGCAATGGGAAGGGTCTCGGTGCCGCGCTCAATGAGCAGCGACAGCCGGGCTCCGGGACGAAGCTGCCCTGCCAACGCCGCGCCATCCTGCGCGGAGCTGACCTTGCGGCCGTTGATTTCGGTGACGATGTCGCCGGGCTTGAAGCCGGCCTGCGCGAACACCGCACCATCGGCCTTGGGGGTGACGGCAAAGCCGCTGACCCGCCCGTTCTCGGTCCGCGGCGCAAAGCCGATGCCTGCGGTGATCGCCTCTGCGGTGAGCGGCCCGGCCTGCGCCACGGGCAGCGGCTGCTGGGTTGTGGTCGGCGCCGCTGCAGTGTCGCCCACGGTATCGGCGGGAACCGACTGGTCGATGAACAGGCTCTCGCGCTGTCCGCCGCGCTCAAGCACGACATGATCGAACAGCACCTGCACCAGCTTGACGCCCGGTGCCACCTCCTCGCCCACGCCATAGCTGCGCTGGACGCCGTCCGACCCGGCGATGATCGCCGAGCCGCCGCCCGAGGCCTCGTTCATCCGCAAACCGTAGAGCGTGAGATCGAGCGAGGTGACCGCAGCGCTGGCATCGCCGGTGGCCGCCGCGCGGTCGAACCCGTCGAAGCTGGCGAACAGCGCGGCGCGCGATGGCGCGGACATGACATTGGCGGTGCGCGCCTGCCAGTCGCCCAAAGGCGCGATCGGGGTGATGACGGTCCAGATCAGCCGCGCGATCTGGATGACCAGCGCAAGGATCAGCAGCGCCCGCAGCCAGCCGTACAGCCCCTTGGGCAGAAACCGCGCCAGACCGCTGGCCGGGACTGCAAATCTTGCCGACCGGAATCGGGAAAGAGAAGCGCCAAGGCCTGTCTGCGCGCCGTGATGGGCCGCTGATGCCACGAATCACTCCCCGTTGCGGGCCGATCCCCTTGGCCCTGACACGCTGCTAGGCGCGGCGCATGACGGTTGGATTACCAGTTTGTGACAGATATTTGAATGCAAATGCGCGCACGATGTGTTTGGAACATCAACAGCAAGGGGCAGCCCTAGCGGACTGCGCCCCGTCACACATCACGTCTGGCCGCCGCCTGTGATCAGAATTGCAGCGACGCGCTGATCGAGAAGGCGCGGCCGATGTCATAGGCGTTGTTGAGAATGGTCGAGGTGTTGAGCTGCTGGAACTCGACATAATCGGTTCCCAGCAGGTTGCGGGCCTCGAACTTGAGCTCGGCGACCTTGTTGAAGACCTTGAAGCCCTCTCGCCACACGAAGTCGAGCCGGGGACCGGTGTATTCCACGAAATCGGGCTGGCCCGCAGGACCGCGGTTGGTCACGCGGTTGCTGTTCCACGACAGCAGGATGGTCTGCTGCGACAGACGTTCGCCGGTGCCTTCAAGCCCGACCTGCATGTTCGCGATATGATCGGACTGGCCGGTCAGCGCAAAGCCGCCGGTGCGGAAGATCGTCGAGGCGGCGACCATGTTGCCGCTCAGCGGATCGGCGATCTGGTCCTGCGCGGTCACCTTCACATCCGAATTGGTGTAGGTGTAGTTGCCCGCGATCAGCAGACGGCGTTCCTCGAAGAAGGTGCCGCCCAGATCGATCAGATCGAAATATTTCACCAGCTCGATTTCCGCACCGTACAGCGTGGCGGTGGGCGCGTTGGCGAAGGTGGTGAAGAAGTTGTCGCCCTGACGGAAACCGAGGTTTTCGATCGGGTCCTTGATGTCCTTGTAGAAGATCGCGGCGGTCACGCGCTCGTCACGCCCGAAGAAATATTCGTAGCGCGCTTCGAGGTTGATCAGGCGGCTGTTCTTGAGGAACGGGTTGCCGAAGAAGGTGCGGTCGAATTCCAGATCGAGATACTGCTGCGGCGCAAGTTCACGGAACTGCGGCCGGGCGATGGTCTTGGAGGCGGCAAAGCGTACCTGCATGTCCTCGGCCAGGTTCCAGGTCAGCGTCGCGGCAGGCAGCCAGTCGTCCTTCTTGATGCTGGTCGCCACCAGATTGGCGCTGCCCAGGCCGAACAGATCGATCGGCAGCACGAACTGGGAACCATCTTCATAGCGCACGCCTGCCTGAAGCTTCAGCGTGTCGGTGAACTTGGCCTCGAACTGCAGATAGCCTGCATGGACCTCGAGCCCGGCATCATAGGCTGCCGCGCCGTTGGTGCCCGAGGTTTCGACCAGGCGGACATCGAAGGTGTAGACGTTGAAGTCCGACAGCAGGAAGTCGGGGCGCTGCTGCGAAACCGCAAACGGCAGCGGTCCCTGCCCGCTCAGGAAGCGGAAGTCGCGGCGGATCGATGTACGGTCGTTCTTGTAATAGGCATAGCCGGCCGAGAAGGTGATTGGAAAGCCGATGTCGGTGTCATAGGCAAGGTCGACATTGGCGCCGTAGACATTGTCGTCGAGATCGCTGAACGCGATGCGCGCGCCCTCGCCCGCCGACTGGAGATCGTTGACGAAGTCACCGGCGACCGCGTTGAAGGTATAGTCGAACGTCCGCTCATACGGGGCTTCGCGCTGCGAATTGGCGTAGCTGCCGCGGAAGTTGAGGCGGAAATCGTCGAACTTCATCTCGCCGACGAACTGGGTGTTCATCAGCTGGCGCTCGAACCAGTTGGTGCGGCTGCGGTTGATCAACCGGGTGTCGGTGACGCGCGCGTCGATGCCTTCACGGATCGATGCGTCCTTCAGTGTATCGCGGATGAAGACGTTGGTGACTTTGAACTTGTGCTCGCCGACGTCCGCGGTGATTCCCAGCAGGCCGTTGACGACGATGCGGTTCTCGGTGGTCAGATAGCGGAAATCGATGTCGGGGTTGAGCGTATCGACGCCGTTCACCGGCACGATGCCCTGCGAGATCTGCTGGACGCCGCCGCGCGTACGCCAGGTGTTGTTGATGCCGGTCGCGCCGACGATGCCGATGTTGACATCGCCGATCAGAAAGCTGGTCGCGCCGCTGATCTGGCCCGAGAAATTGACCGGGATGTTGTTGTTGCGCTGGATCAGCGCGGTGTTGGCGTTGGCCAGGCTTGCGGTCAGGTCGCGCACTTCGCCGGCGGTGAAATTGGCGCCCACGGAAATCGGATTGCCCGAGGCAAAGGCGTTGCGCAGGTTGCGCGGCAGGGTGCGCGCGCCGTTGTCGAAGCCGGTGAAGTCGGTCGAGGAGCCGAAATAGGTATAGCCCACCTCGCCGGTGGTGATGGTGTCACCGCCGGTGCCGACCTCGATCTTGAAGAACGGGTCGCGCGGAACCGACTTGGTGGTGAGGTTGATCGCACCACCGCCGAATTCGCCCGGATAGTCCACCGAATAGCTCTTCTGGATGGTGGTCGAGGCGATCACGCTGGTCGGGAAGATGTCGAGCGGAACGGTGCGGCGCAGCGGATCGGGCGAGGTCAGCGGCGATCCGTTCATCAGCGCGAGCGAATAGCGCTCACCCAGACCGCGAACGAACACGAAGCGTCCGCCGACGACGCTGAGGCCGGTCACGCGCTGCAGCGATCCGGCGATGTCGCCATCGGCGGTGCGCGCGATGTCGGCTTCGCTGAGGACCGAGAGCACCTCGGAGGTCGCGCGGATCGGATTGGGAATGAAGCGACCGCGCACCACGATTTCGCTGCTGCCGCTGCCCGCACCGGGACCGGAGATTTCGATCTCTTCCTGGGCGGGTTCCTCGGCGTCCGGTTCCTCGGCAGCCGGCTGGGCGGCATCCTGGGTCGGCTGCGCGGGTGCTTCCTGGGCGAAGGCGGCCGGCGAAACCAAGCCTGAGCTGGCCATCAGCAATGCAGCGAATGAAAGCGGCGTCAATTTCGCCATGAGTCCCTCCAAGAATTCATCAAAAAGGGGCGGCGGCGCTTTTCGCCGCCGCCCCGAAACCGGTCAGCGGTTTACAATCAGGTGGTCGGAATGGTCGGCACGGCGGTGCAGGCAGGCGTGCTGCTGTACAGGCCGCAGGTCCATCCCTGGAACCGCGTGTCAGCCGCATCGCGCACCGCACCGATATAGGTGACGGCGTTGTAGAAGCTGTTGATCGCGGTGACGTTGAACACCGGACGCGCGGTTTCGTTGGCACCATTGATGAAGATGCCCGACAGCGTCGAGGTGCCGTTGGTGGTGTTGTTCGATCCAACGGTGAACAGCGCCTGGATGGCAGCAACGGTCACGTTGCCATCATCAGTGAAGGCGTTGGGGCAGCTGAGGAACACCGATTCAAAGCGCGGCGGGCCGGCTTCGTCGCCTGCGGCACCGGAAGCCTGCATGGTGATCGCGCTGTCGACGTCGAGGCACCAGCCGGGACCGCTGAGGACGCTGTTGAACGCGGCAAAGTCCATGCCGCCGCGCAGCAGGATCGCCGCTTCGTCCGCGGTGGTCTGGGTGGAGACGAAGGTCGCGTTCGACATCGACCACTTGGTGCGCGGCTCGGCGTTTTCGTTGCCGTTCGAATCGCCTTCGATCACGTGGTTGGCGCTGGCGGTCTGGATGCCGAGCAGGAACTGGTTGAAGCCCTGATAGCCCAGATCCATGTCGAAGGTGTCGTCGTCATTGCCCAGGCCGACAAGGTTGCGTCCGTTGACGCGGCCGCCGAACCATTCGATGCCGTCGTCCGAGCTGTTGTAGACCTGCACGTTCTGGAAGAAGGTGCCCGAGCCCACGCCCGCCAGGGTGATGCCGTTGAGCTCGTTGCCCGGCTGGACCTCGAAGCCCGAATAACGGACCTGGAAGAACGCGATGCGACCCGAATTGTCGGTGGGGACCGCGCCGCCATAATTGGCGTTGGTGCCTTCCACGACGCCCGAGCAATCGGTGCGGGTGCCGCCAGGGTTGGTCGGCGAACCGGTGGCGCAATCGGACAGCGGCGCGCGGCCGAGGATCACGACACCGCCCCAAAGGCCCTTGGAGTTGGCGGTGGCGGTACCCACGACGTTGTCGCGTGCGGTGAAGATGATCGGCTGGGTCGCGGTGCCTTCGGCAAACAGCTGCGAGCCGCGGTTGACCAGCAGGAAGTCGGCGCCCGACGATCCGAAGAAGGTCACGCCCGGCTCGATGGTCAGGATGGCCGAGGTTCCGGCGCCACCAGCGGCACCGACATCGACGCCGACCTGTACGCGGCCCGAAAGCGAGTAGACGGTGCCGGCACGGCGCGGGATCACCAGGTTGGTCGTGATCGTGCCCGAAAGCTGGCAGTTGCGGGCAACTGCGCCGCCACCCAGCGTGATGGTGCCGACATTGGCGGTGCCGTTGGGGCAGTCTGCAGCCGGACCGGTCGGGGTCGGCGTGGGGGTCGGAGTCGGCGTCGGGGCGGGCGCGGGTGCCGGTGTGGGAGCCGGAACAACGATCACGCCTTCGCCGGGCGATGCGACGTCATCTGCGCCGCAAGCGGTAACTACCAGGGCCGCGGCCGAAGCCATCAGGACCGAACGAACACGTGCATTGAGCATCTTTGAATCTCCGCAAATCAGGACAGATCAGTCTGTCGGCTTTTCTGGAACGAGGCGGAGATGAGCTGATTCCACCCCCTGGAACGCCGTTCGAGGGGGCAGATAGGCAGGCAAGATGAACCTGCGGCGCTATTTCAGTGACAATGCAGCGACAGGATTATGACGTTTTGGAGTCTTATGTGACAGAACAGGGTCAAGGCGCAGGTGCACCGACCTATCCATCTGATAAGTCGGCGTTAATCCCGACGCCTTGGCGCGGCTTGCGGCTCAGCCAGGGCCCTGGCGAGCGCGGAATGAGTCGCCGCGCACATGCGCATTGCGCGAATAAGGTGACTTAATTGCCACAACTGTCCCGCAGCCGGACGCAAAAACGCCCGGCCGGAGCAGGTCCGGCCGGGCGCTGGTGATTTTCGATCGATCGGCGCGATCAGCGGCTGGCATAGCCCTGATCGAGGCGACGCATGGCGTGGCGCGCGGCAACGCGGCTGTCCATCACGCGCCCGTCCGAGAGGATGATATCGAACGATGCCGGGGCGTTGATCGCCGCCTGGTAATGCTGACGCGCCGAAGCGACATCGCCCATCTTGGCATAGGCCAGCCCCATGTTGATCAACCTTGCGGGATCGCGGCGGGCGGCCGGTGAAACCTGTTTCTCTGCGGCCTGCATCTGTTCCAGAGCGGCCGGGTAATTGCCCTGCAGCAGCGCGGCATAGCCCAGCGCGCCGGCATCATAACCGATTTCATTCGCCGCCGCCCGGTTCTGCACAGGCTGGGCAAAGCCAGGCGCAGCCATACCGAGGGCGGCCAGGGCCGCGATTGCGATAACTTTGGTGTTCATGTCATCTGATCCTTTCTCAACGTGACAGGTCGAATGCTATGCCTATGTGACACTCAATGCAACATCATTGTCATATAAAAGACGTCCATATGTCATATTTCTGTAATCTTCAAAATTTCATGGCATTGTCACACGCACGACACGGGACTTGACCATCAGACACGCGCGCTGTCCGATGCGCTGCAAGAACACCCTGGAGAGGCCGTCCCCATGACCATGACAATCGACCGCAGGCTGCTGATCAAGGCGGGCACCTTCGGCCTTGCCGCGCTGTCCATCCCGGGTGCGGCGCAGGCGCTGTTTGCAGGGCGCGGCTTCACCCACGGCGTGGCGAGCGGCGAGCCTTCGGGCAATTCGGTGCTGCTGTGGACGCGCTATGTTGCGGATAGCGATGCACGGCTGACCGCCGAGCTCTCCCCTACCCCCGATTTCGCCAGGCCTGTGGGCGGCGGATCGGTTACCGCCAGCGCCGCGCGCGACCATATCGCCAAGCTCACCGTCACCGGGCTCAAGCCCGACAGCTGGTATTTCTATCGCTTCGTGGCGGCCGATGGCAGCACGTCACCGGTCGGCCGCACCCGTACGCTGCCGGTGGGCGAGACCGCGGACTTCAACATTGGCGTGTTCTCCTGCTCCAACCTGCCCTTTGGCTGGTTCAACGGCTATGCCCATGCCGCCGCGCGCAACGACCTGGATCTGGCGGTGCACACCGGCGACTATGTCTATGAATATGGCCTCGACGTGTACCCCACGCGTGGTCAGGCGCTCCCCGGGCGCAGCGTCCAGCCCGATCACGAGATGGTGACGCTGGCCGATTACCGCTTGCGCTATGCCAGCTACCGGCTCGATGCCGATCTGCAGCGGCTGCACCAGGTGGTGCCGATGATCGCGATGTGGGACGATCACGAGATCGCCAATGACAGCTATCGCGATGGTGCGCAGAACCATCAGAGCGACAGCGAAGGCGATTATGCGACCCGCCGCCGCATCGCCGAACAGGTCTATCGCGAGTGGATGCCCGTCGCCGATCTGGCGCCCGCCGACCCCTTGTGGACCAGCTATCAGATCGGCAACCTTGCCACGCTGATCCGCACCGAAAGCCGCCTGTCGGGCCGCGACAAGCCCGCCGAGCTCGCCGAAGCCTTTGCCGGTGGCGGCGACATCGCTGCGGCACTCGCCAGGTTCCGCGACGAAAAATGGGTCGATCCTGCCCGCCGCATGCTGGGTGACGATCAGGCGCGCTGGCTGGGCGACCAGTTCAAGGCGTCCAAGGCTTCGGGAACCCGCTGGCAGGTGTGGGCGCAGCAATGCGTGATGGGATCGATGAAGCTTCCGCTCGAAACCGCCGACTGGGTGCCCAGGGACGCGCCCGCGATCGTGCGCAGCCGATCGGCTGCGGGGCTTGCTGCAAGCAAGGCCGGCCTGCCGTTCAACATGGACGCATGGGATGGCTACCCCGTCCAGCGCGAGGCGCTGCTCCAGTCCGCGCAGGCTGCGAACGCCGATCTGGTCGTGCTGTCGGGTGACAGCCACAATGGCTGGGGCTTCGATCTGGACGCTGGAGGCAAGCCGGCCGGTGTCGAGTTTGCCGGCCATTCGATCAGCTCGCCGGGGTTCGAGGCCTATGCGCCGACGATTGCCCCCGCCGATGTCGCAGGCGCATTGGTGCGCGGCAATCCGCAGCTCAAATGGGCCGATACCAGCTCGCGCGGCTACATGACGCTGCAGCTGACCCAGCAAAGCGCCACCGCGCACTGGCACAAATTGCGCACCATCCGCGAACGCAGCACCGATCTGGCCGGGAGCAGCAGCCTCAGCGTGCTGCCCGGACGGCGGACGATCGCGATGCCCGGCTGATCGCGGCGGCAGGGCCGGTGCGCCGGTGGCCCTGCCAAGCCGTTGGTCGACGCTGCCCTGCTGCCTGCCGAAAAGCTTTGCCCGCCTGTCGGACACACCCTAGGCTGCCCGCATCGTCGCAGTCCGCCGTTCCGGCGCGGCATGGCGGCCGCCCGCAACGCGGGCTCAACAGACCTTAGGGGAGCTACATATGGTAAAATCGATTCTGCTGGCATCGGCAGCGCTCATCGCGCTGGCGGCGGCACCTGTCAGCGCGCACGAAACCGATGGCAAGGGCCCGGAAATCGACCTGCTGATCGAAGGCGAAGCGTCTGCCGACGCGCCGCTGGCCGGCACCCCCGATGCCGAGGGCATCACCACCACCGCGCGCGACTATTGGGGCAACTGGGGCATCGACACCACCGTGATGAACCCGGCGGTCAAGCCCGGCGATGACTTCTACGCCTATGTCAACGGCAAGTGGCTCGACAGCTTCGAGATGCCCGCCGATCGCACCCGCTATGGCGCGTTCACGCTGCTCGCCGAAAAGTCCGAGCAGCGCGTGCGCAAGATCATCGACGAGCTCGCCGCGACCAAGCCCGATCCTGCGACCGGCGCAGGCAAGGTTGCCGCGTTCTACAATTCCTATCTCGATACCGCAGCGATCGACGCGGCGGGCCTTGCCCCTGCCCAGCCCTATCTCGACAAGATCAAGGCGGCCAAGACCCGCGAAGACCTCGCCAAACTGTTCGGCGCGCCCGGCTTCCGCAGCCCGGTGGCAGGCTTTGTCGATATCGATTCCAAGCAGACCGACACCTATATCTTCCAGGTGACCCAGGCGGGCCTGGGCCTGCCCGACCGCGATTATTATCTGGTCGACAGCGAAGCAAACCTGAAGATCCGCGCCGGATACATGCAGTATCTGACCTTCCTGATGGGCAAGGCAGGCTATGCCGATCCGGCGGCCATCGCGCAGACGGTCTATGATCTGGAAAAGCAGATCGCGACCGCGCATTGGGACCGCGCCGTGGGCCGCAACCGCAACCTCACCTACAACAAGCTCACCAAGGCCGAGATGGTGGCATTGGGCGGCGGCTTCCCGGTCGAGACCTTCATGAAGGCGATCGGCGTCGACGGCCAGCAGGACTTCGTCGTCCGCCAGCTCACCCCGACCGCCGAGGAACTCGCCGCCGAAAAGCTGACCCCCGAACAGGCGGCGAAGCTGGGCAGCGGCATCGGCGGGCTGTTCACGCTCGCCAACACTGCGCCGATCGCGGCCTGGCAGGCCTGGCTTGCAGCCGGTTTCCTGTCGAGCAACGCCAGCGTGCTGCCCTCGGATATCGACGAGGCCAATTTCGCGTTCTACGGCAAGGTGCTGGGCGGCCAGCAGAAGCAGCGCGAGCGCTGGCAGCGCGGTGTCGCCGCGGTCGAAGGCACGATGGGCGAGATCGTCGGCAAGATCTATGCGGACCGCTATTTCCCCGCGGAAAACAAGGCCGCGATGGACGATCTGGTCGGCAATCTGCGCAAGGCGATGGCGGCGAACCTCGACGACATCACCTGGATGGGCGATGCCACCAAGGTGGAGGCGCGCGACAAGCTCGCCAAGTTCACCCCCAAGATCGGCTATACCGAAAAGTTCGAGACCTATGACAGCCTGGCGATCGCGCCTGGCAAGGCGCTCGACAATGTCATCGCCGCGACCACCTGGGGCTACAAGGACAACATCTCCAAGCTGGGCAAGCCGATCGACAAGACCGAATGGTTCATGCTGCCGCAGACGGTGAACGCCTATTATTCGCCGCCGCGCAACGAGATCGTCTTCCCCGCCGCGATCCTGCAGCCGCCGTTCTTCAACCTGACCGCGGACCCGGCGGTGAACTATGGCGCGATCGGCGGGGTCATCGGCCATGAAATGGGCCATGGCTTTGACGATCAGGGCTCCAAGTCGGATGGCGACGGCGTGCTGCGCGATTGGTGGACTCCCGAAGACCAGGCCAATTTCAAGAAGCTGACCAGCGCGCTGGTCGCCCAGTACAGCGCCCTGTGCCCGCTCGATGACGGCAAGACCTGCGTCAACGGCGCGCTGACCCTGGGTGAAAACATCGGCGATGTCGGCGGTCTGTCGATGGCGTATCGCGCCTACAAGATCCACCTGAACGGCAAGGAGGACAAGGTGATCGACGGGCTGACCGGCGACCAGCGCTTCTTCATGGCCTGGGCACAGGTGTGGCGCAACAAGTCACGCGAGGAGTTCCTGCGCCAGCAGCTGCAGACGGACTCGCATTCGCCCGCCAATTACCGCGCCAACGGCACCGTCCGCAATTTCGACGAGTGGTACAAGGCGTTCGACGTCAAGCCGGGCGACGCATTGTACCTGCCGCCCGAAAAGCGCATCCGCATCTGGTGATCACGCGTCACCGGCTGCTCCGGCCCGGCTTCGTCCCCTTCTGGGGGCGTTGCCGGGCGGGAGCGCCGGGCGCTGACGACGCGCCAGCCTAGCGCGCGGAAAACAGCAGCCGTCCCGGCCCCAGCTGCGCCAGCACCATGGCGATATCGCTGTGCGAGACGGTGAAGCAGCCAAAGCTGCGCCCCACCCTGCCCGATGTGCTCGCCATGGCCTGGCTGACATAATCGGCGCTGTGGATCACGATGGCGCGATCGAACGCCAGATCGTTTTGCGGATCGAGCCCGTGCAACCGCCGCGAGCGGCCATATTTGCCGACATAGCTCTCGCCCACCAGAAAGCTGCCCGCAGACGAGGCATTCGATCCCGGTTCGTTCGACAAAAGCTGCACGAAGCCGGTGTTGGCGGGGTCAGACCCGCGCCCATGCGCCACAAGGTTGCTCGACACGATCCGCCCGCTGCCAAGATCGATGACCTGAAAGCGCGGCTTGCCCGAAGGTGCGGCAAAATCGACGAGGCCGACAACATCGCGGTGCGGCACCTTGGCGCCATGGGCGTCGAGCGCCGCCCTGGCCTGGGCGAGCAGACCTGGCGCGGCATCGGTGCGCACGGCGGCGAAGGCGCGCGGCGCGCCCAGCCCGCCTACCCCCAGCCCGCCTGCCCCAAGCCCGGCTGCCCCCAGTCCCATCGCTCCGATAAAGTGGCGTCGTGTCAGTTTCATTGCTACACCGTCAAACAGTTCAGTCACCGCAGAATTGGGCACGCCAGGCACAAAGTGCAAACGGACGGATCAAGAATGCAGAAAAAATCGCGGATGACAAGGTCGGCGCTGATCGGCCTGGCGCTGGCAGGGCTGGCGGTTGCAGGCTCGGCATCGGCGCATGCGGCGTCCTGGCGGATCGCGCAGGCACAGGAACTACGGCAGTGGATCGCCGCCGCGCCGCAGGATGCGCTTCCGGTCCTGGACACCGCAGAGCTCGACACCGCGCTGCGCGAAGGGCCGGGCCCGGCGCTCGACCTGAGTGCGCGCACGCTCGCGCTGAAGCTCGCCGCGATGCATCTGCTGGGCACCTCCCCCGCAAACCAGAAGGCCGGCTGGCAGATCCCCGATACCGATGCGCAGACCGACCTGGGTCAGGGGCTCGACCAGGCGCTTGCCAGCGACAGCCTCGCCAGGTTCTTCACCGGCCTGCGTCCCGCGCACCGCGACTATGCCGCCCTGCGCGCCGCTTATGCCATCGAGAGCGACCCAGACCGCAAGGCAGTGATCGCTCGCAACATGGAACGCTGGCGCTGGATGCCGCGGGAATTGGGCGCGAACCATCTGCTGGTCAACGCCGCGTTCTTCGAGGCGCGGCTGACGCGGCAGGGCAAGCCCGACCGGACATGGCGCGTGATCGTCGGCAAGACCGCAACCCCGACCCCGGTGTTCGCGACCCAGATCACCGGCGTCAACCTCAACCCCTGGTGGAACATCCCGGCGAGCATCGTGCGCGAAAAGGGCGGGCGCTTTGCGGCAAGCCAGGGATATGTCCAGGCGGGCGGGCAATGGCGGCAGAAGCCCGGCCCCGGCAACGCGCTCGGGCAGATGAAGCTGGTGATGCCCAATCCCTACAGCGTCTATATCCACGACACTCCAAGCAAGGCGCTGTTCGCCAGGGAGACCCGCGCGTTCAGCCATGGCTGCGTGCGGATCGACGATGCGGTCGGATTTGCGACCGTTCTGCTCGAAGGCAGCAAGACCAGCGCCGAGGTCGCCGCAGCCGTCAAGGCGGGCAATTCGGTGACCTTCGATCTGGCAAACCCGATCCCGGTATACCTCGCCTATTTCACCGCCGCGCCCGCTGCCGACGGCACGATCGCGTTCAGCCCGGACATCTATCGCCGCGATAGCCGGATCGCGCTCGCCGCAAAAACGGGCGTGCCCTGCCGGGGCTGACGCTGCGGCATGCCGCTGCTGGCGATGCCGCGCTTAACCAAACCTTAGACTGCCCTTGCTAGGCGTGATCGCGGTTGCTGGAGAAGGCCGTGATATCGCAGAGTTTTGAGCAACAGGCGCATGTGGTCGAGATCCTTGCGGATGCGATATCGGCGCATGTGTGCGACGCGGATCTGGCGATCGAGAAGATATTGTCGGGCATGGGCATCCTGAGCGGCGTCGACCGCGCCTATGTGTTCCAGCGAAAGGCCGGCGACCTGCTCGACAACACGCACGAATGGTGCAGCGACGGCGTGGCGCCGATGATCGATGTCCTCCAGAACATGCCGATGGACATCATCGCGCCGTGGCGCGAGGGCTTCGAGCGCGGCGAGCCGCTGCATGTTCCCTCGATCGATGCGATCGATCTTGCCCCCGAGCTTCGCGAACTGCTCGAGATGCAGGGCATTGTCGGGATCCTGCTGGTCCCGGTGCAGTGGGACGGTTCGGTCATGGGGTTCGTCGGTTTCGACCAGGTCGACCAGGCGCGCCCGTTCTCGTCCGAGGTGCTGCGCATCCTGATCGCGGTGGCAGGCGCCGTGGGCACCATCCTGGCCCGCGCCGCGGCAAACCGCGAGATCATCCGCACCAAGACCGAACTGGAAGAGGCTGTCACGCAGCTGCGCCATCTGGTGATGCACGACGATCTGACCGGCGCGCCCAACCGGCGAGCGTTTCACCTCGCGATCAAGGCGGCGCTGGAAAGCGGCGCGCGCTACCAGACCGAAACCAGCGTCGCGATGATTGACCTGGCGCGGTTCAAGAGCGTGAACGAGAAATATGGCCATACCGAGGGCGACCGGCTGCTGCGGCAGATCGTCGAGCGCTGGGCTGTGGTGCGGACCCATGGCGTGGACATCTACCGCATCGGCGGCGACGAGTTCGCGGTCGTGCTCAACGGCAGCGATGCCGAACAGGCGATGCACACGGTGATCAAGACCATGCGGGCTGCGCTGATCGAACCGTTCATCCTGGGCGACCAGAACACGCGGATCGACATGAGCGCGGGGCTCACGGTTGCGCCGCGCGACGGCACCACTGCCGATGTGCTCGCCGCCAATGCCGATCTTGCGGTGCTGACCTCCAAGATCGAAAAGGGCAAGACCTGCACCTACAGCTCCGAACTGCGCAAGCTGGCGCTGCAGCGGCACGAGATCGCACAGGATCTGCTCGCCGCGCGCCCGGACCGCGATTTCGTGCTGGCCTATCAGCCGATCGTCGATCTGCGCACCGGCGCCATCGTCAAGGTCGAGGTGCTGCTGCGCTGGCAGCATCCCACGCGCGGCCTGCTGATGCCCGCCAACTTCATCGATGTGCTTTGCGGCCTCGACCAGTCGCGCAGCGTGGGGCGCTGGGTGCTCGACACCGCCTGCCAGCAGATCGCGCACTGGAACAAGCGCTTCGGCATGGACCTCGTGGTGTCGGTCAACGCCTTCCCGCTCCAGGTGGCGACGTTCGACTTCATCCTCGATGTGCAGAGCGCGCTCTACCGCAGCGGCCTTCCGGTTGGATGTCTCGAGATCGAGGTCACCGAGAACATCACGCTTCAGGAAGGCTCGCTAAACCTTAAGGTGCTCAAGCAGCTGTCGGAAATGTTCGTCGCGATTTCGCTCGACGATTTCGGCACCGGCTTTGCCAGCCTCAACAGCGTGACCCAGATCGAGGTCCAGACGCTGAAGATCGACCGCAGCTTCGTGTTCGGCCTGCGCCCGGGCGATCCGCGGATCGAGGTGCTCAAGGCCATGCAGCGCATGACCAAGGGTCTGGGCATCCGCACGGTCGTCGAGGGGATCGAGCACAAGGCCGTGGCCGACATCGTGCGCAAGATCGGCTTCGACTGTGGCCAGGGCTATTACTGGAGCCGCCCGGTCGATCCCCGCTCCTTTGCAGGCCTGCTCGAGGCCGAATGCGCATCGGCGGTGCAGTTCGGCTGATCCCGCCGGGTCCGTCTCCCGTACCGGTGCGCTTGCGCGCAGGGAAGCGTTGTGGTTTGTGCGCGGCGTGAAGTCACCCTGTAACCTGACCTGCCGGATTGAACCCAATAGCGGCTATTGCGCGGGCTGCGGTCGCGACATCGCCGAAATCATCGAATGGCCGAGCGCGGCCGATGAGCGCAAGCGACAGATCCTCTCAGCGCTGCCGCAGCGGCTGGCGGCGATGACCGACGCGCCCCCCGCGCCGGTTGGAGCGCTTTCTATTCCAGCAGCTCGAACGTAAGCCCGGCATCGGCCTGCAGCCGCTCGATCAGCCTGTCGCCCAGCAGCGTCGCCGGCGTCCAGAACCCTCCTGGAACATCGTCCGCCACGTCGCGGGCAAGACACGCTGCGGCCTGTGACAGCATCTTGGCGGTGGATCCATAGCCGGGGTCGCGATCCCCCGTCACCCGGCAGGCGATCGTCTCGCCCTTGGCGGTCGTGCCGCGGAACACGATATCGAACCCGCCTTCCAGCTGCGCCTTCTCGCTGGGGCCCTCGCCCGGCTTGGGCAGCACCGCGGTTTCGAGCAGCCAGCGCACCGGCGGCACCGCCAGACCCAGCATCAGCGCATTCAGGCCCCAACTCGTCGCCCGCGCCGTCGTCTTGCCGCGCGCGCCGTCCCCGGTCACCACCGCCTCTTCGTAACGAAAGCCGGTGCCATAGCTGTTGCCGCTCAGCGCATTCGACCGATGCACCACCCGGGCGTTGATCGCCTCCATGATGAACGGCGCGACCCAGCCCCCCGAGGCATCGTCATAGGCGATCTTCACATCGCGTTGCGGGGCCGAGAACTGGTGCCCCGGCGGGCACAGGCTGTAGGGGTCCTTCAGCTCGCGCCGCAGATCGGCATCACCCACCGCTTCCTTGACCATGTTGATCATGCTCGCGATGGTCCCGCCCGATGCGCCGCCCTTCATGCTGACGACCCGCATCGCGATCTTCTCGCACGGCTGGCCGAAGCGCTGCAACGCGTGCCGCTGGAGAAAATGCACGCCCAGATCCGATGGGATGGAATCGAACCCGCAGCAATGCACGATCCGAGCGCCGCTGGCCTTCGCGTCGGCTTCATGCCGTGCCTGCATCTTGCGGATCCATTGCGGCTCGCCGGTCAGGTCGCAATAGTACGTGCCGCTCGTCGCGCAGACCTGCACCAGCAGGCTGCCGTACAGCGCATAGGGGCCGACAGTGGACATCACCACGCTGGTCCGCGCGCACATCTGCCGCAACGCGGCCTCGTCGGCGGCGTCGGCAACGATCATCTCCACCCCCGACAGCCCGATCGCATCGCTGACGCTCTGCAGCTTGGCCAGCGAGCGCCCGGCGATGGCCCATCGGATCGACCCGTCCGCAAACTGCTCGTGCATGTACCGCGTGATGATCTGGCCGACGAAACTGGTCGCCCCGTAAACGATGATGTCGAGATTCGCGTCGGTCATGTGTGTCTCCGGAACAAGGCCCGGAGACGGTGATACGGCAATAACGCACGGCTGCCACAGATTAGTCTGCCCGTGGCGGCAAACGCCATTGCCGCATGGGACGCGCCAGCGACGCCGGTGCGATGATTGATCGCCTCATTTTGACACTAACACGCGCGCTGAACACCTTCCCGCACCGGCTCGAAAAAAAGATCAGGCAGCAGCAAGCGGCCGATCCCAACAAAGCAGTCCGGATAAAAACAGGAGGGGTTGATGATGGGCTTTTTCGTCCAGAACCAGCGGGCAGGCAATCTGCGCGCGCGTACTGCATTGTACCTTGCAGCGTCGACATTCGCGCTGATCGAACTGCCGGCAGCAGCGCATGCGGCCCAACAAACCGAAGAGGCTTCAAGACCGGAAAACATGATCGACGAGATCGTCGTCACGGCGCGCCGTCGCGATGAAAACGTCCAGTCGGTTCCCATTTCGGTCTCGGTGCTGGGCAGCGAGGTGCTCGAGAATTTCCGCTTCGAGGATCTCGACAATCTTCAGGTGCTCGAGCCATCCTTCTCCACCAGCGCCTCGTCGGGCCGTCCCAACGCCCCGGTCTATGCGCTGCGCGGCATCCGCCCGACCGAAGCCATCTATGGCCAGGACCCGACGGTCGCGATCTATCTTGCAGATGTCGTGCAGTCGCCGGCGCAGGGTAGCAATCTGGGTTTCTACGACCTTGAGAACATCCAGGTGCTCAAAGGGCCGCAGGGAACGCTGTTCGGTCGCAACACCGTTGGCGGCGCCATATTGCTGACACCGCGCGCGCCGGGCACCACCCTGGCCGGGGATTTCATGGTCGGCGCAGGCAATTTCGGCCTGGTCGAAACCCAGGTCGGGCTGGACGTGCCGCTCGCCGATACCTTCCAGGTCCGCATCGCCGGGCGCACGATCGATGGCGGCGACTTCCAGACCGATGTCACGCCAGGACCTAGGTTCGGAGACAGGCTGGGTGGACAAACAACCCGGTCCATCCGCGTGACAGCCGTCGGTCAGTTTACGCCCGATATCACCAACACCATCATGGTGACCTATGATTCAAAGGAAACCAATGGCCGCGGGGCGGTGCTGCAGGCGGTCAACCCGGCGCATCCGGTCGCGGGGCTGAATCCCGCCTTCGCTCCCGGCCTGGCCGCCGCAGCCGCCCGCGCTCGCAATCGCCCGGTGACCCAGATCGAAAGCGACCTGGATCAAAGGGACGATGTCGAGGCTTGGAGCATCACCAACACCACCACGGCGCGCTTGAGCGACACATTGAACATGAAGCTCATCGCCGGCTATCGTCAGGTCGATGCCGATATCGTGTTCGACCTGGATTCTTCCATCGTGCCCAACGTGCTGACATCCGAGCAGCGCTCCTCGCTTGATCATATGAGTCTTGAGGGGCAGCTGCTGGGTACCTCGTTCGACGGACGGTTGGATTGGGTCATCGGCGGATATTATTATCACGAAGAAGGAGCCGAGCTCACGCCGGCAGCCTTCTTTGGCTCGAGAATCTCGCAGAATGGCACGGTAAACAACAAGAGCTATTCGGTGTTCGCGCAAGGGTCGTTCAAGCTGACGGCGGACCTGACGCTGACTGCCGGTGCCCGCCTGAACCGGGACGACAGAACCCTGGTGCTCAATCAGACTGTCAACGGCGCGCTTTGCCTGCTGCAGGTGACGAATGCCGCAGGTACCGGGGTCACACGGCTGCCGCTCAACGGCTGCCAGATCACGCTGCAGGACAGCTTCAGCCAGCCCACCGGCACGGTCGCGCTGGACTACAAGGTCACGCCCGACATCCTGCTCTATGCCACCAGCCGGTTCGGCTATCGTTCGGGCGGGTTCAACCTGCGCGCGTCGCTGCCGATCCAGTACGAACCCTTCGAGCAGGAAACGGTGAACGACTTCGAGGTCGGGACCAAGGCCGACTGGTCGCTGGGGCCTGTCCAGATGAGGACCAACCTTGCGGTCTTCTTCCAGAAATACAACGACATCCAGCGCAGTGTTGCGGTGACCAATCCGCTCAGCGGCATCGCCACAACGGTGGTCACCAACGCAGCATCGGCGCAGGTTTTCGGCATCGAGCTGCAGCAGACCATCAAGCCGGTCGAGAACCTGACGTTGCAGTTCAACTTCGTCTACAACGACCCCAAATACAACAACTGGGTCGACCCGGCGACCAACGCGGATCTGTCATCGACGCCGTTCTTCTTCACGCCCGAATTCGCCGGAAACGCGCTGGTATCCTATGAGGTGCCGCTGTCCTCGAACATGGGCTCGCTGAATTTCTCGGCAAACGCGGCCTATACCGACGACATCTGGATCAATGCGCTGCAGACCAATGTCGTGATCGCGCAGCACCCGGCTGCGATCCGGCCGCTGCTGCGGCAGGAAGGTTACTGGCTGGTCGATGCCAATATCGGCTGGCGACAGATCGGCGGGTCCAACTTCGATCTCAACTTCTATGTCCGCAACCTCACCGATACCGTCTACAAGGTCGGCGGGGTTCAGCTCTACACCGGCGCATCGGGCTTCATCACGGCGGCGTTTGGCGAGCCGCGCACCTATGGCGCGCAACTGCGCTATCGCTTCTGAAAGCTGCCCGTCCGGATTGCGTCATCCGGGAGATCCCGCCATCGGCCTCTGGCCCATGGCCGGGTCCCCCGGCGCAATAACCGCGGCCCCGGGCTGATCGCCCTGCCAGATGCGGCCTGATATCGCCGTGGCCAAGAGGCACGCTGATCAAACACCCCATTGTACCGCTTGCGACGCGCGATCCCCTGATCTTCGGTCGCCTTGGATCCCAGCCATCCGCATCCACAGTCAGACGCATGTGCCGCTTCAGGCAAACGCGGTTTCACTCCGAAACAGGGCGCTCCAGCCCGCGCAATGGCGGCTGCATCAGACGGCCAGCGCCGACACCGGCCGGGGCAGCAAGAACCGCACGAAACTGCACAAAACGCCGCGTGCGCGCGGTCCTGCGGCACCGCAGCGACCGGTCGCATGCCCTCGTCCGTCCCGCGCCGGGATCGGCCATCCTGTGCGCAATAGGCGCATCTTGCGGACTGTGCGAAGGACGATGCTGAGGGCCAATACCGCTCGTGCGATTTCCCGATCGCGTGTGTTGCTTACGCCGTGAACCATCGTAGCGTTTAGGTGCCATTCGCTGCAGCGAGCTGATCGTTCGCGCTTGGGCAGGAGCCAATAATAAGCGTGCGCGACACGCACTTTCGAGGGGAGAGTCAATGAAGGTTCGAGTTCTCAAGGCAGCCATGCTGCTGGCGACGGCCATCGGTTCGACGGTCTGGACACCGGCTATGGCGCAGACGGCTGCACCAGAGTCAGACGATGCTCCGGACGCCCGGTCGCGCACCAGCTCTTCGGAAATCGTGGTCACCGCCCGCCGCAGGGACGAACTGCTGCAGGACGTGCCGATTTCCATGACCGTCTACAGCCAGACGCAGCTCGATGACCGCAACGTCGTCTCGGGTGCCGATCTGGCCACCTATACACCGTCGCTTTCCGCCAACAGCCGTTTCGGCGCGAACAACACCAGCTTTGCGATCCGCGGGTTCACGCAGGAACTGCGCACCACCGCGTCGGTCGCCGTCTATTTTGCAGATGTGGTTGCGCCGCGCGGTGGCAATGGCGGCATCGTGGCCGGCGACGGTGCGGGCCCCGGCAGCTTCTTCGACCTGCAGAACGTGCAGGTGCTGAAAGGACCGCAAGGTACGCTGTTTGGCCGCAACACCACGGGCGGCGCGGTGCTGCTGGTGCCACAGATGCCAACCGACGAGTTCGAAGGGTACATCGAGGGTAGCTACGGCGATTTCGACATGACCCGTCTGCAGGGCGTGATCAACGTACCGCTGGCCGACATGGCCCGGCTGCGCCTTGGCGCGGACTATTTCAAGCGCGATGGCTATATCAACAACATCTCGGGCGTTGGCCCAGACAAGTTCGGCGATTCCGAGTACATCGCGCTGCGCGGCAGCCTTTCGCTCGACCTGACGCCCACGCTCGAAAACTACACCATCGCCTCCTACACCCGCTCCAAGGACAACGGTCCGATCCAGAAGCTGACCGATTGCGCGCCGACCAGCCGGCTGGGCTTCCTGGCCTGTCCGCAGGTCGCTGCGCAAGCCGGAACCGGCTTCTATACGGTCCAGAACGGGCTGCCCGATCCGCAAAGCGTCAGCAAGCAGTGGCAGGTCATCAACACCACGACCTGGCAGGCCAGCGACGATCTGACGGTCAAGAACATCGTGAGCTATGCGGAATTCCGCAACCAACTGCGCGGCGAGATCTTTGGCACGCGGTTCCGCATGCCTGCCACGATCACGGTTCCGCTCCCGAACGGCGCTCTCTTCCCAGTGCCCACTGGTCCGCTCGCCGGAACGCCGTTTACCTTTGCCCAATCGCTCGAAGCGCCTGGCACCGGTAACGCTGCGCAGTACACTTTCACTGAGGAACTCCAGCTGCAGGGCAACGCCTTCAACGGCGCCCTCGACTGGCAGGTGGGGGCCTATTACGAGCAGAGCAAGGCGCTCGAACCCACTGGCACCCAGTCCCCGATCCTGCTGGCGTGCAGCAACGCGGCAACGTTCCAGTGCTCGGACCCGCTTGGCATGTTCTTCACGGGCCTTGCCCGTCAGGCCAACCCGGCCGCTGCGCCTGTACCGGCCGGCAGCCTCAATTTTGCGCTCGGCGAAGTCTCGTTCCGCAACGTCGCACTGTATGGCCAGGCGACCTATGATCTGACCGAAAACCTCTCGCTCACCGGTGGCTTTCGTTACACCTGGGATCGCACCAGGGCCGAGGCTCAGCAGGTTACATATCGTTTCTTCGCACCGAACCAGCCGTTTGGCACCTGCACGCTGACCCAGCTTCCGACAACCTCGCCTGCCAATTGCGTGACCCGCAACCAACAGAGCTCGGAGGCGCCGACCTGGTTGATCAACCTTGATTACAAGCCCACCGATGCCGTGTTGCTGTATGCCAAATATGCCCGGGGCTATCGCCAGGGCTCGGTCAATTATTCCGCGCCGGCAACATTCCAGACGTTCGGACCGGAAAAAGTCGATACCTACGAACTCGGCGCGAAGTTCACGCTGCGCGGTGCGTTGCAGGGCTATTTCAACATCGCCGCGTTCCACAACGACTTCTCCGATCAGCAGCTGGCGGTCAATCTGGTCAGCAGCCGGAGCCTGGCGGCCCCGACCCAGGCCGTCATCAATGCCGGCAGCTCGACAATCAAAGGGATCGAAGTCGACGGGTTGATCTCGCCGTTCGAAGGTTTCCAGCTCGGCGCCAGCTACGCCTATCTCGACACCAACGTGAAATCACTCACCATTCCGCCTCCTGGAGCGATCTTCGACATCATCCAGCCCACGACAACCCAGGGCTCTCGCCTGACCTTCACCCCGGACCATGAGGCCACGCTTTTCGCCAATTACACCCTGCCGCTTCCCGAAGAAATCGGTGAAATCACGTTTGGCGCGGTTTACACCTATCGCGGCGATTACCGCGTGGTCAGCGGTCCGTTCGGAGTGATCCCCTCGCTCGAACTGCTCAACCTCAACGCAAGCTGGAAATCGATCGGCGGCTCGCCCATCGACCTGTCAGCCTTCGTCACCAACGTGACCAACGAGAAATATTTCATCTCGCTCAATGACCAGACCAGCAGCGGTGGGTTCGTCGCACGTACGTTGGGGCAGCCACGCATGTTCGGGGTTCGGCTGCGCTACTCCTTCGGCGGCTGACCAGCCCCGCGCAAGGAGTTGAAAAACCGGCACCGTGTTTCGGGGGGGGCCCGGGACACGGTGTCGGTCGTTGGTTCAGATTGCATCGGCGACCCTGCAACGACCATGACAGTCCACCCGCCGCCATGGCGCAGGATGGCGGGGTTAACGCAGCTTGAGCATGCCACCTGCAGCGCGAATGCCGGCGACCGTGCCGCCATCCACCAGAATGTCGGTCCCGGTGATATAGCTTGCCGCGGGCGAGGCCAGAAAAGCTGCGACCGAGGCGATTTCCTCTGCGCGGCCCTCACGCCCGATCGGTGTGACGCGGATCATCCGATCCATTTCCCGGCTGCTGGCCTTTTCCAGGCGACCCATCGCGGTGTCGATGATGCCCGGCGACAGGCTGACGATCCGTGCGCCGAGCGCCCCGAAGACCGGCGCCATCTCCTGCGCATAGATTTGCACGGCGCGCTTCGACAGCGGATAGGCGGTGCGCGATGATCGCAGCATCAGCCTTGCCAGCACGGTCATCTTTCCGGCGATCAGCTTGCGCGCGGCGCCGTCCACCAGGCGGCCCTGCACCAGCTGTGCGGAGTTAGACGCGAAGAGCACCGCGGCAGAGCGCGCCCCGAAGTGCGGCAGCAGCGCGGTCACCAGATCGCGGGTTGCCTCGAAATTGATCGCGAGCACCCGGCGGCCATCGGCCATCGACGGGGATACCCCTGCAGTGTGAATCAACGCCCCCACCCGGCGGCCCTTCAGCGATGCCACGATCGCCTCGCGATGATCGCTCGTGGCAACGTCTCCGTCCACCAGATCGATGCTGGCGGCGCCTTTCAGTTCACCTGCAAGCGCCTCCAGAGGTTCGCGGTGCATATCTGCCAGCACCAGCGCACGGCCTTCGGCGGCAAAACGCCGGGCGCAGGCCGAGCCCATTCCCCCCGATGCACCGGTGATGATCACGACACCGTCAGTCATTATGCCCCCTGGCCGGAATATCAGCTCTGCGTTTCGGGGGTGCGCACGATCAGCCCGTCGAGCGCCGCCGACACCATGATCTGGCACGACAGCCGCGATGCCGGATCGCCGTCGCCAACACCGTCCAGCATCGGTTGCTCCACTTGTGTCGCTGCCCCCAGCACGGCCTGCCATGCCGGATCGATAGTGACACGGCATGTCCCGCAATAGGCGTTGCCGCCGCAGACCGCCTCTATCGCGTCGATACCGTTTGCGACGGCATTCTCCATCAGGGAAATGCCCTCTTTCGCGTCGATCGTCCGTGCGATGCCGTCAGACGCGATGAAATGAACCTTGGCCATGGGCGCTGCGCCGCCGATCAGGCCGGGTCGCAACACACGACCGCGCCGCGCAGCTCATAGCCCTGGATCTGGTCGTTCCACAGGATGTCGGGGGCAGTCTGAAGCCGGATGCCGGGAAGGCGGAGCAGCCTGTCGAGAAACAGCCGGGTCTCGTGCAATGCGACCTGCGCCCCGGGACAGCGGTGCGGTCCATCGCCAAAGCTGAGATAAGAGCCGATCGCCTTCATCCGCTTCGCCCGGTCGGGGTTGAGCGTAAATGGGCATGGCCCGGTGATCGCCTCGTCGGTGTTGGCGGCGCGGATGTCGATGCAGACCAGCGCGTCGGCCTCGACAGCCGCTTCGCCGTCGACCTCGACCCGTTGCCCGGCGCGACGGTGCAGCAGCGAGGCGACGGGTTCGAGCCGCAGAATTTCCTCGAGGATCGCAAACTGGGTCTCCTCGCCCTCATCAAGAAAGCGGGCGCGCAGGTCTGGCCGATCGAACAGGTGCCAGGCAGCCATCACGATGAATTCGCGCGTGGTCATCATGCCCGCGCCGCCATAGCTCAGGCATTCCATGATCATGCCGCGTTTGGAGTAATTCTGCCTGATCAGATGGCTGATCACGTCCTCGCGCGGTTCTGCCCTGCGCGCCGCGATCGCCGGCACCAGGTCGCGGCTGTAGAAGCGCTGCACCAGCGCGATCACCCGGATGCCCGAGAGCAGCCGCTTCAGTGGCCCCTTCGGACGTCGCATCGACGTGTCGAGCACCGCCTTGACCCGCATCGCGAGGTTGGCGTTGCTGTCCGAATTGGTCAGCCCGATGATTTCCGCCGCGACATCCACCGCCATCTGCCAGCTCAGCTCGTCGAGCGGGGCAGCGCCGCGCCGCTGCAGGTCGGTGACGATCGCGTCCATGGTGCGCTCCATCACCGCGCGATGCCGCGTAGCGATGGCCTTGGGCGCAAACAGTCCCGCCACGCCCGCGCGGCGCTTGCGGTGCTTCTCGCCATCGAGAAAGAAGAACGACACCTCGTCGGGCTTGCTGAGATCGGTCATCTCGGCGGCCGCGCCGGCCTGGGTGACATCGGGCGAGCGCAACACCTGCCGCGCGGGCGCGAACCGACGAACCCTGCGCGCACCTGCCATCGGCGCCAGCCTGGCCTCGGCCAACGCCGCGCTCTTGCGATCATCGCGCCCATGGTCCTCGGGCATCACTGGCATGTGCGTGGTCATCGTCCAACCTATCCTCGATTTCCCGGGAAACCGACCGTGATCATTCCTGGTTCGTAAGATATGACACACTGTGTATCATATATCAACCGACGGGGTGATGCCTGCTGCGGGCCGATTGCCTTTGCTCCCAACACCCGCCATGTCTGCGAGCTGGTCAACTTCAGGGAGTTCGGGATCGAAATGGAGCGGGACATGCAATCGGCAAGACGTCTCGCATCGACCGACCTGCGCATCGCGCGCACCCGCACCGCGCTGCACGATGCCTTTCTCGCGCTGCTGGTCGAGACGCCGTTCGAACAGCTCACCGTCAAGGCGGTAACCGCCAGGGCCAAGACCGGTTACGCGACCTTTTTCCGGCACTATCACGGGCTCGATCAATTGCTGGCCGATGTCGCCGCAGAGGAGATCGACCAGCTGCTGGCACAGACGATCCCGGTGTTCGACACCGCCGATTCGCTGCGCTCGTGCGAGGCGTTGTGCGATTATGTCGCCGGCAAGCACAGCCTGTGGCGATCGCTGCTGACCGGCGGGGCCTGGCCGCGCGTGCGCGAGGAATTCGTGGCCAAGGCGCATGATCTGGTCCCCGCGATGGAGCGTCCGGAAAGTCGCATTCCCCCCAGCCTGGCGGTTGTCTTCGCCACCTCTGCCGTGCTCGATATCCTGGCGTGGTGGCTGCGCGACGCAAGCGACAGGCCGCCAAGCGAGATCGCCGCGTACATCAACACACTCGCCGTCTCCCCGGTCGTATAGGGGCCGCGGTCGGATCGGCTATGCCTTGCGCTCGCCGGTGACCCTGGCCTTGCCGAACATGCCCATCTTGCACGTCCCTGCGATTGTGTCGCCGGTTACCACCAGATCGTATTTGAGCGTGATCTTCATCGGCTTGACCACCTTCAGGTCGAACAGCAGCCTGTTGCCATCGATCGTGCCGGTAAAGTCCTGGCGCCCCTCGGACGATGCGAGATAGCCGCTGAGCGCGCCGCCGTCGGTCTCGAAATAGCCGGTCATCGGCTGCGGCCCGACCGGCGACTTGAGCACCAGCGCCCAGTCGCCGTCGCAGACCACGCTGTCCAAGTCCGCTGCCGCGTCGGCGGGGGGTAGGACATTCTCAGCCCGCGGATCGTGCGGCGCCCCGGCCGGTTCGCGATCAAGGCTCGCAGCCCTATCCGGCTTGCCCGCACCCAGATCGCGGCCTTCGATCACGCTGAGCAGCCGCGTCGGCGAGAGCGGCAGCGTCAGCGGGATCTCGCCGAACGGGGCGAGCGCGTCGGCGATGGCGTTGACCAGCGTCGGCGGTCCGATGATCGCGCCGCCTTCGCCCACCCCCCTCATCCCGCCGGTCGAGGCCGAGGGCGTGCACAGATGCAGGAACTCGATCTCCGGAATGTCCGAAATGGCGGGCAGCAGATAGTCCTTGTAGGTCGCGGCGGTGGCGTTGCCCTGGGCGTCGTAACCGACCTCCTCGAGCAGGACCATGCCGATCCCCTGCGCCAGCCCGCCGGCGATCTGTCCCTCGACCACCGCCGGGTTGATGATCGTCCCGCAGTCCTCGCACGACACCCAGCGGCGGATATTGACGAAGCCGGTGGCCGGATCGACCTCGACCACGCAGGCATGCGCGGCGCTGGTATAGGTGATCGGCGGCGGCTGATAGCGATGCTGCGCTTCGAGCCCGCTCTCGAACCCGGGGGGCAGCCGATCGGGCTCGCCATAAGCGATTCCGGCGATTTCGCGCAGCGAGCGCGACATCGGCTCGGCGCCATCGACATGCACCATGCCGCCCTCGATCCGGATCGCCTCGGGGCTGGCGTTGAGCAGGTGCGCGGCGAGTTGCTGCACCTTGGCCTTGAGGATCTGCGCGGTCTCGATCGCCGCACCGCCCGCGATCACGCCTTGGCGGCTTCCTGCCGCGCCCGGGCTGAATCCGCCGTGCTGGCTGTCGCCCTCGAACACCGTGACGTCTTCATAGGCGACGCCGAGAGTGTCGGCGATCAGCTGCGCCATCGTGGTTGCGGTGCCGTGGCCCTGCGAATGGGTGCTGAGGCTGGCGGTGACCTTGCCTTCTGGTTCGATGCGGATCTGCGCCAGCTCGCCGGTCATGCTGGCGATCGAACCCGCCGAGCCGGTAGGCTCGATATAGGTCGCAAAACCCAGCCCCAGATAGCGGCCCTGCGCGCGCGCCTCGGCCTGTTCGCGGCGGAACGCAGGCACATCGACATAGCCAAGCAGATGATCGAGACATTCGGCGGGGGTGACATCGGTCAGCTCGAGCCCCATCGCGGTGGTGCGCGGCTGGTCCGCCAGGCCGATGAGGTTGCGCCGCCGCAGGTCGACCGGGTCCATCCCCATTGCGCGCGCCGCCTTGTCGAGCGCGGTCTCGCGCACCAAAGACTCCATCGCCCAGGGTCCGCGATAGGCGGCAAGCCCATTGGTGTTGGTGTACCATCCGCGCGAATGGAAGCCGTAGAGCGGCAGCTTGTAGGCCGCCCAAAGGAACATATGCACCGCGATGTTGGCGTCCGCGCCCTGCGGATAGGCGCCGTTGTTCACGCTGTAATCGGCATGGCTGCCGACCAACCGCCCCGTCTCGTCGAAACCCACCCGCAGCACCACGTCCTGCTCGCGCGCCTGGTTGGAGGCGGTCAGGCTCTCCCAGCGGTCCTCGATCCATTTGAGCGGCCGCCCGATGAGCATCGCGGCGACGATCACCGCCATCTCCTCCTTCCAGGGATGGTTCTTGAGCCCGAACGCGCCACCGACATCCTTGGCGATCACCCGGATCGCTCTGGACGGCAAGCCCAGCGCCAGCCCCACCCAGCGCGCCACCATGTGCGGGCTCTGGCAGGTGATGTAGAGCGTCAGTTCCTCAGGGCCCCCGGGGCTGGCGACGACGCCGCGGGTTTCCATCGGCGATTGCGATACCCGCTGATGGGTGACGCGGTGGTCGATCAGGTGCGCGGCATTGTCGAGCGCGCTCTGCAACGCCTCGTCGATATCCTCGTCACCCATTTCGGCGGCGACATTGTCCTGCCTGCCCGGATGGATCGCAGGCCCGGTCATCGCATCGGCTATCGTCACGACCGGCACCTGCTCGTCGTACTCGACCTCGACCAAAGCTGCGGCATCTTCGGCGATGTAGCGATCGTCGGCGATCACCAGTGCGACCGGCTCGCCTGCATAAGCGACATGCCCGTCCGCCAAGGGCGTCATCGGCACATCGCTCGCGACGAGATAGAAGCTCAGCATGGTGACCGGCTGCGCGGCGAGATCCTCGGCGGTGTAGACCGCGTGCACGCCAGGCAGATCGAGCGCTGCGGCGCGATCGATCTGCCGGATCGTGCCGCGCGCGATCGGGCTGCGCACGAAGGCACAGTGCAGCATGCCGGGCAGCGCGATGTCATCCACGAACTGCCCGCGCCCGGTGAGCAGCCGCGGGTCTTCCTTGCGCTGAACGCGCGAGCCGACATAGCGCGCGGCGCCGACACCGGGAATGGCTGCGATGGTCATGATGCCGTCCCCGCCGCAAGCCGCCGCGCGGCGCGCCGTATCCCCTGATAACCGGTGCAGCGGCACAGATGCCCCGACATCGCCGCCTCGACCTCCTGCGGATCGATCGGTTCACCTTGGCTAGTAAGCGCCGCCAACGTCATCAGCACGCCGGGCGTGCAGAAGCCGCATTGCAGGCCGTGTTCGTCCATCAGCATCTGCTGCACGCGGTGCAGCCTGCCCCCAGGGCCCGCCAGCCCCTCGACCGTGGTAATGGTCGCGCCATCGGCCTGCGCCGCGAGCATCAGGCACGAACGCACCGCAAGGCCATCGACGATCACGGTGCACGATCCGCAGGCGCCGTGTTCGCACCCGGCATGGACGCCGGTATAGCCGACCTCCTCGCGCAGGAAATCGGTGAGCGACACGCGCCCTTCGACGACAGCTTCGCAGCGGCGTCCGTTGATCGTCATATGTACGCGGTGCTCGCTCATGGAATCGCTCCTTGTCCCAGGGCTTCGCGCAGCAGCCGTTCGGCGAGCTTGCGCCCCGCGGTGCGGCGATATTCGGCGCTGGCCGCCTTGTCGTCGAACGGCGACGTTTCGCTGATCGCAAGATCCGCCAGCGCGGCGAAATCGATGGCGTCGGCACCCACCCCGCTCAGCCGTTGTTCAAGCCCAGTGGCGCGCAATGGCGTCGGTCCCATTCCCAGCCATGCCAGGCCGGCCCGGGTGATGCGCGGCCCGTCGCGCTCGATCGCGCCGACCAGACCGGTCAGCGCATAGTCGCCCGGGCGACGGGCGATTTCTCCGAACACCGGCAGGTGATCGCCCGCCCAGCCGGGAAACTCGATGGTGGTGAGGATTTCGTCGGGCTGCGCCACCGTGGCATAGGGGCCGATATAAAAATCGCGCGCCGCGATGGTGCGCTTGCCAGCGACGGACTGCAGATGCAGCCGCGCATCGAGCGCCACCGCTACGGCAGGCAGTTCGGCGGCCGGTTCGCCAAACGCGATCGAGCCGCCCAGCGTACCGCGATTGCGGGTCTGGTGATGCCCGACATGGCGCAGCGCCGAGACCAATGCTGGCAATCGCTGCTGCAGAACCGGATCGGCCAGCGCCGCGTTCTGCCGGGTCATCGCGGCGATGCTGATCGCGCCTGCCTCTGCCCGGATTCCGTGCAGTTCGGCGATGTTGGCGAGATCGACGAGGATGAACGGCTGGCTCATCCGCAGGTTGAGCAGCGGCATCAGCGTCTGCCCGCCCGCGATCACCGTCGCGCCCCCGCCCGCATCGGCGAGCAGCGCCAGGGCTTCGGCCAGCGTTTTGGGGCGGACATAATCGAACGGTGCGGGCTTCATCGCCGAGCACCGTTCGAACGCCCGGCCTGCCATCCGGCGGCCAGGGCAACCACGCCGAACATCGCGACCAGGACAAGCCAGAACATGCCGACACCTGCTGCGCCGATACCATAGCCCGCCAACAGCGCAGCCAAAGCGAGCAGAACGAGGCCGATCGGAAAGCCTGCCGCCGCCGTATCACGCGCAGCGGCGGCCGACAGCGTTTCGCCCGGAGACATCGCGGGGACAGCGGATGGTGCAAGCGTCGCTGCATCCCCCTGCCCCGCCTTCCCGTCAAGCTGGCGCTCGAGCTTGGCGAAGAAATCCGCCGCCAGCCGCTTTGCCGTTGCCTCGATGATCGGGCCACCGAGTTGCGCCAGCCGTCCGCCGACATCGGCCTCGACCTCATAGGCCAGCAGCGTCGTGGACGCGCTTTCCTGGGTCAGCACGACATGCGCGCGGCCCTTGGCGTGCCCTGCCATGCCGCCTTTGCCTTCGCCCGAGAGCGTGTAGCGTTCGGGCGGCTGCTTGTCCTGCAGTTCGACCGCCGCGTTGAAGCGCGCGCCGATCGGACCGATCTTGATCTCGGCGGTGCCGACGAACCGGTCGGGCCCGTCCTGCTCGAGGCTCTGGCAGCCCGGGATGCACTGGCGCAGCACCACAGGATCGTTGAGCGCGTCCCAGACCCGTTGCCGGTCTCCGGCGATCCGCTGTTCGCCGCTGATCTTCATGTGCGGCCTCCCTTTTTGAGCCGCTTTCCTTCGACCGGGAAGGTGCCGAACGGGCCGTTCTTGCTGTCGCCTGAAAGCGTGTCGCCGTTGATCGCCAGATCATATTCGATGGTGATCTTGAACGGCACATAGGTGACACCTGCAAAGCGCGCGCGGCCGTTGGCGATGCTGCCGACCACGTCCATTCCGCCCTGCTCGGCGGTGACGGTACCGGTGATCTTGTTGCCGTTGACCTTGAGGTCTGCGGTGGCGGGCGTCTTGCCGATCGGGCTGTCGATCACCAGCCTCCATGTGCCTGCAATCGCCCTGTTCGCGGTTCCGGCCGCCGCCTGACGCCGCTTGGCCTGTAGCGCGGCGCGATCCGCCTCTGCCGGTGCCTGCCGTGCGCGGGCACGCAGGTACAGCCGGATGTCGCCAAGCTGCTGCACCGAAAGCTTCGGATAGCCCGGCATCCCGTTGGGCTTGAGCGCGCCTTTCGCCACAACCTCGTGAAACGCAGCCTCGTCGGTGATCAGCGGCGAGAACCGCAGATCGGGCGCCGCGCCGCCGCCGACGGCGTTGTATCCATGGCAGGCGATGCAGCCGGTGGTCCCATACAGCAGGGCGCCGGTCTGGATGCGCCCGACATCCATCGCGAAATCGGGGTCGGCCGGCGGCTTGCGCACGGGATAGTCATAGGGCGGGATCGCATCGGTGCCGCCGATCCTGAAGGTCAGCACCTGGCGCGGCAGGCGATAATCGGTGCGATAGGCGGCGTTGCCCAGCGACATCACGCCTGCGCCGTTGCCGCCGTTGCCGGTGATCACCGTGACATATTGCACGCCGCCGACGCGATAGGAGATGGGCGACGCCACGACCGGAGCGATCGTCTTGTAGGACCACAGCTCCTTGCCTGAGCGCGCATCAAGCGCCACCAGCCGCCCGTCCATCCGACCCTGGAACACCAGATTGCCCGCGGTCGCCATCACGCCACCCGGCCAGCTTCCGGGAAGCTCGACCTCCCATTCGGGCTTTTGCGTGACCGGGTTCCACGCCTTGAGGGTCGAGCGGTTGTTGCCCTCCAGTTCGGCCTCGGGCAGCAGGCTGACGCCGATCCCCAGCCCTAGATCCCCGCCGCCCTCGCCAGAACCGATCAGCGCGCCCTTGTCGAGCACCGGAATATAGACCAGCGCGGTGCGCGGCGAATAGGCCTGGGGCAGCCAGTTGTGCGCGCCTCCCGGTCCCGGCCAGATCTCGAACATGTCGGCGCTCTTCTCGTAGCGCACGCCGGGGTTCTCCACCGGCCGACCCGTCTTCATGTCGACCCGCTCGGCCCAGGTCACCTTGGCGTATTTCTCAGCAGAGAGCAGCTCACCGGTTTTGCGGTCGAGAACGTAGAAGAACCCGTTCTTGGGCGCCTGCATCAGCACCTTGCGCACCTTGCCGTCGGTGGTCTTGAGCGTGGCGAGCGTCATGTCCTGGGTCGCGGTGCAATCCCACTGCTCGGCAGGGCAGACCTGATAGTGCCAGCGATACTCGCCGGTGCCCGCATCGACCGCGACGATCGAGGCGAGGAACAGATTGTCGCCGCCGCCCGGGCTGCGCTTGAGGTGCGCATAGGGATAGCCGTTGCCGATCCCCAGATAGATCAGGTTGAGCTCGGGATCGTAGCTGAACGCGTTCCATGCGGTGCCGCCCCCGCCGATCCGCTCGCCACCCTCATACCAGCCGTTCCAGGTCGAACGCATCAGCCGTTCGACATCGGTGGTCGCAGGCTCTGCCGGATTACCCGGAACCGTGTGGAAGCGCCAGGCCAGCTTGCCGGTCCTGGCATCATAGGCCGAGACCCAGCCCTGGATCGCGCTGACATCCGCGCCGCCATGGCCGATGATCACCTTGCCGCCGAACACGCGCGGCGCGCCGTTCATGTTGCGCATTTCGGTCGCGGGATAATCGCGCGCCTGCCAGATCTTCCTGCCGGTTCCGGCATCGAGCGCCATCACGATTCCGTCGGTGGTGCCGAGAAAAATCCGCCCCTCCGAATAGGCGATTCCCTTGCTGCCCCAGGACATCTGCAGCGGCATGGTCGCACGCTCGCGCGTCCCCCCGTCGAACTCCCACAGGACCTTGCCGGTAACCACATCGAACGCACGGATATGCGAATGGCCGCTGGTGACGAACAATTTGCCCTCGGCGGCCACCGGCGTGGAAGCGCTGTAGCCGGGTTCGAGATCGTAGTGCCATGCCAGCCCGAGCTCGCCGACATTGCCGGTGTCGATCTGGTCGAGCGGGCTGTAATGCTGCTCCCCCGGTGTCCTGCCGAAGCTGGGCCAGTCGTCGGGGCTGACCAGGGCGGTGGGTTCGGCAGGCTGCGCATCCTCTGCGTCGCCGCGCAGGATCAGCATCGCCGCGACAATCGCAAGCAGGGCCGCGATCAGCCCGCCGATCAGCCAGACGGTCCTGCGCCCTCGCGGCGATGCTGCCCGCTCAACCGGCACCCCTGATTCTTCCGCGTCTCCGCGCGCGTTGGCGAGAAAGGCCCCTTCATTCCCGGCAATGGTCACGCATCGTCTCCACACAAACCTGCCCTGCGCGCCATTGGGGTACCCGGGCAGCCTTGCCAGAGACCATATCGCGCGCCGAGATACGAGCCATAGTGTATTATATCGACCTAGCGATCACATGGCCGGAAAATGACCCTCCCGGCGCGGCCAGAGCGCATCCGCAGCGGCAAGCGCGCTGGCCGCGCGCCCACCCAGCTCCCCGATCAGCGCCTTGAGCCGATAGGTCCACAGGTGCAGCGGATGTTCCAGCGTCATGCCCATGCCACCCAGAAACTGGTGGAAGTCGTACACGCCGAGCCGCGCCGATTCCTGCGCATGCCAGCATGCCATCGCGGAATCTGCAGGGTCGAGCGTGGCAGCGGCCTTCATCGCCAGCCAATAGACCCCGTTGGCGCGCACCTGTGCTTCGGCCAGACGGTGCCGGATCGCCTGAAACGCAGCGAGCTTGCGCCCGAATTGCTCGCGCTCGCTGACATAGCGCACCGTGCTGTCGAGCGCGGCGGCGAGTAGCCCTGCAGCCTCCGCCGCCAGCGCCGCGCGCCAGCGGGCACGAAGGTTGCCGGGCGAAACATCGAGCGGGGTGCGATCCTCGGGCAGCGCCAGCAGCGTCGCCATCGGATAGGCATAGAGCGCTTCGGGTTCTGCGCGGATCTGCTCCGCCGTGGCGACGAAGCTGGTGACGGCGCCCTCCTCCAGCACAATCACCGTCGCGCCCGGCAACAGGAAACGCAGCGCGCGCGGCGTGCGCACGCCGTCGAGCAACACCACCGGCCCCGATGGCGGCGTATCCAACAACGGCCGCATGAATGCACTTGCGGCGATCTCTGTCGCCCAGGGCAACCGCGCGATCCGCTCGACCACGATCGCTGCGGCACGGGTGCCCAGTTCGGGATCGATCGCGACATCGAGAAATCCGGCCTCGCGCAGTTCGCGGTCGAGCCCCGCATGCGTGGCAGCGAGCGGCGCATCGTGCAGCGCGGGCTCGGTGTATCCTCGCGTCAGCACGTCCAGCGCGGTGAGGATACCGGCCTGGTCCTCGTTCATCGTCAGATCCATCAGCGCGGCTCCCGCGGCAGGTTGAGAACGTCGCTGGCGATCAGGTTGAGCTGGATCTCCGCCGCGCCGCTGGCGATTCCGGCGACGATCGCGCGCTGGTGATGCATCTTGAGGAAGGGATGCGCATTGACCAGCGCCTCGGGCAGATGCTCGGTCACGAACTCGGCGACGCGGCGTTCGCACGCCACCGTCGCGGTGCGTGCAGACGAACTTTCCGAGCCGATTTCCAGCCCCTCGGCGCGGCGGCTGACCAGCGCATAGCTTGCCATCCGCGCGGCTTCGCACAGCGCGGCCGCTTCCGCCGCCTCGATCCGCACCGCTTCCGCGTCGAACCCACCCCGCTTCTGCAGGATGGCGACCGCATGTTCCAGCGCCGCACGTGCCAGCACGAAGCGCGGGATACCCAGCCGCTCGTTGCGCAGCGAATAGGAGATGATTTCCCACGCCTGCCCTTCCTCGCCCAGCCGCGCCGAGGCAGGCACGCGGACATCGTCGAAGAACACTTCGTGGATATCGCCCTCGCCGATCAGCGAGGGGATCTGGCGCACGGTGATGCCCGGCGTATCCATCGGCACGAGCAGGATGGTGATCCCGCGCTTGCGGTCATCCGAGGTGCGGCACAACAGAAAGCAGGTC
>Ga0307994_1000138_pt1 | contig 58153 bp, 37 predicted proteins | sample EllFjometagen261_FD_203171 | JGI IMG/M metagenome (GOLD analysis project Ga0307994, IMG submission 203171) | Marine microbial communities from Ellis Fjord, Antarctic Ocean - #261 | ecosystem: Environmental > Aquatic > Marine > Unclassified | place: Southern Ocean | collected 2014-11-02
GCGTGGGCCTGCTGTTCGGGCCGCTGCTGGGCTCGGGCTCGCTCTGGCTGGCATGGGTGGCGCTGTCGATCGCGCTGCTGGTGATGGGCTTCGTCTATGGCCCGCTGGGCGCCTGGCTGCCGCAGCAGTTTCCCGCGCGCGTGCGCTATACCGGCGCGTCGGTGGCGTTCAACGGCGGCGGCATCATCGGCGGCGCGCTCGCCCCGATCGCCGCGCAGGCACTGGCGGACAAGGGCGGCGCGGATGCGGTGGGGCTGTATCTGGCCGCGGCCGGGGTGCTGAGCTTTGCCGGGCTGTGGGCGCAGCGGGGAAGGGCTGCGGGGTAGGCAAGGCTCAAGGGTATTGCTGGCGGGCGTGGACGACGTTCGCAATCACAACTTCATCCTCATCAATGCGGTAGATGATCAGGTAATTTGGATGCACGACCGCTTCGCGCGTGTTTGGTGCTCTCCCCGAACGGTACATCATGGGATGGTGCGAAAGACGCTCTGCGCAGTCATGCATTGCCTGCTCCAGACGTAAGGCAGCTGGAACATTGCGCTGGGCAATATAGTCGATGATCTCTCGAACATCGCCGAGAGCCTCGTCACTCCATATCAGGCGCAGGGTTTTCATATTTTTCTATAATTTCACGCACCTGTTTCATGACGTCCGCATGAGAATGGCGTGGCTTGTCCGAAGCCAGTGATCGCTCCACCTTGGCTTTCAACCACGCATCATACGCCGCCTCTTCCTCGGACGAGGCGAATTCGGATTCGATGGGCGAGTATTTGACCATGAACTCAGTCTATCACATCACCTGCCAGCCGCAACAATGTCAGCCTGGCCTTGCCGACCACGCGCTCGGCGTCGACTTCGAAGCCTGACACCTCGAGCTTTTCCGACTTGCCTGTCTCAACGCTGATCCAGGTTGAGGGTGCAAACCAGCCCAGGCGCTTCAACTTGTCGAGCGCCACCGCGCCCGCGCCGGTCCCATAAGGCGGATCGATCAGCACGACGTCGAAGGGCTTGAGCGCCGGGCCCAGCGTCAGCGCGGAGCTGGGCCGGATTTCGGCGCGGTCATCGGCCTCAAGCGCGCGGATATTGGCGCGCAGCACGTCGATCGCGGCGCGGTCCTGCTCGACGAACACGCACTTGGCCGCGCCGCGCGACAGTGCCTCGATCCCCAGCGCGCCCGATCCAGCAAACAGGTCGAGCACGCTCAGCTCCTCGAACGATCCCAACCGGCTGGTCAGCATCGAAAACAGCGTTTCGCGGGTGCGGTCGGCCGTTGGGCGGGTGGTATCGCCCGCCGGGGTCTTCAGCTTGCGGCCCCGCCACTCGCCGGCGATGATGCGCAGCATGGTTACCCCTCCCCCTTGACGGGGGAGGGCAGCGAAGACTTGGCAGCTTGCTGCCTAGTCGCAGCCGGGAGAGGGTGGCATGCGCCACGCCTGCCCTGCAATCGCGACACCCTCTCCCAGCTCCGTCTAGGCTCCTGCGTCGCCGAGACTGCGCAACCCTCTCCCGTCAAGGGAGAGGGGAAAGTACCTCTCATCATTTCAACGTGTTCCTGAACGTGATCAGATCGTGCCTGCGCACTTCCTCGAGCGCGCCGGGCTCAAGCCCTTCGAGCAGGAAGGGGCCATAGCGGGTGCGGATCAGGCGCGAGACCTTGAGGCCGAGGTGCTCGAGGACGCGGCGGACCTCGCGGTTCTTGCCCTCGGTCAGCGTCATCTCGATCCAGCCGTTGCGCCCGGTGCGGCGTTCCAGATTGGCGTCGATCTTGCCATAGCGGATGCCCTCGATGGTGATGCCGTGGATCAGGTCCTCAAGCTGGCTCTGGCTGACCTCGCCGAACGCGCGCGCGCGATAGGTGCGCTCGACCCCGGTGGCGGGCAGCTCCATCTGGCGCTTGAGCTCGCCGTCATTGGTCATCAGCAGCAGCCCCTCGGTGTTGAGATCGAGCCGTCCGACGGGCATCATCCGCGGCGCATCTGGGGCAACGCGGGCGAGGTGATCATAGATCGTCTCGCGCCCGGTGAAGTCGCGTGCCGCAGTCAGCAGCCCGGCAGGCTTGTGGAAGCGCCACAGCTTCGCAGGCGCGGGTTCCTTGACCGCCTTGCCGTCGACGGTGATGCCATTGAGGCTGGTGAGGACGGTTGCAGGCGTGGTGATGACCACGCCATCGCGCGCCACGCGGCCGCCCTCGATCATCCGCTCGATCTCGCGCCTGCTGGCAATGCCGGCGCGGGCGAGGAGCTTGGCGATGCGCTGCCCTTCTCCCAGCGCGGATGTGCTCGCTTTGGCGGGGGCTTCGCGCGGCGACGGGCTGTCGTTGAGCGGATCGAATTTCGGTTTCCGGGGGGGCATGGGCGCTGCTATAACGAGGAAGGTGTCGCGCGGGAACGCAAGATTTGTCTGCCGCGTATTTCCATGAGACGCCCAAGCCCCTGTCCGAAAGTCATCCGATGCTGTTTTCGCGGTTTACCCGGTCGATCAAGACCATTCTGATCGTCGAGGACGAGCCGCTGGTGGCGTTCGACAACGAGTTGCGCGTCGTCGACGCGGGTTATCGCGTGGTGGCAACGGTCGACACGCAGGACGAGGCGATCGCGGTGCTCGAGCGCGAGGAGATCGATCTGGTGCTGGCCGACGTCAACCTGTCGCGCGGCGGCAGCGGGATAGAGGTCGCGCGGGTGGCCAGCGAGCGCGACATTCCCGTGCTGTTCGCCACCGGAACCTGCCCGGGCGGGGCGCAGCAATATGCGATCGGCTGCCTCAACAAGCCCTATAGCGCCGCCGAACTGGTCGGCGCGATCGATGCGGTGGACCGGTTGATCCGCGGCAAGAAGCCCAGGACAATGCCGAGGCACCTGAGCCTTTTCGCTTCCCCGTAACCTGCCGATCACGGGGAAGCTTGAGGGTAAACTTTTCCGGTTCAGCCCGAATTGCCGAAGCTGATCACGTCGCCATCGCCGGGGCTGTCACTTTCGGCGTCGTCGAGCGTGCCGAGCGGGCTTTCCTCATCATCGTCGTTGCGTTCGCCGTCAAACGCGCTGCGGTCGATATGGCCCGATTGCACCATCTGGTTCATGTGATCGACCAGATCCTGCTCGTCCTGCGGCACCACCGAAATTCCGTCCGAACCGCCCCGCTCGCTGTCCTCGCTGGGGTCGTCGTTGCGGTGCAGCGCCTCCTCGGCGATGTCCTGCGCCTGCGGAGCCTCCTGCTGCGACTGGTTGGTGGTGCCGTTGCTGTTGGTATCCCGGGTGTCTGCCATGCTGCGCGTCCTTTGTGCGACAAGATTGCCTGTTGCACATACGCGAAAGCCGGACGGACGTTGCGCTGCCCCGCTAGCCCCACGCGCGCCCTAGACGTTGGCGGGCGCCAGCCTGGGGCTCAGCAGATGCACCACCGCGAGCGCGAGCAGATAGGCGCTGGCGCAGATCGCGAACAGGATTTCATAGCTGCCCGTGCTGTCGAGGATGTAGCCGGTGAACAGCGCCATGCCCATGCCGCCGAGCGCACCTACGGTGCCGCCGATGCCGATCACCGAACCCACTGCGCCGCGCGGGAACACGTCAGAGGGCAGAGTGTAGAGATTGGCGGAGAACGCCTGATGAGCTGCCGTCGCCAGTCCGATGATGAGCACCGCGGCCCAAACGCTGTCGATGCTTTGCGCAAACCAGATCGGCGTGACCGCCAGCGCGCACAAAAGCATCGTCGACTTGCGCGCGAAATTGGGGGTGCGCCCGGCCTTGATCAGCCGCGACGACATCCAGCCGCCGAAGATCGATCCGAAGTCGGAGATCAGGTAGATCGCCGCCAGCGGCAGGCCGAAGGTCTTGAGGTCCATGTCGTACCGCTCGAACAGATAGCCCGGCAGCCAGAACAGGAAGAACCACCAGATCGGATCGATCAGGAACTTGCCCAGCGCATAGGCCCAGGTTTCGCGAACGCTGAGCAGGCGGCTCCAGCCGATCTGCTCGACCGGGTCGGCGGGGTCCTGCTGGATCCAGGCGAGCTCGCCCGGGGTGACGCGCTTGTGCTCGGCCGGGTGGCGATAGATGAACCACCAGGCGGCAAGCCAGACGACGCCGAAGATGCCGGTGATGAAAAACGCCGAGCGCCAGCCGAAATACAGCACCAGCACCGGCACCAGCAAAGGCGTGATGATTGCGCCGACATTGGCCCCGGCATTGAACAGCCCGATGGCAAAGGCCCGCTCGCGCTGAGGGAACCAGTCGGTGACCGCGCGGATGCCGGCGGGGAAGTTGCCGCTTTCGCCGATGCCGAGCCCAAAGCGCGCGGCGGCAAAGCTGGCGACGCCGGTGGCAAAGCCGTGCGCCATATGGCCGATGGTCCAGATGACGATCGCGACCGAATAGCCCAGCCGAGCGCCTACGACATCGACGATGCGGCCAAAGCCGACATAGCCGATGGCATAGGCGACCTGGAACCAGAACACGATGTTGGCAAAGTCGCTCTCGGTCCAGCCGAACTCCGCGACCAGCGTGGGCTTGAGCACGCCGATCATCTGTCGGTCGATATAGTTGATGGCGGTGGCCGCGAACAGCAAAGCGACGATCACCCAGCGATAGCGGCCGGCATTGGCGGCGGCAGCGGTCACGGGCGCGGACCCGGCCTGGGTGCCGATCGTCGCTGGGGCATCAACCATCTTCACTCTCCCTTGGCCTTTTTGGCCCTGTGGCCCTGTGGCCCTGTGGGTGGCGGCCAGGCTTTTGCCGGTCCGCCACAACGATCTGCTAGCGCGGCGTGGCAGCCACCACCCGGCAGTGCACGGCACCGCAGCCTTCGAAAATCGCGGTAAATGCCTGTCCGATGGCGATTTCATGCACCCCGGTGATCGCGCCGGTCGAGACCCACAGCCCCGCCGAGACATCCATGCCGCGCGCGATCAGGTTGGTCAGCAAAAAGCGCACTGCGCCATAGGGCCCGTCGAGCATCGTCGCTGCGGTAGCGGCGCCGACGACCTCGCCGTCGATCTCGCTGCGCACCGGGATGGCGCACAGATCCAGATCGCGCCAGCCCTGCAGCGCCGGACCCTGCACCAGCCCGGCATTGTTGCCGAAATCCGAGACGGTGACCAGCGGGCCATCGGTGTTGATGCCGGGATAAGGCGAGCTGGCGACCTCGATGCCCAGCCGGACATCGTCGAGCAGCGCCTTGGTGCCTTCGTCGTCACAGGGGACTGGGCCGGTAAAGCCGGGGGCCACGTGCAGCAGCATCTCGGCCTCGCCGGCGGCAAAGCCGCCGTGGAACACCGGCATGTCGGGCGCATGGCCATCGGCGGCATCGACGATCGAGTCGGCGAAGATCGGTCCGGACAGGCGGTTGGCGCCCAGCTGGCCATCGAGTGGCGGGTTGATCCGTCCGACCTTCCAGCCCACCACCGCGCGCCCGTCGATGACGATCGCGCGATCCTGGATCGTGTAGGCCGCCTGCAGCTCCTGCGGCTTCAGGCCCGGATAGCTATGCAGCGCGCGCGCCTCGCGGCGGGCACTGACAAAGGCCATGGCAACATCGTCGGCCTGTTCGTTCACCGTCAACTCGATCCCCATCCCAAGTCCATCTCTATGACCGGCTGCGTAAAGGAAACCGGTGTCATTCGCAAGTGGCGGCGTTTCGCCCGAGCGTTGTGTGCATGGATAGCGCGATGGTAACCGGTGTCAATGCGCATCCCATTGCCATGATGACCTTGGCGGGGCTAGGAGAAACCGGGCACTGACACCGGTGTAGTCTGGCGATGGAATGGAAACGCGCGTGATGAAGGCAAAGGACGGCAAGCCGACCATCAACGACGTCGCCCGGATCGCCGGCGTTTCCAAGAAAACGGTCAGTCGGGTGATCAACCGTTCGCCGCTGCTCAACGAGGCGACGCGCGAGAAGGTCGAGGCGGTGATCGCCGAGCTTGGCTATGTCCCCAACCCGCAGGCGCGCGCGCTGGCACTGCGGCGCAATTTCCTGATCGGGCTGATCCACGACAACCCCAATGCGCAGATGGTGCTGGGGGTGCAGCAGGGGATCTTGTCGGCGATCCGCGATACCGAGTTCGCGCTGGTGGTCCGCCCGGTCAACCGTCGCTCGCCCGACATGCTCGATGATGTCCGCGCGTTTCTGGACCAGCAGCGGTTGTTCGGCGTGATGCTGCTGCCACCGATTTCCGAAAACGATGCGCTCGCGGCGCTGTGCGAGGAACTGGGCGTGACCTATGTCCGCATGGGTTCGGTCCGGCTGGACGACGATGCGCACATGGTCGCCTCCAACGACCGTGAAGCGGTGGCCAAGGCGGTCGCCTATCTGGTCGGGCGCGGACACAGCCGGATCGGTTTCGTCGCAGGGCCCGAGGGCTTCCGCTCCGCAGCAGAGCGCGCCTTGGGCTATAGCGATGCGCTGGAAACCGCCGGGCTCGCGCTCGACCCCGCGATCATGGCCGAGGGCAACTACACCTTCGAAACGGGGATCGCTGCGGGCGAAAAACTGCTCGCTGCGACACCCCGGCCCAGCGCGATCTTTGCCAGCAACGACGAGATGGCAGCAGGCGTGCTCCATGCCGCGCGCACCCAGGGGCTGTCGGTACCCGAGGATCTGTCGATCGTGGGTTTCGACGATACCGCGATCGCCGCGCATATCTGGCCGCCGCTTACCACCGTGCGCTGGCCGATCGAGGCGATGGCCAGGGCGGCGGCGATCAAGCTGATCGACCCGGCCGAAGCGCGCAAGCACCCCTCGCATTTCCTCTCCGACCTGATCGAGCGTGCCTCGGTCGCCTGACGCCCATGTGGGCCGGGGCAGGGTCAGTTTGGGGTTGCGCCGATCTATGACACCGGTTACCGTCTTCGCCATCAAGCCACAGCAATGCGGGACGCGAGACAGCGTCCACACGAGAGGACAGATATGAAGATCGCCCTGATCACCGAGAACAGCCAGGCTGCCAAGAACGCCATCATCCACGAAGCGCTGACCGATGTCGCCGAACCGCTCGGCCATCAGGTGTTCAATTACGGCATGTATTCCGCCGAGGACGCAGCCTCGCTGACCTATGTCATGAACGGGCTGCTCACCGGCATCCTGCTCAATTCGGGCGCGGCGGACTTCGTGGTCACCGGCTGCGGCACCGGAATGGGATCGATGCTGGCGTGCAACGCCATGCCCGGCGTGTTCTGCGGCCTCGTCATCGACCCGACCGACGCGTTCCTGTTCGGGCAGATCAACGATGGCAACGCGATCTCGATGCCCTATGCCAAGGGCTTCGGCTGGGCGGCAGAGCTCAACCTGCGCGATGTCTACGGCAAATTGTTCGATGGCGAACGCGGGCTGGGCTATCCCAGGGAGCGCGCCGAAATCATGCGCACCAACCGCGGTATTCTGAAGGACCTCAAGGCTGCCAGCTGCCACGACATGCTGACCGTGCTCAAGACCGTCGACCAGGACCTGCTCAAGGCTGCGATTGCAGGCGAGCGCTTTGCCGAGTATTTCTACGCCAACGCGACCGACCACGAGATGGCGGCGTATCTGAAGGGCATCACGGGCTGAGGCCTGCGAAGGGACACGGAATATGACAGCCAGCCCCTTCGATCTTGCAGGGAAAACAGCTTTGGTCACCGGCGCGAACACCGGCATCGGCCAGGCGATCGCGGTCGCGCTCGCTGAAGCCGGCGTCGATGTCGCGGTCGCGGGCCGGTCGGAGCCGACCGAAACGCTCGCTGCCATCGAGGCAACCGGGCGCAAGGCGGTGAACATCGCTGCGGACTTCGGCTCGATCGAGCCGGTGGAGCGCGTGGTCGATGAGGCGCTGGCGGGGCTGGGACGTCTCGATATCCTGGTCAACAATGCCGGCATCATCCGCCGTGCCGATCTGCTCGAGTTCGGCGAGGAGGATTGGGACGCGGTGATCGATACCAATTTGAAGACGCTGTTCTTCCTCAGCCAGGCCGCAGCAAAGCACATGGCCGAACGCGGATCGGGCAAGATCATCAACATCGCCTCGCTGCTGACATTCCAGGGCGGGGTGCGGGTGCCGAGCTATGCCGCGGCCAAATCGGGCGTCGGCGGGGTGACCAAGGCGATGGCCAACGAGCTCGCGTCCAAGGGCGTGCAGGTCAACGCGATCGCGCCGGGCTATATCGCTACCAACAACACCGCTGCGCTGCAGGCGGACGAGACGCGCAACCGCCAGATCATGGAACGGATCCCGGCGGGGCGCTGGGGCCGGCCGCAGGATATTGCGGGCGCGGCCTTGTTCCTGGCATCGCCCGCATCGGATTACGTGACCGGCCATATCCTGGCGGTCGATGGCGGGTGGCTCGCGCGATGAGCAAGGCGGGCGCGGTCGTCTGTTTCGGCGAGATGCTGCTGCGGCTCTCGCCGCCCGGCGTAAGGATGATCGTGCAGGCGCAGGCGCTCGAGATGGCGGTTGGCGGCGCGGAGGCCAATGTCGCCGCAGGGCTCGCCTCGCTGGGGCACGCAACGCGGATGGTGACGCTGCTGCCCGCCAGCCCGCTGGGCGACAAGGCGCGTTCCGAGCTTGGCGCGGCGGGGGTGGACATCCGCTTCGTCTTGCGCGGGCCGGGGCGCATGGGGCTGTATTTCCTCGAGCCGGGCGCAGGCCTGCGTCCCTCGTCGATCACCTATGACCGCGCCGGATCGGCATTTGCGCAGTGCGACGCGGGTGCATTCGATTTCAATGGCGCGCTGGAAGGCGCCGCCCTGCTGCATCTGTCGGGGATCACCCCTGCATTGGGCCCCAATGGCGTCGCACTCGCCCGCGCTGCCGTTGCTGCGGCGCAGGCGGCGGGCGTTCCGGTGTGCTTTGACGGCAACTACCGCGCGCTGCTGTGGGACGCATGGGATAGCGATCCGCGCGCGATCCTGACCGAACTGGTGGCGGCTGCGACGGTGCTGATCGGCAACCACCGCGATATCTCGCTGCTGTTGGGCAAGACCTTTTCGGGCGATGGCGCAGAGCGCAGGCGCGAGGCGGTGGATGCAGCGTTTGCAGCCTTCCCCAATCTCGAGCTGGTCGCCTCTACCGCGCGCCATGTGGTGAGCAGCGATCATCACCGCATCGCCGCGCGGGTCGACACCCGCGCTTCCAAGCACCAGACGGCCGAGATCGATGTCACTGGTATCGTCGACCGGATCGGCACCGGCGATGCCTTTGCCACAGGCGTGCTGCACCAGTATCTGCAAGGCGGCGATGCCCAGGCGATGGCCGAAACCGGGCTGGCGCTCGCCGCGCTCAAGCATTCGCTGCCGGGCGACATGTGCCTGATCGGTGCGGGCGAGCTGGCGGCATTCTCGTCCGCCGGCGGCGATGTCCGGCGCTGAGCTTTCCCGGCGTTCGCTGCTGGGCGTCGGCGCGGCGCTGATGGCCACTCCGGCGTTGGCGAAGGGCGCCGACCCAAGGGTCGGTCGCTTCACCGGGCTCCGCGAACAGGGCGTGCTCGCGTTCAAGGGCATCCGCTATGGCCGCGCGCAACGGTTCGCGCGCGCGGTGCCGGTGGTGGCCGATGGCGCGGTCAAGGCGCAGGACTTCGCCCCCATCGCGCCGCAGCGCGGCAACTTGGATCTGCCGCAGTCCGAGGATTGCCTGTTCCTCAACATCTGGACGCCCGAGGCCAACCCTGCCGCCAAGCGCGCGGTGATGGTGTATTTCCACGGCGGCGCCTACTCCAACGGCACCGTCACCGACCCGCTGACCCATGGCGCCAGGCTCGCGGCTTCAGGCGATGTCGTGGTGGTGAGCGTCAACCACCGGCTCAACGCGTTTGGCTATGCCTGGCTCAAGCCGCTGGGCGACCGGTTCGCCGACAGCGGCAATCTGGGCCAGCTCGACCTGATCCTCGCGCTCGAATGGGTGCGCGATAACATCGCAGGTTTCGGCGGCGACCCGGGCAAGGTGATGGTGTTCGGCCAGTCGGGCGGCGGGGCTAAGATCGCGACCTTGATGGCGATGCCCGCTGCAGATGGCCTGTTCCACAGCGCCGCGACGATGAGCGGCCAGCAGGTCTTCGCCAGCGGCCCGGGCAACGCGTGGAAGCGGACACAGGCGCTGATCGCGGCGCTGGGGCTCAAGCCCGGCGATGCAGAAGGGTTGCTGACGATGCCCACCGACCGCATCGTCGAAGCGCTGACCGCGACAGATCCGATCATGGGCGGGGCGGTCTATTTCGGCCCGGTGCTCGACATGACCAACCTGGCGCGCCATCCGTTCTGGCCCGATGCTGCGCCGCAATCGAACCACATTCCGATGATCCTGGGCAACACGCGCGAGGAGACGCGCGCTTTCATCGACCCCAAAGGCGCGAAGCTGAAAGGGCTGGGCTGGGACAACCTTGCCGCGCGGATCTTGCCCGAAATCAAGATCGACCTCGATGTCGATTGGGTGGTGGCGCAGTACCGCGCGCAATATCCCGACTGGAGCCCCGAACGCATCTTCTATTCGGCGACCACCGCGGGCCGGTCGTGGCCGGGGCAGGTGATCGAGGCGGGTGAGCGGGCGCAGGCGGGCGCAGTGGCGACGTGGGTGTACCAGCTCGACCGCGCTTCGCCGATCGACCCCTTGCGCGGTGCCGCGCACACCGACGACATCCCGTATGTGTTCGGCACGCTCGATGCCCCCGGCAGCATGAGCGGCACCGATGCAGGCGCGCGTGCGACCCGCGACGTGATGCTGCAGGCGTTTGCGGGGCTGGCAAAGACCGGCGTTCCCGGGCTCGCGGAGTGGTCGCCCTACACGCTGCCCGACCGCGCAACCTTGGTCGTCGGCGACGGCACCGCGACCGCCGTCAACGATCCGCGCCGCTGGGAACGCGAACTGTGGGCTAAGGCTCCTTACGTTCAGCCGGGGAGCTGACCGGGGCTTCCTTGGGCTCTGCCACCGGATAGGCGATGATCAGCGCCAGCGGCTTGTTGCCCTTCTGCCAGATCCCCACCACCGCGCCGTCATACAGATACGCGGTCATGCCGGGCTTGAGCATTGCGCGCTGGCCGTCAGAGATCACCTCGCCCTCGCCGTCGAGCACGTAATAGACCTCGTCATGCGCGATTGCGTGCTCGCCGATGGCGGACCCGATATCGAGCGTACGGCGGCGGAACTCCATCCGCCGGGGCTGCGGCGCGTGGTCGCTGATCCGCCACGCGGTGCTCATGCCGATCGCGCCATGCGGCGGCGGCTCGCGGCGCACGGTATCGGCCTCGTCGATCACCGCCATCGGCGGGGCTGCGAGCAGCAGCAGCGCGAGGAGCGCGCTCATGGCTGGGGCTCGCGCATGAGCCGGTCGCGGGTGGAAAGCGATTCCTGCGCGGCGCCCTTCTGGCCAGGATATCGCCCCGATTTCGGGGTCATCGTGTCGAGGTTCCACTCGGCCTCGACGAAGCGCGCTGCGGTGGAAGCAGGCCTGGGGTAGCCGCCGACCTCGCTCTCGTCGTCGATGATGTCGCCGCGCCCTTCGGCCACGAAGAACAGCACGCGGATGTCATCGGGCGCTCGGTCCCAGGGGCGGGCGCCTGCGGTCTGCAGCAAGGATGTCTCGACCTCGCCCGAAGGCAGGATGCGGTATTGCGACAGATCGGCGAGCGGCGCTCTGGCGGTGATCAATTTCGCGCGCGTCTCGCCATAGCGGCCGAACTGGGGGAGGGGATTGCCGTGCCGGTCGACCGCGCGGTTGTCCTTGCCGAAATAGGCCAGGTCGCCATCGCCGCCCAGCATCAGGAAGGGCAGTCCTTCATTGGTGTCGTTGCCGCCGCGCATGACATTGCCGACCGCGGTGATCTCGCCGGTGACATAGTCCTGCCCCAGCCATTCGAGATTCATCAGGTTGTAGTGCACCGCGCGGTGACCGGGATTGTAGATCAGGTTGTTGATCATCGCGACCTGCGCCCCGCCCTTGACCAAAGGCGCGCGCTCGACATTGTGCGCCCAGACATTGCGGTAGAAGGTGATGTGGGTGGCGTTGTCGTGGATCAGCGATCCCTTGGAGTGCTCGCCCTTGGGGTGGCTCGATACCGCTAGGCCCTCGGCGGCGAGATTGTCGCGGAACACGATGTGGTGGCTGGTCCCGGCGCGCCACTCGGCGAGCGTCTTGCCGGTAAAGCGCGGGCCGGATGCGGACATGTTCTCGTCCACCCCCCACAGAAAGCTGCAATGCTCGACCACGATGTTGCGCGCCGCGACGGTGGAAAAGGAATCCGCCTCCCAGCCCGACATCCGCGCCTGGCCATCGGCTCCGGTCATCACCCGCAGGTGCGAGACCACGACATCGTGCGTCTTCACATCGATCCCGCCCTTGATCAGCGTGATCCCCGGCGACGGCGCGGTCTGTCCGGCGATGGTGACGAACGGCTCGGTGATGTCGAGCGAACTGCGCCCCAGATCGATCACCCCGCCGACCTCGAACACGATGATGCGCGGGCCCTTGGCGGCCAGGGCTTCGGCGAACGATCCCGGACCCGATTTGGCCAGTGTCGTCACCTTAATGATTCGGCCGCCCGCGCCGCCCCGGGTGGGGTCGGCCGGATGCGGCTCGGCCAGCGCCGGTGTGAGGGTGGCGAGCGCGAATGCGCCGATGCACAGGGCTTTTCCCAGTCTTGCAAGCATGTCTCTCTCTCCCGTTGCCATGGTTATTGACAGACGCCCGACTTGAGGGCAATACATAATGACACCGGTTACCGCGTTGGCGTTTGTTGCCGAGACGGAAGCTGGAAAGACAGGAAAAGACAGTGTGTGCTCGCCAGCCGGTCTGGACGGGCACGGGAGCCAGGGTGTCGAAGAGGGTCGGGGCGTGTCCGCGTCTTCTCCTTTGACACCGGTAGCAATAGGCCCGAAAAGGGCAATTGGGGAGGGGATTGAACATGGGCAGTCGGATTTCGCAGCGGGCATCGCGCGTTTCTATCATCAAGCTGGCACTGCTTGCAGGCTGCGCACTGGGTGCGGCAGGCACGGCGCAGGCGCAGGATGCCACCGCGCAGGACCAGGCCGCCGAGAATGACGCCGTTGCCGCCGATGAAATCGTCGTCACCGGTTTCCGCCAGTCGCTCGAGGCGGCGATCAACCTCAAGCGCAATTCGGTCGGCGCGATCGACGCGATTGTTGCCGAGGACATCGCCAAGTTCCCCGACCAGAACCTCGCCGAATCGCTGCAGCGCATCCCCGGCATCTCGATCTCGCGCGACGCGGGCGAAGGACGCGCGATCACCGTGCGCGGTCTGTCCAGCCAGTTCACCCGCGTCCGCGTCAACGGGCTCGAAACCGTCGCCACCTCCACCGACGGCGCTTCGGCCAACCGCGACCGCGCATTTGATTTCAACGTCTTCGCCTCCGAACTGTTCAGCTCGATCGTCGTCCACAAGACTGCCGAGGCCAGCCTGGACGAAGGTTCGCTGGGTGCGGTGGTCGATCTCAACACCGGCAACCCGCTTGCCGCCAAGGCGGGCTTCACTGCAGTCGGATCGGCTGTGGTGAGCTATAACGACCTGTCCGAATATGCAGGGCCGCGGCTTGCGGGGCTGCTGAGCTGGCGCAACGATTCGGGCACGTTCGGGGTGTCGCTCTCTGCAGCCTACCAGAAGACGCAGGTTCTGGAGCTGGGCAACAACACGGTGCGGTGGGCGCAGGCGCGGTTCGACTCGGTCAATGGTGCGCCGTGCTTTACCACCAGCGCCACCAACCTCACCGCCGTGCGTAACGCCGGCGGTGTCTACACCACTGGCCGCAGCGCAGCGTGCGATCAGGCCGCGCTTTCCTTCCACCCACGCATTCCGCGTTATGGCGAGGTCCAGCACGACCGCGAGCGTCTGGGGATCACCGGGTCGATCCAGTTCGCGCCTTCGGACGCCACCAAATTCTCGATCGATGCGCTCTATTCCAATTTCAACAGCGACCGCCGCGAGCGCTGGGGTGAAGTGCTGTTCCGTTCGAACGAGCGCTCGATCGACGTCATCAATCCGGTGTACGACTCGAACAACAATATGATCAGCGGCACGTTCAACGATGCCTGGGTTCGCACCGAACATTATCTGCGCAAGAGCACCACCGAATTCTATCAGGTCGGCGGCACCTGGGATCAGGATGTGAGCGACAGTTTCCGCTTCACCCTGCTGGGCGGGCTGTCGAAGTCCGCAGCCGATATTCCAGTCGAAACCACCGTCGTGTTCGATGACCGCGACGCGCAGGGTTATAGCTACGACTATACCGACATGAAGCGGCCGAAGCTGACCTTCGGCACCAGCGTCACCGATCCTGCGGTGTTCCAGCTCGCAGAAATTCGCGACCGTCCCTCGGAGATCGAAAACAGGTTCAAGACCGCACAGCTGCGCACCGAATGGGACGTGGCCGAGGGCTTCACCGTCAAGGCGGGCGCGATGTGGCGCCGGTTCAACTTCGACACAATCGCCTTTACCCGCGACACGGCGGTGTGCGGCAATGGCGGCGTGGACCGCGTGCTGGGCACCATCACCTGTTCTGCTTCGAACGTGTTCGGCCCCAGCGCGATCTATGGCTTCCCGGTCAACTCGACGCTGTCCGAAATGTTCAACCTCGGCAATGCCGGCCAGCCTGCGGGCAACACCAATTCCTGGCTGGTCCCCAATCTGGGCGCCACAACCGCGTTCACCAAGCTCTACCAGCGGCCGCTGGCGCTGGATGCCGGCAACAACCGCGGGGTGCAGGAAACCACCAAGGGCGGTTATCTGCAGGTTGATGCCAAAGGCGAACTGCTGGGCCTGGAATATGCGCTGAACGCGGGCATCCGCTATGTGAAGACCGATCAGTCGTCCTATGGCCTGGTCGGCACGGTCGAAGCGACCATCGAGCGCAGCTACAGTGACTGGCTGCCTTCGGCCAACATCGCGCTGTTCCCGACCGACAACGTGATCATCCGCGCAGCGGCGGCGGAGGTCATCACCCGCCCCACGCTGGGATCATTGACCCCCGGCGGTTCGGCCGACGGCTTCAACTTCCGCGTCAACAGCGGCAACCCGTTCCTCGAGCCCTTCCGCGCGACCAATTACGATCTGGCGATCGAATGGTATTTCGCGCCGCAGGCTCTGTTCTCGGTGGCCGGCTTCATCAAGAACGTGGACAGCTTCACCCAGACGGCGGCGATTACCGAGGCGACCTTTGCTCAGACCGGGCTGCCGGTTTCGGTACTCAACCCGTCTTCGCCTGCCGCACTCAACCCGGCGCTGCTGACGCAGCCGATCTGGACGCTGACCACGCCGGTCAATGGCACCGGAGCCAAGCTGAAGGGCGTCGAAGTGGCCCTGCAGCTGCCGTTCAGCGTGTTTGCGGAAGGCTTCATCAGCAACTTCGGTATTCTTGCCAATGCGACCTATATCGACAGCAATGCCGATTTCATCGTCCAGGGTCCCGCGACCGTTCCGGGCGGCGCGCTGGTCAACATCACCCGCAGCGCGGCGCTCGCGAATGTGTCGCGCTATTCGTACAACGGCACCTTCTACTATGACGACGGCAAGTTCTCAGCCCGCGTCATGGGGACGTACCGCAGCCGCTGGCACGAAGGTGCGAGCGGCACCGGCAACATCCTTGAAGGCTTTGGCAGCCAGTTCAACCTCGATGCCTCGATCCGCTACAAGGTGACCGAATGGCTTGAGGTTTCGCTGGAAGGCAACAACCTGACCGACACCTATCGCTATCGCTTCACCGATTTCGATGCGGACCGGAACTACGAGAACAACCATTTCGGCCGCACCTTCTTCCTCGGTGCGCGCTTCAAATACTGATGACAACCGGGTCAGCGGCTCGACGCTGTTCCTGCTGAATTGACCGGAGGAGTCGCCATGAAGATCGATCGCCGATCCCTTATGGCGGCTCCTCTGGCTTTGGGGTTGACGCACCGTGCGTGGGCGCAAACGGCCGTGCCGCAGGTGCCGGGCGGCGCGCTCCCGCCCGGCCTGCCGCAGCCGTCCGAAACCATCGATCTGTGGCCCGGTGGCGCGCCTGGCATGCCCGCCAGAGCCCTTGCCGAGACCGTGCTGGAACGCTCGACCGACAGGCTGGTCACCGATCGTGCGGTTTATGGCATAGCCAACCCCCGGCTCGCGGTGTTCCGCCCCGACCGGCCCAATGGCGCTGGCGTGCTGATCACGCCGGGCGGCGGCTATCGCTGGGTGGTGGTCGACAAGGAAGGCTATGAAATGGGCCGCTGGCTGGCGGCGCGCGGCTTTACCGCGTTCGTGCTGTTCTACCGGCTGCCGGGCGAGGGCTGGGCGGCAGGGCCTGATGTGGCGCTCGCCGATGCGCAGCGCGCGATGCGGCTGATCCGCGCGCGTTCCAGCGACTATGCGGTCGATCCAGAGCGCGTGTCGGCGATGGGCTTTTCCGCCGGCGGCCATCTGTGCGCCGATCTTGCCACGCGGTTCGATGCCAAGGTCTACGCGCCGGTCGACGAGGCGGACCAACTTTCCGCCAAACCGCAAAGCGCAGCGCCGATCTATCCGGTGATCTCGATGGCCGCGCCCGATGCGCATGCCGGATCGCGCGAACTGCTGGTCGGCAGGACGGCGGGCCCGGCGCTGGAGGCCGCGCACTCGCCGCACCGCAACGTGCCCGCCGACGCGCCGCCGTTCTTCCTGCTCCACGCCGAGGATGATGACGCGGTGCCGGTCAACAACACGCTGCTGCTGCGCGCTGCACTCAAGGCGAAACAGATCCGCGTCGAGACGCATCTGTTCGAGCATGGCGGGCATGGCTTTGGCCTGCGCAAGGCGATCGGCAAGCCGGTCGAGGTCTGGCCCGAGCTCTGGCGTGCCTGGGCGCGGACCACCGGGCTGGCGCTGTGAGTTCGCCCCCCACCTTCGACCGGCGCGGCGCGATGGCCTCGGCCGGTTTGACCGCTCTGGCGCTGGCCGCACCTGCGCGCGCCAGCACTGCCCCGGCGCCGATACCCTCCCCAGACTGGCGCCGGGGTCTGGACAACCAGCGGGTCGCCGATCTGGGCGATGGCACCTTCCTCAATCCGGTGCTCTCGGGCGACCGGCCCGACCCTGCAATCCTCAAGGATGGCGAGGACTATTACCTCACCTTCTCGAGCTTCGAATCCTATCCCGGGCTGCTGATCTGGCATTCGCGTGACCTGGTGAACTGGCAGCCCCGCAAGCCAGCGCTCACCCGCAACATCGGATCGGTCTGGGCGGTGAGCTTGGAGAAGCACGAGGGGCGCTATTTCCTGTATATCCCGGTGAAAGCGTCGCCGCAGAACGACATCTTCGTCATCTGGGCAGACCATATCGACGGCCCATGGAGCGATCCGGTTCCGCTGGGGCTGCACAGGCATATCGATCCGTGCCACGCGGTAGGCGAGGACGGGTCGCGCTGGCTGTTCCTCTCGGGCGGAGACCGCGTGCGGCTGTCCGACGACGGGATGCGCGCGACCGGCGAGGTCGAGCATGTCTACGACCCGTGGCGTTATCCCAGCGAATGGGACGTCGAGGGCTTCGCGCCCGAGGGACCCAAAATCCACCGCATCGGCAAATGGTTTTACATGCTCACCGCCGTGGGGGGCACGGCGGGGCCTCCCACGGGTCATATGGTCATCGCTGCCCGTTCGGAAACGATCCATGGCCCGTGGGAGCAGCACCCGAATAACCCCCTCGTGCACACCACGGACATCCGCGAGGCGTGGTGGTCGCGCGGGCATGCCAGCCTGGTCGAGGCGCCCGACGGATCGTGGTGGAGCCTGTATCACGGCTATGAGAACGGCTTCTGGACGCTCGGGCGGCAATGCCTGCTCGATCCGGTGGAGTGGGGCGCCGATGGCTGGTTCCGGATGACCGGGGGCGATCTTTCGCAGCCGATTCCCAGGCCCAAGGGGGGCGAGGCGCTGCCGCACGGCATGGCGCTGAGCGATGATTTCGCGACGCTGCAGCTGGGCACCAAATGGTCGTTCTTCCGTCCTGCGCCAGACGAGGCGGCGCGGGTGCGGGTGCAGGACAACGCATTGTTCCTGCGCGGCAAGGGGCTCGCGCCGTCCACCGGATCGCCACTGCTGCTGACTGCGGGCGACACCTCCTATCGCTTCGAGTGCGACATCGAGCTGGCGCCGGGCGGTACTGCCGGGCTGGTATTGTTCTATGACGACAAGCTCTATGCGGGTCTGGGCTTCGATGCAGAGCGGTTCGTGACCCACCAGTACGGCATCGAGCGCGCGCGGCCGGTCAATCCGCATGGGAGCCGAATGCGCCTGCGCGTCACCAACCGCCGCCATATCGTCAGCTTTCACACATCGGGCGATGGCGGCAGGACCTGGCTCAAGTTCGATCGCGGCATGGAAGTGTCGGGCTATCATCACAATGTCCGCGGCGGCTTTCTGATGCTGAGGCCGGGGCTATATGCGGCGGGACCAGGCGAGGCGGCGTTCCGCAATTTCCGCTTTACCGCGCTCGCCGCGGAATAGGGGGTGCGCGCGGCGGCCCGTGGTTGAACCCGCGCCCGCTTGCTGCTAGCTGCCCGGGCGAAACCGCCGGGGCGCAAGGGTGCCCTGCTTGCCCCACGCTCCAGTTGCAAGGACAGCTTATGGTCCCCCGTTATTCCCGCCCCGCCATGACCGCCATCTGGGAGCCAGAGGCGAAGTTCCGCATCTGGTTCGAGATCGAAGCCCATGCCACCGACGCGCTGGCCGAGCTGGGCGTGGTGCCAAAGTCCGCCGCCAAGGCTTTGTGGGCTTGGTGGGCGACCAACCCGGTGATTGATGTCGCCGCGATTGATGCCATCGAGGCGGTCACCAAGCATGATGTCATCGCGTTCCTCACCTGGGTGGCGGAACAGGTGGGCGATGAGGCGCGGTTCATGCACCAGGGCATGACCAGCTCCGACGTGCTGGACACCTGCCTTGCCGTCCAGCTCGTCCGCGCATCGGACCTGCTGCTGGAGGATATGGACCTGCTGCTCGCCGCCATTGAGCGCCGCGCGATGGAGCACAAATACACCCCCACCATCGGCCGCAGCCATGGCATCCATGGCGAGCCAACCACCTTCGGCCTCAAGCTTGCCCAGGCCTATGCCGAGTTCGACCGCTGCCGTGCCCGCCTGAAAGCGGCGCGGGCCGAGATTGCCACCTGCGCTATCTCCGGCGCAATCGGCACCTTTGCCAATATCGATCCGCGCGTTGAGGCGCATGTCGCCAAGAAGCTGGGTCTGGCGCTGGAACCTGTCTCCACCCAGGTGATCCCGCGTGATCGCCACGCCATGTATTTCGCAACGCTGGGCGTCATCGCCTCTTCGGTCGAGCGGCTGGCGACCGAAGTGCGCCATCTGCAACGCACCGAAGTACTGGAGGCGGAGGAATATTTCTCCCCCGGCCAAAAGGGTTCGTCGGCGATGCCGCACAAGCGCAACCCGGTGCTGACCGAAAACCTCACCGGGCTCGCCCGCGTGGTCCGCGCCGCCGCCATCCCCGCGATGGAGAACGTGGCGCTCTGGCACGAGCGCGATATCTCGCACAGCTCGGTCGAGCGCTTCTTCGGCCCCGATGCGACGATCACGCTCGATTTCGCGCTGGCGCGGCTCACCGGCGTGATCGACAAATTGCTGGTCTATCCTGCGCGGATGCAGAAGAACCTCGACAAGATGGGCGGGCTTGTCCACTCGCAGCGGGTGCTGCTGGCGCTGACCCAGGCCGGCGTCAGCCGCGAGGATGCCTATCGCCTCGTCCAGCGCAACGCGATGCAGGTGTGGGAATCGGACGGCGAACTGTCGCTGCTCGAACTGCTCAAGGCCGATGCCGAGGTTACCGCCGCGCTGTCGCCGCAGGAGATCGAGGAGAAGTTCAACCTCGATTATCATTTCAAGCATGTCGACACGATTTTCGCGCGGGTCTTCGGCTGATCCGGGCACCGAAACCCAAGCGACTGGCCATGACGCGATTATGCTCCTATGCTCCCGCCGACCGCCGGGACGCGGACACTTATTGAGGAGACACCGCGGTCATGCAGTTCCTGAAGACACTGGTGATCATCATGCTGGTCGTGGTGTTCATCGTGTTTGCCTATAACAACTGGCAGGCCGTAACGCTCGATCTGTGGGGCGGGCTGCAGCTGGTCACCAAGCTGCCGGTGCTGCTGATGCTGACCTTTCTGGCGGGCTTCCTGCCGCTTTGGGCCTATCATCGCACCAGCAGCTGGCGGATGAAGCGGCGGATCGTGACGCTGGAGGCCAACCAGACGCGCGCTGCCGCTGCTGCCGCAACGCCGGTGCAGGCCGCGCCGCAGCCGCCTGCCAGCATCATCAACGAACAAGAACCGGAGAGCGCCTTGCGCTCGGTATGACACGGTCAACAGGGGGTCTCGCGCACATCATGTCCAATCCGATCTATCTTGCGGTCGACCTGCCCGATCTGGCGCGTGCCAGCGCACTGGTACAATCGGTTCGCGCCCATATCGGCGGGGTCAAGCTGGGGCTCGAATTCTTCTGCGCGCATGGCCATCACGGCGTGCACGAGATCGCCAAATTGGGCCTGCCGATCTTCCTCGACCTCAAGCTGCACGATATCCCCAACACGGTTGCCGCCGCGATGCAGGCGATCCATTTGCTCGAACCCGCGATCGTCACCATCCACGCCGCAGGCGGGCGCGCGATGATGGAGGACGCAAAGGCCGCAGCGGGGGCCAACACCAAGGTGGTCGCCGTCACCATGCTGACCAGCCTCGACGATGACGACATGAACCAGATCGGCATGGCCGGTACAGCGCACGACAACGTGCTGCGGCTGGCGGATCTTGCGCATCAGGCGGGGCTCGACGGCATCGTATGTTCGGGCCAGGAGGTCGGCGCGGTGCGTCACCAGTGGCGCGACGGCTTTTTCGTCGTGCCCGGCGTCCGCCCCGCCAGCGCCACTGCAGGCGACCAGAAGCGCGCGGTCACCCCGCGCCAGGCGCGCGATGCCGGCGCTTCGGTGCTGGTCATCGGCCGCCCGATCGCGCGTGCGGCAGAGCCCGATCAGGCGGCACGGGATATCATGGCGACGCTGTGAGGCCTGTTTTCCTTCCCGTCACCCTGAACTTGTTTCAGGGCCCAATTCTCCTCTCGCATGGTGCTGGCCAAGACGTACCATGGGTGCTGAAACAAGTTCAGCATGACGACTAAACAACCGGTTGAGAGATAATGACCACCCTCATCAAGATCTGCGGGCTTTCCACCGAAGCCGCCATCGATGCTGCCGCTGCGAACGGCGCGAGCCACATCGGCCTGGTGCATTTCGAAAAGAGCCCGCGTCACGTCACGCTCGATCAGGCCGCGAAGCTGCGCGCGCGCACGCCGACCAGCCTCAAGGTCGTGCTGCTGCTGGTCAACGCGTCGCCGGTGCTGACCGAGCAGGCGTACAAGGCGGTGCGGCCCGATGTCATCCAGTTCCACGGGTCGGAAAAGCCCGAATGGCTGACGCTGGTGAAGAAGCACATGAAGGTCGAGGTGTGGAAGGCGCTGGGGCTGCGCAGTGCAGACACGCTTGCTAATGCGCGCCGCTTCGACGGCATCGCCGACCGGCTGATCTTCGATGCCCCGGCACAGGCGCTTCCGGGCGGCAACGGGACCAGGGTCGACTGGTCGCTGCTCGCCGGGCATCGGCATCTGGTCCCCTGGGGGCTTGCAGGCGGGCTGGATGCGGACAATGTCGAAGAGGCTCTGGCCGCGACGCATGCGCCGCTGGTCGACGTCTCCTCGGGGGTCGAAAGCGCGCCCGGGCTCAAAGATATGGACAAGATGGCGCGCTTTTGCCAAGCGGTTGCCAACCATGACCAACGCAGCCACCAAGCCTAACAGCTATCGCAATCAACCCGACGCACAGGGCCATTTCGGCCAGTTCGGCGGGCGCTATGTTGCAGAAACCCTGATGCCTTTGGTGCTCGATCTCGAGAAGCACTATCGCGCAGCGCAGGCAGACCCTGCGTTCAAGGCGCAGTTCGATGATCTGCTCGAGCATTATGTCGGCAGGCCAAGCCCGCTGTACTATGCCGAGCGGTTGACCGAGGAACTGCGCAAGGACGCGCCCGAGGGCAAGGGTGCGCAAGTGTGGTTCAAGCGCGACGAGCTCAATCACACCGGCGCGCACAAGATCAACAACTGCATTGGCCAGATTCTGCTCGCGATGCGGATGGGCAAGACGCGGATCATTGCCGAGACCGGCGCGGGTCAGCATGGCGTTGCCACCGCGACCGTGTGCGCGCGCTTCGGCTTGCCCTGCGTGATCTATATGGGCGCGACCGATGTCGCGCGGCAGCAGCCCAATGTGTTCCGCATGAAGCTGCTCGGCGCGGAGGTCATTCCGGTGACGAGCGGCGCAGCGACGCTCAAGGACGCAATGAACGAGGGGCTGCGCGACTGGGTCGCCAACGTCCACGACACCTTCTACATCATCGGCACCGCCGCCGGCCCGCACCCGTATCCCGAACTGGTCCGCGATTTCCAGAGCGTGATCGGCAAGGAAGCGCGCGCGCAGATGCTTGCCCGCATCAACCGCCTGCCCGACCTGCTGGTCGCGGCGATCGGCGGCGGATCGAACGCGCTTGGCCTGTTCCACCCGTTCCTTGACGATCCCGATGTGAAGATGCTCGGCGTGGAAGCGGCAGGCTACGGCCTCGATGGCAACGAGCATGCCGCGAGCCTGCTCGGCGGCTTCCCCGGCATCCTCCACGGCAACAAGACCTATCTGTTGCAGGACGAGGACGGCCAGATCACCGAGGGCCATTCGATCAGCGCAGGCCTCGATTATCCGGGCATCGGCCCCGAACATGCCTGGCTGAAGGACATGGGCCGGGTCGAGTACACCGCGATCACCGATAACGAGGCGCTCGACGCGTTCCAGTTGCTCTGCCGCACGGAAGGCATCATCCCCGCGCTCGAGCCTGCGCACGCGATTGCGGCGGTGGCGAAGGTCGCGCCGACAATGGACCGAGACCAGATCATCCTCGCCAACCTTTGCGGGCGCGGCGACAAGGATATCTTTACGGTGGCGGAGAAGCTTGGAGTGGAGATGTGAGTTCGCGTCTCGCTAACGCCTTCCCCGCCGATCGCGCGGCGCTCGTGTGCTTCGTCACCGCAGGCGATCCTGACGCCGCCGCTACCCCTGCCATCCTCGACGCGCTGGTCGAAGGCGGGGCGGACTTGATCGAACTGGGCATGCCGTTCACCGATCCGATGGCCGATGGCCCCGCGATCCAAGCGGCGAACCTGCGCAGCCTCGCGGCGGGCACGAAGACCGCCGATATCCTTCAGATCGCCACCGGTTTCCGCAGGCGCCACCCCAATGTGCCGCTGGTGCTGATGGGCTATGCCAACCCGATGACCCGGCGCGGGCCCGAATGGTTTGCCGATGCCTGCGCGCAAGCCGGCGTCGATGGCGTGATCTGCGTCGATATTCCGGTCGAGGAAGATGCGTCGCTTGGCCCGGCTCTTCGCGCCAAGGGTATCGCGCCGATCCGGCTTGCCACGCCCACCACCGATGCCGCGCGGCTTCCCGCGGTGCTCGAAGGCGCGGGCGGGTTTTTGTATTACGTTTCGGTCGCAGGCATCACCGGCAAGCAGCAGGCGGTGCAGGCGAGCATCGAGGAAGCGGTCGCGCGGCTCAAGGCCTCGACCGATCTGCCGATCGCCGTGGGCTTCGGCGTGCGCACGCCCGAGCAGGCCGCCGCGATCGGACGCGTCGCCGATGGGGTTGTCGTGGGCAGCGCGATCGTCGAGATTGTCAGCCAGCACGGCGCGGATGCCGCAGGCCCTGTGCGCGATTACGTCCGCACGCTGGCCGATGCCATCGCCACCGCCCGCCAGACCGCAACCGCCTGAGGAGCTTAAGCCGATGAACTGGTTCAGCCGAGTCCGCAACGCGATGCCCTTCATCGCCCGTCAGGACAATTCGCCCGACAATCTGTGGCACAAGTGCAAGGCCTGCGGCGAAATGGTGTTCGCCAAGGAGTTCGAGGACAACCTCTCTGTCTGCCCCAAATGCGGCCATCACGAGCGCATCGGCTCTGCCGCGCGCTTTGCGATGCTGTTCGACGACCAGTTGTGGGAAGAACTGCCCTCGCCGGTGGTCAAGGAAGACCCGCTCAAGTTCCGCGACAGCAAGAAATACGCCGACCGGCTGAAGGCCGCGCGTGCCGCCAATGTCGGCAATGACGCGCTGACCAACGCCCTGGGCCGGATCAAGAGCCACAAGGCTGTGGTCGGCGTGCAGGATTTCGCCTTCATGGGCGGATCGATGGGCATGGCGGTCGGCGCGGCGTTCATCGCCGGGACCGAGCGCGCGATCGCCGAAAAGTGCCCGTACGTGATCTTCACTGCCGCGGGCGGTGCGCGGATGCAGGAAGGCATTCTCTCGCTGATGCAGATGCCGCGCAGCACCGTCGCGATCACCCGGCTGCACGCGGCAGGACTGCCGTACATCGTCGTGCTGACCGACCCGACCACCGGCGGCGTCACCGCAAGCTATGCGATGCTGGGCGATGTCCAGATGGCCGAACCCAACGCATTGATCGGCTTTGCCGGGCAGCGGGTGATCGAACAGACGATCCGGGAAAAGCTGCCCGAGGGCTTCCAGCGTTCCGAATATCTGCTCGAGCACGGGATGCTCGACATGGTGGTCGAGCGCAAGGATCTGCGCGACCGGCTTGGCAGCGTGATCGATTATCTGATGGCGGCGAAGGCTGCGGCGTGATGATAAAGCCCCTCCCCTTCAGGGGAGGGGTTGGGGTGGGGCCTGTCCAGCACAGGAATCACTGCCCCACCCCCGTCCCCTCCCCTAAAGGGGAGGGGTGAACTGTGCCCGACCACGCCGTCTCCTCCGACCCTGCAGTCCAGACCCAGCTCGATCGCCTCACCGCTTTGTCGCCGGGGCGCGATGTGCTGGGGCTGGAGCGGATCACCGCGTTGCTCGCCCGGCTGGGCGACCCGCACCACCGCCTGCCGCCGGTGTTCCATGTCGCGGGCACCAACGGCAAGGGATCGACCTGCGCCTTTCTGCGCGCCGCGATAGAGGCCTCGGGGCTGTCGTGCCACGTCTACACCAGCCCGCATCTGGTGCGCTTCAACGAACGGATCCGCATCGCCGGGCGGCTGATCGAGGACGACATGCTCGCCGCTTACCTCGCGCGGGTGCTCGATATCGCCGAGGGCACCGGCGCGAGCTTCTTCGAGGTGACGACTGCTGCTGCGTTCCTCGCTTTTGCCGAGACGCCTGCCGATGCGTGCGTGATCGAGGTAGGCCTTGGCGGCAGGCTCGATGCCACCAACGTGCTGCCGCAGCCCGCAGTGTGCGGCATCGCCGCGCTGGGAATCGACCACGAAGCCTTCCTGCTCGCGCCCGAAGCGGGCACGCCGGACTTGCCCATGGAGCGGATCGCGTTCGAGAAGGCAGGCATCGCCAAGGCCGACGTGCCACTGGTGATCCAGCGTTATGCCACAGGCATGATGGGCGCGATCGCGGGGCAGGCGATGCGCGCCGCGGCCTATGTGAAGGCGCGCGGCGAGGACTGGGATGCAGCGCTGTATCAGGGGCGGCTGCATTATCGCGACGTCGACGGACGGCTGAGCCTGCCGGTGCCCAGGTTGCCGGGCGAGCATCAGGCGGACAATGCGGCGCTGGCCGTGGCGATGATCCGCCACCAGAGCGCGGTCACTATCCCCGACAGCGCGCTGTCCGCCGCGATGGGCTGGGCCGACTGGCCCGCGCGCCTGCAGCGGCTGGGCGTTGGCCCGCTGACCGCCTTGCTCGGCACGGGCGAGGCGGTGTGGCTCGACGGCGGGCACAATCCCGATGCGGGCGCGGCGCTGGCGCGGCATATCGAGGGCATGGGCGGCAAGGTGCACCTGATCATCGGCATGCTCTCGAACAAGCAGCCGGGCGCGTTGCTCGGCCCGCTCGAGCCTTTTCTCGCCAGCGTCACCGCTTTGCCGGTGCCGGGGCACGAATGGCACGATGCCGATGCGTTTCAGGCGTGCCTGACGTCTGGGCTCGAGGTCACGGCGGCGACGGATGTGCGCTCTGCGGTCCAGCGCCTCTCTGACCAGCAGCCGATGCCGGTGCTGATCGCAGGTTCGCTCTATCTGGCGGGCGAGGTGCTCAAGGCGAACGGCCAGGAGCCCGATTGACGCCCGGACACCCGCGCGAACGCGGATATCCGAGCAATCTTCCTGCAATCTGGTTGGCTGGCTGCGGCCTGTCGCCCCAAAGCGGGTGGTTCAGAGCGGAAACGCCTGGCGGATCGCCAGCAGGCGGCGCAGCGCGCGGCCCAGCGGCAGTTCCTCGGACATGCCCATGCCGCCGTGCAGCTGGATCGCCTGCTTGCCGACCTCGACCCCGTCCTCGCTGACCGCGCGATAGGCCGCGCGGGCCGAGCGGGTCATGGCTTCGGCATCGCCGGCCAGATCGTGCGTCACCGCCTCATAGACCAGAGAGCGCGCCTGATCGAATGCCACCGACATGTCGACCATGCGGTGCTGCAGCACCTGGAACGAGGCGAGCGGAACGCCAAACTGCTTGCGGTCCATGGTGTAGGCCTGCGTCGCGAGGCACACGCGGCGCATGATGCCGGTGCCTTCGGCCGCCAGCAGCAGCCGCGCCTTGTCGATGACCTTCTGCAGCGCATCGGCCGCAGCCCCGGGGCCGAGCAGCAGCGCATCAGCGCCGAGCGCGGCATTGTCGAGCGCCACATCGGCGGCCCAATGGTCGTCGCGCAGGCGATAGGGGGTGACGGTGACGCCGCTGCCGTCGGCGGGGACGAGGAACAGGCCAAGGCCTTCGCCGCCGCTGCCGGGTTCGCCGTCGATCCGGGCAAGGACGATGATCTGCTCGGCAACCGCTGCGCCGTGCGCCAGCGACTTGTGCCCCGACAGCGTCCAGCCATCGCCGCTCCTCGTCGCGCGCGCTTCGCAATGCCAGATGTCGTGCCGCGCGCGGGGTTCGTGCAGCGCCACGCCGATCGGCGCGCCGCCCGAGACGATGCGTTCGATCAGATCGCTGCGCTGCTGCGATTCAGCGCTCGCGGCGATCAGGCCGCCGGCCAGGATTGTGCTTGCCAGCACCGGCTCGACCACCAGGCCTTCGCCCAGCACCTCGAACAGGCTGACGCAATCGCCAAGCCCCGACTGGCCCTCGCCCTGCAGCCCGCCATCGGCCTCGGCAAAGGGCAGCATCAGCCATCCGGCCTCGGCCATCTCGGACCACAATGCGGTGTTGAGCGGGGCTTCGCCCATCTGGCCGAGCCTGTCGTCGGCATAATGTTTCTGGGTGAAGCGGCGGGCGCTGTCGGTCAGCAGCTGCTGATCATCATTGGGTGCGAACATGGGTGTGTGATCCTGAAATTCCGCCCGGCGCGGTGCAATTGAACCGCGCCGGGGTGGTGCGCACGTCCCTCGACTTCGCTCGGGACAAACGGAAGGGGGCGGCGCTTAGAGACCGGCGGCCATCATCTTGGCGAGAATATTCTTCTGCACCTCGTTGGTGCCGCCATAGATCGACTGCGCGCGACCGAAGAGGAACACAGACATCGCGTGCTCGCCTTCCTGGCCATAGGGGTGCGCGGGGTTCTCCGCCGGCCGCGGCAGCGCCGCAGGCCCCGCGATATCCAGCGCCAGCTCGGACACGTCCTGCGACAGTTCGGTTCCCAGCAGCTTGAGCGGCGCGACCAGCCGCATCGCTTCCATCGACTGGCTGGGCGATTCGAGCGCGCGCGCCTCGAGCGCTGCCAGCTTGGCGAGCCGCTGTTCGAGATCGTCGAGCCGCTGCGCGATCCGGGGATCGTTGATCGGCGGGTCGACGAAGTGCGCGGTGGAAGCGGCCCATGCGCGCAACCGCGCGATGTCGCCGCTGGTGCGGGTAACCCCCGCGATCCCGGCGCGCTCGTTGCCCAGCAGGAACTTGGCATAGGTCCAGCCGTCATTCTCGTTGCCCACCAGGTTCTTCACCGGCACGCGGACATCGGTAAAGAACACCTCGTTGAGGTGGTGCATGCCGTCGATGGTGCGGATCGGGCGGACTTCGATGCCCGGCGTGTTCATGTCGATCAGCAGGAACGAGATGCCGTTCTGCTGCTTCACTTCGGTGTTGGTGCGCACCAGGCAGAATATCCAGTCGGCCCAGTGGCCCTGCGTGGTCCAAGTCTTCTGGCCGTTGACGACGTAATCGTCGCCGTCGCGCACCGCACGGGTCTTCAGACTGGCAAGGTCGGATCCTGCGCCAGGCTCGGAATAGCCCTGGCACCAGAAGCGGGTGCCATCGAGGATATGCGGCAGATGCTCGGCCTTCTGCTCTTCGGTGCCGAAGGTGTAGATGACAGGCGCGACCATGGTGATGCCGAACGGGCTGTACGATGGAGCGCCGGCCTTGGTCGATTCATCGGCGAAGATGCGCTTCTGGGCGAGCGACCATTCGCAGCCGCCATATTGCTTGGGCCAGCCCGGAGCGCCCCAGCCGCGCTTGGCGCGCACGCCCTGCCACCAGGCGGTCAGTTCCTTGCTGGAGTTGGCAAAGCCGTCTGCGGCAAAGCGCTTTTCGGGCGGCAGCTCTGCATCCAGGAATGCGCGGACTTCCGCACGGAAGCTTTCCAGATCTTCGTCTTCGGTCATCGTCCTCACCTCATATGCCTGTGTCAGGCGTTGGCGGCAATTTGCACCGGAACTGCGCAAAAGCAAAGCGTAACTGCCAAAAAAGCTACGCATTTCTGCGCTATTCTCCTAGTCTTGCAAGGCGGGCCGAGGCATGACGCTACGGCGCGCGGACATCCTTGCGGGGAGACTGCTGCGATGGGAAATCCAGACACCACCGGATTGCGCGGCGATGGCAGCGATCCCTATGCCCGGCCCGAACAGACCTTCCCGGTGCTGGACGAAGAGATGGCTGCGCGACTCGCCCGGTTCGGCACCCGCGAATCGGTGGCCGACGGCGCCTATATCTTCCGCCGCGGCGAGCGCACGGTCGATTTCTTCCTGATCTGCGCTGGCGAAATCGCGATCATCGACCATCATGATCATGGCGAGGAGAGCATCGTCCACAGCCACCGCGAGCGCCAGTTCACCGGCGAACTCGACCTGTTCAACGACCGCAAGATCCTGGTCAGCGGGCGCGCGGTGGGCGCTGCCGAGGTGGTGCGGGTGCCGCGCGCGGATTTTCGCGCGATGATCGCCGCCGAACCCGATATCGGCGAGATCATCATGCGCGCCTTCATCCTGCGCAGGGTGGCCTTGATGCAGCACCAGCAGGGCGGGGTGACCCTGGTCGGCCCGGCGCGCAGTGCCGATACCGTGCGCATCAACGCCTTCCTCACCCGTAACGGCTATCCGCACCGCACGATCGATTCATCGGCCGATCCCGATGCTGCAGCGTTTCTGCAGGGCTTCGGCCTTGATGGCGGTGATCTGCCGGTGGTGATTTCCGAAGACCAGATCCTGCGCAACCCCAGCACCCACGAACTGGCCGATGCGCTGGGCGTGGCGGTCTCGATCGATCACGACCGGCTGCACGATGTCATCGTGGTGGGGGCAGGGCCTGCGGGCCTGGCCGCGGCGGTCTATGCCGCGTCCGAAGGGCTCGACACGCTGATCGTGGAATCCACCGCGCCGGGCGGTCAGGCGGGCACCAGCAGCAAGATCGAGAATTATCTCGGCTTTCCCACCGGCATATCCGGCCAGGCGCTCGCGGGACGTGCGCAGGTGCAGGCGCAGAAGTTCGGCGCGCGGCTGGCGGTGTCGCGCGCGGCGACCGGGCTGGAGTGCGGCGGCGATCATTTCAGCATCGCGCTGGAGGACGGCACACGGGCCAAGGCGCGCGCCGTGGTCGCGGCGACCGGCGCGCGCTATCGCAAGCTCGATCTGCCGAACTATGCGCGACTGGAGGGTGCGGGCATCTATTACGCGGCGACCGCGATGGAGGCGCAATTGTGTTCCGGCCGCCCGGTGGTGGTGGTCGGCGGCGGTAACTCGGCGGGGCAGGCAGCCGTGTTCCTCTCGCGCCATGCCGCGCATGTCCACATCCTGGTGCGCAGCCAGGGGCTGGCCGCGACGATGTCGAGCTATCTGATCGACCGTATTGAAGCCTCTCAGGCTATCACGCTCCATCCGTTCACCGAGATCACCGCGCTGGAAGGCGAGCCGCATCTGGAAAGCCTGGTCTGGCGCGACCGCAACACCGGCGAGACGAAACAGGTCGAGGTCGGCGCGCTGTTCGTGATGATCGGCGCGCAGCCCTGTTCGGACTGGCTGCAAGGCTGCGCCGCGCTCGACGATAACGGCTTCATCCTCACCGGAGACGGCTGCACGCCGTTCGAGACCAGCCGCGCAGGCCTGTTCGCGGTGGGCGATGTGCGTTCCGGCTCGGTCAAGCGCGTCGCCTCGGGCGTCGGCGAAGGCTCGGTGGTGGTGCAGGCGGTCCACGGCTTCATCGAACGCCAGAAGATCGCGGAGATGGGCTGAGCTGTTCTTAAATCCTCCCCGAGCTTGTCTCGGGGAGGGGGGCCGCCGACCACAGGTCGGTGGTGGTGGGGAAGCGAGATCGCACCCCTCATCCATGCACTATCCCGCTGCCCCTCCACCACCCGCTGCGCGGGCGGTCCCCCTCCCCCAGCAAGCTGGGGGAGGATCTGAGAGTGTCACCTGTCCCTGAAAACGGGTGCGCGTTTTTCGGTGAATGCCCGTCTCGCCTCGGCATAATCCTCAGTCATGCTGAGCATGATCTGCTGGCGATCCTCGAGCGCCAGCGCGGCCTCGAAGCCGTTGGCATCGATGTTGCGGTTGAGCACATCCTTGCTGAGCCTGAGCCCCATCGGGCTGGCGAGCAGCATGTCGGCGGCGAGCGCCTCGGCTCGCCCCATGATCTCGTCAGGCCCTGCGATCTCGCTGACGAAGCCCGCCGCCAGCGCGCGCTCGGCACCGACAAAGCGGCCCGACAGGATCATCTCGCTGGCCAGCGAACTGCCCACCAGCCGTGGCAGAAAATAGCTCGATCCCATGTCGCATCCGCCCAGGCCGATGCGGATATACGCCGCGTTCATCCGGAAATCGGGGGTGCAGTAGCGCACGTCGCTGGCGAGCAGCAGCGACATGCCGCCGCCGCAGGCCGCGCCTTGCGCGCAGGTGATGATCGGCTGCGGGCAATTGCGCATCAGCTGCATCACCGTGGCGATCGCGCGCTGGGTGCGCCAGCCGCCGTGCACCGCGCCGTCTCCCTCGCGCGGGGGCCAGTCCTTGAGGTCCAGCCCGGCGCAGAACGCGCGGCCCTCGGCGTTGAAGATCACCACCCGTACCTCGGGCCGGTCTGCCAGCCACCGGAAATAGTCCTGCAGCGCCAGGATCATCGGCTCGTCCATCGCATTGAGCGCCTCGGGACGGCAGAGCGTCAGCGTCTCAATCTCTCCGCGCGAAGTGATCCGAATTGGGTCGGCCATGCTCTCCATCCTTAATCTGGGCGGATCTGCGTTCTCATTTTACATCGGGCGTCCGCGAATGTTGGTTAAGCAGGTTCAAACGCCGGGTGCCATCGCGTAATCGGCGCAGTCCGTTTTTGGCTCCGGCGCACCGCTGTCCACCCGCAAAGGCCCCCTGTTTCATGATGTCATCGCTCGTCCGCCGCCTCAAGGGCCGCTCTCCAGCCGAAATCATCCGGCTGATCGGGCACAACATCGCCTATCATGCCAGGGAGATGACGCCGCAGGCGCGCGCGCGCAACCGCCAGTTCCAGGCGTTCGACGAAACCTGGGGCACCGACACCTTTGCCATCCGCGAGTTGCACACGCTCGACGTCGATCCTGCGATCGCGGCGCATGCGCGGCGCTATCAGGCCAGCAACGGCACCGACATGCCGGTGTGGTTCGCGGATCTCGACGTGGATTTTGCGCGCACCGTGTTCATCGATTTCGGCTGCGGCAAGGGGCGGGCGCTGCTCCAGGCCGCGCGCTTTGGCTTTGCGCGGGTCATCGGGGTGGAGTTCGCGCCCGAGCTGGTCGCCATCGCGCTGCGCAACCGCGACATCATGCAGGCCAAGGGCGCGCTGGCAGCGCCGGTCGATGTGGTGTGCATGGACGCGGCGAAATTTGTCCCTCCTGTCGATGCGCCGCTGGTCTGCTATTTCTATGATCCGTTCGACGATGCGGTGATGGCGCCCGTGGCCGACCGGCTGTCCTTGCTCACCCAGCCGGTGACGATCATCTATCTCGAACCCAATTGCGTTGGCCAGTTCCGGCGCTGTGGCGGCTGGAGCGAGAGCCGCAGCGCGGGCACGTTGGTGCTGCGCAACGCTGCAGCGGTGGCGGGCCAGGCCTGACCCTGCAGCCACTCTCCGCGCAGCCTTGACGCTGGTGGCAATCGGCTTGCGAGCGGGTTGTTTTACTTGCGTTTCCCGCCCCTTGCTGCTTAATCATGCGCAGGAAGCGGGGGTTTCCCGACATCGGCCAGTTTTGCAGAATCCGGACCGGAAACATGCAGGGCTGTACGATCGTCCGATATCCATGGCGTCGTGATCGGCTGGGTTGCCGGTTCATGACAACCGGGTAGCGGATAGCAGGGGCTTCGATCTGACTTTCCGAGACGGGGTCGCACCCTCTCATTTCCCTTCGGGGAGTTGGACGTTGCACCCCGCATGGTTTTTCAGCGGAATTTGACATGGGCCGGGATTCTGGCCTCCAGCCGCAAGGCGGTATCGCACAGCTGCACCGCCGGTGCGCTGGCGGTCGCGTTGATGTGGCCGACGCTGGCTGCCGGCCAGGTCTTGCCGGGATCGGTGCGGCCGCCTGCGGGTACGTTCGAGCGCGAGAACCGCGCTGCCGACGTTCCGCTTTCGACCCCCCGCACCCCGTTCACCATCGATCGCCCGCGCACCGATCCCAGCGCGGTGGACGATAGCGCCAAGGTCCGAGTCAACCGCTTCCGCATCATCGGCTTCGATGCCATCTCCGAAGACCGGCTGCAGGCGCCGCTCGCGCCGTTCCTGGGGCAGGAACTGACGCTCGCCGACATCTATCGCGCGGCGGACCTGCTCACCCGGGTCTATGCCGAGGCAGGCTATGCGTTGTCGTTCGCACTGGTGCCCGCGCAGGATGTCGCCGATGGCGTCGTGGTGCTGCAGGTGGTCGAGGGCAGCGTCGATGCCATCGAAATCCAGCTGAAATCGGGCGCGGGTCTGGTTGGCCAGACGCGGCTGACCGACATGATCCGCCGCCGCTTCACGCCGCTGATCAAGCGCGGCCCGGTGATGGTGGACGAGCTGGAACGCGCGATCCTGACCAGCGGCGATCTGGGCGGCATGGACGTGTCGGTGGTGGTGCGCCCGTCGGAAACCACGCCGGGTGCGGCCAACCTGCTGGTGGTGGTCGATCTCGATCCGGTGGTGCTCGAAGCGCAGTTCGACAACCGCATCCGCGACAATCTGGGCGAGCGCCGCTATCGCGCGGGGATCACGGCCAATTCGCTGCTGGTGCCGGGCGACCAGCTGCTGCTCGATGCGCGCGCGACCCTGCCGACCGACGGCTTCATCTCCGGCTTTGCCCAGTACAGCGCGCCGATCACCGATGACGGGCTGACCGGAACCCTGTCCTATTCGCGCGCCCGGTCGCGCGCGGTGCGCGGCTTCCTGTCGATCCTGCAGTTCGAGGGCGAGGAAGAGGTGTTCCGCGCCGGGCTCAGCTATCCGCTGCGCCGCACGCGCAACTCCAGCCTGATCGTCGGGCTGGAAGGCACTGCGATCAACTCCGACAGCGGCATCTTCGGCATCACCTTGATCGACGACCGCAGCCGCTTCTACGAGCTGTATGGCAGCTATGACTGGGCGGGCACCGACGGCACCACCGGGCTCGTACGTCTGGGGCTGAGCCAGGGGATCGACGGGCTTGGCGCAACCGGCCGGTTCAACCCCCTGCGCAGCCGTACCCAGGGCGATCCGGAATTCACCGCCGCGACCGCATCTATGGTGTGGAACGCGCCGCTGGTCGGCACTGCCCGCGTGCGGGTGACGGCGGAGGCGCAGATGGCGCTGCACGGCGGTGCCGCAGCTTCACGCGAGTGCAATTATGGCGGCGACAGGTTCGGCCGCGCCTATGATTATGGCGCAGCCGGCGGCGACCATTGCGTCAATGTCGCGATGGAGCTCAACGACCGGCTGACGCTTGGACCGGTGACGGTGCAGCCCTTCGTGTTCGTCGATGCCGGCATCCTGCGGCAGCGCGGACGGCTCGATTTTGCCGAGCTGCGAGTCACCGAATTGTGGTCGGCAGGCGGCGGGGCGCGCATCGCGCTGCCGTACGGGCTGTTCGGCGAGGTCTATTCGGCCTGGCCGGGCAAGTCACGCTTCACGCCCGATGGCAGCAGCGATCCACGCATCTTCTTCTCGATCGGGGCCACACGATGACCATCACCCGCACCGCCGAACAGCGCGCGCGCCACTGGGCCAACTGGCAGATTGCGCTGCGCACCGGGGTGGCGGGGCTTGCGGTCGTCACGGCACAGACCGCGCTTGCCAACCCCAGCGGCGGCAATGTCGTGGCGGGCAATGCCACGATCAACGGCCAGGGCACCGACCGGGTGCGGATCGACCAGTCGAGCGACCGGGTCATCATCAACTGGGACAATTTCTCGATTGGCGCAGGCCAGGGCGTCGATTTCCGCCAGCCGGGCGCGCGCTCGATTGCGTTGAACCGCGTCACCGGGCCCGAGATCAGCCAGATCATGGGCGAGCTCACCGCCAACGGCCAGATCTATCTGATCAACGGCAACGGCATCGTCTTCGGCAAGGATGCCAGGGTGGATGTCGCAGGGCTGGTCGCGACCAGTGCGGACATCGGCAACGCTGCCTTCATGGCGGGCGGCACGCTGCGTTTCGGGACCCCGGGACGCTCGGGCGCCAGGGTCATCAACCATGGCACAATCACCGTGCGCGATGCCGGGGTTGCCGCGTTCGTAGCCCCCCAGGTCGCCAATCATGGCATCATCACCGCGCACATGGGCAAGATCGCCTTTGGCGGCGCGCAGGCGTTCACGCTCGATCTGCACGGCGACAACCTGATCCGCTTCCAGGTCGGCGATGCAGTCACCCGTCTCGACGACAAGGGCGCGCTGGTCGATATCGGCGGCGTGGTCGATGCCCGTGGCGGATCGCTGCTGATCACCGCATCGGCGGCCCGCGATCTGGTCAACCAGTCGGTGCGCATCGGCACGCCGCAGGCCGCGAGCATGGAGGTCGGCGCCGACGGCAAGGTTTCGCTGGTCGCAGCGAAGATGACGATCACCGCGCCGGGCGAGGTGCAGGTCGGCAGGAATGTCGCCATGGACCTGTCATCCGCCACCAATGCGGTGGTCACAGGCGCTCGCCCGGCCAAGGGCAGCGCGACCAGCAATATCGGCTGGGCCAATGTGATCGATGGCGACGCGAGCGCTGCGCCCGGCACGGCGATGGCCGCGAGCGGCACCGGCGGCACGCTGACGATCACCGCCGCGCGCACCATCCTCGATGGCACGATCAACCTGGATGGCGGCAAGGCCGGCGGGACCGCGCATATCACCGGCAGCGAATTCCTGTCGTTCGGCTCGATCCTGTCGGCCAGCGGCGCGGAAGCGGGCGGCAACATCCAGCTCGATGCCGGCGGTTTCTCGCTCGCCGGGCGGATCACGGTCAATGCCGGGCTCGGCAAGGGCGGCAATGTCGATATCCACACCACCCGTCGCGCGATCGACACCGGCGATGCGTTCATCGATGCCAGCGGCCTGCACGGCGGCACCATCCGCTACACATCGGACCAGCAGATCATCTCCTCGGGCAAGTTCCGCGCCTCGGGCAGCCATGGTTTTGGCGGATCGATCGATGTCAGCGCGCCTCGGCTCGATCTGTTCTCGGCGCAATTTTACGCGCAGGGCGGCATCCGCGGCGGCCGAGTGCGGCTGGGCGGCGAGTTCCAGGGCGGCAAGGGCCTGAGCGCCGACGAGCTTCCCAACGCGCGCACGCTGGTGGCGACCGATGCGGTGACCATCGACGTGTCGGCGATCGGCATGCGCGGCAATGCGGGCGAGATTGTTGTCTGGTCCGACGAAAAGACGACCTTCCTCGGCTCGGCGATCGCACGCGGCGGCATGGTCGGCGGCGTGGGCGGGCAGATCGAGATCTCCGGCAAGGAGACGCTCGTCTATCGCGGCACGGTGGAAACCGCGCGCGACGGCCAGCGCGGCGGCAAGCTGCTGCTCGATCCCAAGAACATCATCATCGCCGATGCCAGCAATGCACCCAGCCAGTACGGGCTGGTGCTGCAGGCGTTTGCCAGCAGCTTCCCGGGGTCGGCAGCGCCCTTGCCGGGGGTTGATTTCGGCGATCTGTTCGGTTTTGGCGTTTCGCTGGATGGTGACCGGCTGGCAATCGGCGCACCAGGCGATGATGGCGCCGATGGCAGTCTCACCAATGTCGGCGCGGTGTATCTGTTCACCTTTGCCGATACCAGCTTTGCTGCGCCGGTGCTGAGCGCGGTGGTCGGTTCGGGCTATACGGGCGGCAGGAACCTCTCGGTCGGCGGGCTTGAAGCCGGGGACCAGTTCGGCTTTTCGGTTTCGCTGACCGGTACGCGTCTCGCAGTCGGTGCGCCGTTCGATGATGGTTTGAACAACGCCGCGCCGGATTCGGGCGCTGTCTACCTCTTCAGCTTCCTCGACCTTGCCTTCAATGCAAGCAGTACGCTCGGCGTGCTGGGCGTCGGCTATGGCGGCACCGCAAGCCTCGATGTTGCCAATGTCGAGGCGGGCGATCGTTTCGGAACGAGCGTTTCGTTTGATCGGACAAGCAATCGGCTGGCGGTAGGGGCCAGCCATGATGATGGCAGTTCGAACACCGCGATGGATTCGGGCGCGGTCTATCTGTTCAGCTTCACCGACGCCCAGTTCAGCGATCCGACGGTCGAATCGATCATCGGCTTCAACTATTCGGGCGGCAAGAACCTGTCGGTCGGGCAACTCGTGACGGACGACCTGTTCGGCTATTCGGTGTCGCTTGAAGGCACGCAGCTGGCGATCGGTGCGCCGGGCGATGATGGCGACAGCGGCAGCGCAACCGATGCCGGTGCGGTGTATCTCGTCAGCTTTGCCGATGCGGCGTTCAACTCTCCGCTGGTCGAGGGCATCATCGGCTCGGGCTATCTGGGGACCAAGGATTTCGACGTCCCGGGCTTTTCGGAGGACCGTCTGGGCGATTCGGTCTCGCTCAACGGCAATCGCCTTGCGGTAGGCGCACCCTTTAACGATGGGGTCTCCGCTGGACTGTTCAACAACGGCGCGGTCTATCTGTTCACCTTTGCCGATACCAGTTTTTCGGGCCCAGGCCTCGCGGCCATCCTCGGCGGGGACCATGGCAGTCTGGGCGGCCGAAACCTCAGCGTTCCCCAGCTGGGCTTCAACGACAACTTCGGCAAGGTTTCGCTGGATGGCAACCGCCTCGTTGTCGGTGCGCCCAGGGACGAGGGACGCAGCAATACACTCGGGAATGCGGGCGCGGCATATCTTTTCACCTTCGAGGACGATGCGTTCAACACCGTGCGCCAGGTGGGCATTCTGGGCGCGGGTTACTTCGATTTCGGCGGCCTCTCGCTGCTCGGCATCGGGCTGGAAGAGCAGGACAATTTCGGCACCGCGGTGTCGCTCGACGGCAGCCGGCTGGCGGTGGGTGCGCGGTTCGACGATGGCGCGGGCAACAGCAAGATCGATTCCGGTGCGGTCTACCTCTTCACCTTCGGCGATGCGCAGTTCAACGCGCCGGTGCTGCAGTCGATCATCGGGTCGGGCTATTCCGGCGGCAAGAACATCTCGGTCGGCAGGCTCGAAGCCGACGACCTGTTCGGCAGCTCGGTCTCGCTCGATGGCTTGCGGCTGGCGGTCGGCGCGATCGGCGATGATGGCATCACGATCTTTCAGGGCGATGCCGGCGCGGTCTATCTGTTCACCTTCGAGGATGCATCGTTCACCGGCGGCGGATTGGCGCGGCTGCTCAACTTCGAAAGTTTCTCGGGCGGCGGCATCAACGCCGCCAGCTCGTTCTTTGGCAGCGCGGTATCGCTCGACGGCAATGTCATCGCGGTGGGCGCGCAGGGCGATCCCGGCTTTGGCGGCTTTGATTTTGAAGCGGGCGCTGTCCATATCTTCGACCTGGGCGACCCGGCCTTTGCGGCCACGCCGCAGCTGCTGACGACGATCGGGCAATCCTACAGCTCGGGTGCCGGTGTCAGTGTCGTGGGTCTCGAGGCCGGCGACCGGTTCGGCACGTCGGTGTCGCTCGATGGATTGCGGCTGGCGGTGGGTGCGCCAAACGACGATGGTGCGTTGACCCCGATCACCAACGCCGGCGCGGTCTATCTTTTCACCTTCACCTTGAGCGACTACAGCGACGGGACGCTCGCAGCCACGCTGGGCACCGGCTACGCCGGTGGCAACAACTTCGACACCGGCAACGGTCCGCTTCAATTCTTCGGCCAATCGGTCGCGCTGCAGGGGCTGCAGCTCGCGATCGGCGCCATCGGCGATGCGGGCGCGAGCGGTCTGGAGCCGGGCAGCGGCGCGGTATATCTTTTCAGCTTTGCCGACAGCAGCTTTTCCAGTCCGAACGAGGACGGCAGGTTTGGTGCGGGCTATACCGGGCCCAGGGATTATTCGCTCAACCTGAGCGACTCCGGTGGCGGCTTCTTCTTCGGCAGCGCGGTCTCGCTCGATGCCGGACGACTTGTCGTCGGTGCCGCCACCAACAGTGGGCGCAACAGCAGCGCGGCCGGTTCCGGTGCGGTCTACCTGTTCACGTTTGGCGACCCGGCCAGTTTGTTCGACGCCCGGCTGGTCGACGTCCTGGGCTCGGGCTATCAGGGGTTCAGCAATTACACGGTCCCCGGGCTCAGCGATGGCACTATCCATCAGTTCGGCACATCGGTCGCGCTGGATGGCCTGCGGCTCGCGGTGGGCGCAGCAGAAACTCCCGATATCACAGGGGGCTTCGATACCGGCGCGGTCTATCTGTTCAGCTTTGCCGATGATGCATTCGGCGCACCTTTGCTCGAAGGAATCATCGGGCTGGGCTATAGCGGCGGCAAGAACGTGTCTGTCGCCACGCTCGATTCCGGCGACCGCTTTGGTGAAGCGGTCTCGCTGAGCGGCAATCGTCTCGCGGTGGGGGCCTCGCTCGACGATGGGGTCAGCAACACCGTGACCGATGCCGGTGCGGTCTATCTGTTCACCTTTGCCGATGCCCTGTTCAGCGGTGGCAGCCTGCAGGCAACCATCGGCGCCGATTATGTCGGCGGCAACAACCTCAGCCCCGCCAACATCAACACCGGCGACAGCTTTGGCGCGTCGGTCTCGCTCGACGGGACGCGGCTGGCGGTCGGTGCTCCCCAGGATGGCGGCGATGACGATCCGTTTACCAATGTCGGTGCGGTCTATCTGTTCACCTTTGCCGACACCCAGTTCACCGGCGGCGCGCTCGCGGCGATTGTCGGATCGGGCTATGGGGGCGGCAACAACCTGTCGATCGGCGCGCTTGCCGGCGGAAACCAGGATCGCTTTGGCAGCGGCGTGGCCCTGCAGGGCACCCGGCTGCTTGTCGGCACGCCAGGCGATGATGGCAACGCCAATTCGCTGGGCGATTCAGGCGCGGTCTATGTCATCGATTTCGCCACCACGGCATTCACCGGCGGAGCCGTCACCGCGCGGATCGGCAGCGGCTATACCGGCGGCAGCAATGTCGATGTCACCACACTGTCCCTGAGTGACCGCTTCGGCAGTTCGGTCGCCATCGATGGCCAGAAGATCGCCGTGGGTGCCATTCTGGACAATGGCGCGGGCGGCGCAGTGCCTTTCAGTGGCGCGGCCTATCTGTTCACCGATATCGCCGGGACCTACACCCTCGCGCAGCGCATCGGCGCGGGATACACCGGGGCAGGCAATCTGTCGCTGGGCGGGCTGGATGGCGAGGACCGGTTCGGCAGCGGCGTAGCGCTCAGCGGCAATCGCCTGGTGGTGGGTGCACCCGAAGATTCCGGGGTGTTCAATACCTCCGGCGGACTGGGTGCGGTCTATCTCTTCACCTTCTCGGACGATGCGTTCAACAATCTGGCGCTCGCAGGCACGGTGGGTGTCGGGTACGGCCCGCAGCAGAACCTGTCCGTAGGCCAGGCCACTGATGCCGAATTTGGCAGTGCCGTTGCGCTGTCGGGCACCCGGCTGGCGATCGGCGCGCCCTTCGATCGCGGCTTCAGCGGCGATTCGCTGGGCCTGGGGGCGGTATTCCTGGTCACCTTCAACGATGAATTCTTCTCGGCACCGCAGCTGCGCGGGATCATTGGCGAGGGCTATACCGGCGCGGGCAACTTCGACGTCAGCGTGCTGGACATGGAAGATTCCTTCGGCAGCGCGCTGGCCATCGATGGCCTTCGCCTGGCCATCGGCGCGCCACTCGACGATGGCTTCAACAACGCCGCCACCGATTCAGGCGCGGTCTATCTGTTCACCTTCGCCAACACCGCGTTCGGCTCGCCCGTGCTCGAAGCGCGCATGGGCGCAGGCTATACCGGGTTCAAGAACGTCGACGTCGCCGGCCTTGAAGCCGGCGACCAGTTCGGATCGAGCGTCACCCTGCGCGGCAACCAGCTTGCCGTCGGCGCGCAGGCGGACGACGGCTTCAACAACCTCGCCAGTGATTCCGGCGCGGCCTATCTCTTCACCTTCACCTCGTCGATTTTCAACAACGGCACGCTCGAGGGCATCGGCGGTGTTGGATATACCGGCGGCAAGAATTTCTCGGTGGCCGGGCTTGCCGCGGGAGACTTTTTCGGCAGCGCCTTGGCCTTCTCCGATTCAGGCGAGGGGCTGGCGATCGGCGCCTCTCAGGACGATGGCGACGGCGACAGCAATGAAAATTCCGGCGCAGTCTATCGGTTCGACTTTGCCGACACGGTTTTTTCCAGTGCATCGCAGGTAGCCACGATCGGCTTCGGATACAGCGGCCCCAACGACCTTTCGATAGCGTCGCTGGGGACCAACGCCAATTTCGGAGCCTCTGTCGCCGTGTCCGGCAGCAAGCTGGTGGTCGGAACGCCAGGCGATTTCGGCTTGTCCGGCGGGGGCGTCGATGTAGGGGCCGCCTATCTGTTCACCTTCAACACGCCGGACCTTGATGGCGGAAGCCTTTCGGGCAGGATTACGGCCGGGTCGATCGATGCCAGCAACCTGTTGATCGACGGGCTGAACACGGATGGAAACCGGCTGGGCAGCAGCGTTGCGCTCGACGGCAACCGGATGGTGATCGGCGCTGCCGGCAACACGGGCAATATCATGACAGCGTCCGCTGGGGCGGTGTATCTGTTTACGTTCAGCGACGATGTGTACAGCGATCTTGTTCAGGCCGGGACCCTGGGCTCGGGCTATGCCATGGGGCGGCCCGCTTCGCTCGCTGCGCAGGGCATTGGACCCGAAGAGCGGTTCGGCGCGGCCGTTTCGCTCGACGGGCTGCGGCTGGCGATCGGCGCATCCGATGACAGCGGGGCATCCAGCCTCAAGCCGCTGTCGGGTGCGGTCTATCTGCTCAGCTTCGCCGATCTGGCGTTCGGCGCGCCTGTGCTCCAGGCAATCATCGGCAGCGGCTATAGCGGCGGCAAGAACCTTTCTGTTGCAAGCCTGGACGCCAGCGACTTTTTCGGCAGCGCGGTATCGTTGCGGGGCACACAGCTGGCCGTGGGCGCAAGCGGCGACGATGGAGCTGCAAACAGCGCAGCCAATGCCGGCGCGGTGTATCTGTTCTCGTTTGCCGATCTCGCCTTTGGCGGTGCCGAGCAACGCTCCATCCTGGGTGCGGGCTATGGCGGTGGCGACAATCTGAGCGTGGCAGGACTTGCGGCGGGCGACGGCTTTGGCTCATCGCTGTCACTCGACCAGCAGCTCGGACGTTTCCGGCTTGCCGTCGGGGCACCGAACGATGACGGCCAAATCGATGATCGTGCAGATATCGGCGCGATCTATGTGTTCAGTTTCGTCGATGATCTGTTCACCGCGCCCGCCGTTGCGGTGCGGATCGGCCGGTACAGCACTGGCCTGGATGTCGATATCTCGGGTGGCGACCAGGGGTTGAGGCCTGGCGACAATTTCGGTTCCGCCGTCGCTTTGAGCGGCCTGCGGTTGGCCGGCGGCGCTGCGGGCAACAATGGTTTGGGCAACGCCGCTGCAGACAGCGGCGCGGTATATCTGCTGACATTCGCCGATGCCGACTTTGGCGGGGTCAATCTTCGGGGCATCATCGGCCGGGACTATGATACGCCGGGAAGCGCCTTCAACATCGCGACGCTGGACACCTTCGACGGGTTCGGCGGCGCATTGTCGCTCGACGGCAACCGGCTCGCCGTCGGCGCGCGGGGCGATGACGGCTTCACCAACGGTCTGCCCGATCCGGGGGCGGTGTATCTGTTCAGCTTTGCCGATGGCTCGTTTGGCGGCGCCGTGCGCGAGGCGACGATCGGCTCCGGATACGCTGGCGGCAAGAACATCGATCTCCCGCTGGATGCCTTCGACCTGTTCGGTGCCTCGGTTTCGCTCGACGGCAACCGGATGGCCGTGGGCGTGCAGCAGGACGACGGACCGGACAACACGCAACCCGATACCGGCGCGGTGTATCTGTTCACGTTCGATGACGCGCAGTTCGGCGGTGGCCTGCTCAAGGGCTCCATCGGTGCAGGCTATCGCTCGTCCGTCGGGCTGGAGCTGGCAGCGTCCTTGACGCCCTCGTTCGTGCAGGTCGGCAGCGGCGATGCCTTCGGACGATCGGTATCGCTTGACGGCAATCGGCTCGCGATTGGCGCGCCCAACGATGACGGATCGATCGATGGGCTGGGCGACGCAGGCGCGGTCTATCTGTTCACCTTTGCCGATGCCAGTTTTGGCGGCGCGACGCTGCAGGCCACCATCGGCCATGGCTATGTCGGCGGCAAGAATCTGTGGCCGACCGAAATCGAGGCAGATGACCAGTTCGGCTTCTCGGTGTCTCTCGACGGCAACCGGCTGGCCGTGGGCGCTCTGGGTGACGATGGCGTATCGAACACCAATGCCGGAGCCGGGGCAGTCTATCTGTTCAGCTTTGCCGACGGCCTGTTCGGCGGCGGAGCGTTGGAATCGATTATCGGCTCGGGCTATACTGGCGGCAAGAACTTCTCGATAGCCGCGCTCGATCCTGATGACCTGTTCGGCATATCGGTGTCGCTTGACGGCAACCGGCTGGCGGTGGGGGCGCAGGGCGATAGCGGTTTCAGCAACGCCGTGACCGCATCTGGCGCAGTGTATCTGTTCTCCTTTGCAACCGGACAGTTCGACAGCGCGGTGCAAGAGGCCGTTATCGGGTCTGGCTATTCGGGCGGGAAGAACTTTGAAGTTGCGCTGGAGAGCGAGGATTTCTTCGGCACGGCCGTCGCTCTCAGCGGAACACAGCTGGCCGTGGGCGCGGTGGGCGACGATGGCAACGGAGAGATCCTGTCCTCGGCAGGCGCAGCCTATCTGTTCACCTTCACCGACCTCCAATTCAATTCGATCACGCCGCGCGGCATTGTCGGGGCCGGCTATGACGGCGCCGGCGACGTCGACACCATCCAAACGCCATTCGGCTTTGGCGACAACAGCTTTTTCGGAACATCGCTGTCGCTTGATGGCAACCGGTTGGCGATCGGCGGTCCAGGCATCGTCAGCACCGCCTCCAGCCCTGGCGGTTCCGGTGCGGTCTATCTGCTGACCTTTGCCGATGCGGACTTCAGCGGCGGCACGATTGCCGAGATTCTGGCCATGGGGGCCACGAATTTTGGTGCAAACCTCGATTTCGATCTCGAGCTTGATGCCGGTGACGCGTTCGGCATCTCGGTCTCGCTGGATGGCAACCGTCTGGTCGTCGGCGCGCTGTTTGACGATGGCTTTGGCAACGGCGCAGCATCGACCGATTCGGGCGCGGCCTATCTGTTCACCTTTGCTGATGCCGATTTCAGCGGCGCGCAGCTGCGCGGCAATATCGGCGCGGGCTATACCCGCGGTCTGGGCACGCCGGTGGCCGGGGTCGGGGAGTTCGACGCATTCGGCACCTCGGTCTCGCTCGACGGCCAGCGGCTCGCCATCGGCGTTCCGGGCGATGCCGGTTTTGGCAACAGCCTGACTGAATCGGGCGCGGTCTACCTCTTCACCTTTGTCACGACCGATTTCGAATTTCCCATCCTCGAAGGCGTCATCGGCAGCGGCTATACCGGCGGCAAGAACCTTTCGGTCCCGGAATTGCGTACCGGGGCGCGGTTCGGCAGCTCTGTTTCACTGTCGAACCTGATGCTGGCCGTCGGCGCCACCGGCGACCGCGGCTTCGACGACGATGCCCCTGGCGCAGGCGCGGTCTACCTGTTCGGGTTTGACGACGACACCTTCAATGCCCCCGCGCAGCTCGCGATCATCGGCAAGGACTATGCCCTCGGGGCCAATTTCAACCTCGCGCTCGACCAAGACGACCTTTTCGGCTGGTCAGTATCGCTCGACAGCGACCGGCTGGCCGTCGGCGCGATCGGCGATGACGGAGACGCCAACGGCACGCAGGAGACAGGCGCGGTCTATCTGTTCGATGTGGCGGCCGGTGTGCCCGGCCTGATCGGGACTATCGGGCGCGGTTATACCCTCGGCGCAAACGTCGATACCACTGCCTTTGCTGGCGTAGGTGATTCACTCGGCAGTGCGGTCGCGCTCAATGGCACCCGGCTGGCGGTCGGTGCCTTCTTCGAAGACGGTTCCGGAGATGCTGCCAATATGGCGGGCGCAGTCTATCTGTTCACTTTTGCCGATACGGCTTTTGACGGCGGTACGCTGGCAGGCACGATCGGTGTCGGCTATGACCTGACCCTTCCCACCTCAACCGCCAATGAACTTCTTGGAAGCGCGCTCTCGCTCGAGGGCAATGTGCTGGCGATTGGCGCTTATGGGGACTCAGGGTTTGCGGACGATCGCCCTCAAGCCGGCGCGGTGTATCTGATCAGCTTTGCCGATGCGGCTTTTGCCAATCCGTCGCTGTCGGCTATCTTCGGGAGGGGCTATACCGGGGGCAGCAACGTTGCGGTTGCGGGTCTGGATGCCAACGACCTCTTCGGCAACGGCGTATCGATGAATGGCGGGCGGCTGGTGGTTGGCGCGTCGGGCGATGATGGCCCGGAAAATCAGGTCATCAATTCCGGCGCGGTCTATTTCTTCGACCTCGACGGGGTCTCGCTCGATGCCCCCGGCTTCGGGTTCGGCGATACGCCGGGCGCGGATGTCACCATTACTCCCACCGCGCTGGTCGACATCCTGTCCAGCGGCACCGCAGTGGAGCTGCAGGCCAACAACGACATCACCGTCAGCAGCGCGATCCTCGTCAGCGCAGGCGGGGCGGGCGGCAATCTGACCTTCCGCGCAGGCCGCTCGATCCTGATCAATGCCGGGATCACGACCGACGGCGGCAATTTCACCGCCGTCGCCAATGAATTCCTCTCGGGCGGCGTCGTCGATGCCTTCCGCGATCCAGGCGATGCAGTCATCACCTTCGGCCCGGGCGGGTTCATCGATGCAGGCTCGGGATTTGCGAGCCTCAGGATCGTTGCCGGTGACGACAAGTCGTTCTTCGACAGCGGCGCGATGACCATCGGGTCGATTACCGCGAGCAGCATCGTCCTGCAGAATCTGGGTGTCACCGGTAATCGCGCGGTGACCCTGGATACAGGAGCCCTGCTCACCGCGAGCAGCGGCGGCGATGCCGTGCTGATCGAGAGCGACATCTTTACCAACAGCGCAGGCGCGGGGGTCTTCAACCTGACCGGCGGCGGCCGTTTCCTTATCTATTCCAACGATTATGATGTCATCGACCGCGGCGGGCTTGTCGGAAACAACCTCTACAACAACGTCTCGCCGAGCGGTTTCGCGGGCAACCTGTTCATCTTCGCGCGCCAGCCGGTGCTGACCTTCACCGCCGACGATGCCACGCGCACATACGGCCAGGCGCCTCCCGGTTACACCTTCAGCTTCAGCGGGCTGGTGAACGGCGACAGCGATACCTACGCGTTTTCAGGTGCGCCGAACCTTTTCGACACCCTTTCTGCGGGCAGCGGCGCCGGGATCGACACGATCTTCATCGATCAGGGCACATTGTTGTCCGATGTCGGCTACGACTTCGACTTCGTCAACGGCGCGCTGACCACGCTGCGCGCGCTGCTGACCGTGACCGCCGACGACGCCACCCGCACCTATGGCGATTCCAACCCCATGTTCACCGCGAGCTTCTCGGGCTTCGTCAATGGCGATGATGCCTCGGTGGTTTCCGGGCTGAACTTCACGACCCTGGCGGACGAGTTCTCCGATGTCGGCAACTATATCATTTCACCGTTCGAGGCCTTTGCTGCCAATTACGATTTCGATTACGTCCCCGGCACGCTGACGATCACCAAGGCGCTGCTCACCGTGACGGCGGACAGCGCCACCCGCGAATATGGCCTCGCCAACCCCGCGTTCACCGGATCGATCACAGGCTTCCGCAACAGCGACGACGACAGCGTGGTCTCGGGGCTGGTATACGGCAGCGCCGCCACGATTACGTCGAACGTCGGAAGCTTCGCGATCACCGGCAGTGGCGCCACCGCGACGAACTACGACTTCAGCTATGTTCCGGGCACCCTCACCATTACCCGCGCCCTGCTCACGGTGACCGCGGACAACGCCACGCGCGAATATGGTCTCGCGAACCCGGCGTTCACCGGCAGCATCACCGGGTTTCGCAATAGCGACACGGCCAGCGTCGTCAGCGGCCTGACCTATGGCAGCACCGCTGTGCTGAACTCGGGCATCGGCACGTACAGCATCATCGGCTCGGGCGCGACATCGACCAACTACGACTTCAGCTATGTGCCCGGCACGCTGACGATTACGCGCGCCCTGCTCACGGTCACCGCCAACGACGCGACGCGTGAATACGGCCTTGCCAACCCGACGTTCACCGGCTCGATCAGCGGCCTGCGCGCTGGCGATACCGCGAGCGTGGTCAGCGGGCTCGTTTACGGCACTACGGCGACAACCGCCTCCAATGTCGGCACGTTCGCGATCACCGCCTCGGGCGGCGCAGCGTCGAACTATGATTTCAGCTACGTGCCGGGCACGCTCACGATCACCCGCGCCCTGCTCACCGTCACGGCGGACAACGCGACCCGCGAGTACGGCCTCGCGAACCCCACGTTCACCGGCAACATCACCGGCTTTCGCAACTCCGACACCGCCAGCGTGGTCTCCGGCCTCGTCTATGGCAGCGCCGCCACGATCGCATCGAACGTCGGCACCTTCGCGATTACCGGATCCGGCGCGAGTGCGACGAACTACGACTTCTCGTACGTCCCGGGCACCCTCACCATTACCCGCGCCCTGCTCACGGTCACCGCCGATGATGCAACGCGCGAATACGGCCTGGCCGATCCTGCGTTCACGGGATCGATCACAGGCTTCCGCAACGGCGATACGGCCAGTGTGATCTCGGGCCTGACCTATGGCAGCACCGCGGTGCTGAACTCGGGCATCGGCACTTACAGCATCACCGGCTCGGGCGCGACATCGACCAACTACGATTTCAGCTATGTGCCCGGCACGCTGACGATTACGCGCGCCCTGCTCACGGTCACCGCCAATGACGCAACGCGCGAATACGGCCTTGCCAACCCGACGTTCACCGGCTCGATCAGCGGCCTGCGCGCTGGCGATACCGCGAGCGTGGTCAGCGGGCTCGTTTACGGCACTACGGCGACAACCGCCTCCAATGTCGGCACGTTCGCGATCACCGCCTCGGGCGGCGCAGCGTCGAACTATGATTTCAGCTACGTGCCGGGCACGCTCACGATCACCCGCGCCCTGCTCACCGTCACGGCGGACAACGCGACCCGCGAGTACGGCCTCGCGAACCCCACGTTCACCGGCAACATCACCGGCTTTCGCAACTCCGACACCGCCAGCGTGGTCTCCGGCCTCGTCTATGGCAGCGCGGCGACGATCGCCTCGAACGTCGGAACGTTCGCGATCACCGGCAGTGGCGCCACCGCGACCAATTACGACTTCTCGTACGTTCCGGGCACCCTCACCATCACCCGCGCGCTGCTCACGGTCGCCGCCAATGACGCGACGCGCGAGTATGGCCTGGCAGACCCGGCCTTTACCGGCAGCATCACAGGCTTCCGCAACGGCGACACGGCCAGCGTGATCTCGGGCTTGACCTATGGCAGCACGGCGGTGCTCAACTCGGGCATCGGAACCTACAGCATCACCGGCTCGGGCGCTACGTCGACCAACTACGATTTCAGCTATATCCCAGGCACGTTGACGATTACGCGCGCTCTCCTCACCGTGACTGCCAACGACGCGACGCGCGAGTATGGGCTCGCGAACCCGACCTTCACCGGATCGATCAGCGGCCTGCGCGCTGGGGATACCGCGAGCGTTGTCAGCGGGCTCGTCTATGGCACAACGGCAACGGTCGCCTCCAACGTCGGAACCTTCGCGATCACGGCCTCGGGCGGCGCAGCGGCGAACTATGATTTCAGCTACGTGCCGGGCACGCTCACGATCACGAGGGCGCTGCTCACCGTCATCGCGAATGATGCGACCCGCGAATATGGCCTCGCGAACCCAACGTTTACCGGCAACATCACGGGCTTCCGAAACTCCGACACCGCCAGCGTGGTCTCCGGCCTCGTCTATGGCAGCGCGGCGACGATCGCATCGAACGTCGGCACGTTCGCGATCACCGGATCGGGTGCGAGCTCGACGAACTACGACTTCAGCTATGTTCCGGGAACGCTGACGATCACGCGAGCCTTGCTCACCGTGACCGCCAACGACGCAACACGCGAATACGGCCTAGCCGATCCGGCGTTCACCGGATCAATCACCGGCTTCCGCAACGGCGATACTGCCAGTGTGATCTCGGGCCTGACCTACGGCAGCACCGCGGTGCTGAACTCGGGTATCGGCACGTACAGCATCAATGGTTCAGGCGCTACGTCGACCAACTACGATTTCAGCTATGTGCCCGGCACGCTGACCATCACCCGGGCACTGCTCACGGTCACCGCCAACGACGCGACGCGCGAGTATGGGCTCGCCAATCCCACCTTCACCGGCTCGATCAGCGGCCTGCGCGCTGGCGATACCGCGAGCGTGGTCAGCGGGCTGGTCTATGGGACAACGGCAACGGTCGCCTCCCACGTCGGAACGTTCGCGATCACGGCCTCGGGTGGCGCAGCGGCGAACTACGACTTCTCGTATGTGCCCGGCACGCTGACGATCACCCGCGCATTGCTCACGGTCACCGCCGATGATGCAACGCGCGAATACGGCCTGGCCGATCCTGCGTTCACTGGATCGATCACGGGCTTCCGCAACGGTGACACGGCCAGCGTGATCTCGGGCCTGACCTATGGCAGCACCGCGGTGCTCAACTCGGGGATCGGCACCTACAGCATCACCGGCTCGGGCGCGACATCGACCAACTACGATTTCAGCTACGTGCCCGGTACCCTGACCATCACGCGGGCCCTGCTCACGGTCACCGCCAACGACGCGACGCGCGAGTATGGGCTCGCCAATCCCACGTTCACCGGCTCGATCAGCGGCCTTCGCGCGGGCGATACCGCGAGCGTGGTCAGCGGGCTGGTCTACGGGACAACGGCAACGGTCGCCTCCAACGTTGGCACGTTCGCGATCACGGCCTCGGGCGCTGCCGCCACCAACTACGACTTCTCGTACGTTCCTGGCACGCTGACTATCACCCGAGCACTGCTGACAGTCACCGCCAACGACGCAACGCGGGAGTATGGCCTGGCCGACCCTGCGTTCACGGGATCAATCACCGGCTTCCGCAACGGCGACACGGCCAGCGTGATCTCGGGCCTGACCTACGGCAGCACCGCGGTGCTCAACTCAGGGATCGGCACTTACAACATCACCGGCTCGGGCGCGACATCGACCAACTACGACTTCAGCTATGTCCCCGGCACGTTGACGATTACGCGCGCCCTGCTCACCGTTACCGCCAACGACGCGACGCGCGAGTATGGGCTCGCGAACCCGACCTTCACCGGCTCGATCAGCGGCCTGCGCGCTGGCGATACTGCCAGCGTGGTCAGTGGGCTCGTTTACGGCACTACGGCGACAACCGCCTCCAATGTCGGCACGTTCGCGATCACCGCCTCGGGCGGCGCAGCGTCGAACTATGATTTCAGCTACGTGCCGGGCACGCTCACGATCACGAGGGCGCTGCTTACCGTCACCGCGAATGATGCGACCCGCGAGTACGGCCTCGCGAACCCGGCATTCACGGGATCGATCACCGGCTTCCGCAACTCCGACACCGCCAGCGTCGTATCCGGTCTCGTCTACGGCAGCGCAGCGACAGTCGCCTCCAACGTCGGGACGTTCGCGATTACCGGCTCGGGTGCCACCGCGACCAATTACGACTTCTCGTACGTTCCGGGCACGCTGACGATCACCCGCGCGCTGCTGACAGTCACCGCCAACGACGCAACGCGGGAGTATGGCCTCGCGAACCCGGCCTTCACCGGATCGGTCACAGGTTTCCGCAATTCGGACACCGCGAGCGTCATCAGCGGGCTGGTCTATGGCTCGGTCGCCGCAATCGGCAGCGATGCCGGGGCTTATGCGATCACCGGATCGGGCGCGAGCGCGGCGAACTACGACTTTGCCTATGTCCCCGGCACGCTCACGATCACCAGGGCGCTGCTCACCGTGACGGCCAACAATGCCACGCGCGAGTACGGGCTTGCCAACCCGGCGTTCACCGGCAGCATCTCGGGCCTGCGCAACGGCGACAGCGCGAGCGTTGCTGCGGGTCTGGTCTTCGGTTCGGTCGCCACGACCGGCTCCGACGTCGGCAGCTATGCGATCATCGGCAGTGGCGCGAGCGCGATCAACTACGACTTCGCCTACGTTCCAGGCACGCTGACGATCACGCGCGCGCTGCTCACGGTCACCGCCAATGACGCGACGCGCGAATATGGCCTCGCCAACCCGGCCTTCACCGGATCGATCAGCGGCCTGCGTGCCGGCGATACCGCAGGCGTGGTCAGCGGCCTGGTCTATGGCAGCGCGGCGACGATCGCCTCCAACGTCGGGACGTTCGCGATCACCGGATCGGGTGCGAGCGCGACGAACTACGACTTCGCCTATGTCCCCGGCACGCTGACGATCACCAGAGCGCTGCTGACGATCAGCGCGGACAACAAGAGCCGCGAATACGGGCTGGCCAACCCGGCGCTGACCAGCACGATTGCCGGCTTGCGCAATGGCGATACCGCTTCGGTCGTCAACGGACTGGTGCTGGCGACCGGCGCCACCCAGGGCTCGGGCGTCGGAAGCTATGCCATCGGCATTTCGGGGGGCAGCGCGCTCAATTATGACTTTTCCTATGTCCCCGGCAGCCTGACGATCACGCCCGCGCCGCTGAGCGTGACCATCGACAGCAAGACCCGGGTCTATGGTACGGCCAATCCGGTGCTGACCGCCAGCATCTCGGGACTGCGCAATGGCGATACCGATGCGGTTGTCTCCGGCCTCAGGTTGCGCACCGGCGCGATTGCTCGCAGCGATGCCGGCGATTATCTGATCACCGGTTCCGGGGCGGTCGCCGCCAACTACCGGTTCGATTACGTGCCCGGCACGCTGACGATCACCAAGGCTCTGCTGCAGGTCCGCGTCAACAACGCCACTCGTGAATACGGTCTCGCCAACCCCGAATTCAGCGCGTCGATCACGGGCTTCCGCAACGGCGACCGCGCCAATGTGGTGAGCGGACTGGTGTTCGGCACCCCCGCCACGATCGGCTCCGATATCGGCTCCTATGCCATCACCGCATCGGGCGCATCGGCGCTCAATTACGACTTTGTCTATACGCCGGGGCGGCTGACCATCGATCAGGCACGGCTGCTGATCACCGCCAACAATGTGGTGATGCATCAGGGCAATGGCGATCCGGTGTTGACCGTGAGCTATTCGGGGCTGCGCAACGGGGATACCGGGGACGTCGTCACCGGCCTGGTGCTGCGCTCCACTGGCGGCGGCACCGCAGCCCCCGGGCAGTATGTCATCAACGCCTCGCGCGGGACCGCGCGCAACTACCAGATCACCTATCGCCCCGGGGTGATGACCGTGCTGCCGCCGATCGTGCCGCCCGCGCAGGACCCGCCGGGCACCGGTGGCGGCCCCAATCCGCCCGCGGCCAATCCTCCGGCTGCCAATCCCCCTGCCGGTACGCCGCCAGCAGGTACACCGCCTGCAGGCACTCCGCCGGTCACCGATCCCCCGGGTACATCGGCGCCGGTGACACCGCCGCCGCCCGGCGGGGGCACGAGCGTCGCTGATCCGGTGGCCGTGGCCCCGGTCGGCACGGCCGCTCCCTCTCAGCCGCCATCGGCAACGCCTGTCGCGGCGCCGATTGCCGTCATCACCATGCCGGGCCAAGGCAGCGTCAGCGTCCCCGTTCCGCCCGACAGCACCGCGCCGCTGCAGGTTCTGCAGGGGCTGGCTGCTCCGCTGCCGGTGCTGATGGCGCCCGAAACCCGTCCGGTGGACGCAGCAGCGCCGGGCACCCCGTCGCGCGACGGTGGACAGCGCACCGGCTGTACGTATATCAGCCTGTGCTCTGCTGCGCCGACGCCTCTCTGGACCTTCCAGCCAGCCCAATGAAGAAAGATTGATCCGATGCACGTCATGCTTCGCACCCTTGCCGCTGTTGCACCCGCCCTGCTGATCTGCGCGCCGCTGGCCGCCCAGACCGCGGCGCCTGCTGCTCCGGCCACTCAGCCGATCACGCCCAAGAAGGTGGCCGATGGTGCCAAGCCATGGACCACCGGGTGCAAGGGCACGGGCGAAGCGGAAATCTGCGATACCGTCCAGTCGCTGATCGATGAGGCCAATGGCAAGGAAGTGATCCGTGTGGCCATCGCCAAGCAGAAATCCTCGGGCAAGACCGGGCTGCTGGTCAAGGTTCCGCTGGGCGTCCGTCTGGATACCGGCGCTTTGATGCAGATCGATGGCGATCAGGCCAAGGGCATCGACAAGATCGTGTTCAGCCGCTGCCTGCCCGAAGGCTGCATTGGGGAAAAGCCGCTGGCGCCGACCGATATCGACCATCTCAAAAAGGCCCAGAAGCTCGAGCTGGTCTTCCTCGATCTGGAAGGCAAGCCGATCGTGATCAGCGTTGTCGCCACCGGGCTGGGTGCAGCCCTGGCGACTTTCTGAAGCGCACGCCGATCATGGCCATCAGACCCTTTCACCTCGCGTTTCCGGTCGACGATCTGGCGGCGGCGCGCAGCTTCTATCGCGACGTGCTGGGCTGCGGCGAGGGGCGGTCTTCCGATCAGTGGATCGATTTCGACCTGTTCGGTCACCAGATCGTCGCGCATCTCGATCCTGCCGCCAGCAGGGCCGACGCGCACCACAATCCGGTCGACGGGCATGACGTGCCGGTGCCGCATTTCGGGGTGGTGCTGACCATGCCCGACTGGCAGGCGCTGGCCGAGCGGTTGCGCGCTGCCGGCACGCGCTTCGTCATCGAGCCGCACATCCGCTTTGCCGGGCAGGTGGGCGAGCAGGCGACGATGTTCTTCCACGATCCGGCGGGCAATGCGCTGGAGTTCAAGGCCTTTGCCGACGACGCGATGCTGTTTGCGAGCTGAGCGGGCGCTGCTTTGGGTACAAAAGCGGGATTCCCGCGTTCGCGGGAATGGCGTGGGTGAAGTTCGCGCTTACCGAACCGCCAGATCGGCGGGCAAAGTCGGCTCGCTGATCACCCGCTCCATCGCGGCCCAGCGCGCCTTGGGGGAGGGGCCGGCGGCCTCGACGAACTCCTGCACCATGTCCTGGCCCAGTCCGTAGTTGATGACATAGCTGCGGTAGGTGTCGGTAAAGCCGATCGACTGCTTGGCGCGCGCCTCGCTCATCAACTGGTATTTCTGCGTCAACGCGATTGCCTTGGCGCGGTCGATCTGGCCGTCGAGATACATCTGCGCGATGGTGAAGCGCGCTCCGCGCAAACCCGTCAGCGCCGTTTGCAGCCGGGCGAGCCGCGCGGCATCGGTGGTCGCAAGACCCGCCAGCGGATAGAGCTCGCGCATCTCGAAGGCGAGCTTTTCATCGCCCGGGAAGGCGAGGTGTATGCCGTAATTGGCCGATCCCTCGGCGATCAGGCTTTGCGGGCTGTAGAGCGGATAGACGCTGTATTCCATCCAGCCCCGCGCGCGCATCAGCCGCTGTTCGAGCAGATAGTTGAGCGCGTGGTGGCCCGGATAGCCCTCGTGACAGCCCAGATCGACCGCGCGGCTGATGCGGATCGGCAGATCGGTGTTGATCTGGATCAGGCTGGCAAGGTTGCCCTGATAGTAATTGTAGCCACTCCACGGCTTGCCGGTGACGAACTCCATCCGGAAGCTCTCGCCTTTGGGCAGCGGGATGTGCGCGGCGGTGCGCGCGCGGCATTCGGCGATCGCGCGGTCGAACACCGGCTTGAGCCGGTCGGCGGGGATGACGAAGCGCTCCTGGAACGCATCCACCCGCTCGGCGAGCGTGCCGGGGCCGGGGAGCAGCGTCTCGATCTCGGCCAGCACCGGATCATAGCTTTCCAGTGGGCGGATGTCGGGGGTGGCACCGAACAGCCCGAGCGATTCCTCGCGGAAGCTCAGCTTCTCGCCGCGCAGCATGCGCAGCCGGGTGCGCGCGGCATTGAGCTGCGCGCGCAGAAAGGTCGCGCGGCGCCGGACCAGAGGCTCGCGGGCGGAGATATCGACAGCGGCGAGGGTTTGATCCAGGCCATCGACCTCTTGCGCGAGCGCCGGCAGCGCGCGGGGCGCGGCCTCTGCAGCCGTCTTCCATTCGGCAGGCCCGTAATAGGCATCGATATAGCCGTCCTCATGCGTGCCGATTTCCAGCGACAGCATGACATATTGCCGGGCGATGGCATCGAGCGGATCGGCAGATGCTGCGGTCTGCGGCGCGGGCTTGGGTGCGCAGGCAGCCACCAGCAGCAACAGCGCCAACAGGCCGAAACGGTTGATCCTGATCATCTGCGCATGTCACCTTTCGTTGGTCTGCAGGCCCGTGATTCCGCTTGCGGCGCAGGCGCGCTAAGCCCGATTGCGCCATTGCCGGGTTCGCCGGGTCTGGCACGGCTGCGGATATCCGTCTATCGCCAATGGCAAGGCCGGTCCACCTATGGCCGAGACGCAAGATGGTGAGATGACATGACCGACCAACCCGCGCCCGGCGCCGAAATCCCCAGGGCCAGGCGCCTGTCGTCGAGCATGGGCGAGTTGGCAACGCGGGTTGCAGGGCCGCTGGGCAGCTGGTGGCGCGGTACGGTGATCCCCTCGATCGAGCACCGCGCGGTGATCGCCAAGGTCGATGACGAATCCAGCCTGACCCCGCGTTATGCGTTCATGATCCTGATGTCGGCGGGCATCGCGGTGCTGGGGCTGCTCCTGTCCTCGCCTGCGGTCGTCATCGGCGCGATGCTGATCTCGCCGCTGATGGGGCCGATCATCGGCCTGGGCTTCGGCATGGCGCTGGTCGATGGCAACGAGATCCGCCGGACCGCGATGACTCTGGCCGGCGGGGTGCTGCTTGCGGTGCTGTTCACCGCGCTGGTGGTGTTCTTCTCGCCGATCAAGGACGTCACGCCCGAGATCGCGGCGCGCACCCGCCCCAACCTGTTCGATCTGCTGGTCGCGCTGTTCTCCGCGCTCGCCGGAGCCTATGCGATGATCCGCGGGCGCGAGGGCACCATCGTCGGGGTGGCGATCGCCACCGCCTTGATGCCGCCGCTGGCCACGGTCGGCTTCGGCCTGGCGACACTCAACGGGACCGTATTCTTCGGCGCGCTGCTGCTGTTCGTCACCAACCTGATGACCATCGCCATTGCTGCCGCGGTGATGGCGCGGCTCTACGGCTTCGGCCCCAAGCTGACCAGCCGGCAGAGCGGGGTACAGGCGGTGATCATCACCGCAGCTTTCCTGGCGCTGGCGATCCCGCTGGGCTATTCGCTCAGCCAGATCGCATGGGAAGCGCGTGCGCAGCGCCAGGCACGCGATGTGCTGGCCGAGCAGTTCCCCGGCCAGGCCAAGATCGACCAGCTCGATATCGATTTTTCGAGCGACCCGCTGATCGTCCGCGCAACGATCCTGACCCCGGAATATCGCACCAACGCTGCCCGGCTGGGCGAGGGCGCGCTGCAAAAGGCGCTGGGGCGGCCGGTCAAGCTCAGCCTTGACCAGTTCCGCGTCGGCACTGCGGCGGGCGATGCGGAGGCTGCGCAGCTGGCATCGGCATCGGCGCGCGAAAAGGCCAGCAAGGAACGCGCGGCGGTGGCCCTGGTCGGGCGCGAAATGGCCATCCTGGCGGGGGTTTCCCCCGATGCGGTGCTGGTCGACCGAGACAAGAGGCTGGCGCAGGTGCGTGCTACACCTCTGCCGGGAGCAAGCCTTGCCACCTATCGCGCGCTGGAACAGCGCATGGCGCAGGCCGAGCCGCAATGGCAGATGCAGCTGATCCCGCCGCCGCTGGCGTTGCCGTCGATCCGGTTCGAAGGTGACGAGCCCAGTTCCGCCGGCGCAACCGACCTTGCGCTGGCGATCTGGGCGGCGCGGCGCACCGGGCTGCCGGTGAACGTCGGCGGCGAGGGCGCAGCTGTCGATTATGTTTTGACGAAGTTGCGCGAAGCAGGCATTGAGGCACAGAGCAACGGATCGCGCAATTCTGACGGATCCATTCCGGTAGATTGGGCGCTTTGACAGGGTCGTGACCGGCCCGCCGGGGGGCACTGCTTGGGACCGATCGAACAGGCATGGGGCGACGCACAGTGTTCGACGCTGGCCTGTCACCTTTTGGCCTGGACCGACTTGCTGGCAACCGAGCTTCTTCTGTTCGCCGGGATCTGGTTCTTCATCGGCGCGGTGGATGATCTTGCGCTCGACGGCGTATGGCTGTGGCAGCGGCTTTTCGGCAGGCGTGATGGCCGGGATGCTCCGCTGGCCTTCGAGAGCACGCCGCGCGATGCGACCCCTGAACCGTTCCCGCGCCATGCCGTGTTCGTTCCCGCCTGGGATGAAGCCGATGTGATCGGCGACATGGTCGGCCACTGCCTGCATCGCTGGCGGCAGGAGAATTACCGCCTCTATATCGGCGTCTATGCCAATGATCCCGCGACCGGCTTTGCCGCCTTGCGCGGCGCGCGGGGGGATGGCCGGATCCGGATCGTGCCGCTGGGGATCACCGGACCCAGCTCCAAGGCCGATTGCCTCAACCGAATCTGGCTTGCGATGCGCGCGGACGAGCGCGAGCAGGGCTTCGCCTTTGCCTCGGTGGTACTGCACGATGCCGAGGATGTCGTCCATCCGCACGAGTTGCAGGTGTACGACCGGCTGCTGGGCGGGCACGCCTTTGTCCAGCTTCCGGTCAGTCCGCTGATCGATCCGGCAGCGCCGCTGGTCAGCGGTCATTACGCCGACGAGTTTGCCGAAGCGCATGTCCGCGCGATGCCGGTGCGCAGCCGCCTGGGTGTCGCGATGCCTTGCGCCGGCGTGGGCTGCGGCTTTGCGCGCGACACGCTGCAGGCGCTGGCCGATGCCTCGGCGGAGCAGGGACCGTTCGCCACCGACAGCCTGACCGAGGATTACGAGCTGGGCATCCGCATCCACGAGGCGGGCGGGCGCGGCGTGTTTGTCCGCACGCGCGACGAAAAGGGCGAGCTGATCGCTACGCGGGCCTTCTTTCCCGGTGATCTGACCGCCTCGGTGCGGCAGAAGACGCGCTGGATGATCGGCATCGCGCTCAGCGGCTGGGATCGCACCGGCTGGAGCGGCGGGGTTGCGGACATCTGGATGCGCGCGCGCGACCGCCGATCGGTGCTGTCCGCGCTGGTGCTGGTGAGCGCATATCTGGGCCTGCTGTGCTGGCTGATCGTCGGCGCAGGCAGCATTATGGGCTGGTACGCTCCGCCACCGCTGGACCCGGCCTTTCGGCTGCTACTGATCGTCAACGGGCTGGCGCTGGCGTGGCGGGTGCTGGTGCGGGCGCTGTGCACCGGGTGGCAATATGGCGCGCGTCAGGCGCTGTGGTCGGTGCCGC
>Ga0307994_1000142_pt1 | contig 57344 bp, 60 predicted proteins | sample EllFjometagen261_FD_203171 | JGI IMG/M metagenome (GOLD analysis project Ga0307994, IMG submission 203171) | Marine microbial communities from Ellis Fjord, Antarctic Ocean - #261 | ecosystem: Environmental > Aquatic > Marine > Unclassified | place: Southern Ocean | collected 2014-11-02
ATCCTTAATGGAAAACAATTAAAACAAGATTTTTAGCAAACAATCTCATTTAAGGTAAGTAGAGATTGATTTTCCTTTTCAGAAAAAAGAATTATTTTTTTAGTTACTTTGTTTTCTTGCACACCTTTAAGCTCTGTCAAGAAAATTCTGTTAAAGATGGTGAGGGGAACTGCGCAGACTCCTGCGGAAGTACGGGCGTGCCGAGACCCCGGAAGCGAAGCTGAGGAGGCTCGGCCGAACGTCCGCGGAAAGCGGAGCAGTTCCCCTCACCATCCAGCATAGGCTGGTTGACAGAGCCCTGGCAGATTCTATGGTAGAAAACAACAATCTTTGCGAAAAGAGCCTTATAAAAAAACTCCTCATGCATAAATGATGCATGAGAAGTTTGATTTAGAAAATCCCATAAAATTCAGTTGTATTTTTAAATATTTTTTTATAAACATCCGACTCTGACATGCTTTTTATTTCGGCGATTTTTTCAATGGACCGATGCATGATTCCGGGGTGGGTCATCCTTCCATGAAAGACGCCTTCAAAACGCCAAGGACCATCTGTTTCAACCATTAGTCCTTCGATGGGGTACTTCTTAACAAGCTCTTGTATCTCCTGCTCATAAAGGACATCAGGGGTAATGGAGATGGAATACCCATTTTGCATCATTCTTTCAATGGTCTCTTCATCTCCTTTAAACCAATGAAAATGTGCTCTTGCTATGGAGTGCTTTTCTAACAGGTCACAAACAATGGGTGCATGCTCATACACCGCATGAAGGATGATCGGTTTGTTGATCCTTTTTGATTGGATCATAAACCGTTCCAAGAGATCGATATAAGGCTCCACTTCAACTTCAGGATGTTCTTTCATTTTATAATAAGGCAATCCTACTTCTCCAATTGCCACTATTTCCTGTTGATGGAGCTCAATCAATGATAGAAGCTCATTGACTTCTCTTTCTGGAGGCAGTTCCTGCTCCGGATGGAAACCTGCAGCCGGTTTGATCCTTGCATCTCTTCTTGAGAGATCTATATTTGTCCTGGACGATTGAAGATGGAACGATACAGATATGAGCGCTTCTACAGAATACAGTTCAAGTTCCTGCAGAATCTTATCACGCTCATATCCTTCGTATAAATCCAAGTGAATATGTGCATCAATCAAGGATGGTTTACACATATTGAGAAAGCTCCTCAAAAATGCTCGTTTTCCATTTCAGAAACTCCTCCGTTAAGAGGATCTCTTTGTCGCGGGGACGTGAAAATGGTACTTTGAACTCCTTCTGCACCCTGGCTGGCCGAGTCGATAATACAATGATCCGGTCTGACAGGAACAGGGCTTCGTCGATATTGTGAGTGACAAATAGAACAGAACTCAAGTCTTCCTCCCAAATGGAAAGGAGCCATTTCTGCATGTCCAATCGTGTGAATTCATCCAGGGCCGAAAAGGGCTCATCCAGGCATAAAAAGGATTGAGGACTGACAAGGGCACGAATAAACGCCACCCGCTGCTTCATCCCTCCGGATAATTCATCAGGATACGCATTCTCATATCCCTTTAAGCCTGCCCGTTCAATCATGCTCATTGCTTTATTCCTATCTTTCTTCCCATGTAACTCCTGGCCAAGCATCACATTCTCAATCACGGTCCTCCATGGCAGGAGGGACGGACTTTGTGGCATATAACTGATGGTTCCTCTTTGACCATTTATCGATTTTCCATCTAATTGAATATCCCCTGAATCGGGTGTGAATAACCCGCCGATCACGTGAAACAGCGTGCTTTTCCCGCTCCCGGAAGGACCGAGGATCGAGACGAATTCACCTTCTTCAACATGAATGGAAAGCTCATCGAGAATCAGCTCCCCATCGAAGTATTTAGACATATTTTGTATGGATAAAGTCGTCACGTTATCTGTCCTCCTTTCGGTTCCACTTAATCATGATTTTTTCTAATAACAAAATGATTCCAAAGAAAACCAGGCTGAGCAGCATAATCATAAAGATGGCTACAAATACCCTGTCTGTCCTGAAGGAAGAAGAGGCAAGAGTCATATAGACACCGATCCCTTTCTGGGCACCTAACCATTCTGAAATCACCGCCCCCATCACACTATAGGTAGCTGAAATTTTCAATCCTGAGAAGATGGAAGGAAGTGCATGCGGCCATTCAACTTTTCGAAAGATTTGACCTTTTGTGGCTCCCGACATTTTCATGTAAAGGATGTACTCTGCGTTTGTCTGCCTGAATCCATCCAATGCCGAGACCGCTACCGGAAAGAAGCAGATCAAGGTAATGACAATGATTTTCGGCAATAGTCCAAATCCAAACCAGATAACAAGTAAAGGAGCCAAGACGATAATCGGAATATTTTGAGACAAAATCATAAGTGGATATATCGCTTCTCTTACCTTGGGCAGAAGGTGCAGACCCACTGCTGTCCCGATTCCAATCGTACATCCAATCACAAACCCTCCGATCGTAAGGAGAGTTGTCGAAGCAAGGTGTCCTGTAAACGTTGACCATGAGGCGACTCCTTCCGCCCATATTTCTGAAGGTGAAGGCATTAGCCATGCCGGCACCTCAAAAACTCTAATGGTGAATTCCCAAATGATGAATAAAAGGATGAGGACCAAGAAGGGTCTCCATCCTTTCGATATCCATGCTTTCATCCTTTATACTTCTCCGTCAATTGATTCATTTCAATCCCGGTAGGCTGATATAATACCTTGATTTGAGAAATGACGTTTGAGCTGCCCATTTCAATCATTCGTTCATTCATTTGTTCAATCACCTTAAATAAGTCAGGTAGATTCCCTTCCATTGTCGTTTCTAATGGATGGACTTCATAACGGACACCGGATTTTTCAATGATCGCGATGGCTTCATCCACGTATGGTATAACATCTTCACCATTTTTCGTCTTCGGAATGATTTGTATGCTTACGAGTGCGTTCCCCATTTTGTTCACCTCTTATTTTGGTAAGAATTCGTTTGTGAAAGCTTTTTTACTGTCCAGTTCCTTATCTAATAAATCGTTATCATACATCCATGAAGCATAGTTTTCCCAAACCTCCAGCTTCTGCTCTCCCCACCTGTCAGCATCATCCTTGTATTTAGGAGCCAGCCATTCCTGACTCTTCATGACTAATTCTTTATCAAGATCAGGAGCTGCATCTAATAGGATCCCACCGGCCTCTTCCGGATTGTCGATTGCAAACTGATAGCCTTTTGAAGAAGCTGATAAAAATGATTTAACCGTTTCAGGGTCATTTTCTATCATCTTTTCATTCGTCGTCAAGACAGGAGTATAATAATCCAGTTTTTCAGAGTAATCCTTTACGTACATCATATTCAAATCCTCACCGCGAAGCTCTGCTTCAATCCCTGTCCATCCATAGTAGATCCACGCAAAGTCAACATCCCGTTTCACGGCAGTAAAGAAATCTGTATCTCCCATGTTTACAAAATCCACTTTCTCTACATCTGCGTTTTCTTGTTTCATAATCGACGTCATGACGGCTTTTTCTACAGGCGATCCCCATCCTCCATAACTTTTCCCTTCAAAATCCTTTGGGGTCGTTATACCCTTATCCTTAGGTGAAGCAAACCCGGATGTATTATGCTGTATGACCGCAGCGATAGATACGAGTGGTACGTCCTGTACCCTTGCTTGTGTGACACTTTCCTGGTATCCAACTCCGAACTCAGCTTTTCCCGAGGCAACTAGTTGATCTGCCCCTGCCTCACCAGGTAAGATGATATCCACATCCAGCCCCTGATCTTCAAAGTATCCCTTTTCTTTCGCAACGTATAATCCAGTGTGATTGGTATTCGGTGTCCAGTCCAGTACAACCGTAACCTTTTTAAGACCTTCTTTCTGTTCTGATGTATTTCCTCCACCACTGCAAGCAGTTAAAAGAAAGACAGAACAGATGATATACATCCATTTTTTCATCATGATTCCTCCTCAAATCCTTATATGTAGTTGTAACGTTTATACTTATTCTTCACTTAGTAGAGAGAATGAATGTAAAACACCTTAGACCGTCAGGACACAACAACAAAAAAGCGCCCCAAGCTTCAACGAGGGACGCATTGTTAAACATGATGATGTAATGTTTAAGAGAATGTTTCCTACGCTGGTATCAGCCAGTTCAGGTTCAAAGGGTCAGTATCTTATCAGGATACAATCTCAACCGGCCACACCGGTCCCCCTACACTTGTACTATGAAATTAAACGTTATCTTCTTCCCTACTTTGCCACAGAAAAGGTGGATATTCAAGCATTTCCTCTTAAATAGACTTACATTTGAAAGACCCTCTCATAATCACCGGAATTTAACAGCCTGTTAATGAACGGGATGTATGTAGATACAACGTGTGAATACCCTTTTTGATTGTAAAAAAAGGTGTATTGAAGAAGAAAGTTAATGATTAAGAATGGCATCAGTTTCTTTTCTTCCTGAGTTAAAGTTCCATCGGACTGATAACCCTCCATAAAGGCATGGATACATTCAATTTGCTCATCCTCACCCTGCTTTACCTTGTCTTTGAGCATCCCTGCAAGAAAGTAACAGACATCTGCAATGCGGGGTGCTTTTCGTATCCTCTCGAAATCTATGATCCCTGTCACCATTTCCTCTTTCACGAGAATATTACGCGGATGACAGTCGCTATGGACGAGTTGATAGGGCAATTTGCTATAGGAGAAAGACCAATCATTCAGCCTGCCAAGAAACCCTTCCCCCCACCTTTCTATCAATGTTGAATCCTGCACGCTTATCCACTCTCTCAAATGTGTTTCAACTTTCCATTCTTCTACCTCGAATTTACAGACGTATTGTTTTAGACTGCCATGGAGTTGGGATAGGTATGCACCCACCATTTTCAAAGAAGTTAAGGAATAGACTTGTACCGGTACCCCCTTCAGCGCTTGATACAGAGAGTAGAAAACTTGATGTTGTCGTACATATGGCTGATGCGAGACCGTTAGCAGTGGCCTTTCGACAGGAAGTCCGTTTTCCAATAAAAAAGAAGTTAAGAGCAGCTCTTCTATTCGCTTCTCCACTGAAGAGTTCAATCTCTTTTTTAAATAAAATGTCTTCTCCCGACTCTTCACCTTATAAACATTGTGATGATGGCCCAAGGTCTCTATGGAGGAAGGGGGAACCTTCCAGTTCAATAATAGATCATGAAGAGGTTGAATCATTTTTAATTCCTTTCGAAACATAGTAATATACGTCTAGTATGACTATGAAAGAATGTCTACATACCATATGAAAAGAGGTTGTATCGATGCAAAGAATACAAATGACGGAAGACTTATCATTCTCAAGAATCATTCATGGGTTGTGGAGACTTGCAGACTGGAATCAATCAAAGGAAGATACCCTTTCTTTAATCCAGCACAATATTGAAAACGGAATCACAACTTTTGATCACGCAGATATTTATGGCTCGTATACATGTGAGGCGTTATTTGGTGAGGCTCTCAACCTACAGCCATCCTTACGAGCAAAGATGGAAATTGTGACAAAATGCGGTATTGTCCTGCCTTCCGACAATCGTCCTGAACATAAAACACATCATTACAACACGAGTCAAAAGCATATTCTGGCTTCTGTTGAAAACTCCCTGCAGAACCTGAAAACGGATTACATCGATTTATTATTGATTCACAGGCCAGATCCATTTATGAATGGAGAAGAAGTGGCGGAAGCCTTCACTCAATTGAAAGAAGAAGGAAAGGTCCGTCATTTCGGAGTATCCAACTTTAAAGATCATCAATGGAATATGCTTCAATCCTACTTACCGTTTCCATTGATCACCAATCAAATCGAATTATCTGCATACAATTTAGAAAACTTTGAAGACGGTACGTTAAACCTTTGCCAAGAGAAACGTGTCGCGCCGATGGCCTGGTCACCACTTGCAGGCGGGGCGATCTTCAGAGGAGAAGATGAGAAAGCCGTTCGCCTTCAACATACCTTGAAGAAGGTACAAGAAGAAACAGGTGCAAAGGGAATTGACGAGGTTCTATATGCATGGCTTCTTAATCACCCGGCAAACATTATGCCCATCGTCGGTTCAGGTAAAAAGGAACGCATTCAACATGCAATCGACTCTATGTCCATTACATTAAATCACGATCAATGGTTTGAAATCCTGCAAACCTCTATGGGGCATGATGTTCCTTAAAGCTTTCAACAACAAAAAAGACGATCCTTTTCTAGTAAAAGGTTCGTCTTTTTTTATTGAGCTATATCTCCACCAACATAATATTCCAGATAAACATCTTGTAGTTCATTCATTGAAAGCTCATAAAGCTGCTTTCCAAAATATTTATATACGCCAATCCTTAATAATTGTTGGATATAGAAGTCTTTTTTAAATTCGGGTGTCTTTTGTTGCTGTGATTTATTTTCTTGATGTAACATGTTCATCCCTCCAGTTGAAGATATACCCCACATCTGGAGTGAACTAAACATCCCCTTACACATTGGAAAGAAAAGGAGAAAGAAAAGCGAGAGCTGTTACGTACAAACGTGATGATGGCCCTCTGTGACACTTTTTCCCTCAACTTGAATCGTAGAATGATGAATGCCAAATTCCTCTTCAAGAAAGGCTGAGAGTCGTAATAGAATTGTATCCCGATTCACTTCGTTTCCTACCACTACATGGCAGCTTAGGGCTGTGAATCCCGACGTGATGCACCATACATGAAGATCATGTACTTCAATGACTCCCGGGATGGCAGCCAGGCTATTCTTCACTTCTTCCGTATCGATCCCTTTTGGTGATCCTTTCATTAAAATATGAATGGAATCCTTCGTTACTCTCCATCCCGAAATAACGATTAGGATGGCAACCATTACAGATGCAATAGGATCCGCCAAGTTCCAATTAAAGAAATAAATCAAGAGTCCGGCTGCGATGGCCCCTACCGACCCCAACATATCACCAAGTACATGAAGAAAGTTCTTCCGCAGGAATCTACGCAATTCCCCTCACCACCTTTAATAGATTTTTCGTAACAGAGCTACAAGGTGTCAAAAATTTAAAAAACAGATTTCCTGTTCAATAGACTTTAACCTCTACTCACCTTAAAGGGGTTGTTTGCTAAAAGTTTTTGTTTTTTTATTTCTATTTAAAGAAACATGCTTAAAAAGTTGATTGGAGCGGAAGGATGCTCGACTCCTGCGGGAATAGCTGGACAGGTGAGACCCCGGAGGCGTGCCGAGGAGGCTCACCGCCAGCCCCGCGGAAAGTGAGCATCCTGGAGCGGAAAGCGAGCATCCTGGAGCGGAAATCAACTACTACTTTCTAATCTAAAGTAACAAAAAACTTTATTAAAAAGTCTTTAGAAAACTGCAAGTAAAAAAAAGTATAAAAAAGCCCTGGTTTATAACCAGAGCTAATGAAAAATACGTATTAATTTTGTTGAAGCTTTTTCCGATCACGTTTCATAAAGAGATCCAGTGTTACCCAGAAAACAACAGATGAAATCGCAAAGATTGCAATTGCAAAGTAAATCTCTTCTGTTTTCCAGTCTAATCGTGGAATAAGCAGGCCAAGTACGCCTGATAATATATAGTAGCCACCTATTAATTGCAGATATAAACGTCCTGTTTGAGATTGAATATTTTCCAGATAGCCTTTCCCTGCTTTGCCAAAGAAAATAGCTATTCCTCTTAAGATGACATAAACCGAAAAGGCAATGATAAGGGCTACAACAAATCCCTGGTTAAACACGTCTGCCATAATCGTTCTCCTTTCCAACTATCCATTGATTCGTATCCTTGTTTTGTCCATTTCTATTCTTTATGATGAAATTGTTATTTCTAACAATAACCGAATGACCTACACATTGCAACGCACTTTGGATACGGATAAGAATGTGATACTTTTAAAAGGATATACCCATTGCAACCGGATTTCAAGTGCTATCTTGCTTCATTTTTTTACCGAACCATGACTTTTCTACTCAGGAGGTGTTTGAAGCTTAAGAAAGGTCCTTTTGATTCATTCCCTTTCTACAGCTTCTGCTCATTGGACATTCTACTTAATTTATTTCTCGTTGCTGTTTTAATTGCGCTGACTGCTTTCTTCGTTGCATCAGAGTTTGCCATTGTCAAGGTAAGAAGCTCTCGTATCGATCAGCTGGTGTCTGAAGGAAATCAAACGGCCATTGCTGCTAAAAGGGTCATCTCCCATTTAGACGAATACCTTTCAGCCTGTCAATTAGGCATTACCATCACAGCCCTCGGACTCGGCTGGTTAGGTGAACCGACCATTGAAACGTTGCTTCATCCCGTGTTTGAGAAGCTAGATTTAAATACTTCCGTTACAAGCATCATTTCATTTGGACTCGCATTTTCCGTCATTACCTTTTTGCATGTGGTGATTGGAGAATTAGCACCGAAAACCTTTGCCATTCAAAAAGCAGAGAAAGTCACTCTATTATTTGCACGACCATTAATATGGTTTTATCGACTTGCTTATCCATTCATATGGACATTAAACGGCTCTGCCAGGGTGTTCACCGGGTTATTCGGTTTAAAACCCGCTTCTGAACATGAAATTGCCCATTCCGAGGAAGAGCTTAGAATCATTCTTTCCGACAGCTACAAAAGTGGTGAAATCAATTCATCCGAATTCAAGTACGTAAACAAAATTTTTGAGTTCGACGAACGAATCGCAAAAGAAATCATGGTTCCGAGAACGAATATCGTGACCCTATCCTCGGATTCCACCATTGATGAAGTACTCTCCATCATTAAAGAGGAACGCTATACGAGATATCCTGTCGTGGAAGGGGATAAAGATAATATCCTCGGTATAGTGAATGTGAAGGAACTGCTGACAACACTCGTGAACCACAAAGAGGAACATGAAGACTTAACTTCCTTTATCAAGCCTGTGATCCGCGTCATCGAAACCATCCCTATTCAAGCCTTACTCGTCAAACTTCAGAAAGAACGGTCGCCGATGGCCGTTCTCCTGGATGAATACGGTGGAACTGCCGGTCTTGTCACGGTCGAGGACATCATTGAAGAAATTGTCGGAGAGATAAGGGACGAGTTTGATATCGATGAAATTCCTGAAGTGCAGAAGGTGAAGGAAGATCATTATATCTTTGACGCCGTGATGCTCATTGAAGATGTGAATGACCTTCTTGGCATCTTCCTTGAAGAAGATGAGGTCGACACAATCGGAGGCTGGTTCCTTACTCAGAAATACGAAGTGAAGCTGAATGACAAGATCGAGGAACAAGGATATTGTTTCAGGTTAAAAGAAATCGATGGTCATCATATTCAATATATAGAAGTTACCAAAATGGATGGCAATCATCATGAAAAGAACGAGTCCGATTAACGGCTCGTTCTTTTTCTCTTAGTGAATGAAGTTTATCCAGAACGTCGGCATGCAATCCCACTCTCCGCGAAAACAGATTTCCCTTTAGAATAAATCCTTTCATTAATGGAAAAATAACTTCAAACATTTATGAGAGGTGAGTTATGACTAGCATCATTGTTGGATTAATCCTACTTATGGTCTTGGCGTATTTAGGCTGGTCAATCATTTGGATCGCTCCCCTGGTTGCCGGTTTAGTGGCACTAATGAGTGGTCTCGACCTGCTTCCTGCGTATACAGAAACGTATATGACCGGGTTTGTGGATTTTGCTAAAGAATGGTTTCCTGTATTCCTGTTCGGAGCTATTTTCGGAAAACTAATGGAGGATGTAGGGGCTGCCCAATCTGTCGCATACAAAATCACCAACATAATAGGTAAAGACAGGGCCATACTGGGCGTGTTGATTGCAGCTGCCGTTTTAACATATGGCGGTGTAAGCTTATTCGTTGTTGTATTTGCGATATATCCTCTGGCTATTGCCATGTTCAGGGAAGCAAATATCACACGGAAGCTATTGCCGCCAACGTTCGTATTAGGGGCTTTCACCTTTACGATGACGGCCATTCCCGGTACACCTCAGATTCAGAACTTAATACCGATCGATTATTTTAAAACCTCCCCCACTGCCGCTCCGATCATTGGTATCGTCGGCGGATTAATAATGGCGGTTGGAGGGTATTTTTATTTAAGATGGCGTCAAAAACAATTTACAAATAAAGAAGATACGTTTACCGAGCCTAAGGGTGGAAACGATGTGAAGGAAATTAACGAATCGGAGCTTCCTAACTTTTATTTATCATTTCTTCCCCTTGTCATTGTCGTCGTTACACTGAATGTCTTTAAGTGGAACATCCTGACCGCCCTGCTTGTAGGAATACTTTCGATATTAATCATAAACTTCAAGCATTACAAAAAATTCATCCCTGCAGTCAATGGCGGAGCAAAAGGTTCAGTCATGGCAGTCATTAACACAAGCGCTGCCGTTGGTTTCGGAGCTGTTGTCACAGCCGCACCCGGTTTCAAGACGTTAACGAAGCTTATTCTCGGCATTAAAGGGAACCCCGTCATATCTGAAGCCATAGCTGTTCAAACTCTTGCAGCTATTACTGGATCTGCTTCAGGAGGAATGGGGATTGCCCTCGAGGCTTTGGGAGATAAATATTATGAGCTTTCTCAAACGAGTGGCATCAGTGCAGAAGCATTCCATAGAATTGCTTCCATTTCATCAGGGGCATCGATTCTGCCTCATAACGGTGCCCTCCTGACCTTATTTGCCGTAACAGGCCTAACCCATAAAGATTCGTATTTGGATGTAGCTGTGGTCGGGTTGCTTATTCCTACGATTGCAGAAATCGTTTCAATCATCCTGGCCAATCTGGGAATTTATTAATTAGAGGAGGAAAAGAAGATGGTAAATGATAAAGTTGTATTCATTACAGGTGCTGCAAGGGGAATCGGGTTTGAAATCGGGGAACACTTTGCTCAAAATGGTGCCAAAGTCGTTCTCTCTGACATCAATCAAGAAGGATTGGATGAAGCGGTTGAAGAACTGAAAGACAGAGGCTTCGATTGCCTGGGCATTAAATGCGACGTTACCAGTGAAGAGGAAGTGAAAGCCGGGATTGATAAAACAGTTGACCACTATGGCCGCATAGACGTATTAATCAATAACGCAGGTATCCAACACGTAGCTCCAATTGAAGAATTTCCTATCGGAAAATTCGAACTCCTGATCAAAATTATGCTGACCGCTCCCTTTATCGCAACAAAATTTGCTTTCCCTCATATGAAGAAGCAAAAATTCGGTCGTATCATTAATATGGCATCCATTAATGGACTAATCGGTTTTGCCGGAAAAGCGGCATACAACAGCGCCAAGCATGGTGTCATTGGTCTGACAAAGGTATCAGCATTAGAAGGTGCCGAGCATGGGATTACCGTCAACGCCCTATGCCCCGGATACGTGGACACCCCTCTGGTCCGTAACCAGTTAAAGGATATTTCAACGACTCGTGGTGTGGAGCTTGAAAAAGTATTGGAGGATGTCATTTATCCTCTTGTTCCACAAAAGAGATTATTATCAGTAGAAGAAATTGCAGACTACACCATTTTCCTATCCAGTGACAAAGCAAAAGGTGTAACTGGTCAGGCCGTTGTCTTAGATGGCGGATATACTGCTCAATAATAAGCAAAGAAAAATCGGATCAGGAAACTGATCCGATTTTTCTTTAGTTCATATTTACAGGTAATTCACCTAAATCGATTCCCCATACGAGAGGCATGAAAAAATAAATCAAAAGGGTAATAAATACGATACTAATCAGATTTAACCATATACCCGCCTTGACCATGTCTCCCATTTTGATATAACCTGATCCGAATACGACAGCATTCGGAGGCGTAGCCACAGGCAGCATGAAAGCACATGAAGCAGCTAAGCCCGCCGCCACCATCAAACTATAAGGGTGAATATTCAAGGCAGCGGCAAGGGCAGCCATTATCGGAAACATCATCGTGGCTGTCGCCGTATTGGACGTAATTTCCGTTAAGAAAATAACAAAGGCCGTCACTGCAAGAAGAATGATAATGAAGGATATTCCTTCAAGAATCGTTAATTGCTGTCCAACCCACTCTGCCAGCCCCGTCTCTTTAAAACCCTTGGCAATGGCAAGACCTCCACCGAATAAGAGCAGGATCCCCCATGGAAGCTTCTTTGCATCGTCCCAATTGATCAATCGGGATTCTTTTCTTCCTGGAAGAAGAAATAAAACGAGTGCCCCTGTGATGGCTATGATTGTGTCATCTAATGACGGAACCCATTGGTTCAATAGAAACGATCGAGTGATCCAGCATAGGGCTGTAGCGACAAAGACCGTAAGAACAAGCTTTTCTTCAAATGAAATGCGACCAAGAGACCGGTTCTCTTTCTCCACAATCTCCCTTCCCCCTGGCAATTCTTTCATCTTTAATGGAAAAGCCACCTTGATTAAATACCACCATGTAACAAATAGAAGAATAGTGGCAAGTGGAACACCAAAAAGCATCCATTTCGCAAACGAGAAATCAATACCATACAACTGTTTCACTACTGCAGCAAATATCGTGTTCGGAGGCGTTCCGATCAACGTTCCCAAGCCTCCGATCGAAGCACTATAGGCAATTCCCAGCATGATCACTTTACTGAAGTGACCTGTTCTTTTAGCCCCCTCCTTTTCTAGACTTTGATTCACTTGATAAATCACGGCTGTTCCAATCGGAAGCATCATCATAGCCGTTGCCGTATTCGAGATCCACATAGATAAAAAACCTGTAGCCAGCATGAATCCCAGGACAATTCTTTCAGTGCCTGTACCAATCAACAAAATGATGTTCATGGCAATCCGCTTATGTAAGTTCCACTTTTCCATGGCGATTGCAATGATAAACCCACCCATAAAAAGAAAAATCGTACTATCACCATAGGCAGACGTGACATCCCCGGATTGAAGAGCTCCCGTAAGCGGAAACAAAATGATCGGCAACAAAGCAGTTGCCGGAATAGGTATCGCTTCTGTTATCCACCATACCGCTATCCATGTTGTACCTGCAAGAACAGAAACAGCCTCTTTCGACAAACCTTCAGGTGAGAAAAATAACATGATAAGAATAAACAGGAGTGGCCCTAAGAAAAAACCGATTTTCTGTCTCGGGTTTGCATTTGGGTCCGGAACAAGATTTGTATCCACCGTGCGAGAAGCAGCAGGTGTACTTCCGGAACTGAAAAATTGCAAAGTATCCATCACATCCCCGTGCCATTTCCAAAGTGTCCCCCAAACGTTTTTCACAGTAAGCATCTACTCATTCCCCCATTACTCGTCTTACTAAAACTCTATCGACCATCGAAAGCGCTGTCAATTACAACCCCTCCAAATAATGTAAATATCTGAATATTCACTCCTTTATTCCTACTCTCCTTATGCTTTCTCCTTCAAAGGATGTACATCTCTTTAAGGACCTTAGCCCTCTCTCTACTAAACGAAAAACAAACCATATCTTCATAAACCATTTCGTTGTAAAATATTGTTATAGAGTGTTGACTGTTATTTCAAAGGAGACAATATGAAAATCTATTGGCAAATAAGTTATTTTGTAATAGGGTTACTTATTTTCAGCTATGGGATCAGCATGTCCATCAAAGTGCAATACTTAGGGATCCATCCATGGGATGTGTTAAACATTGCCTTATTCGAGAAGTTCGGCTTAACGATTGGAACGTGGAATATAATCGTCGGTGCCACCTTGATCGCAGGAACCCTGGTTTTGAAAGGGAAGTATGTTCGAATCGGAACGATCCTTAACGGAGTGATGGTTGGCATGTTGGTCGACTTCTTTCTATTTTACGACCTGCTTCCGCCTCAAACAAACCTAGTCGCAGATATCCTGATTCTCTTATCAGCGATTATTTTAATGGGGGTTGGCGGGGGATTATATTCAGCGGCACACCTTGGCACGGGTCCCCGGGACGGGTTTATGCTTACCATTTCGGATTTAACTAATCTTTCCATCAGCAGAGTCCGGATCATGTGTGAGTGTGCGGTGTTACTAATCGGACTGCTTCTTTCCGGTCCAGTCTTCGTTTTTACTTTTATTTATACGTTTATTCAAAGTCCCATCTTTCAAAAATCCTTTTTATTTTTCACCGATAGACTCAATACCCGTTTCGCCAGAAATAATGTAAGTATGTAAAAAGGACAAATGCCTGAAGCAGTTTGTCCTTTTCTACGTTATGACATCTCGCATGCCACTAAGCCGTATTGTTGATGGGGATTTAATTGCTTTATAAACTGAAATAGTTCCTGCACCTGTTCATTGTCCATATCCCGCTTATAGTAGTCTTCCAAGACCGGCAGCATTTCATCCGGGTACATTAAACAGGTATGACTTCCCCAGTCTGTCTGCCTGCCTTCTATTTTATTATAGTAAATGCCATCCAACAGGGAGAAGAAGAGTTCATACCCTTTCGGAAAAAACGGACTGATCCTTTTCGGGTAATTATGATTCCAGTCTCCCCCTTCATAATGAAATGTCTGGTCTGTTAAATCACCGATAAAGACTTCAACATCTGCCATTCCCGTCTCCTCCTAAAGTTTAAAATAACCTCTCTTATTATCGTATAAGCCAGTCCATCTATTTAGAACCCATTTAGCTTAAAAAGAAAGGTTCTTTTCGAAGTTTGTTGCTTATTGTAGAGGAGAAAATACTAGTTGATTTCCGCTACAGGATGCTCGCTTTCCGCGGGGCTGGCGGTGAGCCTCCTCGGCTGCGCCTCCGGGGTCTCACCTGTCCAGCTATTCCCGCAGGAGTCGAGCAACCTTCCGCTCCAATCAACTTTCTGAGCATGTATCCTTAATGGAAAACAATAAAAACAAAAAATTTAGCAAACAATCTCATTTAAGGTAAGGAGAGATTTTTTTCTAGTTACATTGTATTCTTGTACACCTTGAAGCTCTGTCATGATAATCCTGTTAAAGATGGTGAGGGGAACTGCGCAGACTCCTGCGGAAGTACGGGCGTGCCGAGACCCCGTTCGGCTAAGCTGAGGAGGCTCGGCCGAACGTCCGCGGAAAGCGGAGCAGTTCCCCTCACCATCCAGCATAAACTGGTTGACAGAGCCCTGGCAGATTCTATATTAGGAAACAACAATCTTTGCGAAAAGAGCCAAAAGAAAACAGCAGTTCCAGGATTTCACCTGGAACTGCTCTGCTCAATTACAAATATTTTCGTTGCACGCTTCGCCCATCATACGTAAATAACATATCACGGTTCTCCACATGGGTTTCGATATGGACCGGTCTTCCCCAAAGCTGATGCAGATAAGGTAAAACCTTTTCTAAATACTTAATATCTAGTTCCACGTCTTCGAACCAGTGCTTCAGATAAAGCTCCCCGCTCTTCATATAATCCCCATCATTCACGGTGATGTATGGGAACCCTCCATTGACCCTCATCCCCACCAGCTGGTCCCGTACATGAGTCCATTCTTTATCGACGATTTTGTAGTCCTTTCCTTGCTTCTGGAATAAATACATATCTTCTCTCGTAACAAGATCCTTTGTTAAATAGTTCCGTAAGAAGGAAATGTCAGACTCAATCTCACGAACCTCAAACATTTTTTCACGGCCTGAATTTGGTTTCACCCCACGCTTTTTCATTTCATCCGTCGGGTTGTCGAAACGATCTTCAATATCTTCGAAAATCTTCAATCCTAAATAATATGGATTGATCTGCGTACGGGAAGGCTGTACAACACCTGCATTCAGCTTGGCAAACTCAATGGACTCACCACTCGTCAAATCCATTTCTCGGATGATGCGCTGATGCCAATACGAAGCCCACCCTTCATTCATGATTTTCGTTTCAAGCTGTGGCCAGAAATACAGCATTTCTTCCCTCATCATCGTCAATATATCCCGCTGCCAGTCAGACAACTCCCTGCTGTACTGCTCAATAAAGAGAAGAATATCCTTTTCAGGCTGTGGAGGGAACTTCTTCTTCACCTTTTTCTTCTCTCTGCTCTTCGGTTTTTCATCCAACGACCACAGATCATCATAAGGAGTCGCATGACTCACTTCTTCCTCCACCCACTCCACATCGTCCATCGTCCACGACAGCTTCGGACGCATCAATGACGGATCAATATGTTCATCCACGGCAAGCACGGCGTCGAGGAAGTTTTCAACCTCCTGCTTCCCATGCTCGATCTCATACCTTCGCACCCGTTCCGCAGTAGCAGCCATGCTCTCTACCATATCCCGCTTCGTATTCTGAAATCTCACATTATTCTTAAAGAAATCACAATGAGCCAACACATGGGCAACAATCAACTTATTCTGAATAAGCGCATTCGAATCCAATAAAAAAGCATAACAAGGATCCGAATTAATCACGAGCTCGTAAATTTTACTTAAACCCAAATCATATTGAAGCTTCATCTTATGAAATTGTTTCCCAAAACTCCAGTGAGAAAAGCGGGTCGGCATCCCATAAGCACCGAATGTATAAATAATCTCAGCAGGACAAATCTCATAACGCATCGGATAAAAATCAAGACCAAACCCGGCTGCAATCTCAGTAATTTCCCCTATCGCATTTTGCAACTGCCTCTGTTCCTCTAAATTCATCGTCATCCCCCTCTTTATACTCTTATCTAAATGTATGAAAAGAAAAGGGATTTGATGAAAAGAAAAGCGGAGCCGGGTTGGGCAGGCCCGACAAGCAAAAGCTGAAGTCGACAAAAAAAGCTGCTCCCGATCACAAGATGGGAACAGCTTTTGCATAAATGTTATGTCCTTATATTCTTTTGAAGCAGCATGACCGGGATGAGAGTGCCCAGCAGTAAGAGTGCTGATAGGGTGAAAATCATGGAAATACTTAGTACTTCAAGAAGCAGCCCTACTCCAACAGAGGATAACCCAAATAGTAATGTGGTTAACGCACCTTGGGCAGCATAGATTTTCCCCAGCTCTTCAGGTGGAGCACTTTCCTGCAAATACGTCTGAAGAACGACATTTTTAATTTGATCAAACAAACCGAACACAAAGGATAAAACGAGTGCAAGGAGCGCAACCTTATTCCAGGCAAACACGAGTGTCACACTTGACGTAAAGACCATGCAAATCGGGAGCCATCTATGCCTGTATTTTGAAAACAAGCCGTGGAGCTTAAAAATCAAATACGAGGCAAGGACCAAGCCGATAAAGAAACTGGAGTTGATGAACCCCCACCATTCTTCTCCTCGCTGCAATTGCAGATCAACATACAAATACAAAACAGCCGCAATCCAAACAGTGCCTGAAATCGACTCTAACCCATAGATCCAAAACACGGGAACTAATCCCTTTCTCTTTCTAACTTCTGACCACCCTTCTCCAAGCTGCTTCCACCAAACTTTTCTCACTTCTAAGCTCGTACTTGGAATAACAGGGAGCTTCAGCATGAAGAGCGTACTGGCGAGAAACAAAACTATGATCACGATAAAAAGATTCGTAACATTTATGAGCGATAGCAGGATTCCGCCTAATGCCCAGCTTGAAAATTGTATCGTCTGATCGACGGTGGATAGAAAACCGTTCGCTCCCATCAACTCTTCCCGTTTCACAAGAAAAGGCACATACGAATTCCGTGCAGGCAATGCCCATCCATCTAAAAATGAAATGATACTCGCACACCCTAAATAGACCCACACATTTTCAAAATTGAGAACCATCAACAACAAAAAGAAGCATAGAAAGAATGTTTTCCCCATTTGAGAATAGGCAATTAAACTCCTCATTTGCATTCGATTCAGCAGAAGGGGTGCAGCCATACTGCTTATGAATCTCGAAAACGTAATCACCAAAGGAACGGCCGTCATGTAAATAGCTGATCCTGTTAAATTGTAAACAAGGGAGATTAATCCTACGATATACAACACATCCCCCATATTGGCCAATGCTTGACCGAACCACAGATTTCTAAATGCATTGGAATGCAATATCTCTTCCTCCCTCTATTCAGTTTTTAATTAGGTGAGAAAAGAACGTATCACACTGGATCAAAGAACCCCTTTCAAAAATTAAAAACGATTTATGTATAGGTTTATTTTAACAAAAGGTTTCAAATATTGCAGAGAATACTTTATTTTATAATCAATATGGCGTATCAGTTCCATGATTTAGATATTACACGCACAATCCGAACAAAAAAAGCCTTCCTTTAAGAAGACTTTATCTGTTGCACCTATTCCTGCACCGTAATGTTCAGTATTTTTTCATTATCAAGATCGTGTACGACGACTACAAGTACCTTCTTCTCTGCACTGTTCTCTTGAACGGTAAATTCAAATGAATCGGCCACTTTGTTTTCCGTCATTTTCTTTCGACCCTGGTATTGATAATCCTTCACAGGCTGACCGGGGTAGTCCTCTTTAATGACGGCTGTGGCAATCCGGCCAAATTTTTGATAATCCGTTGGTTGAGCATTTGCATGATTTGAAAATAATAGAAAAAATACGGTTGATGCGATTACTATTGCTTTCTTCATTATCATCACCTCTGTTTCGTTTCATTAATAGGATGAATTAAATTCACTGATTTATTCACCCAATAGTAGGAAAACAAGCATTTGCAACATAACCAACTTTTACAGAGAGATAAAAGCGGTTTTCTCCATACAATATGATTACCCCTTCAAAAGGAGGGAAACCAAGTGAACAAAGTCGATTACGATCGGGCCTTGTATTACACTCACCGATCAGAATGGGATAACCTGTTGATCCTCATGGTGAGAACGAAGGATGACCTTCTTTCGAAAAGAATTGAACACTTCTTACATGCGTATCATTTTTCTAATGATTACACGGTTGTAGAGCGTAGCCTATATACGCTATTACGATATATTGAACATGCAAACTTCACCTATAGTGTCGAGCAACCACTTGAGGAAACCTTTGCAGAGATGTAACAAAAGAGAATTCCACCTACGGCTGATCCAATTAGTATGCGCTATTGGATCAGCTTTTATTATTTTGGTATGTATAGAACCATTAAAATTGAACCCAATCAAAAAAAACCGGCACAATGCCGATTTTCCCGATTAAGACGAAATTTCACTTTTCACTAGCTCAGCCGCTTTCACATACACCTTCAGTTCCCTCATCAGATCATCGACTAATTTAGCAGGTTCTTCTAAGAGTCCGTCCCCTTCATAATCAAAGCAGTGTGGATCAAGGATGAGCTGCTTCGGAATGACGTTTGCATACACTCCACGGCCGACGATGCGAAGGTTGTTTAAGCAGTTGATCCCGCCTTTACCTCCACCCGCACATGCAAGAAGTGCCACTGGCTTGTGGGCAAATTGCTCGCTGCTCAGGAAATCGAGGGCATTTTTCAATGTCCCGCTCATACCGCTGTGATATTCAGGGGAAGCTAAAATGACGGCGTCTGCTTCCTTCACTTTTTGTTTAAGTGATTGAACGGATTCAAGCTCTGATTGATCCTGCTCTCCGGTGTACAGTGGCAGTGATCCATCACTCAAGTCAATAAGATCACAATCATACGTCCGGGCAATGAATCGTGATGCAATTCCAGTACGCCCGCGTTTTCTTGGACTTCCGTTAATAATTACAATACTCATGTCAGAAAAATCCTTTCCGGTTTAGTTTGATGTCAATTGATGTTTAACGGCATACAAAGCCGCTTGTGTTCGATCAGTTACTTCCAGCTTGGAAAAAATGTTTGAGATATGAGTCTTGACGGTTTTTTCCGTTATATAAAGGCTGGAAGCAATCTCTTTATTACTCTTCCCTTTCGTCAGCTCAATCAAAACATCCTTCTCCCGTTTAGTGAGCTCATGGATTTTGTGGGGTGGCTCTTTTCTGGAGATCCGGGTAAGTAAATGGTTGGTTGCCTTAGGATGAAGAGAATTTTCCCCGGACAAAAGCTTTCGGATGCTATTCACTAATTCATCGGGTTCAATATCTTTTAATTGGTACCCGGCTGCTCCTGCTTCTATGGCAGGAATCACGTGATTTTGATCAGAAAAGCTGGTGAGCATCAGAATTTGAATGGCGGGATGATTCTTCTTTATTTCCTTTGTTGCTTGAATTCCGTCCATGACCGGCATCATTAAATCCATCAAGATGATATCCGGTTCAAGTGTTTCAGCTAACCGGACGGCTTCTGCCCCATCCTTTGCTTCTCCCACGATATCCAGGTCCTTTTGTGTTTTCAAAAAGAAGACAAGACCTCTCCGTACGACGTGATGGTCATCGGCTATTAACACTCTGATCATGCATGGCACCTCCTAATACGGTATTTGAACTACAATCGTCGTTCCTTTCCCAAGTCCACTATCTATCGTTAGTTCCCCGCCAATGCTTTTCACACGCTCTCTCATACCTTGGATCCCCACTGACGGCAAGGACTGTTTCCTGTCATATTGAAATCCGTATCCTCTATCTTCAATCGCTAATCGAATCGATTGAGCTTCACTTTTTAATGTATAGTATATGTTCTTTTCACCCGAATGTTTTTTACAATTATTCAATGCTTCCTGACTGACACGCCACAATACTTCTTCAATTTTAGAGCTTAGGCATAGGACTCCCTCTACTTTCAATTCAAGGGTTAAACCGAGCATGTCGGCGTATCCTTTAGCCGCTTCCACCACACCGTTTTCCAAACCATGGGGTCTTAATTGCCAAATGAGGGCACGCATTTCCGATAGCGCTTCCTGGGCAAGACTTTGTATGGTCTTGAAGGTGTCCTTTACTTCCTCTTCCCTGGTCATCTCCGCTCCGCCTCTTGCCGTTAACGTAAGGGAAAACAACAGTTGGTTCACAGAGTCATGAAGATCTCTTGCCAATCGGTTCCTTTCGCCAATAAGAGCGACTTCCTGCTCCTTCTTAGTCAGCATAATACGTTTAATGGCCGAACCGATTTGAAAGGCAACCGATTCCAGGAGAGCCAGTTCATCAGTAGAAAAGTGGGTCTTATTCGGAGCTGCGACATTCAATAACCCAAATGATTCATTTCCGGACTGAAGAGGGACGGTTGCATGATACGTTATTTCATCCGTATCCCCTCTGTTTTCTTCGATGGCCTGCTCGATCCGCTGACATTCGATGATATTGGATGCTTTCGTCAGCTTTCCATTCCGAAAGCGATTGACACACCAGCATCCGCCCTCTTTCATCAGTTCACATTTCCGGTCAGATAGTGACTTTGGGAGATTCTCATAGGAGACAAGCTCGTGACTTCCTTCCTTTTCAATAAAGAAAATCCATCCCGTCGTAAAGCTTGTTCCTCTGATCAACTTCTTCACTGCCCCTGAAAGCATGGAAGAAAGCTCTGTTTCATTGTTCAGCAATTCGGCTATCTCTTTTAAAAGCCCGATATTTGAAAGGGATTCTTGATTCATCTTCATCGTCCTCTCCGATCCTTCACTACTATTATATAGATTTTACACAAAACCGGTATTCTCAAAAAGAATGAAACGTTCTACGACCTTTGACTGAAAACATATGTTCCACTCCCAAACAAAAAAACAAGAGATGCACCAACACATCTCTTGTTTTGTATTAGACAATGCAATACTGCAGTAAAGCCTTTAAACCTCTCCTACAGATGAACTTACCATCGTTTCCACTTTCGCCATGATGGCTTCTTGCATAGCATGTAATTTATTATCGCTGTCGCTTTGCGTCTCACCAATCACGCTGAAGTAGAACTTGATTTTCGGCTCGGTTCCAGATGGGCGCAAGCAAATCCAGGATCCGTCTTCAAGGTAGTATTTTAAAACGTTGGAAGATGGAAGGTGAATGGATGTTTCTTCACCTGATTGCAAATCGACTTTCTTACTTACTTTATAATCTTCCGATGAAACGACCTGCATCCCTGCCACTTCTTTCAAAGGCTCGTTTCTGAAGTCCTTCAGAATCCCCTGAATTTGCTCAGCGCCCTCTTTTCCTTTAAGAGTTAAACTCTTTAATCCCTCTTGATAGAAGCCATGCTGTTCAAATAAATCATTCAGTACATTATATAGGGTTTTGCCTTGCTTCTTATAGAAAGCTGCTGCTTCTGCTGCCATCAGCACGGCTTGAATGGCATCTTTATCCCGGGCGAAGTCGCCGATTAAGTACCCATAGCTTTCTTCGTAACCAAATAAGAATGAATATTCGCCTGTTTCTTCATACTTCTTGATTTTTTCACCGATAAATTTGAAGCCTGTCAGTACATCTTCCACTGAAGCTCCGTAATGTTCTGCTACTTTACGGCCTAATTCGGATGTAACGATGGTTTTGAATACTCGACCATTTTCAGGAATCATATTCTTTTCCTGTTTACGTGCCAGAATATAATCCAGCAGAATCGCACCTGTCTGGTTTCCTGTGAGAAGGATATACTCTCCTGATTCACCTTTAACGGCTACACCTAATCGGTCTGCATCTGGATCTGTCGCAATCAGGATATCTGCGTCGATTTCCTTCCCATCACGGATGGCATATTCAAAGGCTGCTTTATCTTCCGGGTTCGGGGATTTCACAGTCGTAAACTGAGGATCTGGAATGGCCTGTTCCTTCACAATGTGAACAGACTCATATCCTAAAGCTTTCAGACCCTTTTCAGCCATCTTTAAGGCTGTTCCATGTAATGGAGAAAATACGATTTTCAGGTCGACTTCCTTGGCGATTTGCGGTTTTTCAGAAATCGAAATCAGATGTTCCAGGTAAGATTGATCGATCTCTTCGCCTATCATTTTTATCAGGCCGGATGATTTCAATTCTTCTTCTGATTTCACTCCAATTTCCAGCTCATTTTCCACTTCATTCACTTTATCGATAACGGCATCGGCTACGTGTGGAGGCAGCTGAGCTCCATCTTCACCGTATACTTTGTAGCCATTATATTCAGGGGGATTATGGCTTGCCGTGACCACGATTCCAGAGAATGCCTTTAATTGTCTAAGGGCAAATGAAAGCTCCGGAGTTGGTTTCAGTTCGTCGAACACATATGTTTGAATACCATGTGTAGCCAATGTCTTAGCTGATTCCATGGCAAATTCAGGAGATTTATAACGGGAATCGTAAGCGATTACAACTCCGCGCTTTTTAGCCTCTTCACCTTGTTCTTCTATGTATCGTGCTAATCCTTCAGAGGCCTTTCTAACTGTATAAATGTTCATTCGGTTGGTTCCGGGACCAATTTCTCCCCTCATTCCACCAGTACCGAATTCCAGGTTTTTGTAGAATGCGTCTTCTAAGGTTTTCTCGTCGTCTTTCAATGCTCCTAAAAGCTCGTTGATCTCTTCATCCAGATGCAAGTAGTCGCTCCATTTTTCCCAAGATGTTTTCCAACTCAAAACGATCCCCTCCTAATGCTGTATAATAATAAATTCTATCACATATTGTAGAAATCCTGCTAAAACAATCCGTCACATGTCGACAAGATTCGTTCAGACCTTATTTTAGCATAATTTTTCTAAAAAGCATTTGTCTTTTTCCTCAAAAAAGCCTCGCTGAACACTTCAGCGAGGCTTTTACTTTGTTACTTCTTATAGTTCACTCCATACACATCATGCCTGCGATCCTTCAGCTGGCGGACCGTACCCGATTGACGCTGGCGACGCAGCACTTCGAGGTCGACGTCTCCGATCATGACCATTTCGATGTTCGGATTCGTCTCTCCGACAATTCCATCACGGGCAAATTCAAAGTCGGACGGAGCAAAAATACCTGATTGAGCGTATTGAATGTCCATGTTTTCTGTCTGTGGAAGATTACCGACTGTACCGGAAATGACCGTATAAATCTGGTTCTCCACAGCACGGGCCTGTGCACAGTATCTGACACGGAGATACCCTTGACGATCTTCTGTACAGAATGGAGTAAAGATGATCTTCGCCCCTTTGTCAGTTGCGATACGGGCAAGCTCAGGGAATTCGATATCATAGCAGATTTGAATCGCGATCTTCCCGCAATCCGTATCGAATACCCTTACGGAATCTCCCGGACTGATTCCCCACCATTTTCGTTCATTTGGTGTGATATGAACCTTGTACTGTTTCTCGATCGTTCCATCACGACGGAACAGGTAGGCGATGTTGTAGATTTCATCGTCTTCTTCCTTGACGAAGTGAGAACCCCCAATGATATTCACGTTGTAACGAACCGCAAGATCCGTGAATAATTCAATGTAGTCCTCAGTGAAATCTGTCAACCTTCTTACAGCAAGGCTCGGTGACTGGATGTTCAAGAATGACATGAGCTGTGTGGTGAAAATTTCAGGGAACACGACGAAATCAGATTTTGCATCTGATGCTACATCTGTGAAGTATTCAACCTGGTTCGCGAACTCTTCGAAGGAATTGATTTTACGCATCATGTATTGAACAACACAGATTCTGACAGGATAACTTGTTTTGAAATGCCTCTTGCTGGACGGACGGTAATCGACGTTATTCCATTCCATCAGTGTGGCGTACTTATGGGATCGTTTGTCATCAGGCAAATAGTTAGGGTTGATCCGCATCAGGGTGAAGCCATTCAGAAGCTGGAATGAAAGCACGGGATCATAGATCTTATGACGCCCCACTGAATCCACGTACTCTCTTGGTGACATTTCTTCAGAGTGCTTGTGATAATTCGGGATGCGTCCCCCAATAATGATACTCTTTAGATTCCACTGCCTTGCAAGGTCCTTTCTTGCTTCATACAAACGGTGACCTACCTTCATGCGTCGGTAATCCGGATGAACCATCACTTCGATTCCATAAAGGTTATAGCCATCGGGATTGTGATTCGTTATGTAACCATTATCCGTTACATCATCCCAAGTGTGGCGGTCGTCATACTCGTCAAAATTAATGATCAGGCTCGAGCATGATGCGATAATTTCCCCTTCTAATTCGGCGACAAGTTGACCTTCCGGAAACACGTCCAAATGACTTTCCAGGTGCTCAACTTTCCAGGGGTCCATCCCTGGAAAGCAGACAGACTGCATGTTGATAATATCTTGAATGTCCTTATGTTCCATTGGACGAATGATCATTTTCTTTTCAAACTGTGATAAGTCTAGTTTTTCTGCCATCTATGATCTACTCCTTCATAAAATACCTGAATTATATACCCTTATAGTGCACTGTTGAAACGAAGTTCATGACAATCCATCCCTTTTATTTTAGCAAAGGGGGGTGTATGATTTGAAGAAATTTGATTTGTCTGTAAATTTTCAACTTAAAGAAGCACCATCATTCATGGGTGCTTCCTTCCATTACCCTTTAAAATAGTAAGCTGTTGCTTCCCAAGGATTTAATGTAAATGCATCATCTTTATTGTTTTCTTCATTGGTGATCAGAACATCAGCCTGATTGATATCAAAGGAAGCCACGTTATCAATGACTTGTTTTTCTCCTGATACATTGCAAAGAACCAGGATCTTTTCGTTTCCATAGGCTCTCGTATAGGCATATACGGAGGGATGATCTGCATAGTGAAGCTCGAAGGATCCGTATGGAATAATTTCATGCTCTTTACGAAGAGCGATCAGTTTTTGGTAGTAGTAAAAAATGGACTCGGAATCATTCAATGCTTTTTCTGCGTTTATTTCTTTGTAGTTCGGGTTAATGGCGATCCATGGATTTCCTTCTGTGAACCCGCCATGGTCCCCGCTGTTCCATTGCATAGGGGTTCTTGCATTGTCTCTTCCCTTTACATATATGGACTTCATGATTACTTCCGGATCCACGCCTTTTGATACTTTTTCACGGTACATGTTGAGGGTTTCAATATCCTTGTACTCTTCAATGGAAGAGAATCGGACATTCGTCATTCCGATTTCTTCCCCTTGATAAATGTAAGGCGTCCCCTGCATCAAATGAAGAAGTGTTGCCAGCATTTTCGCAGATTTCTCGCGGTACTCTCCATCGTCACCAAGTCGTGACACAATCCTTGGCTGATCGTGGTTGTTCCAGTACAAACTGTTCCAGCCCTTCCCGTGAAGTTCTGTCTGCCACTTCGTTAAAATGGTTTTCAATTTTACAATGTCGAAAGGAATGACGTCCCATTTCCCTCCTGGACCCGAGTCCACATCCATATGCTCAAACTGAAATACCATATTCACTTCATTGCGGTCTTCACCTGTGTAAAGGACGGCTTCATCAGGTGTCACACCCGGCATTTCACCAACCGTCATCGCATCATAATGAGAGAGAACCTCTTGATTCATTTCCTGGAGAAATTCATGAATACGGGGACCGTTCATGAAGTACTCATGACCGGAAGCATACGTTTTGCCTTCAGGACTCGGCGCATCTGGAAATGTTGGCACTTTCGAAATGAAGTTGATGACGTCCATTCGGAAACCATCGATCCCTTTATCCAGCCAGAATTTCATCATGTCATAGATTTCCTGGCGCAGCTTCGGATTCTCCCAGTTTAGATCCGGCTGTTTTTTCGAGAAAAGATGCAGGAAATATTCCTCTGTCGTTTCATCATATTCCCAAGCAGAACCGCTAAATACAGACTCCCAGTTATTCGGCTCATTTCCCTCTGTTCCTTCACGCCAAATATAATAATCACGATATGGATTGTCCTTTGATTTCCTTGATTCCACAAACCAGCCGTGCTCATCGGAAGAGTGATTCACCACGAGATCCATCACAAGCTTCATATCACGCTGATGCATTTCCTCAAGCATTTCTTCCCAATCAGCCATCGTGCCGAACTCGTCCATAATCTTTTTATAATTGCTTATATCATAACCATTATCATCATTCGGAGATTCATACACAGGAGATAACCAGACAACATCAATGCCCAGTTCTTTCAGATAATCCAATTTTGAAATAATTCCTCTGATATCCCCTACTCCGTCCCCGTTTGAATCCATGAAGCTGCGGGGGTAAATTTGATAGACGACCGATTCTTTCCACCATTGTTTTGTCATGTGTGTTTTCCTCCTGTTAGATCGATTCAAAGAATAGAACGATTTTGCAAACGTTTGCACAAATCGTTAAAAAAATATCAATCATATTTGTTCATAAAGATTTCTCATTTTACATTTATAATAATATCATACTATAATTTGATAGAATATACGTAGAAAGGAATTCTATATGAATAAAAAAGCAGATTCTCTGTTATTCCTGGCATGGGCTTCCTCTCTTGTGGCATCTCTTGGGAGTTTATATTTCTCTGAGATCATGAAATATGAACCATGCGAATTATGCTGGTATCAGCGTATTTTAATGTATCCGATGGTCATTCTATTAGGAGTGGCTTATGTCCGCAAAGATTTTCAACCGGCATTATATTCTACTATTTTATCCGGAATCGGCCTTCTCGTCTCCTTGTATCACTACTCTCTTCAAAAAGTATCATTCCTATCAGAGAGTGCACCTGCCTGCGGACGGGTCCCATGTACAGGAGAATACATCAACATGTTCGGCTTTATCACCATCCCCTTCCTGGCATTGACCGGTTTCATCATCATCTTTATCGCAAGTGTATTGGTATTAAAAGCATTAAAGGAGGACAAATAGATTGAAGAAAATCATTATATTTCTATTAGCGATCGTCGCATTATTTGCTGCCATCGCTCTCATCACAAGCATGCAAAACAGTCAAAAGGCAGAGGGGAATAAGTTCAAAAAAGCGAACCTTAATCCGGCTACCGTCGAACTGCTGGACGATCCCAACTATCAGAATGTGATCCTGCCAGAGGAATTGGAAGAGAAATTAAAGAATAACGAAGATGTCACTGTGTATTTCTACAGCTCATCGTGTATTCATTGTAAAAGGACTACTCCTGTACTTGCTCCACTTGCCGAAGACATGGAAGTTGATATGGTTCAGTACAATCTACTTGAATTTGAACAAGGATGGGATCAATACCGAATTGAATCCACTCCAACACTGGTACATTACGAAGATGGAAAAGAAGTGGCGAGAATCGTAGGAGTACAGCCTGAAGAAGAATTCAAGAAGTTTTTTGAAGAGAACGTTACGAAAGAATAATCAAGCAAAAAAAGAGGGGCTGACTTTTCCACGAGTCAGCCCCTTTCAAGTGAGGAGGAATTTCAAGATGAAGACACTTGAGTATCTTCAGGATTAACTTATTACAAGTTATTTCCCCCTCACTGGAATCTTTTAAACATTTTATACGAATTTTCTAAAGTATCAAACTTTTCCCGCCGTGATTTTTCTAAACAAGCAGCTGGTTATCCGCTCTCGAATATATACTTAAGCTATGTTTACAATCCGATTCTCCACTGAATTGATCATAGGACAGCGGGAAAAACATTCCAAAGCCCTGAAGAATCTCAGCATTGTGGTAAAACATTTCTTCATATACATCTTCTTTTGAACCGCACTCGACAATGGAAATCAATGTTTGTAAGCTTGAAATCACCTGAAACGCTTCTTTAAGGGTTCCGAAGTATTCAAAGTTTCTCGTCGTCGTATGTAATACTTGCATATCATCAAATTGCTCAATTTCATCATCTGTGAAATAATCAGGGAAAATAGTACAATACATGTACTGTATGAGCTCTTGAATTTTGTCTTCCTGTTCATGTGTTGATGCTAGTAAAACTTTCACCGTCATAACCCACCTTTGTAATGGTTGTAATCTCTCTGTAATAGATATATTAAGGATAACATAGAAGTAGAACCCACTGCGTGGTAATTATACCCATGAATTGGGTTGAATAGGTGTTAGATTAGGCTTAAATACCCATTAGTGTATAAGATTTTTGTCATTTGAAGGAGTTTTTTGATGAAAACACAGAAAAAAGGAGAACTATTTGAACTAGTCATTCCAGATAAATGGAAAAATGTAACGATTGAAACAATTCTTAGAAATCAGTGGCAAGCACCTAAGAAACTGATTCATTCCATGAGGATGACCGGTGATATTAAAGTGAACGGGGAATCGATTTCCTGGACCCATCCCCTTTCTTCGGGAGATACGCTTCAGCTTCATTTATTTAAACAAGTAGAATACGATGTCCCCCCGACCTACGGAGAGATCGATGTGTTATTTGAAGATGACCATCTGATTGTCGTCAACAAACCTGCGGGAATTGATACTCACCCAAACCATCCCAATGAGACCGATACCCTAGCAAATCTGGTGGCCTTTCACTATCAAGCCCGGGGAGAAAGCTGCCGCGTCCAGCACATTCATCGCTTGGATCATGATACATCGGGAGCGATCATCTTCGCCAAGCACCCGTTAAGTAAAGCGATTCTTGACCGCCTTCTCACTGAGAGGCAGATCAAGCGTACATACCACGCTCTCGTTCATGGTCGATTGAAGCAGAAAAAAGGCACCATCTCTGAACCGATCGGCAGGGACCGCCATCACAGTACTAGGAGAAGAGTTTCACCTTCTGGTCAGGATGCAGTCACCCACTACAAGGTGCTGGAGTATAAAAATCCTTATACATTAGTGGAGGTCCAGCTTGATACGGGACGTACCCACCAGATTCGCGTCCATCTGAGTCACATCGGTCATCCATTGGTCGGAGACATATTATATGGAGGAAAGCCGATTTTCAAAAGGCAAGCGTTGCATGCTGCACGGATTTCATTTCCGCATCCCCTGACCGGCGAATGGATTGAGTGTGAGGCTGATTGTGCCGATGATATTGGACTTTGAGAACAAAAAAAGCGAGCCACTCTCGAGCGGCTCGCTTTTTTTATTTGTTATTTATTTCAATCCGTTTTTCACCGCTTGAGCGATTTGTATCGTACGGCGAGCCTGGTGTTTCACTGCAGGCTCTACGGATTCAACCATATTGCCCTCTTGATCGACTGTTACACTCGTTCCGTACGGGTTTCCTCCTGTTGTAAAGCTTGATTGGTCTGTGTACCCTGGAGCCGCTATGATTGCACCCCAGTGCATCATGGTTGTATATAGAGCCAGAACCGTCTGCTCCTGCCCACCGTGTGAGTTGCTCGCAGATGATGTGGCACTTACTACTTTATTTGCAAGTTTCCCGTTGAACCATAGACCTCCAGTAGTATCCAGGAAGGCTTTTACTTGAGAAGGAACATTTCCGAATCGTGTTGGAACGTTGAAAAGGTAAGCGTCTGCCCATTCAAGATCGTCAAGTGTCGCAACAGGCACGATATCTTTTGTTTCATTATAGTGCTTTTCCCATGCCGGGTTTGAAGCGATCGCTCCTTCAGGTGCCGTTTCTTCAAAACGAAGTACCTTCACTTCTGCGCCTGCTTCTTTCGCAGCCTCTTCTGCCCATTTTGCCATTTGATAATTTGTTCCCGTTGAACTGTAGTACATGATTGCTAATTTTACGTTAGACATAGTCGAAATCTCTCCTTTAAATATGGTTTATATATAGTAAATAAGTGAAACACCGAATCTGAGTGCAGGTAAATCAATCAACATTCACCTGCATTATTCATTTGCTACCTAATTTAAAATAGTGATGTTGGATTGCACGCCGAGTTTCTGTGTTGGATTTCCACATCAGATAATTCCTACTGAAAAATGAAACTTAACTAAAATAAAAGTGCGTCTATAGAAAAAGATCCTGCCCCTACCAGTGCTACTCCAAGAGCAACAACAATAAGCATCACATTATATTCTGTACCATTTTGTGTTACCCAATAACCATTTGGTCCGTGAACTTTCACGATCGCTACAATCATCGTTCCAATGATAAGTAACGCTGCTAATGGCGTCAGGAAACCTGCTGCGAATAGTAATCCCCCTGCAACTTCAGAAAGTCCTGCAAATAATGCCATCGTTTTTCCCGGCTTGATTCCAATGGACTCAAAGAAACCACCTGTTCCTTGTAGTCCATGGCCACCAAACCAGCCAAATAATTTTTGTGCTCCGTGAGCAGCGAATGTTAGCCCCACTACTAAACGAATGACCAATAAACCGAACGCAGCTAATGCTGTCATCTTACTTCCTCCTTTATGTTTTCCCATCGAGATGTAGCTTCAAACATTTCAAATTCAATTATTCTCAAATCATTTATCTTTAATTTGAGATATATGCGTAAAAAAATGCATGTTATCTCGAATGCATTTATTTTGATTTCGAGATAATTGTATACTACTCTTCTTGTCTCTGTCAATAACTATTTTACAAATTATATTAAAATGGGTGTCTGGAGGCCAGAGGGCAAAAACAAGAGGTCCGTCCCTCATTTGGAGGGACGGACCTCTATATATTTATTGATCAAAAATCGAAGTTATCCGGATCTGGCCCGAAGCGTTCGTCAAGATTCAATCCGTTGATTTGGTTCATTTCTTCCAGTGATAGTTCGAAGTTGAATAAGTCTGCGTTTTCTTTGATGCGGCTTTCATGCACAGATTTAGGAATGATGATGACATCATTCTGAAGGTGCCAGCGCAGAATCACTTGAGCAGCGGATTTTTCATGCTTTTCAGCAATGTGATTCAGTGTTGGTTCATCCAGTACACGCCCTTGAGCAATTGGTGACCATGCTTCCACGGCAATATTTTGTGATGCACAGAATTCTCTTATTTTTTCCTGATTCAGACGAGGGTGTAATTCGATTTGATTTAATACAGGCTTTTCATTGCTGTTCTTCATCAAATCTTCAAGGTGATGCTGATGGAAGTTACTTACACCGATTGATTTCACTAACCCTTCGCTATGCAGCCTTTCGAGTGCCTTCCATGTATCATTGTACTTTCCTTCTACCGGCCAGTGAATTAAATAAAGATCCAGGTAGTCCATTTCAAGCTTTTTCAGGCTGGTTTCGAATGCTTTCAATGTCGTATCGTAGCCTTGATCACCATTCCATACTTTCGATGTTATGAAAAGTTCCTCTCTCGCTACTCCACCCTCTTTCACACCTTGACCTACACTTTCTTCATTGTCGTAGATCGCCGCTGTATCGATGGAACGGTACCCTGACTCAATCGCTGTTCGAACGGCCTGTACCGTTTCAGACGGATCTTTCATTTGGTAAACTCCTAAACCGACATAAGGAATTTCGATTCCGTTATGTAGTGTCTTCGTGCTCTGTAAGTTTTTTAACATATTGCATCCCTCCTGATTTCCTATTTTACAAATCCACTCAGCTTTTTGCTAATATTATGATTGTGAAATTCGTTTATTTACTAGATTAAGGTCCGTCCCTCACCGTGAGGGACGGACCTCTTTTGATCACCGTCCGATAAATTGCTCTCTTCTTTTCCCAATAAACGCGAGCTTATGGAGGGGACGTGTCATGGCTACGTATTGGAGCTTGATGTCGAGTTCGTTTTCCGGGTTGAATGCTTCATCCACCGCTGCGATGATGACCATATCGAATTCAAGCCCTTTTGACAGATAAGATGGGACGACCACGATTTGATCTTTCGGGATCGATTCCTGTTCTTCTAATAATTTCACTTTCCCGGGCTGCAGCTCTTGAAGGATTTCGCTGATTCTCACACAATCCTTCATGCTTTTTCCGATCACGGCAAAGGTTTGTAATCCTTCTTCCCGTCCAGCATCCACCTTCTCCTCGATTACGGATGCCAATTCTTCCAATTCCACATACTCATCGAAGCTGGGAGAATCTCCGTGTCTCACTACTGGATTCACTTTAGGAAAATCATAGGGTAGGAGATTCAGCAGTTTATTCGCTTCCTCCATGATTTCAATCGTGGTTCGATAGCTTTTTTGCAGCTCGGTATAGGTAGCCCTCGGAAACACATCTCTATACACCGGTTCCCAAGACTGAAGTCCACGATAGGAGTGAATCCCCTGGGCAAGATCCCCCACCAGTGTAAACATGTCGGTTTCAAGTGCCCTCTTCAACGAATAAAGCTGCAAATAACTATAATCCTGCGCTTCATCTATCACGATATTTTTTGCTTTATAAAATTTATCGATTCCAAACAAGTGAGTTTGCAAGTAAAGAAGGATGGCTAAGTCTTCTACCTCATACTGTTTCTTTTTCGCGTATTTCAACGTATATTGACTAAGCTGTTCTGCCTGCTGCATGCTTAGCTCACCTTTCGAGTAAGAAGCCAGCCGTTTCGGATCTGAGAATAATTCCATGAAGTATTGATCCAGGTTTTTCTTTTCAAACTGCTTCATGTAGGCCGTAACGCTTGTTCGGATCGCTTTCTTAATTTCTTCAACCCGCTCACTTTTCTTGTCCAATGCTTTTGACACATAGTCCTTCCGGTTTGCTGCCTGTGTCCTTTGAAAAAGCGCTGTTTCGATCCGTTCATCGAAAAACTTCTCTACCTTCTCCACCATCTGCTTCTTGTTCGTCCGAACATAACTCTGTAAGAGAGCCTTGAGCTTTTCCATCCGGCGATAGATTGGCATATACGTATATTCATCTTTAAAAAGATGAGTGAATTTTTTTGCCGAGTAGAGCTTGTATTTATCAACATAGAAGTCCTTTGATGTATAAAAGCGCTGTTCAATTTCTTCTATATAATAATCAAGAATTCTCCTGAATGCTTTGGAGCCTTTAAACCCTGATATCCAGGAGGCAGTCTCTACTTCTTCACCGTGGGTTTCAATTAACTGAATGAGCTTGTTATCTTCTACTAATTTCAGCTTTTTCTCTAAGCAGGTCATGACATAATCCGTGAACGTCGTTTGCCTAACACGTTCCACTCCAAGTTCCGGCAATGCCTCTGAAATATAGTCGATGAATAAATTACTCGGCGCTAAAATCATTAGTTGTCTGGGATCAAAATGTTGTTTGTAATTGTAAATGAAATATGAAATCCTATGAAGGGCGATAGTTGTCTTTCCGCTTCCTGCCGCTCCCTGCACAATGATGGGCTTGTTTAAATCGGCACGGATGATCCTGTTTTGTTCTTCTTGAATGGTGGAAATGATTTCAGTTAAACGATTGCTGGAGCTTTTGGCTAATGAATCCTGAAGCAGTTCATCAGTGGTCGTTAGATCTATATCCCTGATTTCTTCTAACCAACCATCCTCAATCATGTACTGACGCTTTAATGAAAGATCTCCTTCATATGTCTCGTCTTCCGCTTCATACGAAACATCACCGATCCTTCCTTCGTAATACAGGTTTGCGATGGGAGACCTCCAGTCGACGATGATTTGTTCCTGATTCTCCCTCTGATACAGGGAGGTCTTCCCGATATAGTGCTTCTCCACCTTGTCCGAACCCTCATGTTGAAAATCAATCCTGGCAAAATACGGTTTCGTTTTCGCTTTCGTTAGGGACTCCAGTTCTTCTTTGGACATCTCAAAAAAGCTTGAGTTCGTCAAGATATCGATGTAGGCAGCACTCGACTCGCCCCAATCAATATCTCCAAAAGCTTTTTCCATGTTTTCCTTATACTTTTCCTTACTCGTCTGGGATGTGCTGATGACTACATCAATGTAACGCTTCGTAAACTCCAGGCGTTCTGATTCAGTTGAAAAATCGGGATGAATAGTTGATTCCTTCGTCATATATTTCTCCTTCCAAATGTTAGTAGCCGCAATGGAGAAAAAAACGTCTCATCAATCTCACCTAGGTAATGACTCTTGGTGGGGAAACGTTTAGAAAGACATATCGAAATCCAGGGAAATTATGTAGGCGTTTGGGAGCAGGAATACATATTATCAGATAATTAGGAGAATATCAATATACAATTCAAAACCCAATACCCTGAACCAAAATAGTGATCAAAAAAACCTCCACCTATAAAGATGAAGGGTCTTTCAAACGATCCACAGGAAACACAATCTGAAAACTCGTCCCCTGGCCAACTCTACTATCAACTGTAATGACGCCTCTCATCGCTTCAATGATGCGATAGGATACCATAAGCCCAAGACCAGTCCCTTTTTCCTTCGTAGAAAAATAAGGTTCTCCCAGTCTTGCCTGTTGTTCAGAGGTCATCCCGATTCCAGTATCAGTGATGGTGATGCTTACGTTCCCTTTCTGAACCTTCGAAAGTATCGTAAGGGTACCTCCTTTTGGCATGGATTCGATCGCATTTTTCATGATGTTGAGAAATGCTTGCTGAAAGCTCCTTGTATTCCCGACAATGGTGACGTCCATGATGCTTTTATGTACGTCCACCGATTGCTGGTTGCTCAGGGGCTCTACCATATCAACGAGCTTATTGAGTTGTCCCGAAATCGAGATGTTCTCTACTTGATCAGGGTCCGGCTTGGCAAACGTGAGATAGTCATTGATGATCTCTTCTGCCCGGTTCAGTTCTGATGATGCGATGGCTAAATATTGCTCTTTTTTTCCGACCGGAAGGTTTTCTTGATGGAGCAATCTTAGAAATCCTTTAATAACCGTTAACGGATTCTTCACTTCGTGTGAAATGCTTGCTGCGAGTTGAGCGAGTACTTCCATTTTCTCTATCTTCACGAGTGCTTGTTTGATTTGAATCTGTTTAAGCAATGTTTCACATATGTATGTCAAGATAAGCATTCCCAATGAAGGGAGTAAGATGAAATTAATCAAGTAGCTTTCATCAATCACGAACACGGTCATAGCCTTAGCAATAAGGGCTGCTACGATGGAATGAATGGTAAAGAGAATCACTGAGAATATGATTTTCTTGCGGCTCGTTAACCGGTCAAAATAGAACCACTTCATCCCGATAATCGTCAAGAGGTAGATCACCGCATATATAACAAATGCTACTATACTCCAACTATATATCATTGTCCTGGATAACAATAAAACAACTAAAAGTGCGAGCCCCGTGTATGGTCCTCCATACATGATTCCGAGTACAAAAGGAATCATCCGCAGGTCATGAACACAGTATGGATTTTGATAAATCGGGGAAAGCATGCACAGGATAATGGCAATACTCAAAGAAACAAGGGTTGCTAACCTTGTATACCAGCCATGTATCATCTTTCTTTCAATAAGGAAAAAAATTAAAAAAATACTCAAAATGATATAAAAGAAATTATTAATAACATCCTGATTAAAGATAATCATACTTACCCTTTGACCTTTCACAGATATTGTCTATAGAAATTCTACCATACTACTATAAAAATCGTTACAATTATATATGTAATCGGGGATTTATATAAGAGAACTCTCCTGTACATGTACAGGAGAGTCATCAATTTACACAGTTTTCAATTGTTCACCAAGATATTTTGCCAATTCAAGCATCCCGAATTGTCCGTACTTCGCCTCGGCATCCTTGTTGTAATTGGTATTGGTGTTCACATCATATGTGTAGATGGTGCCTTCTTTGTCTTGAATAAATTCAATCCCGGCAACATCGATCCGGTTTTCTTTTAAAAATGCTTCATAAGACGAAAGGATGCCATGGGAAAAGTTTTCCCTGATTTGGAATTTAGGCTTCTCCTCTTGCTCCCCAACTGGACAGAATAGATCATCGACCTGGCAGACATCGGCCGGACATAATTCAAATCCTTTTGACGTATCCACCCTCACAGCATAAATGAATTTGCCCCCAATGAATTCACAGCGTGTGATCGAAGCGTCCGGTGCTTCAATGTATTCCTGGATTAGCGTCGTGCCATCAAGGGGTTCTTCAAATGCATCACTGTAGACATAGTTTTGCAGTGCGTCGACTGAATGAAACAACTGAACACCCAATCCTTTCCCTGCACGATTATGCTTGGTGATGAAGGATGTCTTATTGAGCTTTTCCGCGGCTTCTATGATCTGCTCTTTTCCAACGGCTGCAATGGTTTTCGGTGTCTTGATGCCGGCAGCGTTCAAGGCCATATACTGATTCACTTTACTTACTTCCAACCGGAGGGCACGGCTCCCGTTCAGTACCTTTCTTTCATATCTTTCCAACCATGAAAGAACGCTTTCCGTTAACTCAGGTGCAAAACGATGGTTTCTGGTATGGGAAGACGCACTGATCCGGTTATAAAAAAAACCTTCTGGCGGCTCTGATGATAAATCGACGAGTCCTTGATCGAGGAACCATTCCTCATAAGGCAATTGAAGCTCGTCAAGACGAGTCGTTAAATGATTGGTCCATTCACTATTTTCATGAATAATATGAATTTTTTTCACGATCATTACCCCATTTGTCCGTATGATTTTTTAAAAAATGGCCGTACAACACAAAGTAATCCTACTATAAAAGTAGGATTTAGGTCAATGATCATGAATTCATCTTGGCTTTCTCTCGGTTCTCATCTGAATTTTCATACCACTTTTGGTAAGCTGATCGATTGCTTTCGGGAAATCATCGCTAGAGGAAGGGCTATGATCGTCCTTCAAGATATCCCTGATTTCCTGTAAGACTTCAAGGTTCGTCGTTTGCTTTACTTTGTATTGCTGCTCTCCGCCTTTCAAGCGGTTGACCACCTTTATCATCAGAAAAATGCTCATGGCCACGAGAAGAAAGTCTACAAGAGCTTGTAGGAACTTTCCCAATTCAATCACCTCTGCTCCAATTCGAAGGTGCAGGCCTTCTAAGTTAATGCCGCCAAATAAAATGCCGATTGCCGGCATCATCATGTCTTGAACGAGAGACTCCACAATCTTGCCAAACGCTGAACCAATGATGACTGCAATCGCTAAATCAATTACATTCCCCCTTGAAATGAATTGTTTAAATTCAGACCACATGATGAATTCACCTACCGCTTCATTACTCTTAACATATGGCAGAAACAGGTGAGTTATGAAGACAAGGGCAAAAAAGCTACATAAGATATTTCCAAGCAATGGCAAGCAACACAATAAAAGCGACTACCCCCATTAGGATGATCAGCATTTTTTCTTCTTTATTCCCTAACATTCTTATCGCCTCCTCTATTTCTTAAGGAACTTACACGGTCCCTCTTTCAAATAATTTTGTTTCCAGTATCACGGGGCGAGGGTCCGTATTTTCAAGAAATAGTTTAAACGACTCTTCTCCTACTTTTCGTATCGGTACTTCAAAGGATGTAATGTCCAGGGCATCCGCAATAGGATGATTATCAAAGCTTAAGATAGCCAAATCATCGGGTATCCTGATCCCTCTTTTTCCTGCCTCTGTCACCATACCGGCTGAAACCTGATCACTCGTTACGATAAGGGCTGAAGGCTTATCTTTCAGCTGTTCCCATGCCTTCACCACGTCTCTTCCATCCTCCAGGTGATAGCAGTCATTGAAGATCCACTCTTCACGCACCGGATTGCCCGCAGCTTCTGAGCTATCGTAATACCCCCGGATTCTCTCTTCACTATTCGTCCCAAACATTCGATGCAGGCATAGACCTATCCGGGAGTGACCTTTTGAATAAAGATGCTCGAGACCATTCCTGATTCCTTGATAGTGATCGATATATATTTTCTTACACGAGTGACCGTACACATTTTCACAGAAAACCACATTGGCCTTTTCCATGAACGGAGTGAGAACATCCAGTGAATTTGACCGTGACGTTAAGATCAATCCGTCCACTTCTTTCATTTGCAGACGATGAAAGGCATCGAGTTCGGCTCCCTTGTCATAATTCGTTTGAAAAAGTTGAAGATGATATCCATGCTTTAACGCCTCCCCTGCAATACCTTGAAGTATTTCTCCGAAGTAAGGAAGATTCAAATACGGCAAAACAACTCCTATGCTATAGGTCTTGCCTTTTGATAAATGGACAGCGTTTGCGTTTTTTATATAATTTAATTGCTCGACGGCCTCGAGAACCTTCTGACGTTTTTCTTCTTTTACATAAGGGTGTTCATTTAATACCCTTGAAACCGTTGAAACAGATACTCCCGCAAGCTTCGCGATACTGCGAATATTTGTCATCCCCATACACCTCATTAGATCTTCTGAATGGCCCACTGCCCGAACTCAAATAAAACGCTTGCTCTGAAACGCGTTTCACACTTTAGAGTTAATCATGCAAGGGGTCACGTTAGGATTTCCTACCCCTAAAACATGATAAGGAGGCTATACTATGTTTGGTATTTTATTCTTACCCGTTCTGTGTATCATCATCATCGGAGGAAGCTACGCCGCATTAAAGCCCATCCACTTCTATACTCCCCACGATGAACAGGATCCATTTGAGAACATATACAACCGTAAACTCAACTAGTTCACCTGCCTGCCTTCAATGAAGCAGGCTTCTATTTCACCCATTTGACTGCCCAGCCCTGGACGGCATCCATCACAGGTTCCAGTTCCCTTCCCTTTTTCGTCAGGCTATAAAGGACTTTGACCGGCTTTTCGTCGAGAACTTCCCGATAAACGATTCCGTTTTCCTCCAGTTCCTTTAATCTATCGGTTAACACCTTTTGACTGATATTCGGTATTTCTGCATTTAAATCTTTAAAACGGCACGTTCCTTCAAATAATACCTTTATGATCATCCCGACCCAGCGCTTGCCTAATAATTCAAAGGCAGCAGCATATTTCGGGCAGAGTTTTGTTTCCATGTAAGTTTTCACATCCTAAATCGTTATCCCTTGACGCATACTAAAACGTCGGTTATATTGTTCATATTGCTTTACACTTACAAAAAGTAAGTAACATACAAATATATACCATATTATAACACTTTTTTAAACATCAAGGAGGCATTATCATGGATAATTTCTTTCAAGTCGTCGATGAACGACGCTCAACAAAAGTATACGATCCTCAAGTGGAGATCCCCCGTGAGGAATTAGTCAGCCTGCTCGAAACTGCAGGAAAAGCACCATCTGCCTGGAATCTTCAACAGTGGAAATTCCTGGTGTTCGATCATAAAGAAGTTCAAGAACGCTTACTTCCGATTGCTTATCATCAACAACAGGTACATGATGCTTCTGCAGTTGTGGCTATACTTGGTGACCTGGAAGCCAATAAGAATGTCGACCCTGTCTTTGATCCCGCCATTGAAAAAGGTGAAATGTCGGCTGAAATCAAAGAGGTACTGAAGAAACAAATTGACGGTGCATACAGCCGTGACGAATATCCGAGAGACGCCGCTTTCAGTAACGCTTCCTTAGCCGCTATGCAATTCATGCTTGCTGCAAAAGCGAAAGGCTGGGATACTTGCCCGATCGGAGGTTTCAATCCGGCAGCTCTCGTTTCCGATTTCAATGTGTCGGACCGTTATATCCCGATTATGCTGATTACAATCGGAAAACCACTTCAAGAAGCACGAAAATCAGATCGTTTAGATATCCGCAACTTAATTGATTGGGCGCAATAAGCCTATGAAAAAGCCGCATCCTTAGGGGATACGGCTTTTTCAGTCTGTTAAAAGAGTACGCTTTTTTCAATCTCTTTCATTTCATAAAAGTAGCCTTTTTTCCTCATGAGCTCATCAAAACTCCCTGCTTCTACAACCTTCCCCTGATCCATCACGACGATTTGATCCATGTTTTCAAGACCGGTTAAACGATGACAGATCAGGATCAACGTGTCTCCACCGGCCACTGTATAAAGATGGTCAAAGATCTCTTTCTCCGTCAAAGCATCAACCGAAGAGGTCGGTTCATCCAGCATCCAAAGCGGAGACCCCTTCAACAGAGCCCTTGCAATGGACAATCGTTGCTTTTCTCCTCCAGATAGATTCTCACCTTTTTCCAGTACAGTGTCCTCTAACGAAAAGTGGCGCAACTTTACTTTTTCTAATGCCGATTCCATTTCCCCATCTGTCAGATCGTCTCGCACCAGTAAAAGATTTTCCTTTATTGTGCCGTAGAAGAAATGATTCTCTTGAAGAACCACATTGGCATGCTCCCAGAACGACTCTTTAGCGATATCTTTAATTGAAGCATCATTCACGAAAATCGATCCATGATCCGCTGAGTAAAAGTTTAATAACAATTGAAGCAATGTTGATTTCCCTGATCCCGAAGGTCCTACAATCGCTGTTTTCGAACCTGCAGGCATCTCAAGATCCACTCCATCCAATGCCTTTCTTTCATCTCCCTCAAATGAAAAACTTACATCCTTCAGGCGAAAGGACGGAGCTTCTCCGACAAGATTTCCGCCCAATGAAGGTCCGTCCCTCTCGATGCTCTCTTCGGGAATAACAGAAGAGAGCCTGGCTGCCGCTCTGCTGGAATCTTCATAGTGTGTAGGGAGGATTGCCATGGGTGTGGCGTTTTCGAATACGGTCAATGAGATCATGACAAGCATAGCAAGGTATATTCCATCCAGTTGACCTGCTCCCACAGAATAGGCCCCTACAGCTAAAACGATCCATGAAATAAGAAGCGAAACCAGGATATTGGTTGAATGACTAAAGAGGGAGTGGATACTCTCTCGTTCCTGCTCACTCACATAGCTTGTTGATGCATGAACGAGTCTCCTCTCTTTATCCTCCAGTCTTTGATAGATTTTCAGGTCTTTGAATCCATGAAGAAATTCCGTTACCTCAGTAGACAAGTCCCCTCGACTTTCTCTTAAAGTCATTTCAATCTTTCTCTGTTTTAGAGCGAAATAAGCGGGAACGATGAATCCCGTCAGCAGAAGGCCCATGAGAAGAATCAATGCAACAGAAACCGAATAAAACATCGTAAATAAAATCGTACTTAAGAACACCATCACCAGAATAATCGGCGGATAAAAGACCCTAAGAAAGAAGTTCTGGAGGCTCTCTACGTCTCCGACAATTTTTGACAGAAGATCTCCACTTCTGTATCGCCCGAATATCCCCGGAGCTAACGGCTCGATTGCTTCATAAATCGAGACTCGTAAGTTGGCCAGAATCGTGAATGTAGCACGATGGGAAAAATAACGTTCAGCGTAACGGCTTAACGCCTTTGTAAAACCGAACAGCTTCAAGAGCGCAATCATCACCGTCAGAGCGTAAAGAGGTACTTCCAGAGCCGCTTTAGAAATTAAATAGCCACTGGACGCAAATAATCCGACAGAGGTCATTCCAGCCAGGAAGCCAAAAAGAATGGAATACACAATATCCTTCTTTTCCTTCATCATCAGCTTTACGACAAATCCTAACTCTTTCATCCTGTATTCACTCCTTGCTGTGCAGTCACCATCTCATGATAGCGTGAAGAGGATTTCATTAACTCCTCATGATTTCCTATGCCCGCTAATTTCCCATTTTCCAAAAACAGGATTTGATCCGCTTCACGAATCGTATGCAGGCGGTGAGCCACTGTGATCACCGTTGAATTCTTGGATAATTCCTGAATGGAGGCTTGAAGGATTCCCTCGGTTTTAAGATCCAATCCCGTTGTCGGTTCGTCAAAGAGAATGAGAGAAGGTTTTTTGAGAAAAGCCCTGGCTAAGGCAATACGCTGCTTCTCTCCTCCGGAAAGTCCTCTTCCCGCTTCACCGATCGGTGTGTCATATCCTTTATCAAGACCGGCAATCATTTGTGAGATTCCTGCTTTTTCAGCAGCGTATTCGATCTCTTCCCGGGTCACGCCCTCTTTTCCTCCAACCGCAATATTCTCTGAGATTGTCCCTGAAATTAAATACGGGTTCTGTGAAATATAACTCAGATGATCAAACCAGTCACTTTCCCTATATACACTTCTCGAATGTCCATCAATCACGATGTCTCCTTTAGAGGGATCAAGAAGTCCGGCTAAAAGATGAAGAAGGGTTGTTTTCCCTGCTCCACTTTGACCGACGATTGCCACTTGGCTGCAGGGAGGAAAAGCAGCCGTAATGCCTCGAAGATCAAACCCCTTATCTCCGTAGGTAAACCCGACATTACACAGCTTAACTGTTGGAGGAAATCCATTTGTTTCAAGCTTCTTCTCTCCCCATTGCACGGCTCCATCTTTTTCTTCAAGCTCTTCCATGACTTTCTTCGCGGCTCCCATACTTCCCCGGCCAGTATGAAAGGCTTGCCCGAGCTCTTTCAATGATAGGTAGAATTCCGGGGCAAGCACGAGAACAAAGAAAGCTGTGAAGAATGAAATACTTTCGAAAACGACTAATCGCAGCCCTGCTTCCAGAGCAATCAGTCCAATACTTAACATAGAGATAAACTCAAGCATTAAAGAAGATAAGAAGGCGGTCTTTAACACTTCCATCGTGGCTTCACGAAAGTCAAGGCTGCTGGCACGGATCCCGTCTTTCTGTTCTTCCCCTCTTCCCAGGAGCTTCAAGGTAGTCAGTCCTTGCAGTGTATCTAGAAATCGTCCGGAAAATGCCGTCAGCTTATCCATTTGCTTCTCTGATTTGTTTTTTGTCATGACTCCGATAATCGCCATAAACAAAGGAATGAACGGAGCCGTTATGACCATGATCAGACCGGTATAAATATGCTCAGTAAAAATAGTGATCAACAGGATCAACGGGACAATGGTCGTTTGAATTCTTTGTGGTACGTACTGACTGTAATACCCATCCAGCCCATCGACGGCATCCATCATTGTACTGACCTTTTGTCCAGACTGCCCTTGAAGGGAGGCTTGCAGTGGATTCTTTGCCCACTTATTCAAGAGCCGTTTTCTCAAGTCGCTCTTTACCTTCGTAGCCATCCTGATTCCTGTTCGTCCATTCACATACGACAGGGCCGCTCTCCCCACTAAAATAATCAGTAAAACACCAAGCATTGGGAGAATGTCTTGAAATTCTGCCCCTTTTATAAACATTTTATCTACAATGCTAACCAGCAAGTAAGCTTGTCCAATCACGACTCCCCCCATTAATAGGGATGTTCCGTAAAGTGTCATCATGGATGATCTCTGCTGCTTAGCCAATCGATTCAGCTCTATCATAACTTCTCTCAACTCCAAAAGTTAAAAGTTAGTGAAACATTTCACAAATTCAATAACTCTATTATAGTAAACTTGTACCCTTTATGCATCTTTTAGGATTGACCTTTTTGTGACAATTCCAGAAAAAAGGTGGTTTTGAATGGGGAGTGAGTGGATATTCCAAATAAAAGTCTGCTCGATTCATAGGAAATATGGATACTTCATTTTGAAATCTACTTTTTCAAGGGATTTGTGGCGGTCGTGGTCTAGTATTTCATTGAGCTCCTTACTAATCCAGCCGAAAACACCTATAATCCGGCCTTTTTTCTGAATAATTCGGCGGAAATCATCAATAATCCAGCCGATTCTGGTGATAATCCAGCCGCTTTCCAATAATTGTAAAAAAGCACAAAATAAATTCAAATCAATAAAAAGAGAGAGGCACATCCCTAAGGGAATGACCTCTCTCTTTGTTCAGTTATACTCTCGGCACATCATATCTTCAATAAATCCTTCGTCACACGCTGGATAATCTCCGGCAGTACTGAGAAGGTGTAAGGTTTATACACTCTCTCAGTCCACTGATGTCCATCCTTTCCATAAACTCCGATATTAATAGAAGGGATGTTAAGCTTTCTGATCATGTCGATGGGAACAGGGTACAACTGATTGATCAGCGGCATGTTCTTCTTGAATACGTCAATATCCTCGTCTTCTTCATGAATAGAGAGAAAACTGCCATCTGCCAGATACGGGAAAAACCGTTTAATGACAAATTCTTCGCCGGTTTCTTTGGCTATATCATTTAAGCAATTCCCTAACGCGTCTCTCACCCTCTTGCCATATTCATTTTCTTCATTCACAAAGTTATGAGGTAAAAATGGCGGTGCGAAGAAAATGATCACTCTTGGCGTTCGATCGGGATCCAGATGCTGCAGTGCTTCCACCATGGCATACGCAATCGTTCTTCTGTCTTCTCCTTCCATATCATAAAAGACCTTTTTCATGACAGGATCCGGATCAATGCCTCTTTCCTTCAGCCAGAAGATATACTCCCGTAACGTCAGCACTTCTACTTCCCATGAAAACTCCCTTTCCGGGAAACCATGATAGCTCCGATATTGCTCAAACTGTTTTTTACTCCGTTCTTCCAGCTCACTTACTGCCTTTAATGCTGCCTTTTTCATATCATAAAGCACTTCTCTGGCGGTTCTCTCGTATACAAAATAATTGAAGTAAAGAGAAGCGCTAAGAGGGGTTTGAACATTATACGTATGCTTATCATCTTTGAAATACAAGCACGATGGCGGCAGGGTGAATTCTCCTGGTATATCCTCCAGATAATCTATGTTCTGATTGATTTCGAGATTGATTTTGGAAGCAATCACAGTAGGATCGATGGATGTCAGCACATCCCCTACATGCGCTTCTCTTCCATATATATAAAAGCTTGGCAGGAGCTTTCCTGCAGCACCCGTGTAAATATATCGTTTACAGTCCCCATCATAGATCGGAGAAATGAAATCGGTATTGATCGCTGCCAAATAATCAAAGCCCTCTTTTTTCAAACGATAGAGATCACTTAAAGCTGCAATCATTCCGGCATGTTCACTTTCTTCATCACCATTAAATAGGAAGAGTAAATGTCCATCTGGCGTTTCCTGTCCCGTATAGTACAAGAGATTTGCCATGTGTACGGCAATTCCGCTCTGCATATCCAATGCCCCTCTTCCAAACAGCCAGTTTCCAGAGAGGGCATCCTCTCTCACCTTTTCCTCTCCTTCATAGTCCATAAAGAACTTCTGAAGAAAGTCGGGATCATGAGCCATATCCTGAAGTGCACCATAATCATCGGTTCCCACCGTATCATAGTGGGCATGGAATAAAACGGTTTTAGAAGACGCGCCTTTCACAAGGGCAAATACGTTTTTCCTTCCAATCGGATCATTCGGGACTTCTTGCAGCCAGACCTGATCCGGATGCTCTTGAAAATAAGGGAATGAAGAAATCACTTCATATATAAATCGGGCTTTCTCACTTTCGCCTATTGTTCCGTTATAACTTTTCAGAGCGACTAAGGATCGTGTGATGTAGTCAATCTGCTGGGAGATTGACTTGTTTTTCAATTGAGTATACACGTTAGTACCGCTCCTTTCCGTAAGAAATGTCACTATTGCGTGGTAAATCGTTTACGTCATGCCATTATAGACACTGATTCTCTATAATTGATAACATCTTATCGAAAATGAAAGGGGTTTGGAAGGGGTTTCAGGATTATTTCTTAAAAAAAATTCCTATCTTTCTATTGAAATTCAATCTAATACCGAATATTATAGAAGTTGCGCGTTTTTAATGTTCGTTTTTATTGGAGGTATTACGATGTTTAAATTAAAGGAACACGGCACTAATCCAAAAACTGAAATACTGGCAGGGATTACAACATTTCTAACAATGGTTTACATTGTCGTTGTCAATCCCATTATTTTAGCCGACGCAGGTGTGCCATTTGATCAAGTCTTCTTAGCAACCATCATATCAGCCGTAGCCGGAACGTTATGGATGGCCTTGTTCGCAAACTACCCGATCGCCATTGCACCAGGGATGGGATTGAATGCTTACTTCACCTACTCTGTAGTGGGAGCGAATGATGACATTTCTTATATCGTTGCATTCTCTGCCGTTTTTGTAGCAGGTATCATCTTTATCATTCTTTCATTAACACCATTCAGAAAAAAATTGATCGAAGCCATTCCACAAAATCTAAAGCACGGCATCACCGCAGGAATCGGGTTGTTCATTGCTTTTATTGGATTAAGACTAACAGGATTGATCCAGGCTCATCCAACGAATTTAGTACAGCTTGGAGATCTTCATTCATCTTCAGCGATCTTAGCGTTAATCGGGTTGGCTATCACCCTTATCCTTATGGTGTTACGCGTCCATGGAGCATTATTTATCGGAATGATTGTCACTGGGCTCGTTGCCTTCTTCACAGGAGAATTATCATTTAAAGAAGGATTTGTGGCCCTTCCACACCTTCCAGAAGGACTTATCGTAGCAAATCCTCTTACAGCATTTGCCGATGTCTTTCAATACGGGTTATATGCCGTTGTGTTCTCATTCTTACTTGTAACCATCTTTGATACAACGGGAACGATGATCGGAGTGGCTCAGCAAGCTGGACTTATGAAGGGCAATACGATGCCTAGAGCCCGCGAAGCACTACTGGCGGATTCCATCGCTACAACTGTCGGGGCGATGTTTGGGACGAGTCCTACGTCCGCTTATATTGAATCTTCAGCAGGTGTCTCTGCTGGGGGAAGAACAGGATTAACGACACTAACTGTTTCGGTACTGTTTATTGCCGCTGCTTTCTTCGGACCACTCGTGAGTGCAGTGTCAGGAATCTCAGCTATTACAGCTCCTGCCCTCATAATAGTCGGAAGCTTGATGATGGGGAGCATCTCTCAAATTAAATGGGATCAGTTAGACGAAGCCTTCCCAGCATTCCTAATCATTCTAAGCATGCCGTTAACCTCAAGCATCGCAACAGGTATTGCATTAGGATTCATTTCGTATCCATTACTGAAAGTTGTGAAAGGACAATGGAAGCAAGTACACCCACTAGTGTATATCTTTGCTGTCCTGTTCTTCTATCAGCTGGCATTCCTGCCTCATTAACTGGGATATAGATACTCGAAAGACCGTTCACAATGAACGGTCTTTTTGAACAGCAAATTCAGCTGGTTGTGTCCTTATTCTCTTGACGCTAGAATTTCATCATCAAAAGTTAGACAATATATATCTGGTATTTTAATCCAAAAATTATCATCATACTTCTCATTAAATTAGTTCATGATGAGTACCATGATGTTTACGTGGGTTCCAACAACTGCGTTTTTCCCATTATATTCTTCAATTATTTAAAATATCCCCTGTTCGCCTCTTTTTTGAGCGGTGAGATTCGACTCCCCTCTCTCCAATGAAAAGGAAGGATCCTCGATGAACAGCTCCTTCTATTTCTGCTTCCTTTTTTATTCGGGAATGAACTCCATCAGCCAGGAATCATGGTATTTCCCTTCATGAAGTTCATGCTCCCTGAGTATTCTTGCTTTGCTATATCCACATTTCTCATAGCATCGTATCGCTCTCGTGTTCCATGTCATAGGATCCATCACCAGCCGGTGAACGCCCTTCCTTTCAAGGAGATAATCCATCGTAGCTCGAATGAGTAGCGTGCCCACCCCTTGATTCCAATAAGCCACCTCTCCAATGAATTGATCCGTACCGTAGATCACTTCATCATAATTGGTGTAACCGTATCGATTCATTGTTTCTTCATCGAGCTGATAATATTGCAAATAGCCGATTTCATTTCCTTCATACTCTACAAGGCAGCTAACGACACCTCTCTGAGCTAGAAATTTCTCCTCCACCATCTGGAGGGTGAAAGGCCGGTCCCTTCCTTCATAAAATTCCAGCACCTTTGAATCCGATAACCATCTCGACAACGTGTACTTATCCCTCTCCTCTAACGGGCGAATATGTAGTGATTCCTTCCTATAATTCATGCAAACACCTCCTTGCATCTATCTATTACTATATACATTCAGCACACTCTAGAAAAAATCCTTCTTTCATGTGAGGGACGGACCTCCTTGGATATACGAAAAGTTTGTGAACCACTTCACAATTATGTATTTTATGTTGAATTCATGAGTAGAATATCTTTGTGTTTCATGTTATTATTAGATTGTGAAATAATTCACAATAAACTCACTAATACTCTTACAACTCCATTACTTTCTTTAAAAAACTGAACATTGATTTGAATCATGCAAACAAAAAACTCGTGGATAGGTGATGACGTATGACAATCAAATGCACAAACAAAGTAGCTTTAATCGGTACAGGATTTGTAGGCTCAAGTTATGCCTTTGCTCTTCTCAATCAAGGTATCGCACATGAACTTGTGATGATTGATTTAAATAAGGAGAAAGCTGATGGGGATGCTCGTGATTTAAATCATGGTCTTGCTTTCGCTTCCCCTATGAAAATATCTGCAGGGGATTACAGTGACTGCAAGGATGCTGACTTGGTCGTGATTACGGCAGGAGCGAACCAGCAGCCGGGTGAAACCCGTCTGGACCTTGTGGAAAAGAATGTGAAAATCTTTAAAAACATTGTAGACTCCGTCATGAATAGTGGCTTCAACGGCATTTTCCTTGTGGCTACGAACCCTGTCGACATCTTAACGTATGCCACGTGGAAGTTTTCCGGTCTTCCGAAAGAAAGAGTCATCGGATCTGGAACGATTCTTGATACAGCCAGACTTCGTTACTTAGTCGGAGAGCATTTTGATATTGATACACGTAATATTCACGCCTATATTATGGGAGAACACGGCGACACGGAGTTTCCTGTTTGGAGCCACACGACTGTAGGTGCAAGTCATTTAAGTGAGTTGATTGATCTCCACCAGGATAACGTGCAGAAACAGCTCGACGACATTTTCGTCAATGTAAGAGATGCAGCCTATCACATCATTGAACGGAAAGGCGCCACTTATTACGGCATTGCCATGGGTCTTGCCAGGATTACCAAAGCGATCTTTAACAATGAAAATAGCATTTTAACCGTTTCTGCCCTCCTTGAAGGAGAATATGATCAGGAAGACATATACATCGGGGTCCCTGCCATCATTAATGGCGAAGGTATCCGAAAAGTGGTCGAGCTTCCGTTGAATGATAAAGAAAGAACTCAATTCGCTCACTCTGCGGAAACCCTGAAGAATGTGATGAAAAAAGCGATGGATTCTTGATTTACTCCCTTCGTTAAAATGAATAGACATGCACGCCCATTGGACCTCCTCATAAGATAAAGAGAATTCTTTATGAGGAGGTTCTTCTATGTACGATCACAGACAACTATTCCCTGGTTTTCCCGGGGGAGGCAGCGGGTTCCCCGGCTTTCCTGGTGGAGGGCAAGGATCGGGCGGCGGTTTTCCAGGCTTTCCAGGTGGAGGACAAGGCGCACCAAGCTCACCACCACCTACAGGAGGGCAAGGCGGACAAAATCAACCACCACCCGGACCACCACCGAACTTCCAACCGCAAAAAACGGTGATGCAAGGAACACAAGGCGGACCAAGTGTCTTTGCAGTAGACCCGGGTGCCATCAGAAGGTGTTTATTCCGTTACACGTATATTTGGTTAAGAAGAGATGCTTTCTGGTTTTATCCTGTCTTTGTCGGGCGCCGTTCCATTGCCGGGTGGAGATGGATCGGATTCACATGGGTTTACTTCGGCATCGATTTAGATAAAATTGAATCCTTTACTTGCGTGTAGGTTTACCCATGTATTCATATCCTTACTATAGAACCGGCAACACCAATGGGACGATTACTGTAACTGGTGAGCATACACTTTATGTGGATCCCGATCAAGCCATTGTCTCTATCGGTGTTGTCACTAAAGATGAAGAACTTGAAGCGGCACAAAACGAGAACCAACAACAATCCACTCAAGTCGTACAATCACTATTAAATAACGGTGTGTCACAAAAAGATATCCAAACCTCCACCTATCAAGTATTCCCACAATACAATTATGAGGACGGGAAACAAATTTTTACAGGATATGAGGTTCGCCAAGTATTTCGCGTAACTATAAAAGATATTGAAAAAGTGGGTACGATTATGGATGATGCCATAAAGAGCGGAGCGAATCGGGTAGAAAACATTCAATTTGTCAATTCAAATCCTATTGAATCCTATCAGTCAGCCCTTGCTTTGGCATATAAAAAGGCATACCAAAAAGCACTCACATTATCGAGCCAATCGGGGCAACAGCTAAGTCCCCAGCCAAAGTCCATCACAGAGCAATCAAGCCCGATGGTCACCCCCTTTGTAACAACCGGGTTTGTGAAAGCCGCTGAAGAAAGTACAACCGTGCAACCAGGACAAATCGGCGTCACAGCCATCTTGACAGTAGAATACCAAACCCGATAAATAACAAACTGCCAAAGTAAACAAATACTTTGGCAGTTTGAATAAAGTAGAGAGGGACGGACCTTCAGAATAACGTAAAATAAAGGCTTTCCAATTTACTCTCCCAGAGACTTCGATTTACGACCGCATGCTTCCATAGCCGTTAAAATGGCTCCTTTAAAATTATTTTTCTCCAGAGCGGATACCGCTTCAATCGTTGCTCCTCCGGGTGAGCAAACGGCATCCTTCAGTTCTCCTGGATGAGTGCCCGTTTCAAGGACCATTTTGGCTGCTCCAAGTACAGCCTGCGATGCGAGCTGATAGGCCTGCTTGCGGGGAATACCTTGCAGAACCGCTCCATCAGCCAGTGCTTCTATAAACATAAACACATACGCGGGAGAAGATCCGCTTACTGCCGGAATAGCATCCATCAGGCTTTCCTCTACCATTTCAGCCTTTCCGAAGCTTTCTAAAATGGCTTGTACATCTGCAAGATCTTCTTCCGTTACTTCATTATTTACACAATAGGCCGTCATACCTTCTCCTATAAGAGACGGGGTATTTGGCATGGTCCGGACAATTTTCATTGATTCAGAAAGCTGACTCTCCATCCAATCAATGTTGATCCCCGCTGCAATAGTAATGATGATGGCATTCTCTTTCAGGGAATCCTTTATCGATTCGATAATGCTCCGATATTGGTCAGGTTTCACTGATAAAAACACAATATCAGAAAAGGCTGCTACACTTATATTATCACTGGTAACCCCCACTCCAAATTCCCCTGCTACTTTATCCAGCGTATCCTGAGTTCTGGCACTGGCTTTAACCTCATGTTTATCCACTAATCCAGACCTCAGTATGCCCCCCATGATCGCTCGTGCCATATTTCCGCAACCTATAAATCCAATGGTTTTATCCATTTCTTCACCTCATCAGTTTGTATGTAAACAGTCTTTAGCATCATACCAAATTTATCTCAACATATAAAATTAAACGCCACTAAAAAAGGCTCGAAGGAGAAATCCTTCAAACCTTTCTTTCAATCAACAAGCTTTCCGCAATAGGGACATAGAGATTTCGGATATCCCTTTGGAATCCTCCTGTGACAATGTATGCATGTCTTCACATACACAGGCTGATCAAATAAATCCTCTGACATTCCGTATCCGCTTTTAAACGTGGTCCTCATCAAACGGACTAATAATCCTATAATCACACCTGTAATAAGGAGTGCCCAAATCATTTTACTCTCGCTTTCTCAAGAATTTCACCGTAGTCCAGGTCGACGATTGGTTCATCATGGAGCAATCTGTCCCTGATCTGAGAAAGAAGCGACTCCTCAACCTCCGATAAATTCTCAAGATCCCACTTTTTATGAAAGACAGAATACAGTGTTAAATCCCTGAGCAACAAGAAATGAGGGATCCGTTCTACCCACTCTTCTTCTAAATCACACTCCGTCAAATATCCTTTTATAAATGAAACGAGAAACCTTTCGCCGAATTGGCTGCGGGTATCCAAGTTCTCATTCCTGAGCTTCCACCACACAGAATAGTATAGAGGGATGGCCACGTCACTTATAAAAAAGAACTGTGAACTATCGTCAAAATCAAACACATGAAGATCACCCTCATGATAAAAAAAGTTCCCTGGATGGATGTCTGAGTGAATCAGCCCAAAAGTATCTTTGCTTTCCCCAAAGCTTCTAATCGCCTCCATGTTTTTTTGACCAGCATCAAGGATGTACCTGTCTTCCACCGATAAATATTTCTTATAGTCCAGCACATCGTCCTGATCCCAGCGAAGACGGTGGATGCCATCCTGCCCGTATGCCTTTGTTACCCGGTGCATATGTCCAGTCATCTTCCCCCATTTATAAAATAGTTCTTCATCGAATAACGGATCATTCACTTTCACAGGACTTCCTGGAGCTTTATCAAACAAACACACATAGAAATACGAATCTCCTGCTTGGATGACTTCTACGAGCTTTCCTTTATCAGAATGATTGACTAATGATACATTAACTCCGTGCTTATGTAAGTAGTTAATCCATTTCAGTTCAGCTTCCACTTCACTTTCCGTTCGATGAGAACTGTGAGTGAGGCGGAGGATATAGGGGATGTCTTCCTTATGCACCTCATACACATAGTTTTCAAAGTCTCCTAGTTTCTTAGCTTGAGCAGTATTACAGCCAAATCGTAAGGCAGCTTCAGCCAATAGTTCCTCTGTAAAAAGTTCTTCTATCCACTTTTCCATCGTACCTTCTCCTACTCTATTTCAGTATTGATTTCCTATCTTGAAAGGGCCACTCTGTAAGGAAACAGCTCTGCTGTCATGATTCCTTCTTTTACCGCAGGATCTTCCTTCATGAACGCTTCGGCCTTTTCCGTATCTTCCGCTTCAAAAATAACGATTCCAATAGCATTTTCTTCTTCATTCAATGTTCTGCCCGCAAGGATTACCACTCCAGAGTCCGTAAGCTCCTTTAGCCTCTCAAAATGACGTTGAACAATTCCCTCATCTTCGGTTGTCCAATTTTCTTCCTTATGTAAGCGCGGAATCAGCTTTAATACATAGATAAATTCCATTGTGAATCAACCTCCTTCTCCACTATATATACGACCTCTCTTACCAAGATTCCTTTATAAGCAAAAAAGGCTGTTCAATATACTCAACAGCCTTCTGAGTTTATATTAAAATGAGCGAGGCAATCTGCGCTCTACTCAACCATTGACGTAATCCTGCTGCTTTCAGGATGAAACCTCAATTAAAGAAAGGGGGATACGAGTGGATATCAGATGTTTTCACAATATGAATTTCCTTTCTGACATTAATGGAAGCATAGAACACCTCATCGATTGCCGTGAATCCCTCTTTTCGCATTTCTTCCCGAACCCATTTTTCCTCCACGTTTAATTTTTCTAAAACACCCGTATGCAGTACGCCATCTACAATAAGAGGAAATGCAAGGCTCGTCCGCTTCATCACTCCCGCATCCTCCACTGTAACCGTTTGTTTCGGGGGGATCTTATGAATCGATAAACTCCCATTCGATTCAATGATTCCAATTTCCACATCTTGCAATGAGAATACTTCTTTCTCCCGAAGAAGCATCAGGATATTATCAATCGTATAACCGGTTTTCTTTAAGTCTTCTTTTAGAACCTGACCGTTTTCAATGACCACAGTAGGTTCAAATGAAAGCAGTTTCCCTATTTTTCGTGAAGAGATCTTCATTTTGGTCAAGATCTTTTGTAATATGCCGATCAGAATCATTGCGACGATGGTATGGATATGTTTGATGTCAGGATCGGCAATATCCGCTCCTACGACAGAACCAAACACGAGGACCACTAAAAAATCAAATACCGGCAACTCCCCAATGGAACGTTTCCCCATATATAATGTGACAAAAATCATAAATGGAAGTATCGTAAAGATTCTTAACGCCACGATGCCTAAGTCTTTAAAATCAACCATGAATTAATCAAATCCTTTTGAGTCTGATAGGTGTAGTTTCCCCTATCACAGAACAAACATGAAGGTTGTTTACTTATAAATAAAAGGCTCTTTTCGTAAAGTTTGCTGCTTATTGTAGAGGAGAAAGAACTAGTTGATTTCCGCTACAGGATGCTCGCTTTCCGCGGGGCTGGCGGTGAGCCTCCTCGGCTGCGCCTGCGGGGTCTCACCTGTCCAGCTATCCCCGCAGGAGTCGAGCATCCTTCCACTCCAATCAACTTTCTGAGCATGAATCCTTAATGGAAAACAATTAAAACAAGAATTTTTGCAAACAATCTCATTATAAGGTAAGTAGAGATTAATTTTACTTTTAAGGAAGAAGAAATATTTTTTCTTGTTACATTGTTTTCTTGCACACTTTGAAGCTCTGTCATGAAAATCCTGTTAAAGATGGTGAGGGGAACTGCGTAGACTCCTGCGGAAGTACGGGCGTGCCGAGACCCCGGAAGCGAAGCTGAGGAGGCTCGGCCGAACGTCCGCGGAAAGCGGAGCAGTTCTCCTCACCATCCAGCATATACTGCTTGACAGAGCCCTCGCAGATTCTATATTAGAAAACAACAATCTTTGAGAAAAGAGCCAAATAAAAAGAACCAACTTATAGGCTGGTTCTTTTACTCATTTATCTTTTGGAATGTAATGTCCTTTTCACTCATCAAATACTGCAAAGCTGTCCGGAAGGTGAGGAAGCTTTTAATTCCTTGAAGTTCTCTCACTCCTGAATGGATCATCACTTGAGTAAGGGCAGGAGTAAACCCTACGAAGAGTGTTTCGATTCCCATTAATCCAATTGCCTTGGCCATGTTATGGATATAGGTGCCGAAGATATCAATTTCCCCGATTTCTTTTTCTGAAATCGCAGAGAAATCTACAATGATTGTGTTAATGTCTCCTCCATAAGAGACGTCCAATATCTTTGTAATGATCGTTTCAAAACGCTCCGGACTGAGTCTGCCAGTAATGGGGATCAGGATCGTTTCAGGGACGATGGACGGGATTATGGGTGCTGAGATCTCCATGATAAGCTGTTCTGATTGAACCAGCTGTTCTTTTAATTCTTTAATTTCATTCTTTAGTTGTTGAATTTCCTGCTTTTCATCTGTCATGATAAACCTCACCGCTTATAGAATGTTTTAAAAGTACCTCTCTCTATTCTAGCACTATGCATACAGAATAACCTAATATTTTCATATGTAAAGAGATAAACAGATGGCAGTGAAAAACCAGCCTCATCGGCTGGTTTTTCTCAAGCGAATGCTTTTTCCTGCTCATTGTGGAAGAAACTTTTCATAGCATGGAATACATCGGCTTTTTGTTTGAGAATGTAGTAACGGAAATCGTCGTTTTTAATATTTTTGTAGGCTGACATCAAGGTGGAGTGGCGGTTATACTGATTCACTTCCCCGTAACCGAACATGCTGGATACTTTCATTAATTCTTCTACAAGCTTGACACATCGGACGTTATCAGACGTCAGGTTATCTCCATCAGAGAAATGGAACGGATAAATATTATAGCGGCTAGGAGCATACTTTCCATCGATTAGTTCCAACGCTTTGCGATAAGCAGACGAACAGATGGTTCCACCGCTTTCCCCTTTCGAGAAGAAGTGTTCTTCTGATACCACTTTGGCCTCGGTATGATGTGCAATGAATTCAATTTCTACGGTTTCATACTTTGTTCTCAAAAAGCGTGTCATCCAGAAGAAAAAGCTTCTTGCCATATATTTCTCCCAAACTCCCATGGATCCACTCGTATCCATCATAGCCAATACGACCGCTTTGGATTCAGGCTTTAATACTTCATTCCACGTTCTGAACTTCAAATCTTCGGTATATATCGGATGAAAGCTTGGTGCTCCTTTCATGGCATTCCTCTTAAATGCAGACATCATCGTCTTCTTTTTATCTATATTCCCCATTAGGCCTGTTTTACGGATATCGTTGAATTCAATGTGCTCGACGGTTTGAACATCTTGCTCCTTCTTCTTTAGGTTCGGAAGTTCCAATTGGCTAAATAAGGCTTCTTCAATCTCAAGCATCGACACTTCTGCTTCATAGTAATCTTCACCGGCTTTATCTCCGGCCCCTTGACCTTTTCCAGGACCCTGCTGCTGTGGTGAGCCGTCTCTTGCAATGACGTCTCCTACCTTACTTTCACCGTCACCTTGCCCGACGTGCTTATTCTTATCATAGTTATAACGAATTTTATATTCATCTAAAGAACGAATCGGGATCTTGACGACGTCTCGACCATTGGACATGACAATGTTTTCTTCCGTAATCAAATCTGGTAAGTTATTTCGAATCGCATCCTGTACTTTCTCTTGATGTCTTTGTTGATCATCGTGACCTTTGCGGTGGAGGGCCCAATCTTCCTTGGAAATGACAAACTGATGATTATCCATTTGACTCAAATTATTCCCCTCCTTAAAATTTTTCACATTTTTTCAATCTCCTGCATACACTATGTTGACTGTCTAAACTGCATGTATCCCATGAATTGAAACGGGGATTACTCTATCCTATGCAGAAGTATTGATAAATTTACAAATAATTTCGACAATTAAACGTTCTTTTAGGGTTGGACGAGCCTATTTTTCTGACAGGTTGTGGAGGTGTCCGTGAATGACCGATTTCCTCAAAAAAAATAACCAGGCGGAATCACCTGATTAAGCTTCTTCTTCATATTGAGCCGGGTCTGATACTCGATTGTGTATCTTTAATTCGCCACTGGAACGTAATTTTTCCATCTGCTTCCCTAGCTTAATGACTTCCTCCATATTGGAGGCCATGCTTCCGTTAAGAGGTTCTGCTTCTTCTCGACGCTGAGGTTTAGAAGACATCCTCTTCACCCACTTTCATTTAAGATAATGGGCCCAGCTCTCTATCTATAGACTATTATATTCAGAGTTTTCCGTCAACTATTACTTATTCCTTGTCTTTTTCTTTATATTGAACAGGATCCGGCTGCTTTTTGTCCTCTTTCAGCTCTTCATTCGTTCTTAGCTTGTCCATTTGCTTTCCCAACTGCTCCATCTCTTCCATATCAGATGCCATGGAGCCATTTTCAGGTTCATAGTTTTTATCCAGTTCATGTTTGTTTTTGCTCATAACTTTCACCTCTTGGCTACTACTTTTCCCTTTACCAGAAAAAATAAACCACATAGAAAAATCGGGAGGGGTTCCGTTAAGGGAGGGAAATCCTTAAATCAAACCCAAATTAGCAGCAGAAATAACAGTGCAAATAACACTGTATTTAACAGCAAAAAACCCGGATTCAAAAAGATCCGGGTTTTTTGCTTTT
>Ga0307994_1000144_pt1 | contig 57275 bp, 57 predicted proteins | sample EllFjometagen261_FD_203171 | JGI IMG/M metagenome (GOLD analysis project Ga0307994, IMG submission 203171) | Marine microbial communities from Ellis Fjord, Antarctic Ocean - #261 | ecosystem: Environmental > Aquatic > Marine > Unclassified | place: Southern Ocean | collected 2014-11-02
ATGGCGAAGAGGTCACACCCGTTCCCATGCCGAACACGGAAGTTAAGCTCTTCAGCGCCGATGGTAGTTGGGGGATCTCCCCCTGTGAGAGTAGGACGTCGCCAGGCAAATGTGAAAAGAGTAGCTCTTAGGAGTTGCTCTTTTTTTGTTGTTTGAATTTATGAAATCGCAGATTGAATATCCATCCTCTATACAGCTGAGAGGGTAATCTACTTCAGAGGGTAATCACTCTGAGTATTTAGGTGATAATTGGAAAGACGCATAAAACGAAAAATTGACGCAATAATGGCCCTAAACGACGTAATTATCACAAATCAAGGCAAAGTTATACCTAAACAAACGGTACTACCACCGTTAAAACAGGCACACACGTGCAAGGTGCGTCACATTTTCACACAAAAACAATGTAACTTATACGATTTTGCAAGCTTCATAGCTTTCTATTCACACAAACGGGACATACCACATCCATTACCCAACCAAATATAATGATCAACTTTCCAAATACTCAAAAATAATTTCCATTTCCTACCAATATCTACCCTTCTTTTAAATGAATTCAGCACCAATTCCCACCCAATATCTTTTTTTCCACAATCTTTTTTATAGAGACATACACAGACAGGGCGATTGTAACATAAGATAAATTACACTTGATTATTCTGTCAGTTTAAAAGTTTGAAATAATGTATACAATTGGTGGTTTTGAGGCAGAATAGGTTGTATGGAGGTGGAGAGCCCTATGTTAAATCCAGAGCGTAAGGCGGCTTTAGAAGAGTGTATCGTTTGTCACGTTGAAAAGAAGATTGGAATCCATCTATACACATCGTTTATCTGCACAGAATGTGAGAAAGAAATGGTTCAGACAGAAACAAATGATCCTTTGTATAAAACATTCGTTCAACGGTTAAAAAAAGTGAATACTCCTCAAATCTATTCATAACCAGGAAGTACATTTGGTTATGATTTTTTTTGATTTTAGTAGGTAAAAAGTTTTCCTTGTTCCCTGGAGCATCGAACAGCCTGGGTGTGATACGATATGAGTGGATATTTTTTATGAGGAGATTTAGAGTATGAAACGAGATCAGGGGAGAACCCCTCTTATTGAGGCGATAGAGAAGCATCGGTCTGCCAAGCCTATCTCTTTTCATGTGCCGGGTCATAAAAACGGTTTATTGATGGATGATCAACCATTTTATCAATCTGATGTTACAGAGTTAAGCGGATTGGATGATTTACATGATCCTCATGAGGCGATACGTGAAGCGGAGGACTTGCTGACGGATGTATATGGGACGATGAATAGTTATTTTTTAGTGAACGGAAGTACAGTTGGAAATATTGCTGCCATTCTTGCTTCATGCTCACCGGGAGATTCTGTTTTCGTTCAAAGGAATTGTCATAAGTCGGTATTAAATGGAATCAAGCTTGCTAAGGCTGTTCCTATATTAATAGAAACAGAGTGGAATGACGAGGGAACCGCCCTTGGTATTCGTCTAGACGCTCTGAAAGAAGCATTGAAGGCACTTCCCCGGGTGAAGGCGTGTGTCCTGACGTATCCAACTTATTATGGGTTCACGTACAATATTGATCAGATAATCGAGGAATTACATAAACATGATGTGACGTGTATCGTTGATGAGGCACATGGTGCTCATTTTACATTGGGCAGCCCTTTTCCGGAGTCTGCAATTGAATGTGGAGCGGATATTGTCGTCCATTCGGCTCACAAGACGCTCCCGGCCATGACGATGGGATCGTATTTACACATCACAAGCCCCAGAGTGAGTGAGCGTAAAGTGAAAGAGTATTTAACTATGCTACAATCAAGTAGTCCATCGTATCCGATTATGGCATCCCTTGATTATGCCAGGTCCTATATCGGGACTTTTACGAAAGAAGATAAGGAACAGAACCTGAAAGAGATCAATAAGTTTGTACAAGCATTAGAGGGGGTTCATCCTCAACTCATTGTAAAGGGGACGGATGATCCACTAAAGCTTGTCCTGAAGCTTTCGGGAAGGTCAGGGTATACTCTACAACAGTTATTAGAGTCAGAGGGAATTTATCCGGAGCTTGCTGACCCCGATTATGTACTACTGATTCTTCCATTACTGAAGAAAGACCGATCTTTTCCTTATCAAGAAGCGATCAATCGAATACGCATGGCATTAGGGAATGAACCGATCATAGAAAAGATAAAGAATCATGAAACAAATCGTTCAAATAGCCAAGAGTTATATACTACATTGGCATTAAGCTTTGAGGATATGGAAGAGAAAGAGGAAGCACTCATTCCCCTTCACGCAGCAGAAGGAGAAATTTCAGCGGGAATGGTCACTCCTTATCCACCGGGAATTCCTCTGTTGATTCCAGGAGAACGAGTCACCTCTCACGCCATTGAGCGGTTAACAGAGTATGTAAAGAATAAGGCAAACATTCAAGGTTATCACCGCTTAGATGAAAATCGTTTGTTTGTGTACCGATAAGCAAGTGGAGGGAAAGACATGTCAAAAGGATTGTTTATTACAGTTGAAGGCCCTGAGGGAGCCGGTAAATCAACGATATTAACGGAAATTTTTAACCGATTATTACAGGAAGGCTTCAATGTCATTCAGACGAGGGAGCCAGGAGGCATTTCCATAGCTGAACAGATTAGAGAAGTCATTTTAAATACAGGGAACACGGAAATGGATAAACGGACGGAAGCCCTTTTATATGCTGCTGCGAGACGACAGCATTTGGTGGAAAAAGTGATTCCCGCACTTGAAGAAGGGAAGATTGTGATTTGTGATCGATTTATTGATAGTTCCCTTGCTTATCAGGGGAATGCCCGTGGAATCGGTATGGAAGAGGTCATGAATATCAATCAATTTGCCATTGAGGATAAGATGCCGGATCTAACGTTATATTTTGATATTGATCCCGAAGAAGGGTTAAAGAGAATTGCGAAACATAATGGGAGAGAAGTGAACCGGTTGGATCTGGAATCGGTTGATTTCCATACGCGCGTCAGGGAAGGGTATCAGAAGTTAATAAAACAATATCCTGATCGTATTCAAGTCATCGATGCCAGCCAGAGCAAAGAAGCTGTATTTGGTGATGCATATGGTATCGTGACCGATTACTTAAACAAGTAAGTTTGGTTAAAATAAAAAGGCGGACTTCTAAGCAAAAATTGGTGCTAAGAAGTCCGTCTCTTTTTTGGATGAAACATGTATGTAGATCCTGTTCAATGATATAATAGAAGGAAGTATATGGCTTTAAAACGGAGGAATTGATTAATGAAGGTAATTATGGCAGTTGTACAGGATAAAGATAGCAATCGTTTGTCTAATGCCCTGATGGAACATAATTTTCGTTCGACGAAATTAGCAAGTACCGGCGGGTTTTTGAAGTCAGGGAATACCACGTTCATTATTGGTACAGAAGATATTCGTGTAGATAAAGCGTTACAGGTTATTAAAGAAAACTGTCAGTCACGGGATCAGATGGTGGCTCCTGTTTCTCCCATGGGTGGGAATGCAGATTCATACGTGCCTTACCCTGTTGAAGTAGCCGTTGGGGGAGCGACCGTATTCGTTCTTCCTGTAGAGCAATTCCATCAGTTTTAAAGTGAGGTTGAACCTATGAAAATTAACCAGGACCATCGGGTTTCCTTAGATAAAGTAACGAAAGACCAGAAATCTAATGGAACAGGTCAAGTTAAATTCGGGCAGCTTGTTCATAAGCATGATCAGAAAATGCAGATGGACCAGCTCAGTAAACTGCTCGTCACAATAGAAGATGCCGGAAGTCGTTTAGCCCAATCAAGGTCATTTAAAGATCTTGCTAAATATAAAACATTGGTCAAAAAATTTGTGCGTGAGGCCGTAGATTTCGGGATGGATTTGAAGCAATCTCATACGTGGAATCAGTATGGTGAAGGCAGAAAGCTCAATATAGTAGAAACCATCGATCAACAGCTGGTTGACCTGACGGAAGATGTTTTAGATAAAGAAAAGAACTCCATTGATATTTTAGGGAAAATTGGAGAAATAAAGGGATTGCTTATTAATCTTTATATGTAAGAGAGTGATGTTAAGACATGTTGTTTGAAGAGATACAACCATTTCAGCCCGTCGTCCTTCAGATGCTTCAGAATAGTATTGTAAAGGATCGTGTCGCTCATGCTTATTTGTTCGAGGGTGAAAAAGGGACACGAAAGAAAGAAATGAGCATCCTGTTTGCGAAAGCTTTGCTATGTGTGAACCGTGTAGATGGAAAGGCATGTGAAAGCTGCTCCAACTGCAAAAGGATCAATCATGGGAATCACCCGGACCTGCATCTGGTAGAGCCCGACGGTCTTTCGATCAAGAAGGATCAGATTAAAAGTTTGCAAGAAGAATTTTCGAAAACAGGTGTAGAATCCAAGAAGAAGATTTACATTATTGTTCATGGAGATAAAATGACAGCGAATGCGGCTAATAGCCTGCTTAAGTTTCTTGAAGAGCCGTTAGCTGATACCACAGCGATTCTCATCACAGAAAATATTCATCGCATATTGCCTACTATTCTTTCACGGTGCCAGACGATTTCCTTTAAGCCGTTACCGAAAGAACAGCTGACAAAACAGTTATTGGAAGAGGGGATCCCACCCCATTTTGCAACACTGGCAGCCAACTTGACGAACCATTATGAGGAAGCTGTAGAAATATGTCAAAATGAGTGGTTTGCACAAGCAAGAATAATAGTGTTAAAATTATATGAAGTCCTCCAGAAAAGTCCCTTCCAAGCAATGGTCAAAATACAGGAGGATTTTGTACAGCACTTCAAAGAAAAAGATCAAGTCGATCGAGCATTAGATCTTTTACTTCTAATATATAAAGACTTACTTCATATCCAGTTAGGAAAAGAAGAACAGCTCGTGTACCCGGACCAAAAGGAAAACTGGAAATCAAACGCACTTCAAGTATCTACCAATCGTCTTTCTACTAATATGACGGCGATACTTGAAGCAAAACGCAAGTTAAACGCCAATATGAATTCGCAGCTGCTAGTAGAACAGCTTATGCTAAAACTGCAGGGGTGATGGTCCTTTGTACGATGTTGTAGGTGTACGCTTTAAAAAAGCGGGTAAAATCTATTATTTCGATCCGGGTGAATTGGATATTCAGAAAGATTCTTATGTAATCGTTGAAACCGTTCGCGGGATCGAATTTGGAAAAGTAGTCGTAGAGAGAAAGCAAGTCGGAGAAAATGATGTAGTGCTTCCATTGAAAAAAGTGATTCGTATCGCTGATCAAAAAGATCGATTAATCGTAGATGAGAACAAATCATCTGCGACGGAAGCCTACAATGTATGTTGTGATAAAATTAATCAGCATCAATTAGATATGAAACTGGTAGATGTAGAGTATACATTTGATCGTAACAAAGTCATATTCTATTTTACCGCTGATGGACGAGTTGATTTCCGAGAGCTAGTAAAAGATCTAGCTTCCATTTTCCGTACGCGCATAGAACTTCGTCAGATTGGCGTTCGAGACGAAGCAAAAATGCTGGGTGGTATTGGTCCTTGTGGCCGCATGCTATGTTGTTCTACCTTTTTAGGTGATTTTGAGCCGGTATCCATTAAGATGGCGAAGGATCAAAATCTATCCCTTAATCCAACGAAGATTTCAGGTTTATGCGGACGTTTAATGTGCTGTCTGAAATACGAGAACGACGAGTATGAAGCAGCGAAAGCGGAATTACCTGATATCGGAGAAGTGATTAAGACACCTCATGGAAAAGGTAAAGTGGTAGGTCTTAATATTCTGGAACGTATTCTTCAAGTGGATATTAAAGAAGAAGAGCGGGTTCTGGAATTCACATTAGATGAAATCATGAACGTGGGTGCCGTATCATTCCAAGCCACAGAGTAACGGGGTGTAGTGTCGTGGATAAAAAAGAGTTCTTTGATTCAGTCAGTAACATGGAACAACAAATTGGTCATTTATATCATCAATTAGGTGAGCTCAAGCAATGTCTAGCTGAAATGTTGGAAGAGAATAATTCGTTGAAGCTTGAAAATGAGCATTTGCGCCGTAGACTGGAACAAACAGAGAACTCACCAAAAAAGGTACAGACAAACAGCGATGCGGGTACAACGAGTGAGTCAGACTTAGAAGATAAAGCACTGGATATAGGAGAAGGGTATGACAACCTTGCTCGATTATACCAGGAAGGATTTCATATTTGTAATATACATTTCGGAAGTCCACGGAAGGATGAAGATTGTTTATTCTGCCTCTCTTTCTTAAACAAGAAATAAGGAAAGAATAAATATCCCTGATATCCTACACTCTATAGAATAGAATACAGATTAAAAAGGGCTGATCCATACAAAATGGGATTGGTCCTTTTTAATCGAAAAGCGGAGGGGCTTTGCCCAGGGGCGACAAGCATAAGACGAGTCTGCCGGAAAGGCGTAGTTTGCCTTTTGGGCAGACTGGGCTTATGACCTCGAGCCCCTAAGCCCCGTAGCTGGACAAATCGAAAAGCGGAGGAGTTTATCTCACCACCCAATTTTAAAACGTTATAAACTACATATAATAGAAGGAAAAGTGGAGGAAAGGCATGGTCGAGTTAAAAGAAGATGAACGTTTAGATTATTTATTGGCTGAAAATATGAGGATCATTCAAAGTCCATCTGTTTTCTCCTTTTCAACAGATGCTGTACTATTGGCCCATTTCAGCTATTTACCGATTCACAAAGGGAAAGTGGTTGATCTATGTTCAGGTAACGGCATCATCCCCTTATTGCTAAGTGCGAGAACCAACGTTGACATTACGGGGGTGGAGATTCAAGAAAGGTTATTTGATATGGCACAGAGAAGTGTCGAGTATAATGGCCGTCAAAATCAAATATCCATGAAGCTGGGGGATGTGAAGGAGATCGCTCAGCTCCTTCATCATTCACACTATGATGTCGTAACATGTAATCCTCCATACTTTAATACTCCACCCGGTGATAAAAGAAACGTAAACGAACACTATGCGATCGCCCGTCATGAAATCCTTTGTTCCCTTGAGGATACCATTCAAGCTTCAAGCTATCTTCTGAAGCAAGGAGGAAAGGCTTCCTTCGTCCATCGTCCAGGTCGTTTGATGGACATCCTCTCGTTGATGAGGAAGCATCGTCTCGAGCCGAAACGATTGCGCTTCGTATATCCGAAGCCGGGAAGAGAAGCCAACACCATCTTAATAGAAGGAATAAAAGATGGGAAACCGGACCTGAAAATCCTGCCCCCCCTTTATGTGTACGATGAAGAGAACAAATATTCAAAGGAAGTATATGATATGCTGTTTGGAAAGAATGAAGATAAGGACTAAAGAAATGAGGAGGTGAGCTATTCAATGAACCAACAGAAAAGCTTTCAAGATAGTGAAAAAGGAAGTTTGTATCTTGTCCCTACACCGATCGGGAATTTAGAGGATATGACGTTTCGAGCCATCCGCATGATGAAGGAAGCGGCATTGATTGCGGCTGAAGATACAAGAAATACAAAAAAGTTATGTAACTACTTTGAAATTGATACGCCGATCATCAGCTATCATGAGCATAATAAAGAAACGAGCGGACAGAAGCTGATTGAACGTATGGAAAGAGGTGAGCTCGTTGCCCTTGTAAGTGATGCAGGTATGCCATCCATTTCAGATCCGGGTTACGAACTGGTGAAAGAAGCAATCGATCACGAAATTGCTGTCATTCCATTACCGGGAGCTAATGCAGCTCTTACTGCATTAATCGCTTCAGGATTGGCACCACAGCCATTTTACTTCTATGGGTTTTTACATAGAGGGAAAAAAGATAAAAGAGCCGAGCTTGAAACATTAAAATCGGTGGAAGATACATTTATTCTGTATGAATCACCACACAGATTAAAAGAAACATTAAAAGAATTACATGCGTCTTTAGGGAATAGACAAATCGTTGTTTGTCGTGAGCTCACGAAGAAGTTCGAGGAATTCATCCGTGGATCCCTGGAAGAAGTAATGGAATGGGCAAACGATGGGGAAGTACGAGGCGAATTCTGCTTATTAATTGAAGGAGCGGGTCCGTTGGAAAAAGAAGAGGAAGACGCCTGGTGGAGCCACTACTCCCTTCTGGATCATGTGCAGCATTACATGAACGAAAAAAGCATGACCTCCAAAGAAGCCATCAAACAAGTATCAAAAGAACGCTCCCTTCCAAAACGGGAAGTTTATCAAGCTTATCATGTTGAATAGAAATGTGCAGAGATTAAAATCAATAAATAAAAAAGGACCGAGTCTAAATCGACTCGGTCCTTTGATATATGAACAACAAATTATTTTGTTTGTAGTGAATCCTGGATTTCTTTTAGTAATTGATCTGCACCTTCACGGCTAAGAACCAATTTACCGTTAGCAAGCTTGATGTTATCATCAGAAACTTCACCAGTGATTTGGCAAGTCATGCTTGGCTTATACTTTTTTAAGATGATTCTTTCGTCATCAACATAGATTTCTAAAGCATCTTTCTCAGCAATACCTAATGTACGACGTAATTCGATAGGGATAACGACACGACCTAATTCATCAACTTTTCTTACAATACCTGTAGACTTCATTTGAAAATCTCCTCCAAATAAATATTATTTATATCTCTCTAGTTCGTCAATATTCGACAAATTTCTTTTGTTGTTTCTATCATACCAACGATTAGGAATATCGTCAATAATTATATCTGTAAATTATTAAGAAAAAATGGATAAAAAAATGTTGTTTTAATAAGGTTTACGGTTTGTTGTAAAAAATTGTATTACCAATTAAATATTATAGTAATGAAAGTAATAAGTGAGAGAAATGTCGAATTATCTTTATTTAACCTATTCATTCGACAAAATTAGACAAAAATCTTCACTGGTTTCGACAATATTAAGATTCAACATTGTTTAGTTGCAGAAACCCTGTATTTTAGGTATATTTTGATGAGATAAGAGGTTAAGATGATAGGTAAGGCGCAGGTAATGGATGTACGTAACAATTATGCCACTATAAACCATACGGAGGCCCCTATGGCTTTATGGGGGTAGATAAAAAAAGAGGAGGAACAGAAAGTGGAAGAAAAGTTGAACACCTTCTATATTACAACACCGATTTATTATCCAAGTGGAAATTTACATATTGGACATGCATACACCACGGTTGCTGGTGATGCGATGGCCCGTTATAAGAGAATGCGTGGATTCGACGTCATGTACCTGACAGGAACGGACGAGCATGGACAGAAAATTCAACGTAAAGCTCAGGAAGAAGGAATTACTCCTCAAGCATATGTAGACGGGATCGTTAGTGGAATTAAAGATCTTTGGGGGAAATTAGATATTTCATATGATGATTTTATCCGTACGACAGAGAAGCGCCATAAGGATATCGTGGAAAAAATCTTCCATCAGCTTGTGGAACAAGGAGATATTTACTTGGACCAGTATGAAGGCTGGTATTGTACACCGTGTGAATCCTTCTTTACTGAGCGTCAATTAGAAAACGGCAACTGTCCTGATTGCGGCAGAACCGTTGAAAAAGTGAAGGAAGAATCGTACTTCTTCAAAATGAGCAAATACGCTGACCGCCTTCTTGCTTACTATGAAGAAAACCCTGAATTCATTCAGCCTGAGTCCCGGAAGAATGAGATGGTGAATAACTTCATTAAGCCTGGTTTAGAAGACTTGGCCGTTTCAAGAACAACCTTTGACTGGGGAGTGAAAGTACCGGGAGATCCCAAGCATGTCATTTACGTGTGGATCGATGCCCTTTCCAACTATATTACAGCTCTGGGCTACGGCAGTGAAAAAGATACAAATTACTTAAAGTACTGGCCTGCGGATGTTCACTTGGTCGGAAAGGAAATTGTTCGTTTCCATACGATTTATTGGCCGATCATGTTAATGGCTTTAGATCTTCCGCTTCCTAAGAAGGTTTTCGCTCATGGATGGCTTCTGATGAAAGACGGAAAAATGTCAAAATCAAAAGGGAATGTAGTCGATCCTGTCACCCTTATTGATCGTTACGGTCTTGATTCTCTTCGTTACTACCTGTTAAGAGAAGTGCCATTCGGTTCTGATGGTGTCTTTACGCCTGAAGGATTTGTTGAACGCATCAACTTCGACTTAGCCAATGACTTAGGTAACCTGTTAAATCGTACAGTGGCCATGATCAATAAATATTTTGATGGGGTCATTCCAACATATGTTGATTCTAACGGTGAATTCGATCAGGCCCTCCTGGATGTGAACAAAGAAACAGTAAATAAATATGAGGAAGCAATGGAAAACATGGAGTTTTCTGTAGCTTTGTCCAGTCTATGGCAGTTAATCAGCCGCACGAATAAATACATTGATGAAACTCAGCCCTGGGCCCTTGCTAAAGACGAAAGCAAAAAAGAAGAGCTTGGCAGTGTGATGAGTCATTTAGCTGAATCATTACGAAGAGTCGCTGTTCTTTTACAACCGTTCTTAACAAGAACTCCTAAGAAAATTTTTGAACAATTGAACCTTCATGATGAAAGAATGCACACATGGGAAAGCTTGGAGAGTTTCGGAGCTATTCCAGCAGGAACTGAAGTGGTGAAAAAAGGAGAACCGATTTTCCCGCGACTTGAACTTCAGGAAGAAGTAAACTTCATCAAAGAGAAAATGCAAGGGTCTGCTCCTGTTGTTGAAGAAAAGAAGGAGCCTGCTAAAGAAGAATCAGAGGAAATCGGAATCGATGATTTCATGAAAGTTGAGCTTCGAGTAGCAGAGGTCATTGGAGCTGAGCCAGTTAAAAAAGCGGATAAGCTTCTGAAGCTGCAATTGGATCTTGGCTTTGAAAAACGACAAGTTGTGTCAGGAATTGCTAAATTCTATCAGCCGGACGAACTGGTTGGGAAAAAAGTGATTTGTGTGACAAACTTGAAGCCGGTAAAACTGCGTGGAGAACTTTCACAAGGAATGATTCTTGCTGGTGAAGAAAATGGAACGCTGTCTCTTGCTTCCATCGACCAGTCTTTACCAAATGGAACAAAAGTAAAATAAGTAAGGTTTTTTATGCATTTGTCTACAAAGGGATGTTCCACGTGGAACATCCCTTTAGTATATTGAGATAAAGAATATTCGGGATGATAATCGTTATGTTAGTTATTTTTGCACCCCATTACTATATTGAGAAAACAATAATATAGAAAGAAACAGATTGTTATGGTTCTGTGGCTAAAATAGATAGAATGAAGAGTAACTGCGAATGGAACAGTATTAATAAAAAATATCCAAAGAAACCATAATATGTAATATGAATGTTACATGAATGTGATGCTTGTCATGCTTTTTTATATTAAACTTATCTTTATTACAAGGAGTGTCTTACATGCTATTTGATACACATGTTCATTTGAACGCTGAACAATTTGACGAAGATCTGGAGGAGGTAATTTCAAGAGCAAGAGAAGCTGGAGTTGAAAAGATGGTGGTCGTCGGCTTTGATCGTCCAACGATTAATCGGGCGATGGAGCTCATTGAGCAATATGAATTTTTATATGCCAGCATCGGTTGGCACCCAGTGGATGCAATTGATATGAAGGATGAAGATTTAGCTTGGATAGAAGAGCTTTCAAATCACCCTAAAGTAGTTGCCATAGGGGAAATGGGACTCGATTATCACTGGGATAAATCACCGAAAGATGTTCAAAAAGAAGTGTTTCGAAAACAAATTCATTTAGCTAAAAAGGTAAAACTCCCAATTATTATACACAACCGTGATGCCACACAAGATATAGTGGATATCTTAAGAGAAGAAGGAGCAGAGGAAGTTGGAGGGATCATGCATTGCTTCAGCGGAAGTCCTGAAATTGCTCAAGAATGTGTGGATATGAATTTCTACATTTCTCTGGGAGGTCCCGTAACCTTTAAAAATGCGAAAAAGCCAAAGGAAGTAGCAAAAGAAATTCCGTTGGAAAAGCTTCTGATCGAAACAGACTGTCCTTATCTAGCACCTCACCCGAACAGAGGGAAGCGAAATGAACCTGCATATGTGAAGCTGGTAGCAGAACAGATTGCGGAGCTTAAGGAAGTATCATTAGAAGAAGTAGAGAACATAACAACCGAAAATGCAAAAAAGTTATTCAACATAAACTGACATCAGATATTGTCGAGAATTGAGAGAGCTTGTCCTAATAGCAAGTGAAAACAAAAAGTTCTACATAGGTTTCTGCTTTCATAGGATAATCATGTCGATAACTCTCTCTTTTCTTTTTCTCTTCTTTTATGCATAATATGGTTTGTGTTCCCTGGGTTTCAATATTTTGCTAGATTAAGTTAAAAGAAGTAAGGGTTGACAGTCACTGGATTACTCTATATAATCACTCCGAGAAAAGGGGGCGTTTTTCATGAAGTTTAAAACCATGAAAAGCCTGTTTTCCAAGTCTTTGAGTCGAAGGAAATGGATTGTTACAATCGGAACGTTGGTAACATCCGCAGCTGTATTTGGAATTCTTTTTTATGAAGGATCCAAAAACACTGTGGCATTGACCTTAGACGGCGAGCAAAAAGAGATTAGGACGCATGCGAATACAATTCAAGATATATTAAAAGAATTAGAGATTTCAACCCGCTCACAAGACTATTTGTACCCTTCTGGGAATACGAAGGTCTCAAATAACATGAACATTGTTTGGGAACCGGCAAAACAGGTAGAAGTAGTAGTAGGGGATCAGACGAAAAAGGTCTGGACGACTGCTGATACAGTAAAAGAGTTACTCTCTGAAAATGAAATTAAAGTAGGAGAACATGATAAGGTCAAACCCGGCTTATCAGAAAAAGTAACAGGGGACATGAACGTAAAGATTGATCCCGCATTTTCACTTAAGCTTGTGAACGGCGGAAAAGAACAAAAGGTATGGTCTACTTCGACTACGGTCGCTGACTTTTTAAAGCAACAAGGAATTACACTTAAAGATGCAGACCGTGTTGAACCAAGTTTAGACAAAGTTGTTAAAGCAAATGATGTCGTAAATGTCGTTCGAGTTGAAAAAGTCACCGATGTAGTGGAAGAGACAAAAGATTTCACCGTTATTTCCAAGAAGGATTCCGATCTTTCAAAAGGAAAAGAGAAGGTCGTTCAAGAAGGTAAAAACGGCTTGGTTGAAAAGAAATTTGAAGTTGTGAAAGAAAACGGCAAAGAGGTTTCCAGAAAATTAGTTAGTGAAAAAGTAGTGAAAGAAAGCCAGGATAAAATCATTAATGTCGGAACAAAGGTTTTAGTGGCTCAAGTTTCACGTGGAAGTTCATCATCTCATTCATCTGCAACAGCGTCAGCTGCTCCAAGTGGAGGAAGAGAGTTTTATGTGAGCTCTACAGCTTACACTGCATCATGTAACGGATGCTCAGGTTATACAGCTACAGGACTCAACCTGAAATCAAATCCGAATGTTAAAGTGATCGCAGTAGACCCTTCTGTTATTCCTTTAGGAACAAAGGTATATGTAGAAGGCTATGGCTATGCCGTAGCTGCAGATACGGGTGGAGCAATCAAGGGGAACAAAATTGATGTATTCTTCCCGTCTAAATCAGATGCCTATCGTTGGGGAAGAAAAACAATAAAAGTAAAAATATTAAACTAAGAGCAGGGGTGTTCTCCTGCTTTTTTTTATTTATCGATGAAAACCGTTATAATAGCTTTAGGTCTTCAATGATTAGACGAAAATGAAAGCAGAAATGTTTCAACTTTTTTGGAGGAATTATGAAAATTAAAGAAATCATTGTAGTGGAAGGAAAGGATGATACGGTAGCCATTCAACGTGCTGTCAATGCAGATACGATTGAAACGAATGGTTCTGCTGTGTCTCCGGCTACTATAGAAAAAATAAAACACGCCCAGGAAAAAAGAGGCGTAATCATCTTTACCGATCCGGACTACCCGGGTGAACGTATCAGGAAGATTGTAAGTGATGCAGTACCGGGTTGTAAGCACGCCTTTGTACATAAGAAGGATGCGCTGCCCAAGTCAGGCAGAGGGATAGGTGTAGAACATGCTTCACCAGATATCATAAGAGAGTCTTTAAGAGAGGCTCATGTGCTGGATGTTGAGCAGGAAGAGGTCATTTCGAAAGAGGATCTGATTGATGCTGGTTTAATTGGCAGTTCCCAGGCGAAAGATCGAAGAATTGCTCTTGGTGAGAAGCTTAGAATCGGATACACTAATGGAAAACAGCTGCACAAACGATTAAGGATGTTCAATATTCAAAAAGAAGAGTTTAAGAAAGCTTTAATGGAAATTATTCAGGAGGAAGAAAATGCATAAAGATATTGCCACCCCGATACGCACGAAAGAGATATTAAGTAAGTATGGTTTCTCGTTTAAAAAGAGCCTTGGTCAAAACTTTTTGATTGACCCCAATATCCTCAGGAATATAACGGAATACGCAGGGTTATCCGAGAAAACCGCAGCCATTGAGATTGGACCTGGAATCGGTGCGTTAACAGAACATCTTGCGCGTACCTCGGGAAAGGTCGTCGCATTTGAAATCGATCAGCGACTCATTCCTATTCTGGATGATACATTATCCCCTTACAAAAACGTTAAAATCATCAATGAAGATATTTTAGAGGCGGATGTAGAAGCCATTATTAATAATGAGTTTGAAGGGTTCGAAGATATTATGGTAGTGGCCAATCTCCCTTATTACGTCACAACACCTATCATTCTTAAGCTGTTGATGGAGGGTCTTCCAATCAGGGGAATCTGTGTCATGCTTCAAAAAGAAGTAGGGGACCGTATTTCAGCTAAGCCCGGAACAAAAGCGTACGGATCTCTTTCGATTGCCATCCAGTACTATACAGTGGCCGAGATGGTCATGACTGTCCCGAAAACGGTCTTTATGCCGCAGCCGAATGTAGACTCAGCCGTCATCCGTCTAACGAAGCGTGAGAAGCCTCCTGTCGAGGTGATCAGCGAAGACTTCTTCTTTATCATTACACGCTCGTCTTTTGCTCAAAGAAGAAAGACCATCCTGAACAATTTAAGCAGTCAGCTTCCTCAAGGGAAGGAAAAGAAAGACATGATCCTTGAGGCCTTATCTGCAGCAGGGATTGAACCCACACGCCGTGGTGAGACACTTTCGATACAGGAATTCGGCCGGTTGAGTGATGCGCTATACCCGAACTTCAATTAAAGCTTGGATAGATGGCTAAACGTGAAAGTGCGTTTAGCCATTTTTTTATGTTACCGTGTACTCCGCAGGGAACTCCCATTTTATTGACACCGAATATTAGAGGGTTGCATAGGTTATCACAGGGAATATTTACTTAATTAAGGATAAGGAACGTGTTGAGAAGGATATGACAAACGTTGATCCTCCTCGGCTTATTTATTTCCTTTTTTGATTTAACGAATGTTTAGCCCACGGGAGTGACTGATGTGAATATCGAAATCAATGATGTCGTAGGTCGCCTTTCATATCAATGTGATATTTTATTCAGGGTAATAGATATCCGCATGATAGATGGCCAGAAAACGGCAGTACTGTATGGTGAAGATTTTCGATTAATAGCGGATGCTCCTTTTCATGATTTGAAGAAGATGGACCCTAGAGAGCAGGAACGTATTACACAGGAGTTTCGTTCAAAAGAGGAACAATCTCTTGACCTATTTCGTCAGGATATAGAGCTTCTGAAGTATAAGCAGGAATATAGGGTAACGAATGCTTATCGAGACGATTATAACTATTTCCAGGTTCCAGGGAAAGTGCTTCATCTTGATGGAGATCCCAGCTATTTAAGAAAGTGTCTAGATCTTTATGAAAAAATTGGTGTCCCGGTAAAAGGTGTTCACTGCAGCGAGACAGAGATGCCTGAACAGATTGGGGCCCTTATCGATAAATATAGACCGAATATTATTGTTTTGACCGGTCACGATGCCTATTCCAAGGCGAAAGGGACCAAAGCTGATATTAACGCCTATCGACATTCTAAATATTTTGTTCAGGCAGTGCGGGAAGCACGCAGCAAATCTCCACACCTGGATCAGTTAGTGATTTTTGCAGGTGCTTGTCAATCCCACTTTGAATCCCTGATCCATGCTGGAGCCAATTTTGCCAGCTCCCCGTCCAGAGTCAATATTCATGCATTGGACCCCGTGTATATCGTGGCTAAGATTTGTTTTACGGGGTTTAAGGATTCGGTTAATGTGTGGGACGTCATCCGCAATACGTTAACAGGGGACAAAGGGCTTGGGGGAATCGAGACGAAGGGTGTCCTTCGTACAGGGATGCCATATAAAATTTCAGAAGAAGAATAGGGAATGTTCGACAAAAATCAAACAGACCTTACAATTTACTGCGTGAATTGTAAGGTCTATTTGGTGTTTAGATGTATAGACTAGTAAGGTGGGTCTTTTAGTGGTTTTAGGTTTTAAGCTTGTCGGGCCTGACCAAGCCGCCTCCGCTTTTATTGTTATCCAGCTCCGGGGCTTAGAGGCTCGAGGTCATAAGTCAAACATGCCAAAAAGGCAAAGTGCGCCTTTCCGGCATGTTCGTCTTATGCTTGTCGCCTCTGGGCAAAGCCCCTCCGCTTTTATTGTTATCCAGCTCCGGCGGCTAGTCCCTCGAGGTCATAAGTCAAGTGCATCAAAAAGGCAAAAAACGCCTTTCCGATGCACTCGCCTTATGCTTGTCGGGCCTGACCAAGCCGCCTCCGCTTTTATTGTTATCCAGCTACGGGGCTTAGAGGCTCGAGGTCATAAGTCAAACATGCCAAAAAGGCAAAGTGCGCCTTTCCGGCATGCTCGTCTTATGCTTGTCGCCTCTAGGCAAAGCCCCTCCGCTTTTATTGTTTACATAATTTCTCAATGTATGGGGAATGTTAGGTATGTAGAAAAAACGTACTTTTTGTTGAATAAAATATATTGACAGGTGTTCCTTGTTCTTGTTAAAATAATAAATTTATTTGACTAAAATTACATAATGTGTTATATTTGATTATAGTGAGGTGGAAGCGAAATGCCAAAAACATTAGCCGACATTAAAAGATCCCTTGATTCTAATCTTGGGAAACGTTTAATGCTTAAAGCAAACGGTGGACGTCGAAAAACAATTGAGCGTTCAGGTGTTCTAGCCGAAACGTATCCTTCTGTATTCGTGGTTCAGCTGGATCAAGAAGAGAATGCGTTCGAACGAGTTTCTTACAGCTATGCAGATGTTCTCACTGAGACAGTTCAATTAACATTTTATGATGAAGCAACAGGAAATATCATCTTTAGCCAGCAGTAGACAATCGTTTGCTGCTTTTTTATTTGTCCAATTTTCAGGAAGTACATAGATTAGGACTCTCCATTGTTATGTTTTGTCCTTTTGTACACATACTAAACGTGTGGTACATCTAAAGGAGGTAGACGATGAGCAGAAGAAGAGGAATCATGTCTGATCAATTAAAAGAAGAAATCGCTCAGGAATTGGGATTCTATGATGTTGTTCAGAAGGATGGTTGGGGTGGAATCACGTCACGAGATGCAGGTAATATGGTGAAGCGGGCAGTTGAGCGCGCAAGTCAGCAACTATCTGACAATCGTCCTCACTAACTCTTTTCACGCATACAGGATTACATCTTTTATCAGTACCATATACAGGGTCGCCTTAAAAGTGTAGTGCTTTTCAGGTGGCCCTTGTTTTAATAAAGACAAGACAATCTTTCCTATCAGTACTTAACGTGATAAAATAACATACTTGTATGAGTATGTTTAGAAGTTAACACTCTCGATAATAAGTGTATGATACAATATAACAAAGAGTATTGGTAAGAAGGTGATGATATGAGGTTATTAGTGAAGGCGCCGGCAAAAATTAACCTATCACTTGATGTTTTACATAAACGTTCAGATGGTTACCATGAAGTTGAGATGGTTATGACTACAATTGATTTAGCAGATAGAATTGAGCTTACGAATCTTTCTGATGATACGATTAAGATTCTCTCGCATAATCGATTTGTACCGGACGATGGAAGAAATCTTGCCTATCAGGCTGCACAGCTTTTAAAGACCAGGTTGAATATCAAAAAAGGGGTAGCCATATCCATTGATAAAGTGATACCTGTAGCAGCAGGATTAGCAGGCGGAAGCAGTGACGCAGCAGCAACCTTAAAAGGGTTAAATCGATTATGGGATTTAGGTCTCAGTATGGATGAACTGGCAGAGCTTGGTTCCGAAATTGGTTCAGATGTATCTTTCTGTGTTTACGGGGGGACAGCTTTAGCATCAGGGAGAGGCGAGAAAATCAAACATCTTCCCGCCCCACCTAATTGTTGGGTCATATTAGCAAAACCAACAATAGGGGTTTCGACAGCCGATGTTTATAAAAATTTGGATTTGAAAAACATTACACATCCGAATACAAACGCCATGGTTTCAGCTTTAGAACATGGAAATTATCATGATATATGCTCCAATCTTGGGAATGTGCTTGAATCGGTCACATTGGATATGCACCCTGAAGTGGCTCAAATCAAGGACCAAATGGAGCGTTTTGGTGCCGATGCTGTTCTAATGAGCGGAAGTGGGCCGACGGTATATGGATTAGTGCAATATGAATCAAGACTTCATCGAATCTATAATGGTTTAAGAGGTTTTTGTGATCAAGTGTTCGCTGTGCGCATGCTGGGAGATTAAGAGCTCTTGCCGAAATCCGTATATTAGTGATATATTTACATTATAATATTCGGATTTAGGAGGTTTCTTTGGTGAAGTTTAAGCGTAGTGAACGATTAATTGATATGACGCATTATTTATTAGAACGCCCCCACCAACTTGTTCCTTTAACTTTTTTCTCTGAACGGTATGGTTCTGCAAAGTCTTCCATCAGTGAGGACTTGACGATAGTAAAGGAAACATTTGAAGGACGGGGCGTGGGGACAGTTCAAACAGTTCCCGGGGCAGCCGGTGGAGTGAAGTATGTTCCAAAGGTAAACAGTCAGGAAGCGAAAGAAATGATAGATGAGCTTTGTGTTCATCTGGAAAGCTCAGATCGTTTATTACCAGGCGGATACCTTTACATGACCGACCTGCTCGGTAACCCTCAGCTTATGAAAAGTGTCGGGAAATTACTGGCGTCTGCTTTTGCTGAGAAAGATATTGATGTCATCATGACAGTAGCGACAAAAGGGATACCGATTGCAAATGCCATTGCTTCATACTTAAATGTTCCAGTGGTCATCGTTAGACGGGATAGTCGTGTAACAGAGGGATCGACTGTGAGCATTAATTATGTCTCCGGCTCATCGAAGAGAATCCAATCCATGGTTCTTTCCAAGAGGAGTTTGAAGGAAGGGTCTAAAGTATTGGTTGTCGATGATTTCATGAAAGCAGGGGGAACCATCAACGGTATGAAGAATTTACTGGAAGAGTTCTCGGCTACTTTATCCGGAATAGGTGTTTTAGTTGAATCCAATAGTATCGATGGTCGACTAGTGGATGATTATGTTTCATTGTTAAGATTGTCTGATGTGAATGAAAAAGACAAACAGATTTCATTGACGGAAGGAAATTATTTTCAATCAAATTTAAGATTTCTACCATAAGGGGAGGCATTTAATATGCGTGTAGTTTCTACGAAGCAAGCACCAGCAGCAATTGGTCCATACTCTCAGGGGATTGTCGTAAATAATTTATTTTACAGTTCAGGTCAAATCCCTCTGACGGCAGAAGGTACTATGGTAGAAGGGGATGTGGCGGAACAGACGCATCAGGTGTTCCGTAATCTTCAAGCCGTCCTATCGGAAGCCGGAGCGTCATTGGAAACAGTCGTGAAAGCAACTGTATTCATTAAGGATATGAATGACTTTGGTACGATTAATGAAGTGTATGGGGAATATTTTAGTAACCATAAGCCGGCTCGTTCTTGTGTAGAGGTAGCCCGCTTACCTAAAGATGCCTTAGTTGAGATCGAAGTAATCGCACTCGTGAAGTAAAAATCACGGGTGTTTTTTTGTGTCAAAAAAGAAGTGTAGTTCAAATGAAATAGATGAAAGGATATAAAAAATAAAACTTTTCAAAAAATTTTACAATTTAAGAAGGAATATGTAAATAATTCGTTGAATACATAGAGTAGATTTCATCTAGGGAAAAAGGTGGTGAACAGAATGGAAGTAACTGACGTAAGATTACGCCGAGTAAACACCGATGGTCGCATGAGAGCTATCGCATCTATTACGCTGGATAATGAATTTGTTGTTCATGACATTCGCGTTATTGATGGGAACAATGGCTTATTTGTAGCGATGCCAAGCAAGCGAACTCCAGATGGGGAATTTCGTGATATTGCTCACCCAATTAATTCAGGTACTCGCGGCAAGATCCAAGATGCCGTCTTAGCTGAGTATCACCGTCTAGGTGAGCTGGAAGAAGTTGAGTTAGAAGAAGCTGGGGCTTCCTAATTAGATCTATAACATCAAGAGCCTACTTTTGTAAGGCTCTTTTTTTTGTCTTTAGAGCCGGACATTTAAAAGTGGCGGTTCTTACGTTTTTTGTATACCCCGATTTTTAGAGAGATGAAACCTATAATTATTATTTTTTTATTCTAAGGGGAAAGAAAATTCGACATAGATGTTTGAATATATGAAAACACCCTGAAAACCGGGAGAGCGCCTTTCGGGGTTACTCGTCTTATGCTTGTCGCCCCAGGGCGAGCCCCTTCCGCTTTTCTACTTGTCCAGCTCCGGGGCTTAGAGGCTCGAGGTCATAAGTCAAATCCACAAAAAAGGCAAAGGGCGCCTTTTGTGTGGATTCGTCTTATGCTTGTCGCCTCTGGGCAAAGCCCCTCCGCTTTTCTATGTGTCCAGCTCCGGCGGCTAGTCCCTCGAGGTCATAAGCTAAATTGACCAAAAAGGCAAAGGACGCCTTTCCGGTCAATTCATCTTATGCTTGTCGGGCCTGACCAAGCCGCCTCCGCTTTTCTAATGACAAATATATGTACTTTTGTGTGAATCCTTGAAATGATAAAGTTTTTAGGATATATTCGTTATGGATAAAAAGGTTATTGGAGGACCAAAAATGACAAATCGATATGCCGTTATATTAGCTGCCGGGCAAGGTACGAGAATGAAGTCGAAGCTTTACAAAGTTCTTCATCCTGTGTGTGGCAAGCCGATGGTGGAACATGTGGTCGACCAAATTTCTACACTTCATATAGAAAAGACTGTCACAATCATCGGTCACGGTGCTGAACTTGTGAAGTCGCATTTAGAAGGCAAGAGTGATTTTGCCCTTCAGGCTGAGCAATTAGGTACCGCTCATGCTGTTATGCAGTCTGAAGATGTGTTAGGTGATTTAGAAGGTACTACTTTAGTGGTATGTGGTGATACACCGCTCATTAAAGGGGAAACGATGGAAGCGTTAGTGAAGCATCATGAAGGACAAGGTGCGAAAGCGACCATCTTGACTGGTCACACTGAATCTCCCGATGGATACGGACGCATCATCCGTAACCAAGAAGGCTTGGTGGAACGCATTGTTGAACATAAGGATGCAACTGATGAAGAGCTAAGCGTGAAAGAAATCAATACCGGAACATATTGTTTTGATAATAAAGCGTTATTCGATGCCCTGAAAAAGGTTTCGAATGATAACGTACAAGGCGAGTATTATTTACCGGATGTAATTGAGATTCTTCAGTCTGAAGGTGAAATTGTAAGTGCGTACCAAACAAGTGACTTTGATGAGACATTGGGTGTGAACGACCGTGTCGCGCTTTCTCAAGCAGAGATCACGATGAAAAAGCGCATCAATGAATACCATATGCGCAATGGTGTAACGATAAAGGATCCAAACAATACGTATATTGATGCCGGTGTAACGATTGGCAGAGATACGGTAATCCTTCCGGGTACGGTTCTTACTGGCAACACTATAATCGGTGAAGATGCTATGATCGGACCAAATTCTGAGGTGAAGGATTGTCGGATCGGTGACCGAACAGTTGTGAAGCAATCAGTAACTCATGACAGCTCGATCGGTTCGGATGTTCAAATTGGGCCATTTGCTCACATTCGTCCGGATTCTACTATTGAAGATGAAGTGAAGATTGGTAACTTCGTTGAAATTAAGAAGGCTTCGTTCGGTAAAGCGAGTAAAGCATCCCACTTAAGCTACATTGGAGATGCAGAGGTTGGAAGTGACGTCAACATTGGATGTGGATCGATCACGGTGAACTATGATGGAAAGAATAAGCACCTGACAAAGATTGAAGATGGTGTATTTGTAGGCTGTAATTCAAATCTGGTCGCGCCTGTTAAAGTTGGAAAAGGTGCCTACATTGCTGCTGGTTCTACGATTACCGAGGATGTTCCAGGAGAATCTCTTTCGATTGCAAGAGCTCGTCAGGTAAATAAAGAAAACTACGTTCAAAATCTAAATCATAAGAAATAATTGGAGGTCCACAATGCCAAACTCTTATATTAATTCCAAATTAAAAATTTTCTCCCTTAATTCAAACTACCATCTTGCAAAGGAAATTGCGGATGAAGTAGGAGTTGAATTAGGGAAATCTTCTGTTAAGCGTTTTAGTGACGGTGAAATCCAGATTAACATTGAAGAAAGTATCCGTGGTTGTGATGTATTCGTCATTCAGTCTACTTGTCAGCCTGTAAACGAAAACCTAATGGAGCTTCTTATTATGGTAGATGCGTTGAAACGTGCATCTGCAAAAACGATTAACATTGTAATGCCCTATTATGGTTATGCCCGTCAGGACCGTAAAGCGAGAGCGCGTGAGCCTATCACGGCTAAATTAGTGGCAAACCTGTTGGAAACAGCCGGTGCTACCCGCGTAATCACACTGGACCTGCATGCTCCTCAAATTCAAGGTTTCTTTGATATCCTGATCGATCACCTGATGGGTGTTCCTATCTTAGCGGATTACTTTGAAGAAAGAGGATTCAATAACGAAGACCTTGTCATCGTATCCCCGGACCACGGAGGAGTGACAAGAGCCCGTAAGCTTGCGGAACGCCTGAAAGCGCCGATTGCCATCATTGATAAACGCCGTCCGAAACCGAACGTTGCAGAGGTCATGAACATCGTTGGTAATATTGATGGTAAAATCGCCATCTTAATCGATGATATCATTGATACTGCAGGTACGATCACGCTGGCTGCCAATGCGTTGGTAGAAAACGGTGCGAAAGAAGTATTCGCGTGCTGTACGCATCCTGTTCTTTCTGGTCCTGCGATTGAGCGAATCGAGAATTCGAATATTAAAGAGCTGGTTGTGACGAACTCTATTCCATTAGGCGAAGAGAAAATGATCGGTAAAGTGAAGTCGCTGTCAGTGGCTCCACTAATCAGCGAAGCCATCATCCGTGTCTATGAACAAAAATCTGTCAGCACGCTTTTTGATTAAGAATTAATATTTGTAGTTTGTGCATATGAAGAAGAGCCTGTCCTTATTTAGGGCGGGCTCTTCTGTTATTCTTCTTTTAGACTCTTTTCGCAAAGTTTGTGGTTATCTTAAGGAAGAATGTAGTAGTTGATTTCCGCTACAGGATGCTCGCTTTCCGCGGGGCGTGAGTTGAGCCTCCTCGGGCTTTGCCCTGTGGGGTCTCAACTTTCCCGCTATTCCCGCAGGAGTCGAGCATCCTTCCGCTCCAATCAACTTTCTGAGCATAAATCCTCATTAGAATGAGAGAAAAACAAGACTTTTAGAAAGCAACCTCATATCAGGTGAGTAAAGATAGATCTCCTTTTGAGAAAGAAGCATACTGTTTTCTAGTTACATTGTTTTTCTCGCACACCTTAAGCTCTGTCACGAAAAACTCTTAAAGATGGTGAGGGGAACTGCGTAGACTCCTGCGGAAGTACGGTCGTGCCGAGACCCCGGAAGCGAAGCTGAGGAGGCTCGGCCGAACGCTAGCTGCAAGCGGAGCAGTTCCCCTCACCATCCACCACATACTAATTGACAGAGCTCAGGCAGACCTTATGTTAAAAAGCAACAATCTGTATGAAAAGGGCCTTCTTCTAAAACAGCTATCTGACAACCTTCCATAAGCACCCTTCCCGTCATAAATTGATTTTTCTATGTTTATTTCAAATCACATTAGGGTAATTACTATATATAGAACTTTAACTAACATAAAAGATTAGGGAAGGTGTTGGATTAGACATGGCAACTGAATTAAAAGCAAATAAGAGAAAAGATTTCAAACGCTCTTCATTAACAAAGCTGAGACACGAGGGGAATATCCCTGGAGTCGTGTACGGCTACAAAGCAGATAATACATCGATTATGGTAGATGCTATTACGTTTATCAAAACGATTCGTGAAGTAGGAAGAAACGGTATTATTTCCTTAAATGTGGATGGAAATAAACAAAATGTCATTTTAAGTGACTATCAGCAGGATCACTTGAAGGATGCCGTTACCCACGTTGATTTCCTTGCTGTGAATATGGCGGAGGAAATTGATGCGGATGTTCGTATCGACCTTGTAGGAGAAGCGGCAGGAGTGAAGGACGGTGGCGTACTACAGCAGCCGTTGCATGAAGTTTCTGTTACAGCTAAACCTAAAAATATACCGGAATCAATCGAAGTCGATATTGCAGATCTTCAAGTTGGAGAAACGGTAACGATCGGTGATATCCGCGATAAATACAGTGTCACTCTTAATGAAGAGGACGACCGTACAATTGCTTCCATTCTGGCTCCTCGACAAGAAGAAGAAATTGACAGCGGTGAAGAGCAGGAAGCTGGTACTCCTGAGAATGAAGAAGGAAGAGAATCAGAGGCCAGTGAAGAAAGTGAATCAAAGGAAGAATAAAAATCAATATTTTTTGGCGTAACCTTTTGCAGGTTGCGCTTTTTACGTTATTCTAGAGGTATAAGGTCAGAAGAGGTGTTAGACATGAAGTTAATCGTTGGATTAGGAAACCCGGGATCACAGTATGAGAAAACACGTCATAATATCGGGTTTGTTATTATAGATGCTTTAGCAGATCGACTGGGGGTTTCATTGAATCAGTCAAAGTTCAAAGGGGTATACGGGACCTACCATTATAAAGGGGAAAAAATCGTTTTATTAAAGCCGCTTACCTATATGAATTTGTCTGGGGAAAGCATTGTTCCGCTAATGGATTATTTTAATATTGAAGATGAAGATTTGCTGGTCATTTATGATGATTTGGATTTACCTGTAGGAAAGATAAGGTTGAGGCAAAAGGGAAGTGCCGGCGGGCATAATGGCATAAAATCAACCATCGCTCATTTGGGCTCTCAGAACTTCAATCGTCTTAGAATTGGAATTGATCGACCTGTAAACGGTATGAGTGTCCCGGATTATGTTCTTGGAAGGTTTAGTAAGGAAGATCAAGGAGAGTTGGATAAAGTCATCTCTGCCAGTGTGGAAGCATGTGAAACATGGTTTGATAAACCTTTCCTCGAAGTGATGAATAAATTTAACTAACGAATTCATATACTACATTTTCAGGGACTGAAAAATCCCGGCGACCTTCCATCATTCCTGTGGAAAGTTGAATAACTCCCCTCTAACAGGTTCATACTAAATGTATAAATGTGTATGGAGGGAAATGGTATGGCGATCCATTATCAGTGTCGACATTGCGGTACAAATGTTGGAACACTTTCAAACGTATCTGTCCATTCAGAGCAGCTCGGGATTCATACGCTGTCAGATGAAGAACGGTTACACATGGTTCAGTATCAGGACAACGGAGATATCCAAGTGAAGACCATCTGTGAAGATTGTCAGGAGAGTCTGGAGAGAAACCCTGACTATCATCAATTAGATCATATCATTCAGTAAGAACGCTTTGGTGGAGAACCAAAGCATTTTTCTGTTTACTGTTGAGATATATAGAAAGATCCAAAGGGGAGGAGCGTACACTTGAAAGGTATTTTAAAACAGGTTCACCAAAGTGAAGAAATTCAGTCCATCATCGCTGGAGTGGAGGAGCAATTATCAGAACAACTTGTCTCAGGATTGTCTGGCTCATCCCGAACAGCTTATATAGCGGATGTATATTTACAAACGAATAAATCCACCATAGTGGTTACGCATAATTTGTTTCAAGCCCAGAAAGTCTATGACGATCTCATTCAGTTCCTATCGGAGGATGAAGTATATTTATATTCTGCTAATGAGTTAATCGCAGCCGAATTAAGTGTGGCGAGTCCTGAACTGAGAGCTCAACGTATCGAAGTGTTGAATAAGCTTTCTCACAATCACTCGGGTGTATATATTGTTCCTGTAGCAGGATTAAGAAAGATCCTTCCTCCGAAATCCATGTGGGAAATGAATCAAATCCGTTTTAAAACGGGTGAAGATATCGATTTGGATGAAGTATTAAGTCAATTGGTTCAAATGGGCTATCAGAGGACGGGAATGGTCAGCACCCCTGGTGAATTCAGTCTTAGAGGGGGAATCGTTGATGTATTCCCGTTAACGTCGCAGAATCCTGTCAGAATTGAATTATTTGATACTGAAATTGATTCGATTCGCATCTTCTCTGTTGAGGACCAGCGTTCGATTGATAAACTTACCTCTATGGAAATAGGTCCTGCCACAGAGGTCTTATTGAATTATGAGAACATCGAAAGGCTCATCCGCGAAATTAATGCTGGACTTTCCGCCAGCTTAAAGAAGGTGAAAGCGGCAGCTGTAAAGGAAAAGATGTCAGAGTACATAGGGCATGAAGTGGATCAGCTTGAAAACGGACAAGTTCCTGAGCAAATTTTCAAGTACTTATCCCTGGCGTATGATCATCCTAGTAGTTTGCTAGATTATTTACCTGAAGACGGGGTCATTTTCTTTGACGAATTCAGTCGTGTACAGGAAATGAGTGAGTCCCTTGAGAAAGAGGAAGCAGAGTGGTATACCTCGTTATTGCAAGAAGGACAGATCATCCATGAAGTACCGGTATCCCATGCGTTTTCCGAGTTGATTAGTAACACGAAGCTGCCAAAGGTGTATTTCTCTCTTTTCCTGCGACACATTCCAAATACAAGCCCTCAGAATATCTTTAATGTCTCTACAAAGCCCATGCAGAATTTCCATGGGCAGATGAATGTATTAAAGGCTGAACTGGACCGCTGGAAAAAAGGGAAATACACAGTTGTCTTATTGGGACCGGATGAAGAAAGGGTTAAGAAACTTCAAAGGGTATTGGACGATTATGAAATTGAAATTGCCTTTGTGGAAGATGGAGATAAGCTGCTGCCGGGCACGATCCAAATGATCAACGGCAGCCTGACGAACGGATTTGAACTTCCCCTTCAGAAACTGGCCGTCATTACTGAAGAGGAACTTTTCAATAAGAAAACCCAAAAGAAGCCCAGAAGGCAGAAGCTTTCAAATGCTGAGAGAATCAAAAGCTATTCTGAGCTGAAGGTAGGGGACCATGTGGTTCATGTGAATCACGGGATCGGTAAATTCCTTGGGATTGAAACATTGGAGATCAATGGGGTCCACAAAGACTATCTCCATGTGAAATACCAGGGGAATGACAAGCTCTATGTTCCGGTTGATCAAATTGAACTTGTCCAAAAATATGTCGCCTCAGAGAACAAGGATCCAAAGCTTTATAAGTTAGGCGGAAGTGAATGGAAGAAGGTCAAGTCGAAGGTTCAGTCTTCTGTTCAGGATATAGCAGATGATCTCATTAAGCTCTATGCTGAACGGGAAGCGGCAAAAGGCTATGCATTTTCTCCCGATGGTGACATGCAAAGAGAGTTTGAAATGGTGTTTCCATACGAAGAAACCGATGACCAGCTGAGATCTGTAAGTGAAATTAAGCACGATATGGAAAGAGAACGGCCGATGGACCGCTTATTATGTGGAGACGTAGGTTATGGAAAAACAGAAGTGGCCATACGGGCAGCCTTCAAAGCCATTGCCGATGGAAAGCAGGTCGCTATTCTCGTACCCACCACCATCCTTGCTCAGCAGCATTATGAAACGATCAAGGAACGTTTTCAAGACTTCCCGGTTGAAATCGGATTATTAAGTCGTTTCAGAACACGAAAGCAGCAGCAGGAAACGATGAAGGGTCTTAAGAACGGAACCGTTGATATCGTAGTGGGGACTCACCGCCTCCTATCTAAAGACATTCAATACAGGGACATAGGATTATTGATCATAGATGAAGAACAGCGATTTGGAGTTACTCACAAAGAAAAAATCAAACAATTAAAAACGAATATTGATGTGCTGACCCTAACGGCTACCCCGATTCCACGAACTCTTCATATGTCGATGCTTGGTGTACGGGATCTATCTGTCATTGAAACACCGCCGGAGAATCGATTCCCGGTTCAGACATATGTAATGGAATACAACGGTGCTCTGATCAAAGAGGCCATTGAAATAGAAATGGCCAGGAACGGCCAGGTGTATTTCCTTTATAACCGAGTGGAGGATATTGAAAGAAAAGCGGATGAAATTTCCATGCTTGTGCCAGATGCGAGAATAGCCTACGCCCACGGCCAAATGAGTGAAAACGAGCTGGAAGCCGTAATCTTAAGCTTCCTTGCTGGTGAGTATGATGTACTGGTCACTACCACGATCATTGAAACAGGTGTGGATATCCCGAATGTGAACACATTGATTGTCTTTGATGCCGATCGGATGGGCTTATCTCAGCTCTATCAATTAAGAGGAAGGGTAGGACGTTCTAACAGGGTGGCCTATGCCTATTTCACCTACCGTAAAGATAAGGTGCTGACGGAAGTCGCAGAAAAACGATTGCAAGCGATAAAAGAATTTACTGAGCTCGGTTCAGGATTCAAGATTGCCATGCGTGACCTGACGATCCGTGGAGCAGGGAATCTTCTGGGAGCGCAGCAGCACGGCTTTATTGATTCTGTCGGATTTGACTTGTACTCTCAAATGCTGAAAGAAGCCATCGAAGAGCGAAAAGGAGATCTGCCGAAGCAGCCGGAGTCGAGCTTTGAAGTGGATATCGAAATCGATGCATATATTCCGGATGATTATATTAAAGATGGACATCAAAAGATCGAAATGTATAAACGATTCCGCTCCCTCTCTTCGCTTCCTGAAATCGAAGAGCTGGAAGAAGAGATCCTTGACCGTTTTGGGGAGTATCCAGAGGAAGTCGGCTATCTATTCTTAATCTCTGAAATGAAAATATACGCCAAAAATACAAAGCTTGAGTCCATCAAGCAGGATAAGAAATCAGTGAACATCTTCATGTCGCCGGAAGGAACGGCACAGATCGATGGATCCAAGGTCTTTAACCTATGCAACAAACACGGCCGGGCTGTCGGCCTTGGAATGGAAGGCTCTAAGCTTAAAATATCCATCAATACCTCACGCTTGGAATCATCCAAGTGGTTTAATATAGCCTATGACATCATCAAGCACTTAGATGAAGCGTTAAAAGTAGAAGAAAACGCGTAGAAACATTGTTATTTTTACCATTTGCTGTCTGTCACGATAATCTTGTGTGTACTGATTGGTGATAGTAAACAATTGATAGAAAGAGTATAACTAAGAAAAAGCAAACACACTTAGGAAAAACTACCTATATAAATTTTGTAAAATTAAAGACGCTCATGCTTATCAAGTTGATTGGAACGGAAGGTGCTCGACTCCTGCGGGAATAGCGGGAAAGTTGAGACCCCACAGGGCAAAGCCCGAGGAGGCTCAACTCACGCCCCGCGGAAAGCGAGCACCTGGAGTGGAAATCAACCAGCACTCGCTTTTTCAAAAATGACAAAGACTGTGTATACTGCCGATCATTCCGACATGAAAATACGGAAATTCTTACCTTCGTTATAATACTGTAACCAAAATGTAAACGCGCTGATTGTTTTACTTTACTATGATAAGGGTATTAGTATTTATGCAGCTGCCAACAATGGAAAAAGATACCTGCATTAGAATTTTAGTGAAATTACAGAAAAAATAACTGAATGTGTATAGAACTTCTAAGTTGTAAGATACTAAACTCAACAATGGTAAAGTATTCAATAACAAGTTGGTACATTGCCAAATAAAAATCATCTGATGAAAGTGAGGCAACTATAGATGAAAGCAACTGGTATTGTTCGTCGTATTGATGATTTAGGGCGTGTCGTCATTCCGAAAGAAATTCGTAGAACATTAAGGATTCGCGAGGGAGATCCCCTGGAAATCTTCGTCGATCGTGACGGAGAAGTCATCTTAAAGAAATACTCCCCAATAAGTGAACTTGGTGACTTTGCTAAGGAATACGGCGAAGCATTATACGACAGCCTGGGAAGCGCTGTGTTAATTTGTGATCGAGATGCTGTAATCGCCATCTCCGGCGCTTCAAAGAAAGAATATTTAAATAAGAACATCAGTGAACTGCTTGAGAAAGTAATGGATGACCGTACGTCTCTATTACACACTCAACAAGGACAAGCTGAGCTTGTCGATGGACACGGTGAAGATCTGGCTTCCTATACGATAGCCCCGATAGTCGCAAATGGTGACCCGATTGGTGCTGTTGCGATCTTCTCGAAGGAACGTACAGTAGGCGAAGTGGAACAAAAGGCAGTAGAAACGGCAGCTGGCTTTTTAGCAAGACAAATGGAGTCATAACCTAAAGGAGCGGCACTTAGCCGCTCTTCTTTTTTGTTTTTGACCTGATAAACGAAGCTGTTCAACGAAAACAGGCAGCTATTTATGGTAAAATGACCATACATAAACGAATTTTTTCTCTGCCTGATCAGACTCAAAGAGCATTGAAAAAAGTAGTACAGAAAGGCAGGAAAACTGGTTGAGTAAGAAGTACTCTTCCAACCAATTTTTGAAAGGGGCAATGGTATTAACGGTTGCCGCACTATTGACGAAGATATTAAGTGCAGTATATCGGGTGCCGTTTCAAAATATTGTTGGGGATATTGGTTTTTATATCTATCAGCAGGTGTATCCTTTTTACGGAATTGCCATTGCACTATCCACCTATGGATTCCCTGTGATCATCTCGAAATTAGTAGCCGAGAAATTAGAAAATGAAGATGAAGAAGGAGCGAAGAAAGTAGCCGTCACCTCCTTCATGTTTCTATGTATCGTTGGATTAAGCTGGTTTCTAATCGTGTACTTTGGAGCAGGGGTGATTGCCCGCTGGATGGGGGATCCACTCCTGAAACCGTTGATTCAAGTCATTTCTTTATCCTTCCTGTTGTTAGCTCCCCTTTCTGTTCTGAGAGGTTACTATCAAGGAAAGGAAGATATGGTGCCCACCGCTGTTTCACAGGTGACAGAGCAAACGATAAGAGTGGCGACGATTCTTGTATTTTCAACCATTTTGGTTTCTCAAGGATATTCCCTGTATATGGCGGGGAACGGAGCGCTATTCGGTTCGATAACCGGTGGACTGGGAGGCTTGTTGGTTTTACTTTTCATAGTGACTGCACGTAGGGAAAGACTGTTTTCGCGCAAGTCCCTGAGGTTGTCCCCTGAGTATTTACACATTTGGTCACGGTTATTAATGAACGGAACAGCCATTTGTGTAAGTGCCATGCTGCTGGTCCTTCTTCAGTTTGTGGATTCCATGAATGTATATTCGCTCCTGACCTCATCAGGTATGGATACGGAGTCAGGGAAAACGTGGAAAGGAATTTATGATCGGGGTCAGCCCTTTGTCCAGCTCGGGACAGTAGTGGCCACCTCCATTTCCCTCACCATCGTACCATTGGTGACAAGTGCCTACTTGAAAAAGAAAGAAAATTTGATAAGGGAGTACAGTCAGTTATCCCTTAAAATCAGTATTACCATCGGATTTGCAGCTACATTGGGAATTATCAATATCATGGTTCCTACCAATACGATGTTATTCGAAAATGCATTGGGCTCAAAGGTGATCGCCGTTTTCTGTCTTTCCATTTTCTTCAGCTGTCTTATTCTTACGTTTGCAGGCATTTTCCAAGGAATCGGTAAAATTTATTACCCGGCATTATGTATTTTGATAGGCATTCTCTTAAAATATTTCGGCAATGCCTATCTCATTCCTGTCATGGGTATTATGGGAGCGTCCGTGGCGACCGTCGTGTCTTTAACCGTTATTACCGGTATGATGATCTTGCAGCTAAGGAGATTATTCCCTATTCGGTTTTTCCCTTTTTCTTTCTATAAAACCTTATTGCTGAGCGGTGCAGCCATGACTATCGTGTTACAGGTTTTCCTGCAGATTTATGATACACTTTTAGATAAAGGAATGCCTGAACGAGAGCTTTCTGTCCTTTTTTCTTTAGGAGGGGCCTGCCTCGGTGCCATCATCTTTCTGATTGTTTTTTTAAGAGGAAATGTCCTCTCGAGAGAAGAAATGGGTTTCTTGCCGTTTGGTAGTAAATGGGTAAGACTGATGAATATGTTGCAACCAAAGTATAAAAAGTAGCGAGGAGATCAATATGCATACAATAACAATTGTAGGTTTAGGTGCAGGGGACATCGAACAGCTCCCATTAGGAGTGTACCGATTACTAAAGAATAGCTCACATCTATACTTACGTACGAAGGAGCATCCAGTCGTAAAGGATTTAATGGCTGAAGGAGTCGAGTTTCAATCCTTCGATACTGTATATGAAAAGCATGATCAGTTCGACCACGTGTATGAAGAAATTGTATGTGAGCTGGTTTCGAAATCTGAAAAGCATTCAATCGTCTATGCGGTTCCGGGTCATCCATTAGTGGCTGAAAAGGCTGTTCAAATGCTTCTGGACCTTCAGAAAGAAGGAAAGATACAAGTGTCCATCGGCGGGGGTCAAAGCTTCATTGATGCTCTTTTCGCTTCTGTCGGAGCGGATCCCATCGATGGCTTTCAGCTATTGGATGGTACGAATTTAAAGCTTCACGATATTCATATGAATCAACAGCTCATCATCGGACAGGTGTATGATGCCTTTATCGCTTCTGAGGTGAAGATTACCCTGATGGAACTCTATCCATATGATTATGAAGTCATGCTTGTCACAGCGGCTGGCAGCAAGGAAGAGAAGGTGGATAGAATCCCGCTGGTTGAACTTGATCGTGTGGCCCACCTCAGTAATTTAACAAGCCTGTACGTTCCGGCTGTGAAAGAAAGGGCATCCACGTATAAACAATATGCAACATTAAGAGAGATCATCTCGACATTAAGGGGACCGAATGGGTGTCCTTGGGATAAAGAGCAAACGCATCATTCCCTCAAGAAATACCTACTCGAAGAAACGTACGAGTTACTGGAAGCCATCGAGGAAGATGATATTGATCATATGATTGAAGAGCTGGGGGATGTCCTGCTCCAGGTCATGCTTCATGCCCAAATAGGTGAGGATGAAGGTATGTTCACCATGGAGGAAGTGATTGAAAGCCTTGCTTCCAAAATGGTCCGGAGACACCCTCATGTATTCGGATCGGTTCAAGTAGAAAATACGGAACAAGTGAAAGCGAACTGGGATGAAATCAAGAAGCAGGAAAAACAGGATGAACATGAACCGATGCTTAAGAACGTTGCCAAAGGAATGCCGGCTCTCATGAAGGCATACGAATACCAGAAGAAAGCCGCAAAAGTAGGCTTTGATTGGCCAGACCCACTAGGTGCCTGGGAAAAAGTATGGGAAGAATTAAAGGAATTTGAAAACGAGGTCGAGAATAATAGTGAAAAAGATATCAAAAAAGAATTTGGAGATATTTTATTCGCACTTATCAATGTGGCCAGATTCTATAAGATCTTTCCAGAGGAAGCCCTGTCTATGACCAATACAAAATTTTACCGCCGCTTTTCTTTTGTGGAGGAACAGGTTTTGAAAACGGGGAAGAGCTTCGAGGATTTCACTCTAGAAGAATTAGACCAATTTTGGAACGAAGCCAAAAAGATGAATATCGAATAAGGGGAAATGAATAATGGTATCCATGAGATTAGATAAATTTTTAAAGGTATCAAGGCTGATTAAAAGAAGAACGATGGCGAAAGAAATTGCCGACCAGGGCCGTATAACAGTGAATGGGCTGCAAGCAAAAGCGAGCTCAAACGTGAAGGTTGGAGACGAATTAAGCGTGAGGTTTGGTCAAAAGATTATGAGGGTAAAGATAGAAAGACTTCTTGAAACAACCAAAAAAGAAGAAGCGAGTGGACTTTATTCCGTCCTTTCAGAAGAAAGAGTTCGAGAAGAAACGGAATAAGGATTACATAGTAAGAGGCTCTATTTTGGTTCTATTTTTCTCCCGAAATCATAAACATAGTTACAAAGCTTGTACTATGGGAATGTGAGGGATGGATATGAATCAATATTATGATGGAAACAAAGATAAAACGACTTTTCAAGAACATGACGTCATGATGAGGGGCCGCAAGCTTCTCGATATCACGGGTGTCAAACAGGTGGAAAGCTTCGATAATGAAGAGTTTCTACTCGAAACCGTAATGGGGTTTTTGTCTGTCAGAGGTCAAAATCTACAAATGAAAAATCTGGACGTGGACAAAGGCATCGTCTCCATTAAAGGAAAGGTGTTTGATCTCGTTTACTTGGATGAACAAAATGGGGAGAAGGCTAAAGGCTTCTTTAGCAAGCTGTTTCGATGACGCTCTCAACCCAGTTCTACACCATGCTCTCCATGATCGGAATGGGAGCTTTATTTGGTGCGACATTAGACACGTACAATCGGTTCTTAAACCGGTCTGAAAGAAAACGGTGGCTTGTATTCATAAACGATATTATGTTTTGGGTATTACAAGCCCTATCGATTTTTTATATTTTATTTGTCGTCAATTTTGGTGAAATCCGTTTTTATATTTTCATTGCTTTGCTGTGTGGATTCGCTGGTTATCAGGCCCTCATCAAGCAGCTTTATCTCGCCTTTTTGGAACGGGTGATCTTATTTTTTATCTCCCTTTATAATTTTGGTGTGAAAATGGTAAAAAAATTAATTTATTCACCGATAAAATGGATCATTGTGCTTCTCATTACCATGGTTTTATCTATAGGAAAAGGTCTCTTATCCGTCATAATATTCCTGTTAAAGGTGATCTGGAAGGTGTTACAATGGGCGATTAAGCTCGTAACGGCTCCAATATGGTGGATATTGAAGGGTATTTGGAATTTATTGCCGAAAAATCTTACAAAAAGAGTCGAGAAGTTATATAATAAAGTGGCAGGAATTTTTAAAGCATATATCAAAAAAGTATATAGAGTGGTAGAAAAGTTCAAAAAGAAACCTAAAGACAAAGAATAGGGCTTAAGGCTTTGCCACTCCATATTGTAAAGGAGGTTTGGGAATGAGAAAAAACGTGACACCAATGGAAAATGAATATGTTCGTCATCAGGAGCATATGCATCATTCGTCTTCTAAGAGAAAAAAGCGTTTGGTCCGTCGATTAGCAGTATTTTTAATTTTAGTATTGGCAATTAGTGGATTTTTAATTTCGACTCTCATTTCCAGAGCCCAGGTTTTAGAAGATAAACGTACTGAAAAAGCACAATTAGAAAAAAAGTTAGAAGATCTAAAAGATAAGCAAACCGCGTTGGAAGAAGAGATTGTGAAGCTTAACGACGATGAATATATAGCCAAACTGGCGCGCCGGGATTACTTTTTATCAGACGAAGGTGAAATTATTTTCAACATACCTGAACCAGATAAAGAGAAAGAAGAAGAGGTGTCTTATTGACACTCTTTTTTTAAATTGGCTATAATATATAGTAAGGTTTATCTTTTATCATTTTAAGGAGGAGCATTTCTTTTATGTCAATCGAAGTAGGCAGCAAGTTACAGGGTAAGGTAACAGGTATTACAAATTTCGGAGCGTTCGTGGAATTATCGGAAGGTTCAACAGGTTTAGTTCACATTAGTGAGGTTGCAGACAACTATGTTAAGGATATTAACGAGCACCTTAAAGTTGGCGACGAAGTAACAGTTAAGGTTATTAATGTTGAGAAAGATGGAAAGATCGGTTTGTCCATCCGAAAAGCGAAAGAGCAACCACAACGCCCGCAGCGCCCTCAGCGTCCTCAACGCCCGCGTAGTAATAATAACAAACAGAACGACACACGTACTAAAGAGAGTTTCGAACAAAAGATGGCACGTTTCTTGAAAGACAGTGAGGATCGTTTATCATCTTTAAAGAAAAATACTGAGTCTCGTCGTGGTGGAAAAGGGGCGAAAAAAGGTTAACTTGCTGTCTATTAACTCATATAGCAGGTTGTGAACGGAAAACAGGCATACTCATAAGGATGAGTGTGCCTGTTTTTTTATTATGTGTAGAAAGGAAAACGACCTGCCCTCATCGAATAAAATAGTCTTAACTAATTTTATGGAGGCAGCCATTATGAACAAAGAACAGATAATCGACCATCATGAATCGTTTAAACTGTGGCTTAATGAATTGAAAAGGATCAATGACAAAGAGTGGTTTCAGCCAATGGAGGAAAGCAGGTGGTCGATTGCTGCAAATGTTTCTCACATGATCAAATGGGACCAATATTCATTAGGAGAGATTCTCCCAAGGGTTTCAGAAGGAGCGCAGCTGTCACCTTTTCCGGATTTTCAACGTTTTAATGGAGAAGCTAAAAGATATGCGCATGACGTGGTAACTAAGGAAGCTTTGATTGAAGAGGGTATCCAAACACGCGAATCGATTATAGCATATGTAAATTGCTTATCTGATGATGATTTTCAACATTCGTTCTCAGTAGGAGATCAAAGCTTTACACTTGAAGAGTTTTTTGAAGACTTTATCAGTCATGATAAACATCACCAGGAGCAAATTGAAGCAGTGGTGTCTGCAGAAAAAACTTGATTTGCCTCTTTATACGAAAAGAGCTGAACAAAAAAAGACTATCATAATGATAGTCTTTTTTTACTATGACCCGTACGGGATTCGAACCCGTGTTACCGCCGTGAAAGGGCGGTGTCTTAACCGCTTGACCAACGGGCCATGAAATATGGTAGCGGCGGAGGGGATCGAACCCCCGACCTCACGGGTATGAACCGTACGCTCTAGCCAGCTGAGCTACACCGCCATATTTATGCACCTTTTAAGCACAAAATCTATGATACATAGAAAGAATTATCTTGTCAATATAATCTAGTAAAGAATTTGTCAAAATTCCTTCAAGCATACTCGCATAAGCGTTTAGGACGAAAAAAGTAGAAAAGAAGAATGAATGACAAGAGAATATTCTGAATATTTTACCGGAATCTATAGAAAGTCGTCGAAACTTTCTTGGTATGCATTCCCTCATTTTGACAAAGTTTTAAGCTTGTACCATTTATACTTAACAAAAAAGAAATGGGGAGTGTTTCATACATGGGGAAAGCCGATCAGTCGATCATAGAACCTGTTCAGAACGTGGACATTGAACACACTAGGGTGGAACTATCCAAAAGAATGAAGTCTATTTATTCGAAACTGGAGTGGCTGTTCGTAGAAAAGGGGATCGCCTTATTCGTTATCGGATTTTTATTGGGAAGAGCGTTGATCCTTTCACATTTAACGCCGTTTGCACTGCCGTTCTTTGCCTCTGTTTACATTATTCGAAGAGAGAAATCTCCCATTGCCCTAATCGGATTGCTTGCAGGAGCTCTCACCTTATCTCTTCCTAGTATCAGTTATACGTTTGTCAGTGCGGTAATATTCCTATTAGCGTTTCGATTGTCTCAGAAATATCACAAGAATAATTTGAGAGTCGTCGCTTTTTATGTCTTCTTCACAGTCATGGTAACAAAGCTTTCATTCGATTTTATCCAGCAAGGGCAAGCACTGACGGTGTATAACGGAGTAATGGCGTTAATAGAAGCGAGTCTTGCCTTTCTCTTAACGTATATTTTCATTCAAAGTGTGCCCCTTGTAACCGTTCAGCGTAGAAGGAAATCGCTGAAAACAGAAGAAGTGGTCAGTCTGATCATTCTATTGGCATCTATCATGACAGGTACAATCGGATGGTCTGTATACAATCTGTCTGTGGAACATGTGTTATCAAGATACTTAGTGCTGCTGTTTTCCTTTATAGCAGGGGCTACAGTGGGCTCCACAGTGGGGGTTGTCACTGGGCTTGTTTTCAGTTTAGCCAACGTATCCAGCTTTTATCAAATGAGCTTGCTTGCTTTCTCGGGGCTTCTGGGCGGACTTATGAAAGAAGGAAAGAAATTCGGAGCAGCAATCGGTTTGTTAATCGCTACTTTATTAATGGGAATGTACGGAGAAACAGATACGGTCATAACGAAAACCTTATATGAATCGGGGGTAGCGATTTTACTCCTATTTTTAACCCCTCAAAGTTTAACGTCTAAAATTGCCAAGCATATTCCTGGAACAGCAGAATATCAGCAGGAACAACAGGGATACATGCGAAGGGTGAGAGATGTGACCGCTAATAGGGTCACACAGTTTTCCTCGGTGTTTCAAGCTTTGTCCAATAGTTTTCAACAAATAGAAGACCGATTTGAAGAGGAGGAAGATAAGGAGTTCGATTATTTCTTAAGCAATGTGACAGAGAAAACGTGTCAAACCTGTTTTAAGAAAGATCAGTGCTGGGCCAGGAATTTTGATAAAACCTATAATCTCATGAAAGATGTGATGACCGAGTATGATCAGGGCCGTGTCCCTCTGTCTTCAAAACTTGCTAGAGAAGTAGAGAAGCATTGTACGAGAGAGAAAAAACTGAAAGAAACCATATATCAGGAGCTGACCTTCTATCAAGCGAACCTGAAATTAAAGAAGCAGGTCCAGGAAAGCAGGAAGCTGGTCGCCGACCAATTACTTGGAGTATCAGAGGTGATGGGGAACTTCGCGAAAGAAATTCAAAGAGAAAGGGAGAATCATCATATTCAGGAAGAACAAATCTTATCGAGTATTGGAGAGTTTGGAATCGAGATTGAAAACATTGAAATCTATAACCTGGAACAAGGAAATGTCGATATAGACATGACCATGCCTTATTGCGGGGGACATGGACAGGGTGAAAAGCTGATTGCCCCGATGCTATCGGATATTTTAGGTGAAAATATCATTGTTCAAAAGGAGGAGTGCGCTCAATTTCCGAACGGCCAATGTCATGTGACCTTCCAATCTGCCAAGAAATTCGTAGTGGATACCGGAGCTTCTCATGCAGCGAAAGGGGGAGGACTGGTATCCGGAGACAGCTACTCGATGATTGAATTAGGAAGGGGAAAATATGCTGTTGCGATTAGTGACGGGATGGGGAACGGAGAACGGGCTCACTATGAAAGCAATGAAACGCTGAGGCTTTTGAAAAAAATACTTGAATCCGGGATTGAAGAACAGGTAGCGATCAAATCCATCAACTCGATTCTATCTCTCAGAACGAATGATGAAATTTTCTCCACATTGGATTTAGCTATGATCGATCTGCAGAATGCGTCATCGAGGTTCTTGAAAATTGGTTCAACCCCGAGTTTCATTAAGCGGGGGGATAAAATCATCAAGGTAGAGGCAAGCAATTTACCCATGGGGATGCTTCAGCAGGATTTCGATGTGGATGTTGTGTCTGAGCAGTTAAAAGCAGGAGATCTTCTCATTATGATGAGTGATGGTGCCTTTGAAGGCCCGAAACATGTGGAAAATTATGATCTCTGGATGAAGAGGAAGATAAAGGAGCTGGAAACGGAGGAACCACAAGAAGTGGCCGATATTCTAATGGAGGAAGTGATCAGGTCGAGCTCCGGCATAATAGAAGATGATATGACCATTGTGGTTTCAAAAATCAAACATAATATACCGAAATGGTCCTCTATCCCTGTGCAAAAATCGAAACCAAAGGATAAAAAGAGAATTTCCTAGGACGTATATTTACCCTATAAAAATAGTTAACTAGAGTATAAATCCCTCCTTATTCGGCGAAGATGGTAACAACTTTAGAATGAGGAGGGGAGTCTGATGAAGCCAGGTACACTTCGTCAAATTCTATTAATTACAGATGGTTGCTCAAATCAAGGTGAAGACCCGATTGCGATGGCGGCTCTTGCGAAGGAGCAGGGAATCTCAGTGAACGTCATTGGGGTCATGGATAATGATGTGATAGATGATAATGGGATGCAGGAAATTGAAGGAATTGCTCTATCGGGGGGTGGAGTAAGTCAGATTGTATATGCACAACAGCTTTCTCAAACCGTACAAATGGTCACGCGCAAAGCGATGACACAAACCTTGCAGGGGGTTGTAAATAAAGAGCTGAAGCAAATTCTAGGGAAATCCGCATCCATGGAGGAACTTCCTCCCGAACAACGCGGGGAGGTCATGGAGGTTGTCGATGAACTGGGAGAATCCGTTGACATGGAAGTGTTGATTCTTGTCGATACGTCTGCGAGCATGAAGCATAAGCTTCCCACGGTTAAGGAAGCCTTATTAGACCTGTCATTGAGCCTGAATGCAAGAATGGGTGATAATAAATTTTCCGTCTTTGTATTTCCCGGGAAACGACAAGATGTCGAAAAATTGCTGGATTGGACACCAAAACTCGAAACATTGACGAGTATATTCTCTAAATTGTCTCCAGGTGGAATTACTCCAACAGGTCCAGCGATCTCAGAAGCTATCACCCACTTTAAGAAAAAACGTTCATTAAGGGGATTGCTCTCTCGTGGCGATGATGAACAATACTTCGAAGAAACCATTTAATTTCCCACCCGGAACAGTTATAAGAGGAAAATGGTATAAGCAGATCTACACCATTGTAAAAGAATTAGGGTATGGTGCGAATGGGATCGTCTACCTGGTACAAGGTTCGTCTGGATACCAGGCGTTAAAGATGAGTGACAGCAATGTATCCATTACCTCGGAAGTGAATGTATTAAAATCTTTCTCCAAGGTCCAAGGTGCTCCCCTTGGGCCAAAGCTTCTTGATGTGGATGATTGGGAGTATCGGGGACAGAAAATACATTTTTATGTGATGGAATATATTCAAGGTACTGACTTGCTGTCATTTGTTCAATCGAAAGGATTTTCGTGGACAGGTGTACTCATTGCTCAGCTCCTGACAGACCTGGAGCGAATTCATAAGGAAGGATGGGTCTTTGGGGATTTAAAACCTGAAAACTTGATCGTCACTGGACCTCCTTACCGAATTCGCTGTATTGATGTTGGGGGAACGACCATCAATGGGCGGGCAATCAAAGAGTTTACGGAGTTTTTTGATAGAGGATACTGGGTGGGGGGTTCGCGAAGAGCCGAACCATCATATGACCTTTTCTCTGTGGGGATGATCCTCATTAATTTAGCCTATCCAGGGCGTTTCACTAAGGCAGGAAACGGGAATATGCAACAATTAAGGCAGGCCATCGGTTCCAAAGACCAATTGAGGAAGTTTGAAGGATCGATTCTTGATGCCCTGGAAGGGAAGTTTCAATCTGCCAGTGATATGAGGGTCAGCCTCCTGAATGGACTTTCTCACTCTCAGCCAGTACAGCAGCCCAAATCGAAGCCTAAAGTAAGTAAACCTGTTTCAACAAGCGCTCATGCAAGTTCATCCGCTACGCATAGCAGATATCAAAATCAACGAAATAAAAAATCCAGTCACTTTTTGGAGACTGTGCTCGTGGTGATGATTGTTTCGTTATTATATGTTTTGTATATCTATGGAGAATTGATGTAGCGTAAGAGTGTAAGAATTCAGCAGGTATTGATACAATGGGGGAAATGGTTTCAGGAAGAGGAAGCGTTATGTTAGAGCAAACGATTAAAAGGTTTATTCAAGACCATAAGTTGATTAATAAAGGAGCTCGTATTATGGTGGCAGTGTCGGGAGGCCCTGATTCCTTAGCGCTGCTCCATTTTCTTGATTCGAACAAAGCTGAGTGGGAAGTAGAAGTCATGGCGGCTCATCTTGATCATAAGTTCAGAGGAGACGAATCCTATCGGGAACTCTTGTTCGTCAAAGAATACTGCAATAAGCGAAACATCCCTTTTTACGGTGACAGAGTGGATGTATCAATGGAGATCGAGCGGACGAATGGAAGTTTGCAGGAAACTGCCCGTGAAATTCGTTATGAATTTTTAATGGAGGCCATGGAAGAGGCATCTGCTACGACATTAGCTCTTGGCCATCATGGGGATGATCAAGTAGAGACCATCCTGATGAAGTTGACAAGAGGGGCAGCCGGGGCTAGCAGAGCCGGGATTCCCTTGAAACGATCCATTGCTGCAGGTTTGATCATACGGCCATTTCTCCCTGTTACAAAAGAGCAAATAGAGGCGTATTGTGAAAGGCACGATCTAAACCCGAGGAGAGACCCCAGTAATCTGAAGGGAGATTATACCAGGAACCGGTTCAGAAAAAAGGTTCTTCCTTTTTTGAAAAAAGAGAATCCTCATGTTCATCTCCAATTTCAACGATTTAGTGAAGAATTGGCAGAAGATGAGGCATATTTAGAGGAATTAACAAGGGATAAGTTGAATAAGGTATGGAATAACACTGGGGATTTCTCATCTTTACATATCGATGGTTTTCTTGCAATGCCTCAGCCTTTACAAAGAAGAGGGATTAATCTAATATTAAACTATCTTTACAAACTTAGACCATCTTCCTTATCGTCTATACATATTTACGATGTATTGGGTATATTAAAGGGAAAAACGCCTAATGCCAGCTTGGATTTACCAAAAGGGCTTAAGGTAACAAGGGCGTATCATACATGTTATTTTCATTTTGGAGAACTGGCGTTAACCGAAGTTCCTTATTGTCACGAGATACAGGTTAATGAAACGCTTGAACTTCAAGGTGGATATCAGTTCCTTCTTTATTTTTCTTCCTCGTTAGCAGAGGATCGTACAGGTGATAGGATCTACATTGATCCGGACAAGGTTTCCCTGCCTTTATATGTGCGTACGAGAAAGAGCGGAGATCGAATGAAAGTGAAGGGGTTGGAAGGCTCAAAGAAGCTGAAGACACTCTTTATTGACGAAAAAGTTCCTGTTCACCTCCGTGACGAGTGGCCGATTGTAGTGGACGCAAATAACCACATACTTTGGGTTCCGGGAATGAAAAAGTCTACTTACGATTTGGGAGAAGAGCAAGAAAATAGTTTGGTACTACAATTTAAGAGCAATCATCTTCTAGGAGGCAGTTGAACATTGTTAAACCAAGATATTGAAAAAGTGTTAATTTCAGAAGAAGAACTTCAAGAAAAGATTAAAGCATTAGGTGCACAATTAACAGAGGAATATCAAGATCGTTTTCCTTTGGCAATTGGAGTTTTAAAAGGTGCAATGCCATTCATGGCTGACCTTTGTAAACGTATGGATACGCATATGGAAATGGATTTCATGGATGTATCCAGCTACGGGAACTCTACTGTCTCTTCAGGAGAAGTAAAGATTGTGAAAGATTTAGATACGAAAGTGGAAGGTCGGGATATCCTGATCATTGAAGATATCATCGACAGTGGTCTAACATTAAGCTACCTGGTCGAGCTATTCCGTTATCGTAAAGCGAAAACCATCAGCATTGTCACTTTGCTTGACAAGCCGACTGGACGTAAAGCTGATATCAAAGCGGACTACGTGGGCTTCATTGTTCCTGACGAGTTCGTCGTCGGATATGGTCTGGATTATGCTGAAAGATACCGTAATCTGCCGTATATCGGAGTTTTAAAACCAAGAGTGTATACAACAGGAGAATAAGTATAATCTAAAGAGGAATCTTGTAAGTGCAATTTGTTGTAATGCCATGATTTTCTATGATACTATTTTACTTAGTTTGTTTACCGTGGGAGGAGGTAAGGGATGAACCGGATCTTTCGAAACACCATATTCTATTTACTGGTCTTTTTAGTGATTATAGGTGTGGTGAGTTATTTCAGTAACAACAACGAGCCAACCAAAAATATCGAGTACAGTACGTTTATTAATAACCTTGAAGACGGAGACGTTTCTTCTTTTTCAATTCAGCCTGGCAGGGGCGTTTATGAAGTGAAAGGACAGATGGAAGGGGCTAAAGAAGGAGAGTACTTCTTAACCTATGTCCTTACTACAGATGGAAAGTTAATGGAGAAGATCAATGCGGCAGCATCAGAGCAAGGAATTGATGTGGAAGTATTGCAAGCCAAAGAAACAAGTGGCTGGGTATCTTTCTTTACAACGATCATTCCATTCGTCATTATCTTTATTCTGTTCTTCTTCTTACTTAACCAAGCTCAAGGCGGCGGAAGCCGTGTCATGAACTTTGGGAAAAGTAAAGCAAAGCTATATAGCGAAGAGAAGAAGAAAGTCCGCTTTAAAGATGTGGCGGGAGCAGATGAAGAGAAGCAAGAACTTGTAGAGGTAGTGGAATTCTTAAAGGATCCACGCAAATTCTCTGAAGTGGGTGCCCGTATTCCAAAGGGTGTCCTTCTAGTAGGACCTCCAGGTACAGGTAAAACCTTACTTGCACGAGCGGTGGCTGGAGAAGCAGGAGTTCCTTTCTTCTCAATCAGTGGTTCCGACTTCGTTGAAATGTTTGTCGGTGTCGGTGCATCTCGTGTACGTGATTTATTCGAAAATGCGAAGAAGAATGCACCTTGTATCATTTTCATTGATGAGATTGATGCAGTCGGTCGTCAACGTGGAGCAGGTTTAGGTGGAGGTCACGATGAGCGTGAACAAACCCTTAACCAGTTACTAGTCGAAATGGACGGCTTTGGCGCTAACGAAGGTATTATCATCGTCGCTGCAACAAACCGACCAGACATTCTGGACCCTGCATTGTTACGTCCAGGACGTTTCGACCGTCAAATTACAGTAGATCGTCCCGACCTTAGAGGACGTGAAGCGGTTCTTAAAGTACATTCTCATAATAAACCGCTTGATGATTCAGTGGATCTAAAAGCGATTGCGATGAGAACACCAGGCTTCTCTGGAGCCGACTTAGAAAACCTTCTGAACGAAGCAGCTCTTGTAGCAGCCCGTGAGGATAAGAAGAAAATAGATATGCGCGATATTGATGAAGCAACAGACCGTGTCATTGCAGGTCCTGCTAAGAAGAGCAAAGTCATATCTGAAAAAGAACGTAAAATCGTGGCTTTCCATGAAGCGGGTCACACCGTTATCGGATTAGTCCTTGATGAAGCAGATATGGTACATAAGGTGACCATCGTTCCTCGTGGGCAAGCAGGCGGTTATGCTGTTATGCTTCCGAAAGAAGATCGTTACTTTATGACGAAGCCTGAGCTTCTTGATAAGATTACCGGTTTACTTGGTGGTCGTGTAGCAGAGGAAATCATCTTCGGTGATGTATCAACCGGTGCTCACAACGACTTCCAACGTGCTACTGGAATCGCCCGTAAAATGGTCACTGAATACGGTATGAGTGAAAAGCTTGGACCACTTCAGTTCGGTCAATCTCAAGGTGGTCAAGTGTTCTTGGGACGCGACATCAATAGTGAGCAAAACTATTCAGATGCCATCGCATACGAAATTGACCTGGAAATGCAGCGTCTAATTAAAGAGAGCTATGAGAGAGCGAAGCGAATTCTTACTGAGAATCGTGACAAGCTTGAACTCATTGCGAAAACATTATTAGACATCGAAACATTAGATGCGGCACAAATCAAGCATTTAATGGATCACGGTAAACTACCGGAACGTATCTATGAATCCGACCAGGAAAATAGCGACGTGAAAGTAAATATCCAAAAGAAAAATGAAGAAACTGTGATCGAAGAAGATACGGCTTCAAAAGAAGACGATTCTAAATCAGATCGCACGTAATATTGAGGGATGCATCCATTTATGGATGCATCCTTTTTTGATTACTAATCTTATTCTTATCACCTCTGGGCAAAGCAGCCCTTGCGCTTTTATTCTCGTCCAGAGCTCAGGCTTAATAAAAATTAAATTCATATACAAATAGTCCCAAGAGGCTAGTAAAGGAGAAAAGCTGAATCGGTGCTTAATAACGTTAAACATTGACATTAAATTGATTTTTGAGAATAAACGCCCACCATATCTAAAATAGGGGTTTCTTTTGTTTACCTATAATTAGGTAGTGATAATGTAGAAACACAGAGTGGATTGTAGCGGAAGGCACTTGACTCCTGCGGGAAATAGAGGAAAGGTCGAGACCCCGCAGGGCGAAGCCCGAGGAGGCTCGACTTCCTCCCCGCGGAAAGCAAGTGCCTGGAGCGGAAAGGAACGGTCAAAGTTTTCGCGCTATCACTTATAGTAAATGAATTTTTTGGAAGTTATGCAAAACAAATGGACCTAACCAAGCTGGTTGCGCTTTTATACCTATTTAAAATAAATTATGGTATGATGTTGGCAGTGTGAAAACAATTGGCTTAGTAGGTGAGGATATTGATTTTTGTAATGGATGTAGGGAATACCAATATTGTGTTTGGTGTGTATGAAAATGACCATTTAAAATATCATTGGAGAGCTGAAACGAATCGACATAAAACGGAAGATGAGTTTGGGATGCTTGTGAAGAATCTGTTCGAGCATGTGAAGCTGACGTTTGACGAGATTGACGGAATCATCATTTCCTCTGTTGTCCCTCCAATTATGTTTAGTTTGGAACGTATGTGTGAGAAGTATTTTAATATTACTCCGCTCGTCGTTGGACCTGGTATTAAAACCGGTTTAAATATCAAGTATGAAAATCCAAGGGAAGTCGGAGCGGATCGAATCGTAAATGCTGTCGCTGGTATTCACGAATACGGTGGTCCTCTCATTATTGTCGATTTCGGTACAGCGACTACCTATTGTTATATCAATGAGGAAAGACAATATATGGGTGGAGCGATCGCCCCTGGTATAGGCATTTCAACGGAAGCCCTGTATTCGAAGGCGGCAAAATTGCCAAGAATTGAAATTGCCCGTCCTGAACATATCATTGGAAAGAATACCGTAACTGCTATGCAAGCAGGTATTCTCTATGGTTATGTTGGACAAGTAGAAGGTATCGTTCAAAGAATGAAAGCACAAAGTAAGAAGGAACCAACCGTCATTGCAACGGGAGGATTAGCTACATTGATTTCGAAAGAATCCAACAGCATTGACGTCGTAGATCCTTTCCTGACATTAAAAGGATTAAAATTAATCTACAAGAGAAACATGAACTAAAGTGAGAGGAGCTTCAACCATGAGCGACTATTTAGTAAAAGCGTTAGCCTATAATGGACAAGTACGTGCTTATGCAGTAAAAAGCACGGATACAGTAGGAGAAGCACAAAGAAGACATGGAACATGGCCAACTGCGTCAGCAGCACTAGGTAGAAGCATTAGTGCCGGAGTGATGATGGGGGCTATGTTAAAAGGAGAAAATAAATTAACGATCAAAGTAGAGGGTGGAGGCCCTATCGGCGCCATCCTTGTAGATAGCAATGCAAAAGGGGAGGTCAGGGGATATGTGACCAACCCACATGTACACTTCGATTTAAACGAACAAGGGAAGCTTGATGTCCGTCGTGCAGTTGGTACAACCGGAACGTTATCCATTGTAAAAGATATCGGCATGAGGGATCATTTCTCCGGTCAGGTTCCGATTGTTTCAGGAGAACTTGGAGAAGACTTCACGTATTATTTCGTCACTTCAGAACAGGTACCTTCTTCTGTAGGTGTAGGTGTGTTGGTGAACCCTGACAATTCCATTCTTGCAGCAGGCGGATTTATCCTGCAGCTAATGCCGGGAACAGATGATGAAACGATTACGAAGATTGAGGAACGCTTAGCTAAAATCCCTCCGATCTCTAAATTAATCGAAAAGGGACTCACACCTGAAGAGGTATTAGAAGAAGTACTTGGAAAAGGGGAAGTCAAAGTACTTGAAACGCTTCCGGTGGCATTTAAGTGTCAGTGTAATAAAGAACGTTTTTCAAATGCCATCATCAGCCTAGGGGAGCAGGAAATACAAGAAATGATCGATGAAGATGGAAGTGCAGAAGCAAGCTGTCACTTCTGTAATGAAACATATGTATTTTCTAAAGAAGAATTAGAAGAACTGAAAGCAAACACGAAGCAGTAAATCAGATTCAGGGAGAATGGGAGAAATGAGAATTAAACGGTCTGTACTCATCGTTATGGTTGGGGTACTACTTGTTACTAACATCATTACACTCGTGTGGAATCGCTCTTCGGGGATAAATGGTACTCCAGAAGTCGTGGCGACGGTTGGCGGAGAGTCAATTACCAGGGAGGACTGGTTGTATTCCCTTGAGCAAAAGCATGGCAAGGAAGAGCTGAAGGCCCTGATCAATCAACAAGTGATCGACCATTTAGCGAAGAAATATGATATCTCTGTTTCAGATAAAGAAGTAGAACAGGAATATTATTTCATACAATCTGTTTATAATGCATACGATGAAGAAAATCTTGAAGATGAAGATTCACTAAAGACTCAAATCAGATCTGAATTGTTATTAGAGGAGCTCCTCACGAAGGATGTCCAAGTACCTGAAAAAGAGTTGAAGAGCTTCTATAATCAAAACGAGCATCTGTACTCTATTTCTAAAATGTATAAGCTGAAGCAGTTGAAGGTGGCTGATCAATCAGAAGCCGCGCAAGCACTGGAAGAACTAGAGGCTGGCTCGGACTTTGAAGCATTGGCCATGGAGCGTTCAAGCGATGAGCAAAGTGCTCATTTAGGAGGAGACATTGGGTATGTTCCTCTGGATGGAGATTTCCTATCTTCAGAAGCGTCAGAAGAAATAGAGTCTCTCTCACCAGGTGAATGGACAAAACCAATTCATCGGGATTCAGAGTACGTTATTTATTATGTAGACGATGTTTTGAAAGAAAGACATTTTTCGTTCAAAGACGTAAAATCTCAAATTCGAAGACAAATTGCTTTAGAGCAAGTAGAGACGCCTCTGCAGCCCGAGTCCTTTTGGGAAGAGGTTGAAGTGGACTGGTTTTACGGAAAACAGAACTAGAGAGGGGCTGGCCTTTTAAAAGGTCAGCTTCTTTTACATAGAGAGACACTTTTTAAAGAAACATAGGATAAATGAAATATGCATACATATAACCTAGGGTAGAGGCAATGGGTCACATCAGACCAGCGTTAAGAGAGCATGAGGGATGGATGATACACCTCCAGCCACGTTGGTGTGAACAGTGTGTATGCTTTTTAATTGACAAATTTATTGAATATTGTTACATTTTTATAAAACCAACAAATTTACTTGGAATTAGGAGTGATGAATGAATGGTGAGAGTAGCCAATTCAATTTCGGAATTAATAGGTCAGACTCCAGTGGTAAAACTGAATCGATTAGTAGATGAAAATAGTGCAGATGTTTACTTGAAATTAGAATATATGAACCCCGGAAGCTCTGTAAAGGATCGTATCGCATTAGCGATGATTGAAGCAGGGGAAGAAGAAGGTACGATTAAACCCGGGGATACGATTGTAGAGCCGACGAGTGGAAATACGGGTATTGGTTTAGCGATGGTAGCTGCCGCAAAAGGATACCGTGCGTTACTGGTCATGCCTGACACAATGAGTATGGAGAGACGCAACCTGTTACGTGCATACGGCGCAGAATTAGTATTAACACCAGGAGCAGAAGGAATGGGAGGGGCCATTCGCAAAGCTGAAGAGTTAGCGAAAGAAAAAGGCCACTTCATGCCTCAGCAATTCAAAAATGAAGCCAACCCTAAAGTTCATCGAGAAACAACCGGACCTGAGATCGTCGAGCAAATGGGCGATCAACTGGATGCCTTCATTTCAGGGATTGGAACAGGCGGTACGATTACTGGCGCTGGGGAAGTGCTGAAGAAGCATTACCCATCAATCGAGCTCTATGCCGTGGAACCGTCAGATTCACCGGTATTATCAGGAGGAAAGCCTGGTCCTCATAAAATCCAAGGAATCGGTGCCGGATTCATCCCTGATATTTTAGATACAGAGGTATATAACCATGTCATTCAAGTTGACAAAGCTTCGGCCTTTGACTATGCAAGAAGAGCTGCTAAAGAAGAAGGGATCCTGGGTGGGATTTCTTCAGGAGCGGCCATCTATGCAGCTATTGAAGTAGCGAAGAAGTTAGGTAAGGGTAAGAAAGTTCTTGCCATCATCCCAAGTAACGGAGAACGCTATTTAAGTACTCCACTTTACCAATTTGATGAAGAATGATTAAAAATGCCGGATCCTGAAGGTTGAACTCTTCAGGATCCGTTTTTTTGTGTGGTCTGTTGGAAATTTCGTAGTAAAAGTCCCCATCAAAATCAATCCATTCTCCACTATCCCCCCTCACATAAATTTCAAGTTTTTAACGATGAAACCTTCCCGAAGTTCATGTATCATGAAAGTAGATAAAAAATAGGAGTGTGAAGGGTCAGTGCAGCACCTATATTTCCATAAAAACCATTCAACCAAAGAACAATTTTTTGCAGCATACGAACAACTTAGTCAACATCAATCACATCATATATTGTTAGAAAGTGGACGGGGTGGACGATATAGCGTTGCTGGACTACAACCTGACGTCATTTTACAAAGTGTTCCGGAAGGGTTGCGCATACAAGACTCTTCAGGGGTTAAAACGATAAATGGAGACCCATTGATTCAAATGGAAAAATGGATGAATCCCCTTCGGACGAAAAGAAGAGAGGATCTCCCTGATTTCCAAGGAGGCGTAATCGGGTTTCTTAGTTATGATTATGCAAGGAAGATTGAAAGACTTCCCGCTCTGGGGCGAGATGATCTGGAGGTTCCGGACCTTTATTTCTATTACCTGGAGGAATGGGTGGTCTACGATCATCAGGAAAATAGTTTGTGGACGATGATTCTTTCTGATGGAGAAACGGAATCAGGCGTGAAAAAGCTATCAAAATGGACTTCCTCTTGGACAAATGCCTTGTCTTCAATAAAAGAATATGAGAAGGATCCTGTGAAGCACGAGACAGCAGGCATCGAAGTATCGATGGATGAAGAGGAATTCTCAGAGGCTGTGAAGAAGATCCAATCTTATATCTCCCAAGGTGATGTCTTTCAGGTGAATTTATCTGTCCGACAATCTCAAGAATTGAAGGCTGAGCCCTACACGGTTTATAAAAAGCTTAGGGAATTAAATCCCTCCCCTTATATGAGTTATATTCAAAGCCCGGACTTTCAAATTGTCTCCGGGTCACCGGAACTGCTGGTAAAGAAAAAAGGGAACGAAGTAAGTACAAGGCCGATTGCAGGCACACGCTCCCGGGGAAAAGATGCTGAAGAGGATGAGAAACTTGCTCTTGAGCTGATCAATAATGAAAAAGAAAGAGCAGAGCACGTGATGCTTGTGGACCTGGAACGAAATGACCTGGGCAGGGTTTGCCAATACGGGACAGTTGAAGTGAATGAGTTTATGGTCATTGAAAAATACTCCCACGTCATGCACATTGTTTCGAATGTAAGAGGAACACTAGATGAAACTAAAACGGGTGCGGATCTAATTCGATCTGTTTTTCCTGGTGGAACCATTACGGGAGCCCCTAAGGTGAGAACGATGGAAATCATTGAAGAACTAGAGCCGGTTAGAAGAGGGATTTACACAGGGTCCATTGGCTGGATTGGCGTCAATGGAGATATGGAATTGAATATCGTCATCCGGACGATGCTTGTGAAAGAAGGAAAAGCCCATATTCAAGCGGGAGCGGGAGTCGTGATTGATTCCAACCCTAAGTACGAATACAAAGAATCCTTGAAGAAAGCCAAAGCCCTTTGGGTAGCGAAAGCCAGGGCGGAAGGAGAAACCCTATGATTCTCATGATTGATAACTACGATTCATTCACCTATAATCTTGTGCAATTTTTAGGAGAGCTGGGGGAAGAGCTGATCGTGAAACGAAATGACGAGATTAGAATAGATGAGATTGAGGCATTGTCTCCGGATTACCTGATGATCTCTCCGGGACCGTGCAGTCCGAACGAAGCGGGTGTGAGTCTGGAGGCGATCAGAACCTTTGCCGGAAAGATTCCGATTTTCGGCGTTTGCCTGGGTCACCAATCGATTGCCCAGGTGTTCGGAGGCGATGTTGTTCGTGCGGAACGGTTAATGCACGGAAAGGTCTCACCAATGCTCCATGATGGGAAAACCATTTTCAAAGACATGCCCAATCCTTTCGAGGCAACAAGATACCATTCCCTGATTGTCAAAAGAGAAACCCTTCCTGGATGCTTTGACATTTCAGCCGAAACGAAAGAAGGGGAGATCATGGCGATCCGTCATAAACAGCTTCCGATCGAAGGGGTGCAGTTCCATCCTGAATCGATCATGACGGAACAAGGGAAACAGCTCCTCCTTAACTTTTTAACGACTTATAAAAAAATCGAGATGGTTTTATAAATGTACCTATATCTTAACGGTGAAATCGTTCATGCATCAGAGGCTGTCATTTCCCCATTCGATCACGGATATTTATATGGATTGGGAGTGTTTGAAACCTTTCGGACGTATGATGGTCATCCGTTTTTGCTAAAGGATCACTTAAAGAGGCTTTCTCATGGATTAAAGGAATTGAATATTGCAGCGGACCTGGATGAAGAAAAGGTCAGGAACGCAATAACAACACTTTTAGATAAAAATGGCTTGAAAGATGCCTATTGCCGGTTCAATGTTTCCGGTGGGCCAGGTGAGATAGGTTTACAAACGGCTCCCTATGAGGATGCGACGGTGATCCTTTTTCAAAAAGAATTGCCACCTTCTATGCCATTAAAGGAAAAAGAAGGTGTGTTGCTTCAGTTAAGAAGAAACACACCGGAGACCGGTGAACGTTTGAAATCCCATCATTACCTGAACAATATGGCGGCTAAACGGGAAATTGGACCATCTCCTCAACGGGAAGGGATATTTCTTACTAAGGAAGACCACCTCTGTGAAGGAATAACGTCCAATCTTTTCTGGGTAAAAGACGCAGAATTGTATACACCAGCTGTAGAGACCGGGCTCTTAAACGGGATAACACGTCAGTTCATCCTTGCCCTGGCAGATCGAATACAAATGGGGGTTCGGGTAGGGTTGTTCGAGCAAGAGCGATTACTGGGAGCGGATGAAGTTTTTTTTACAAACTCTGTGCAAGAAATCATACCGGTAAACAGAATTGACTCTATGAGTTTTCCGGGTCGCAACGGAATGTATACCGGGCTGTTAAATGAACGATACAGCCAATACACAGGCCACTTGAATTCAATAGAGGAATTATAGCAGGGGGAGTCGTGCAATGAAGTGCGGAAAATACGAACTTAATTTTTCAGAGAAAACCCTTATTATGGGGATTTTAAATATCACACCTGATTCATTCTCGGACGGTGGTTCGTTCAATGAATTGAACCGGGCTGTAGAGCGTGCGAAAGAAATGGTTGAGATGGGGGCAGACATTATAGATATAGGTGGAGAGTCCACTCGGCCAGGGCACCAAATCGTAGCTGCTGAAGAGGAAATTTCACGAGTGGTGCCGATTATAGAGGCAATCTCCCAGGAAGTGAACGTACCAATCTCCATTGACACGTATAAGTCAGAGACGGCCCGTAAAGCTTTGGAAGCAGGAGCAAGCATCATTAATGATGTATGGGGTGCGAAAAAAGATCCTGAAATGGCACAAGTAGCGGCGGAAACGGGTGCCCCGATCATTCTCATGCATAACCGGGATAACCAGGGGTACAGCCATTTCGTTCGGGATGCGATACAAGATCTGCAGGAAAGCATCTTCTTAGTAAAAGAAGCAGGGGTGAAAGACGACCAAATCATTCTGGATCCTGGAATCGGGTTTGCCAAAACAGTACAATTAAACATAGAGATGATGAGACACTTGGATGTTCTTGTTTCCCTAGGATATCCTGTGCTCCTGGGGACGTCACGAAAGTCTATCATCGGACATGTCCTGGATCTCCCCGTAGAGGAACGGATGGAAGGCACGGGAGCGACGGTATGCTACGGGATTCAAAAAGGGTGTCACATCGTACGTGTTCATGACGTAAAGGAAATGGCCCGCATGGCTAAAATGATGGATGCCCTCGTTGGAAAGGAGAAAATGTATGGATAAGATTCTATTGAATGAAATGGAGTTTTACGGCTATCACGGTGTATTCCAGGAAGAAAACAAACTTGGACAACGTTTTCGTGTTAGTGTAGAGTTGCATTTAGATTTAAGGAAGTCCGGTCAAAGTGATCAGCTTGAGGACTCCGTAAACTATGCGGAGATCTATTCCATCACGAAAACTGTAGTTGAGGGAGAACCGAAGAATTTAGTGGAAGCGGTCGCTGAAGACATCTCTTCCCGGATCTTAGAAGCATTCCAAGTCGTAGAGAGCTGTAAAATAACACTAATCAAGCCTGATCCACCTATTCCTGGACATTACCAATCGGTGGCGGTGGAGATTAATAGGAGTCGATAGGATGAATACTGCATATATTTCCCTTGGTTCCAATATGGGAGACCGGGCGGGTTATTTAGAAAAAGCCATAAACATCTTAGGCAGTCATGGTAAGATAGAGGTAACGAAACGATCCTCTATGTATGAAACAGACCCGGTAGGATTTACAGAACAAGGTAAATTTTTGAATATGGTCATCGAAATTCGTACCAGTTTAAGTCCAGAAACTCTATTACATCAGTGCTTGCAGGTGGAAATCGACCTTGGTAGAGAAAGGGAGTTCAAATGGGGTCCGCGAATAATAGACCTTGACATATTACTCTATAATCACGAAACGATTGAGTCAGAGAACCTTCTCATTCCTCACCCAAGGATGCAAGAAAGAGCATTTGTGTTAATCCCGTTATTAGAGGTTGCTCCACGTTTAGAGCATCCCTCTTTTAATGCCCCGTTCGTTGAATTTCTGGACGAAATACCTGACAAAGAAGGAGTTCGGTTATGGAAACAGATAAATGGGGAAGACGCATTCGTGCATTCAGAAAGCTAAAAGGGTATACACAGGAAGGGTTAGCTAAGGAATTAGCCATCTCCGTTTCTGTCCTTGGAGAAGTTGAAAGAGGCAGTCGAATACCGAAAGAAGATTTCTTAGTGAACGTTGCAGAAGTGCTGAACATCCCGCTGCACGATCTGATGCCGCAGGATGATTATGAACGTAGTGAGTGAATGTCAATATAGTCGAGTAATATATAGGTAGGAAATGAATTAGGGGTAAGGGCTTTGCTTGAGGCAGTATAGCCAAGCGAATGCCGGTTAATTCACCTGTATATCCTTTTATGTTATTCTAGAAAAGGCTGGAACCAATACGTGACATTGTCACAAAGTTGGAGCGGCCTTTTTTAGATTTTTTTCAATATGTTTTCACGCACTAAAGTACGTTTCTGAAATAACTCATACTTTAGGGGTGTTACAAACATAGATATTGTGTAAAATAGTATGGTATATAATCGTATTAGTCTAGTAAAGCAAGTAGATAGAATAGGAGTGAAACACATGAGTCACGAAGAAATCAATGACCAGCTTCGAGTCAGACGCGAAAAAATGGAATCGATCCGTGATAAAGGAATGGATCCATTCGGTAAACGCTATGATCGTACCCACAGTTCATCCGAGATCAAATCTCAATTCGATGAATTTTCTAAAGAAGAATTAGAAGAGAAAGACATTGCAGTAACCATCGCAGGTCGTATCATGACAAAGCGTGGAAAAGGGAAAGCGGGATTCGCCCACCTGCAGGACTTAGCCGGACAAGTCCAAATCTATGTGCGTAAAGATGCCATTGGTGAAGAAGCATACGAACTATTCAATACAGCAGACCTTGGAGATATCGTAGGGGTTACAGGTACAATATTCAAAACAAAGGTAGGAGAGCTTTCAGTAAAAGCGAAAGAATTCCACCTTCTAACGAAAGCACTGCGCCCGCTTCCTGAAAAGTTCCATGGTTTAAAAGACGTTGAACAGCGTTACCGTCAGCGTTATCTGGATCTGATTACGAGCCAGGAGAGCAAAGAGACGTTCATCGCCCGCAGCCGTATCATCCAATCGATGAGAAGATACCTGGACAACAACGGTTACTTAGAAGTAGAAACACCGATGATGCATGCCATCGCAGGGGGAGCATCTGCCCGTCCATTCAATACACATCATAACGCCCTCGATATGCCGTTATTCATGCGTATCGCAATCGAGCTGCACTTAAAGCGCCTGATTGTCGGTGGACTTGAGAAAGTATACGAAATCGGCCGTGTATTCCGTAACGAAGGTGTGTCTACAAGACATAACCCGGAATTCACGATGATCGAGCTTTATGAAGCATACGCAGATTACCGAGATATCATGGCTCTTACTGAAAATCTTGTAGCTCATATTGCGAAGGAAGTATTCGGCTCTACTACGGTTCAGTATGCAGACTATGAAATAAATCTGGAGCCACAGTGGACTCGTCTTCATATGGTGGACGCGGTTAAAGAACAGACTGGTGTGGATTTCTGGAAAGAAATGTCCGATGAAGAAGCACGTGCCCTTGCGAAAGAACACGGCATCGAAATCAAAGACAATATGCAATACGGCCATGTGTTAAATGAATTCTTCGAACAAAAAGTGGAAGACAAACTTATCCAGCCTACATTCATCTATGGTCACCCGGTGGAAATTTCTCCACTTGCCAAGAAAAATGATGAAGATCCGCGATTCACAGATCGCTTTGAGTTATTCATCGTAGGCCGTGAACATGCGAATGCCTTCACGGAGCTTAATGACCCAATCGATCAAAGAGAACGTTTTGAAGCGCAATTGAAAGAAAGAGAAGAAGGAAACGACGAAGCCCACATGATGGATAATGATTTCATCGAGGCTCTTGAATATGGTATGCCGCCAACAGGTGGTCTTGGTATCGGTATCGACAGACTTGTTATGCTGTTAACCAACTCTCCATCTATTCGGGACGTTTTACTCTTCCCGTTAATGCGTCATCGTGATTAATCGTGTGTCAAAGAACAGCAGGGGCTCAACGCCCCTGCTGTTCTTTTTAGTTTTATGAATGATGGGTAGATAATAATATGGAGAATAATGATGCAAAAGCGCAGTTTGGGTCTATAGTCATCTTATTTACACTATAAGATTACGGTAAAAAGAATGAAACAGATGTCTTTTGTCTTATAATTATTATGTGGTAAAAAAGATTTAAAAAAACTCTTGCGCCCATATTTGGAAGGTGGTATAGTATTATCTGTTGCCGCAAAAAGGCGACAAACTTAATAAAAACTTTTTAAAAAAGTTATTGACTTGAATGAGTCAATAATGTAATATTTAAAAGGTCGCTTCAAACAGAAGCACTTACACATTGAACCTTGAAAACTGAACAAAACAAGACAATACGTCAACGTTAATTCTAGATTTATTTTTAAAGAGCTATTCAAACTTTTATCGGAGAGTTTGATCCTGGCTCAGGACGAA
>Ga0307994_1000147_pt1 | contig 56462 bp, 61 predicted proteins | sample EllFjometagen261_FD_203171 | JGI IMG/M metagenome (GOLD analysis project Ga0307994, IMG submission 203171) | Marine microbial communities from Ellis Fjord, Antarctic Ocean - #261 | ecosystem: Environmental > Aquatic > Marine > Unclassified | place: Southern Ocean | collected 2014-11-02
AGGTTCTCGTCCGAGCTGGTAAGCGTCGCTGCGGTCTTCCACTTGGTGATGTAGTGGAAGATCAGCCACGGCAGTCCGATGAACAGCATGCCGACGACGAAGATGGGGACCAGGATGTCTTCCATCGGATCAGCCCTCCTTCTTCAGGGCGCGCTTCATCGCCTCGAGCTCTTCGTCGACCTTGTCCGATCCGGCGAGGGCGGCAAATTCGTCGTCCAGGCTGCGCTGGCCCAGTGCCTTGCGCTCGCCGCGTTCATCCTCGGCCATGCCCAGTGCATCGGCGCGGCCCTCGGCCATGTCGACGCGGCGCTCGAGCAGGTCGAAGCGGCTGAAGGCTTCGCGGACCTTGTCGCCATTGTACATGGTGCGCAGCTTGACGCGGTTCTCGGCGCTTTCCAGGCGGCTCATGATGTTGTTCTGGCGCATCCGGGCTTCGCGCAGCTTTGCCTGCAGCTTGGCGATGTCCTGTTCCGAGGCGCGCAGCGCATCGTCGAGCACGTTGATTTCGACATTGAGCTGATCAGCCATATCGGCGGCCTTCTTCTTTTCCAGCAGCGCAGCGCGCGCGAGGTCTTCGCGGTCCTTGGACAGCGCCAGCTCGGCCTTGTCGGTCCAGTCGGCCTGCAGCTGTTCCAGCTTGCCGACATGGCGCTTCATTTCCTTCTGGTCGGCGATGGTGCGTGCGGCAGAAGCGCGGACTTCGACCAGGGTTTCCTCCATCTCGAGGATGATCATCCGGATCATCTTCGCCGGGTCTTCGGCCTTGTCGAGCAGCTCGGTAACATTGGCGGCAATGATGTCGCGGGTTCGAGAGAAAATTCCCATGGCGAAAACTCCGTTCGTTAAGGTCGGGTGGACCGGATCCTGATCCACCTTACCCCCATTTGCATTTCAGTTGAAAGAGGCTGGCCGGGACGGGGCAAGGGGGGGTAAGCGTCCCGGCCAGATCCGTCAGGCAAGATACCGGACGGAAACCATTTTGCCGGCATCGACCGCCGGGCGGGCGGGTGAGGCGGCTGCCTCGATGCTGGCGAATGCGGTGACAAACAGCGTGGTGACCAGCATCAGCGCCGCGACCGTGGTAACCAGGGTGGACTTGAAGACGCTGTCTTCCTGTGCCGGCTGGTCGTTGGACTGGTTCGCGTAACGCACTTGCTTTCTCCCTTGTACCGCTGTGTGTCGGTGTTGCCTGCACCATTGCAGGGTGCGTGCCAGTTTGAAAAACAGTGGAAAAACAACGGTTTGGAAAATTCCAATGCGCCGCGTGTTGGTTGGGATTGCCATGTGTTGGGATTTTGCACTATTCCTTGGGTCATGGAGCGGGGCAATCAGTTCATCGGTGAGTCAGGCGCCTTTCTGGACGCGGTCGAACGCGCCAGCCGGGCTGCGATGCTCAACCGCCCGGTGCTGGTCATCGGCGAGCGCGGCACCGGCAAGGAACTGATCGCCGAGCGCCTCCACCGCCTGTCCTCGCGCTGGGATGGCCCGCTGATCACATTGAACTGCGCCGCGCTTCCCGAGACGCTGATCGAGGCCGAACTTTTCGGGCATGAGGCGGGCGCCTTCACCGGTGCCACCCGCGCGAGACAAGGCCGGTTCGAGGAGGCCGATGGCGGCACATTGTTCCTCGACGAACTCGCGACATTGAGCTCGGCGGCGCAGGAGCGGCTGCTGCGCGCGGTCGAATATGGCGAGATCACCCGCATCGGCTCTTCGCGCGCGATCAAGGTCGATGTCCGCATCGTCGCGGCCACCAACGAGCATCTGCCCGAATTGGTCGACCAGGGCCGCTTCCGCGCCGACCTTCTCGATCGCCTCTCGTTCGAGGTGGTGACCTTGCCGCCGCTTCGGGTGCGCGAGGGCGATGTCATGGTGCTCGCCGATTTCTTCGGGCGGCGGATGGCGGCAGAGCTCGACTGGCCCGACTGGCCGGGCTTCGGCGCGATGGCGACCGAGGCGATGAAGCGCCACAGCTGGCCGGGCAATGTCCGCGAGCTGCGCAACGTCGTCGAACGTGCGGTGTATCGCTGGGATGATCCCGACCGCAAGGTGGATCATATCGTCTTCGATCCGTTCGAATCCCCGTGGAAGCCGCAGCCCTCGAGGCGCCCCGCCGCAGCGGATTCGCCCTGCGACGAAGTGATCGATGCCGCGCTGTCGGACTCGGGCGTGCGCGCAACGCTCGACCAGTCGATGAACTTCGACACGGTGGACGATCTGCGCGGTGCAGTCGACGCGCATGAAAAGCGCATCCTGCAGGCCGCGCTCGCCCGCCACCGCTACAACCAGCGCCAGACAGCCAAGGCGCTGGGGCTGAGCTATGACCAGTTGCGCCACTGCCTGAAGAAGCACGACCTGCTGGGGTGAAAACGCTGGACGCGGCTGCGGTCGGCTGAAAAGGGGAGCGGATGAAGCTTTCCCATTTCGATCCCGCCCAGTTCGTCGCCACCCATTGGCAGCGCGCGCCTTTGCTGATCCGCAATCCGTGGGATGACTGGCAGTGCCCGGTCGAGGCCGATGAGCTGGCTGGGCTGGCGTGCGAGCCGCAGGTGGAGGCTCGGCTGATCGAGCAGGCCGGCGCCGATTGGGCCGTCGAGCACGGGCCATTGGCCGAAGAGCGTTTTACGTCGCTGGGATCGAGTCCCTGGACGTTGCTGGTGCAGGCGGTCGATCATCATGTGCCTGAAGTCGCTGCGCTGCTCGCTTCGTTTCGCTTTATCCCCAACTGGCGCGTCGATGACGTGATGGTCAGCTTTGCCAGCGATGGTGGCGGGGTGGGGCCGCATTTCGATCAGTATGACGTGTTCCTTATCCAGGGGCAGGGGCGCAGGCGCTGGCAGATCGGCGCGACGTGCGACGAGAACAGCCCGTTGCTGCCGCATGGCGATCTCAGGCTGGTGCGCGACTTTGCAGCGACCGAGGAGTTTGTGCTCGAGCCGGGCGACATGCTCTATGTCCCGCCCGGCGTCTCGCACAACGGCATCGCTTTGGGCGACGATTGCATGACGCTGTCGATCGGCTTTCGTGCGCCCTCGCGCGCCGAGCTGATCGGCGATTGGAGCGATCATCTGCTCGAGGACCTGAGCGAGGACGACCGCTATGCCGACCCTGGTCTCGCACTCCAGGCCAACCCCGGCGAGATCGGCGCGGATGCGCTGGAGCGGCTGCAGGCGATGGTGCTCGAGGCACTGGGCGACAAGCAGCGGTTCGCGCGCTGGTTCGGCGCATCGAGCAGCACGCGCAAATATCCCGATATCGATTGGCGCCCCGAAGAGCCGCTGAGCCTTGACGATATCCGAGAGGCTATCGAGCAGCAGATGGAGCTTCAACGGAACCCGGCCAGCCGGTTTTCCTTCGTGCGCGAAGGCGGCGATGCGCTGGTGATGTTCGTCGATGGCGAAATGTTCGAATGCGGAGCGGAGACTTCCGCGCTCGCCGAGGCGATCTGCGCCAACGACAGCCTCACGCTGGACATTGTGAGCGATGCTGCGTGCGAGCTGCTGCTGGCGCTGGGTAACATGGGCAGCGTCGCGTTTGTTGACGACGATGATGGGGACGACACGGACGGCTGATCAGCCCGCATCCACCTCGCGCCACAGGCCGAGCGGCAATGCATCGAGCGACCACGGCCCCACTGCCCAGCGCACCAGCCTGAGGGTGGGAAAGCCCACCGCCGCGGTCATCCGCCGCACCTGCCGGTTGCGGCCCTCGCGGACGGTAAGGCTGATCCAGCCATCGGTGACGGTCTTGCGGAAGCGCACCGGCGGATCGCGCGGCCACAGATCGGGGTCGGCAATCGCGCTCGCCTCGGCTGGGCGGGTCATGCCGTCCTTCAATTGCACGCCCTTGCGCAGGGCTGCGAGCGCGTCCTCGGTAATCGTGCCTTCGACCTGCACCAGATAGGTCTTCGCCATCTTGAACTTCGGATCGGCGATTTTGGCCTGCAGGCGACCGTCGGCGGTAAGCAGCACCAGCCCCTCGCTGTCATGATCCAGGCGCCCGGCGGGGTAAACGCCTGGAACGTCGACGAAATCCGCCAGAGTCGGGCGGTCGCCATCCCGGCTGAACTGGCAGATCACGCCATGGGGTTTGTTGAACAGGATGAGCCGGGACAAGGGCAAGCGACTTTCTGCGGCGAATGGGTGGCAATGTTGCTCAAGGCTTGCCACATGGGTGCATTGCACAACAACCATAATCGAGAGAGGCCCTTTCATGACCCTTCCCCAAAGCTATCTGCAGATGATCTCCACCATCAGCGCCGAAGGCGAGCTGACCATGGAACTGGTAGAAAAGCCCATGCCCGAGCTTGGCGACGACGAGGTCCTGATCCGCGTCGAGGCCACCCCGATCAACCCTTCCGATCAGGGCGTGATGTTCGGCTGGGCCAGCATGGCCAAGGCGGCCTCTTCGGGCACCGGCGCGCACACCCGGCTCACCGCCCCCGTCTCGCCGCAGGGCATGGGCGTGATGAAGGCGCGTGTCGGCCAGCAGCTACCCGTGGGCAACGAAGGCGCAGGCACGGTCGTGGCTGCAGGCTCTGGCGACTATGCGCAGAGCCTGATGGGCAAGGTCGTCGCGGTGATGGGCGGCGGCATGTATGCGCAGTATCGCAAGGCACCCGCAATGATGTGCCTGCCGCTCGAGGACGGCCACACCGCGCGTGACGGAGCCTCGTGCTTCGTCAACCCGCTGACCGCGCTGTCGATGGTCGAGACGATGCGGATGGAAGGCCACACCGCCTTGGTCCACACCGCTGCCGCCTCGAACCTCGGCCAGATGCTCAACCGCATCTGCGCAGCCGATGGCGTCGAGCTGGTCAACATCGTGCGCAAGCCCGAACAGGCGCAGCTGCTGCGCGACATGGGCGCGAAGCATGTCGTCGATTCGAGCAGCGAGAGCTTCAAGGCTGATCTGGTCGACGCCATCCACGCCACCGGCGCGACGCTGGCGTTCGATGCGACGGGCGGCGGCGAGCTCGCGTCCAACATCTTGGCTGCGATGGAAGCTGCCGCGGCACGTACCCCGGGCGCCTACAGCATCTATGGTTCGGTCAAGCACAAGCAGGTCTATCTCTATGGCGGGCTGGACACCTCGCCCACCGTGCTCAACCGTGCCTATGGCATGGCCTGGGGCGTGGGCGGCTGGCTGCTGCCCAACTTCCTTGCCAAGGCGGGCGGCGATGTCGCCATGCGCTTGCGCGCACGGGTGGCAGACGAGCTCAAGACCACCTTTGCCAGCCATTACACCGACGAACTTTCGCTGGAGCAGGCGCTTCAGGCGGATGTGGTCGCGCGCTATTATGCCAAGACCACGGGCGAGAAGTTCCTGATCTGCCCGCAGAAGTAACCGGTCCCGGCGCGGGCGGGCAGGGGACATCCCTTGCCCGCCCGGCGCCGGGTGACCATACTCGTCGCACACAGCTTCGAGATTATACCTCCATCGTCATTCCCGCGAACGCGGGAATCCCGCTTGATCGTGAACCTTGGTGCAGAAGCGGGACCCCCGCTTTCGCGGGGGTGACGAGGGTGAGTGCGCGCGGATCCATCTGATCGCGGTTATCGACCACCCGCTCGTTCAACAAACCCTGCTGCAACATGAACGACCTTTCCACAATCCGTTCACCTTCACTCCCTTAAACATGAACACAACGGATGGCGAATCGGCGCTGTCCCGGTCTCTAGGGAGACAGACTATGAAGAAGTTTCTTTTTGCTGCTGCCGCTGCCGGTGCAGTCACCCTTTCCGCAGCGCCCGCCATGGCGGCTCCGCTCACCCACTCTGCGCCCAGCGCCGTCTCGGCTTACGGCGTTAGCCATCAGGCGCCCATCGCGCATCAGTGGCGCGGTTATGACAATGACTGGCAGCGCCGCGGTTACGATAACGACCGCTATTACGGTCGCGAAGGCCGCTGGGACGATCGCAACGATCGTCGCTTCGACCGCAGGTTCGACCGTCGCGCGGTGCGCGGCTGGAACGGCCAGTCGTGGCGCGGTGACGATGGCCGCACTTACTGCCGCCGTGACAACGGCACCACCGGTCTGCTGATCGGCGGCGCGGCAGGTGCCCTTGCCGGCAGCGAGATCGCAGGACGCGGTGATCGCACCGTTGGCGCTATCATCGGCGGTATCGGCGGTGCGCTGCTCGGCCGGTCGATCGACCGCGGTGGCAACAACGGCTTCCGCTGCCGCTAACCAGCTTTCGCCCATGCTCTTGTGACGAGAGCAAGGTGAACGGGGAGACCCCTCTCCGCCGCAAGGCGGGGAGGGGTTTCGCGTTTGTGGGCCACGGCTTGCCAACCGTCGCGGCGCTGCCTATCCCCGCAGCCTCAGACACAGCCGGGAGGATGAGCGATGATCAACGGACCGATACTGGTGACCCAGCGCCTGATCCTGCGCCCGCCGGGCCCCGAGGATTTCGAAGCCTGGGCCGAATTTTCCGCCGATGAAGAGACGATGCGCTATCTTGGCGGTGTCCAGCCGCGCGCAGTGGCGTGGCGCGGGCTGTGCTCGATGGCGGGCGCCTGGCACATTCGCGGCTTTGCGATGTTCTCGCTGATCACCCGCGACACCGGCCAGTGGATCGGCCGCATCGGTCCGTGGCAGCCCGATGGGTGGCCGGGCACCGAAGTCGGCTGGGGGGTCATGCGCAGCCATGCGGGCAAGGGCTATGCGCTCGAGGCTGCGGTCGCGACGATCGATTATGCGTTCGATCTGCTGGGCTGGGACAGCGTGATCCACACCATTGATCCCGACAACGCGGCCTCGATCGCGCTTGCAGAAAGGCTGGGTTCGACCAACCAGGGGCCAACCCGGCTGCCCGAGCCGTATCAGGATTTTCCGGTCGATAGCTATGGCCAGTCCAAGGCGGAGTGGCAGGAAAACCGCAAGAAATTTGTCCGATACTGAAACGGCTTGCGATCGAATCCCGCTTTGGGACAGGCTGGGGCGTCAAAGCAGAGGGGTTAACCCTCTTTTGCCGGGACAGCCTTGCGCCAAGCCGGGCATGGCTAACAGAATGCTAAGAGCCTTGTCCTAAAGCGACGGGCTTCCGTTTGATGATGAGGACTTCTGCCATGGCACACCGTTCCTTCGCGATGTCGCGCAATCTGCTGGCTTTGGGCGCCGCGACCCTGGTGCTGGCCGCCTGCCAGAATGCCGACGATACCGCCGCGCAGAACGAGGATGCAGCATTGCTTGCCGATGCCGCCGATCCTGCGATGAAGGGCGCGCTCGAGGACCAGATCCTGGTCGATCCCGATCTGGTCGACAAATCGAACCGCAACGCCGTGCTCGCCGAGGGCAGCGATGGCTCGGTGCCGTCGGCCGGCATCCCCAAGGGCCAGCTTGCCGCGGTCGAGAAGGCCGCCGCCGCCGCGATCGGCCCGCGCGGCCTGATGAAGGCGCCCGAGCCCAAGAAGGTCGCGGACGAAGAGTGCAAGAATTGCAACCAGGGCAGCACACTGGGCGCCAAGGCCGCACAGCAGAGCGGCGCATGCACCGGCAAGCTCGATTACGCGATGGCCTGGGCCAACCGCATGCCGTCCGACTTCGCGATCTATCCGCGCGCCAATGTCAAAGAGGCCGCCGGCGTCGACAAGGGCCAGTGCAACATCCGCGTGGTCAACTTCACCACGCCCGCCGCGCTCAAGAACGTGGTCGATTTCTATTACACCAAGGCGCGGCGCGGCGGCTATTCGGCCGAGTACCAGCTGCGCGGCGAGGATTATGTTCTGGGCGGCACCAAGGGCGAGGCGGCCTATGTGCTGTTCCTCAAGCCGATGGCCAATGGCGGCACCGAAGTGGATATCGTCGCGAATGGCGGGCGGTAAGTCCTGCGGTCCGGCGCTAAACAGCCGCTCCAAACCCCGTTTAGCCTGAGCCTGTCGAAGGCATCGCTGCACCGTGCGAGATTGACCAAACCGTCACCCTGAACTTGTTTCAGGGCCCATTTCTCCCCGGGTGCCTTCAGTCCTGGGGCACGATAGGTCCTGAAACAAGTTCAGGATGACGGAAGGAGTGTGGCGCGAGCCTTGGTGCGGGGCCTTCTACAGGCTCAGGCTGAGCGGAGGTGGTCTGCCACCGACTGGCCGTAGTCCGCCTGAGAACGGATCACTCCGGTTCCTTCGACCCCATCCCCGGCATTTCCTTGATATACAGATCCCGCTGCGGGAACGGGATCTCGATGGCGTGTTCCTGGAACAGGTTCCACACCCGCATCAGCACGTCGCCGCGGATGTTGCCCATGCCGCCTTCGGGGTCGGAAATCCACGCGCGGATTTCCCAGTTGACCGAATTGTCGCCGAAATCGGTCATCCAGATGCGGGGCACGGGGTCCTTGAGCACGCGCGGCGATTCATCGACCGCGCGGTAGAGCAGTTCCTGCACCAGCTGCATGTCGCTGGTATAGGCGACCCCCACCGGGATGCGCATGCGCACGTTGCGGTCCGAATAGGACCAGTTCTCGACCGCAGTGGTCATCAGGTCCTCGTTCGGGATCAGATGCTCCTTGCCGTCGCGGGTGATCACAGAAACCGCGCGCACGCCGATCTTGTTCACCCAGCCGAAGCTGTCGCCCACCGCGATGACATCGCCCGGCTTGATCGAACGGTCGAGCAGCAGGATGATGCCTGCAAACAGGTTGCCGATGGTCTTTTGCAGCCCGAAACCGATCGCGAGGCCGAACGCGCCGGAGAAGAAGCTAAGCGCGGTCAGGTCGATCCCCAGCGCATCGATGCCGATGAAGAAGGCGATGACGATGACCACGACGCCCGCGATCTTCTGCCCGAGCAGCTTCTGCGTCGGGTCGAGCCCGTCGCTGCTGCCGATGATGTGCCCGGCGATGCGGTTGACCACGCGGGCGGCGGTGTAAAGCACGAGGATGGTCACCGCGATGGTCACCACCCACAGCAACGAGAACCGCTTCTGCCCTAGGTTGAAGCCGACCCGGTCCATCGCGATGGTGATCGGATCGAGCCCGCCGAACATGCTGGCGAGGATCGAGACCAAGGTCGCCAGCCCCAGGAACGTGCCCAGCCAGTCGGGCATCCGCACGCCGCGCACGAGGTCGTTGACGAACAGCGCCAGCGAGATCGCCAGCGTGAGCCCGAAGACGACCGAGGCGATCAGGCTCCAGTCGTTGAGGTTGAGCGCCATGCCGATCAGCATCGCGGTGGTGAAACGGCGCACCATGTCGCGGATGCGGCGCCGTGCGAGCGGGCTTTCATAGCCTGCGCGCCGTTCCCAGATTGCGGCAAGCCGCAGATAGACGAGGCGGCTGAGCCCCCAGCCGACGATCAGCGCGGTGGTCGCGATCAGCGCGGCGAGCACGCCTTCGACATATTGCAGGTCATCGGGGCGGCGGATCCATCCCCAACGCAGAAAAGCTGTCGTGATCGCCTCGTTCATGCCGTCATGGTAAACGCTGCCAGCCCCTTGGCAAGGTCGGCGATCAGGTCATCGGGGTCTTCCAGACCGATGTGCAGGCGCACGACGAGCGCATTGTCGTCGCCTGCGGGCGGCCACGCCGTCGCGCTGCGGCAGCGCGCCGGGTCGACCGGGATCGCCAGGCTTTCGAACCCGCCCCAGCTATAGCCGATGCCGAACAATGTCAGCGTGTCGATCAGCGCTGCACGCGCCGCATCGCTGCCGCCATTCAGCACGAACGAGAACAGCCCGGACGAGCCAGTGAAGTCGCGTTGCCACAACTCGTGGCCGGGGCAGGAGGGGATTGCGGGGTGCAGCACGCGCGCGACCTGGGGCTGCGCGTCCAGCCAGCGCGCGATCTTGAGCGCCGAGGCCTGATGCTGGCGCAGCCGCACGTCGAGCGTCCGCAATCCGCGCAGCGCCAGCCAGGCATCGTCGGGCGAGACGATCGTGCCCAGCGCCTGCGCGGTGTGGCGAAGGCGCGGGTAAAACCGCTCGGTGGTGGTGACCGATCCCAGCATCACGTCCGAATGGCCGACGATGTACTTGGTGCAGGCCAGAATGCTCATGTCTGCGCCCAGCGCCAGCGCGGGCATGAAATGCCCGGTCGCCCAGGTGTTGTCGATCAGCAGCGCGATATCTGGGTTGGCCGCGCGCGCCGCTGCGCAGATCGCGGGGACATCCTGTACCTCGAAGGTCAGGCTGCCCGGGCTTTCCATCAGGATTGCGCGGGTGCGGTCGCAGATCAGCGCGGTAATTCCCGCACCGATGGTGGGGTCGTAATAACGGGTCTCGATGCCGAAGCGCCTCAGAAATCCGTCGGCAAAATTGCGCGACGGATCATAGGCGCTGTCGGTCATCAGCAGCACGTCGCCGGGCGACAGCACGCTGAGCAGCGCGCCGGTGATCGCCGCAACGCCCGAAGGGTAAAGCATCGTGCCATGCCCGCCGGGCTCGAGCGCGGTCAGCGCTTCGGCCAGCGCCCATTGGGTGGGAGAGCCGCGGCGGCCGTAGAAAAAGCGGCCGTCTTCGTTGGTTTTGGGGCCGGACTTGAGCGCGGCAGTATCGGGATAGAGATGCGTGCTGGCGCGCCATACCGGCGGACTGACCACCGCGCCCGGCTGATCCGCCGTCCCCGTCCACTCCGCGCGCCGGCCGCCGGTGACGAGGCGCGTGGCGGGCGATTGCGGGTCAGTGGGCTTGGGCATGGTGTGTCACCTATTCCTCTCCCTGCAGGGGAGAGGATACGAAGCCTTGGCAGCCTGCTGCCCAGGCGAAGTTGGAGAGGGGGCTTTGGCGCGAACCTGTCTTCAGCCCCTCTCCCTGCTTCGCTTTGCGAAGCTGTCCCTCTCCCCTGAGGGAGAGGGAAAAACCATCACCCCAGCGCCTTGGGGGTATCGTTATCGGCACCCCATTCGCTCCAGCTGCCGTCGTACAGCGCGACGTCGGTCTTGCCGAGCAGGTGCGCGCCGAAGGCGACCACGCTGGCGGTCATGCCCGAGCCGCAGGTGGTGACCACCGGCTTGTCGAGATCGACACCGGCAGCCTCGAACGCAGCCTTGAGGTCATCGCCCGTCTTCCAGGTGCCATTGGGGTTGAACAGGGAGCTGTGCGGCAGATTGACTGCGCCGGGAATGTGGCCCGCTGCGATTCCCGGGCGCGGATCGGGCTCTGCCCCGGTGAAGCGGGCAGCCGGGCGCGCATCCACGACTTGTTCGCCCTTGCTGTGCAGATTGCCCAGCATGTCGGCCTTGGTGCGGACGTTCTTCTTGTCTTCCCACACGGTGAAGTGGCGGTGACGCAGCGTTTCCTTGCCGGTCTTGATCGGGCGGCTTTCGGCCTTCCACTTGGCGATGCCGCCATCGAGGATCGCGACCGCGTGCGCGCCGAACATGGTGAGCATGAACCAGGCGCGGGCAGAGGACTTCAGCGGACTGTCGTCATAGAGCACGATGCGGCTGCCATCGCCCAGACCGAGCGACTGCATGCGGCTGGCGAATTTCTCGGCGGGCGGCAGGGTGTTGTCGATGGGCGAGTTGCTGTCGACCAGCTCCTCGAGGTCCATGAACACCGCACCCGGAATGTGACCGGCTTCATATTCGGCAAGCGCGCTGCGACCGGTGTCGGGCAGGAACTTGGACGCATCGACGATGCGAAGATCAGAGGCGCCCATTTCGTTGGCGAGCCATTCGGTTGAAACCAGCGAATCCATGTTTGTGTCTCCCTCTGCGAGTCTGCGCCCTTATTGGCTTTTTCCCGCCTTTTTAGACGGGAAACCCGGCTGGTTGCTCAGCCGGGATGCCGTGTTTTTGTTGCGCTGCACCATCAACATTATCGTGTCGGGCAGGGCGCGTCGAGTCGCAACGGGAACGAGGCGCCAGTTTTTTTGCATATGTTGCAATCATGTGCATCGATGGTGGCGGTGCCGCACGCGGGGCGATAGGGGTGGCATCGCATTCATCAGGAGCCAGGTGCCACCATGCGTATTTTGTTGACCAACGATGATGGCGTGAACGCGCCGGGGCTTGAGGTGCTGATCCGGATCGCCGCAGCGCTCTCTGACGATGTCTGGATCGTGGCGCCGGCAGAGGAGCAATCGGGTGCTGGCCATTCGCTCACGCTGACCCGCCCGCTGCGCGTGCACACTCATGGGCCGAAGCACTTTTCGGTCACCGGCACGCCCACCGATGCGGTGATGATGGCGGTCGCCCGGCTGATGCAGGACACCCCGCCCGATCTCATCCTCTCGGGGGTCAACCGCGGCGCCAATCTGGGCGAGGACGTGACCTATTCGGGGACCGTTTCCGCCGCGATGGAAGGCGCGCTGGCGGGCATCCCGTCGATCGCGCTCAGCCAGGTCTATGCGCGCGAAGGCGCCGGGCTCGACGTCTCGTTCGACGCTGCCGCCGCCTGGGGCGAAAAGGTGCTGCGTCCGATCATCGCGCAGCCGATGCCCGCGCGCACGCTGATAAACATCAACTTCCCCGCGATCCCCGCCGATCAGGTGCGCGGCGTGCGCGTGGTCGCCCAGGGTTTTCGCGATTATGGACGGCTCAAGATCGTCACCAACATCGATCCGCGCGGGTTCGAATATCACTGGTTCGCGCTGGGAGCGGTCGAGCAGACCCCGGCGCACAGCACCGATCTCGAGGCGGTGCGCGACGGCTATGTCGCGGTGACGCCGCTGCACCTGGACCTGACCCATTATGAATCCATGGGCGCGCTGGGTTCGGCTCTGTCCGCAACATTTGACAAGAATTGAAGCCGCAACCGGCGGTTTGCGCCGCGTAAGCAGTGGTAAAGCGTAAAGTTCATGCTAGAAGTTGACGTCATGGCGAGGGGTGAAACGCGCAGTCTTGTCAGGTCCGCAGCGGCCTGGTCCGCAGCTCTGGGCGCAATCGCGCTTTCCGGCTGCATCCCCGGCGGGGTCAGCCAACAGGGCATGCAGCCCGAGATCACCGAGGCAGGAACCCAGGCGAGGCCGCCGTCCGAGCCGGAGGTCGTCGGCAGCGACGCCCCGGTGTGGACAAGCCGCAGCGTCAGCCCCAGCGCATCGGATGTCATCGGCACGGTCTATGTCGTGCAGCCGGGAGATACGCTGCGCGGCATCGGCAACCGCACCGGCGCGGGATCGGAAGCGATCGCCGCCGCCAACGGCCTCAGCGCGCCTTATATGCTGCGTCCCGGGCAGCAACTGAACATCCCCGGCGGACGCTATCATGCGGTCGCGCAGGGCGAGACCGGCATCGCCATCGCGCACGCTTATGGTGTCGCGTGGAGCGATATCGTCGCGCTCAACGGCCTCACCGAACCGTATATCCTGCGCATCGGCCAGCGGCTCAAGCTTCCCGCAGGTGCCACCGCGATCGCCGCTGCGCCCGCCGGCTCCGGCCCGAGCGCCGCGGCCTCCTCGAAGCCGAGCCGGATCGGCGCGCTGGTGGTGAACATCGACGACGTGGTCACCGGCAGCCAGCCCGCGATTGCCGAAGGAACGCCCGTGCCTGCAGCGAAGGCAGCGCGCGCGCCTGTCTCTGCCGCGGTTCCGGTCTCGGTGCCAAAAGCCTTTGCGGGCAAGTTCAACTGGCCGATCACCGGCCCGCTGCTCACCCGCTACGGCCCGGTCGGCAAGGGTCAGATCAGCAACGGCATCGACATCACCACCACGCGCGGCGCTCCATTCCGTGCGGCCGCCGATGGTGTGGTGAGCTATGCCGGAAGCGAGGTCGCGATCTATGGCGGACTGATCCTGATCAGCCATGGCGATGGCTGGGTCAGCGCCTATGGCCATGCCGAGCGGATCGATGTCACGCGCGGACAGGCGGTCAAGGCCGGGCAGGTGCTGGGCGCTGCGGGGCAGAGCGGCTTTGCCGACACTCCCAAGCTGCATTTCGAGCTGCGCAAGGACCGCAAGCCCGTCGATCCGCTGCTGTACCTGCCCAGGAGCTGATGGCAGGCATGGCCGACAGCGACATCAAGCCAAGGGCGCTGCTGAAACGCGCCGCGCGTCTGCCGGTGCTGGCGGATGTCGCCCTGCGGCTGGGCTTTGCGTTCTTCCTGATCGCGGTGGTCATCCTGATCCACTGGCTCGACCGCGCTGGGCTAAAGGACAATTTCGACAACGAGATCAGCTTTCTCGATGTCGTCTATTTCACAATGATCTCGGTCACCACCACCGGCTTTGGCGATATCGCGCCGGTGTCGGACCGCTCGCGCCTGATCGAATCGGTGGTGGTGACGCCGGTGCGGGTCGCGGTGATCTTCATCTTCGTGGGCACAGCCTATAGTTTCGTCCTCAAGCGCACATGGGAAAAATGGCAGATGAGCAGGATCCAGCAGCGCCTGACCGGGCATATTGTCGTGCTGGGCTTCGGCACCAGCGGCTCGGAAGCAGTGCGCGAACTGATCGCGCGCGGCACCGAACCCGGCTGCATCGTGGTGATCGACCAGCATGAGCCCTCGCTCGCCCGGGCCGAAGCCATGGGGTGCAACGTGCTCAACGCCGACGCGGCGCGCGACGAAACCTTGCGGGATGTGCACATCGACCGGGCCTGCTCGGCGATCGTCTCGGCCGGGCGTGACGATACCTCGATCCTGATCGTGCTGACCATCCGCCATCTGGCCCCCGAGGTGCCGATCAGCGTGGTGGTGCGCGCGGCCGACAACGAGCTGCTGGCGCGGCAGGCCGGAGCCAACACCGTGATCAATCCGGTCAGCTTCGCCGGATTGCTGCTGGCGGGCTCGTGCCAGGGCCCACATATCAGCAGCTATCTGGCGGACCTTGCCTCGTCGAGCGGACGGGTGGTGCTGATCGAGCGGATGGTGCGCCCCGAGGAGGTCGGCCTGCCGCTCAAGGACATCAGCGATGGCGTGGGTGTACGCATCTATCGCGATGGCAAGCCCTATGGCTTCTGGGACGATGAAAGCGCCAGCCTGTCCGCCGGAGATCTGGTCGTCGTGATCACCCAGGGCGATGGCCGCCCGCCGGTGACGATGGCGAACGATTGACGGGCTGGATTCTGCACTGAATTTCTCTCCTACCGCTTGCTGGCGGGGAGAGGAGTAACGCGGCGCGCCTGCGTTCCGGGCGTCAGTCGCCGCCGCAGCCTCCGCCGCAGCCGCTGCACCCGCTGTCACCGCCAGAGTCGCTCCCGCTGTCGCTGTCTGCGCTGCTGTCCCAGCCACCATCCGCGCCGCTGCCGCCGAAATCGCCTCCGCCAGCCATGAACGCCGCGCCGCCTGCTGCGGCTGCGCCAGGGCCCGCGCCTCCGCCCGACCAGCTGTCGAAGATAGCGCCGGATCCGTCCGAGCTGTCGGTCGAGCCGCGCCGGGCATTGCGTCTGCGCAAGGCATCCTGTTGCGGCGCGCCGCGCCGTGCGCGCAACCGGCGGATCATGCTGGCCATGACGGCGATCCCGATGAAAATCAGCAAAACCAGCCCGAAAAAGCCGAGATCGGAGCGTTGAACGCCGTTGAAGAACGACCGGAACGTCGGCGATCTTTGCACCAGCGAGGTGTCTGCTGCCAGCGCGGTGCAGGCCGCAAGCAGCGCCGCGCCTCCTGCCAGCGCCGCAACCGAGACCGATCGCCGCGGCAGCACGAAGTTGCGTGACCGGTCGACCCATTGATACCGCGTCCCGAAGCGCAGTTCGGCAGCTGGCCAGATCTCTGCCGGGGGCTCGGCACCGAAAGTGTCGCGATAGCGTGCCAGGGTCTGGGCATAATGGCTGCGATACTTGCGCCCCTCGGCGCCGCCGCCTGCGGTGGGGCCATGGTGCAGCGGGCGCCCGATGATGCGCGCGCACAGCTCGCCCCAGTAATGGCGGGTATAGGCCAGATGCAGGTGCCAGGCCTGATCGACCTGGTCCGACGGGGTGACCGGCGATGTGCCTGTCGCGGCGAGATACAGGAAGCGCTTGTATTCCTCGACCACCGCAGCGGCATGCCGGCGTGACCAGCCGTTTTCCCGCGCGAGCCTTTTGGTAAAGGTCAGCGAGGCACCCGCAGGCTCGATGCGCATTGCATCCAGCGCCCGCCAGATCGAATCGTCGATGGTGCCCATAACCGCCCTCCCGCTGTCGTGGAGGAATCAGGCTATACCGGAAGCGGGCGACCGGCAATCCAGGATGTAAAATGGAGCGGAACGCAAAACGGGGCCACCCGCGCATGTGCGGATGGCCCCGTGCTTACGTGTTCAGCTCCTGGCCGGGATCAGCGGCGGATGCGGGCGCGCGTTTCCAGATCGGTCAGGCGACGCTCGACATAGGCGCGCTCGTCCGCGGTGGCGTTCATGCGGGCATAGGCCGCTTCCAGCCGCGAGATATCCTCATGCTCGACCCGAAGCTGTGCCTGCGCGCTGGCCGACAGGCCGCTCGAGGGCAGAGCGCGGGCGATCGCATCGAGGCGCGCACGCGGGGTCTGTGTGGTGTTGCCGCCGCCGCTGTTGACCATGTCGCCAACCCGCGCATCGAGCGCTTCGAGCCTGGTGTAGAGGTCGTCGCGCTCCTGCTCGGTCACCCGCCCATCGCGCAGATAGTTCGCTTCGGTGCGGACAAGCGATGCATAATCGGTCTTCAGCCGGGCACCAGCGACGCGTGTGATGCGGCGCGACGCTACCTGCGCATCGACGCGCTGGTAGAATTCGCTCTGGCCTTCGGCGATCGAGATGCCGATGTCGTTGCCCGGGTCATTGGCATAGCCGCCATCGGTGATCACCTGGGTCAGCTCGGTATAGCGTTCCGCAAGCTCGGCCTGCTCCTGCCGCGTGAAGCGGCGATCAGCGCCGTAGCGCGCTTCGAGCTGGACCAGATCGTAATAGTCGGACTTGAGCTGCGCGCCGGTGCGCTGGTCGATGGTGCGCGCGCGCACCTCGGCATCGATCCGGCTTTCGAACTGTCCGCGCTGCGTCGCCAGCGGGGTGCGCCCCAGCGACCATTGTGCCTCGATCGAGCCTGTCGATCCGGTGCGATCACCGAACAGCGCGCCGAAGATCGAGTTCAGACGCTCCTGCTGGCGCGAAGGCTGCTGATCGTTGGTGGTGTTGGTCTGCGCAAAGGCCGCGCTGCTGCTCAGCATCAGGGCAGCGGCGGCGGTAGCGGTGTAGAATGACTTCATTGGGGCGATCCTTATCGGTTGGTCCACCCTGTACGTGCGACCAACCGAAGGGTTGCCTTGATGTTAACTCCGCCAGGCGGCGCTGATTCAGCTGGCGAGGCCGGATTTCAGCATGGTGATCACGCTGTCCTGCGAGTCGACGAGGGCCAGCACATGGCTGCGGGTCTGTTCGACCTGCGCGGCACCGCCCGCCTTGATCTCGCCCGCCGCTTCCTTCTCCAGCCGCGCAACATACAGGACTTCCAGATCCCCCAGCAGCTGGGTGAGCTCGCGCCGCGGGGCATCCAGCGCGCTGATCCGGGTCTGTGCCACCGACCAGGCTTCGCTGCCGACGCTGGCGTTCTTGGCGGCTGCTACCGCCTGCTGCGCGGCGGAGCGCGCCATAGCGAAATCCGCTTCGGCTTTGTCGGCGCGGGCCAGCAGCGCGGTCAGATCGCGCGCCAGTGCGGGGTCGGTGACGGATTCGATCGGCGGGGGCGGGGCCTTGGCCTCGGCCTGCCGGTCGCGCAGCTCGACATCGCGCCGCGCCAACGAGGGGCGATCGGCCATCGGTTCGAGGCAGCCGCCCAGCAGGGCAGTGAGGCTGAGCGAGAGCGACAGCAGCGAAGAGGAGGCAACATGTTTCATGGCCAATCCATCTACGGGAGGCGAGGGCGTGTCGCAATGCTTATGGGCTTGTCATCCTGGCGGACTCAGGGCTAAGAGAGCGTCGATTGTCAGTTGGGCAACGGCCAAAAAAGCCGCTGCCATGGTTGACAGCCCCGGCAGTTTCACCTAACGGGCATGGCTTTCCGGCGCGGGACATCCCGTCGCAGGGCAGCGGTTTTCACTCTGCTGATTCGGTTCTGGCAACAGTCGGGTCAAAGGTTTGGATATCGCAAATTGCGTGCCCGGAACCGATTTGAAGCAAACAGAAACGAGACAACCCATGTTCGCTATCGTGCGCACAGGCGGCAAGCAGTATCGCGTTGCAGCCGGAGATAAAATCGCAGTGGAAAAGCTGGCCGGAGAGGCTGGCGACGTCATCGCATTGAGTGACATTCTGCTCGCCGGCGACGGTGGCGAATCCAAGGATATGGCCGGTATGGTCGTTTCTGCCGAGATCATCGCGCAGGCGAAGGCCGACAAGGTCGTGATCTTCAAGAAGAAGCGTCGCCACAACTATCGTCGCAAGCTTGGCCATCGCCAGCAGCACACGATCCTGCGCATTCTGGGCGTGGGTGAAGCCGTGAAGGCAGCGCCCAAGAAGGCCGCCGCCAAGACCGAAGCACCGGTGGAAGCCGCTGCTGCACCGGTCGCAGATGCACCCGCCGCTGAGGCTGCTTCCAAAAAGGCTCCGGCCAAGAAGGCAGCACCGAAGAAGGCCGCCGCCAAGCCCGAAGCCGATTCGTCGGCCGACAACGCCTGATAGCGCGCGCACAAGGAGTTTTGAAAAATGGCACATAAGAAAGCTGGCGGTTCGTCGCGCAACGGTCGTGATTCCGCAGGTCGCCGTCTTGGCGTGAAGAAGTTCGGCGGCGAGCCGGTGATTGGTGGCAACATCATTATCCGCCAGCGCGGAACCAAGGTGTATGCTGGCGCCAATGTTGGCATGGGCAAGGACCATACCCTGTTTGCGCTCACCGAAGGCCGCGTGAAGTTTCACGAAGGTCGCCTTGGCCGCAAATATGTATCGGTCGTGGCCGAAGCCATGGCGATGGCCGCCGAATAACGGACGATCGATGACGGGTCGTCCTTCACAGGGATGACCCCGGCCGGTGCCGAGCACCGGACCAGATGACAGGGAGATGGGGTCCGTCCCATCTCCCTTTCTTTTTGTCTCCCTGTCACGGCTTTGACTCGAGCCTGTCACCTTCGGGTGGCATGGGCGCGGGTAACACAGGAGAGACATAATGTTTGCAAGAACGCAAAGATTGTTGCTGCGGCCGGTCTGGCCCGAAGATGCCGAAGGCCTGTTCGCGGCGCTGAACGATCAGGGAATCGTGTGCAACCTCGCCCGCGCGCCCTGGCCCTATTCGCGCGAAGACGCGCAGGCCTTCGCCGCGCGTACCCAGGATCCCCGCTATCCGCATTTTCTGCTCACTCTGCCGGGCGATGCCGGGCAGACGCTGGTCGGCAGCTGCGGCCTTGGCGAACGCGAGGGCGAGGCAGAGCTCGGCTACTGGATCGCGCGGGAGCATTGGGGGCAGGGTTATGCCACCGAGGCGGCGCGCGCGGTGATCGCCAACGCCTGGATGCTGGGCCACCGGCGTCTGATCGCCAGCCACTATATCGACAATCCCGCCTCTGGCGCGGTGCTGCGGAGGCTTGGCTTCCGCCCCACCGGCATCACCCGCCCGCGCTTCAGCGCAGGCCGGGGCTATGACGCGATGGCGAGCGAATATGCGCTGGAAAGCGACATGGCGGAGGTTGAACGACCGCTGGCGGCGTGAAGATTAATTTTCCTCTCCCGCAAGCGGGAGGGGAGAGGTAATGGGGTAACCCCCTATTTCTTTACCGCAAAGCAGGCCTGGCCGGATTTTGCGACGCTGTCGCAGGCCTTTTTCGCGGCGGCCTGGGTGGCGAAGGGGCCTGCCTGCAGCCGGGTGACCGCGCCGGCCTTGACCAGATAGGGCTGCAATCCGCTGAGCGCGGCGTTCTGGCGTTCGAGGCCGGACCACAGGCCGCGTGCTCGGCCTTCGTCGCTGAACGCGCCAAGCTGGATGCGCCAGTCACCGCTCGCGGCGACGGCAGGTGCGGCGCTTGCGGCAGCGACCGGAGCGGCAACCGGTGGCCGGGCAGGCGCCTGGGCAGGCATCGAGGCCGGTGTGGTGGCCCGCGGCGCCGGCGCCGAGGTCGAGCCCGAAGGCGCACCCATGGTTGCGAAGTCCACGCCCGCGCTGGCCGCGGTGCCGGTCGGGCTGGAGGGGACGGCAGGGATCACCGAGCCGTTGACATTGGAGGGCGGCAGGCTGGTGGTCTGGATGGTCGAGCTCGATCCGGGCTTGCGCCGGTTTGGCGCGGCGGTCGGGCCCGCTGCTGCCATCACCGGTTTTGCGCTCGAGGTGGCTCCAGTGGCGGGATCGATGCCGAGCCCGGCAGCGGCGCCCGCGAGCTTCTGACGCTCGGCGGTGGCTTCGCGCTCAAGCTGGGCTGCAAGCTGCGTGCCCTTGGTGCGATCGGCAAGCGGGATGTACTTGTCCATCGTTGCCAGGCTGCGCGAGGCCTGGGGCAGGCCCTGCGCCGAGGCGCGGGTCATCAGCGCATAGGCGCGCACCCAGTCCTTCTCGGCGATATCGCCGTTGAACATCGCGGTACCCAGAACATATTGCGCGCGAGGCTCACCCCTGGCGGATGAGGCGCGGATATAGGGCATCGCCTCGTCGCGGCGGTTGTCCTGAAACAGCACCAGGCCGTAATTGTCCGCTGCCTGGACATGACCGCGATCGGCCGCCTTCTTGTACCAGCTTTCGGCGAGCTTGAGGTCCATCGGCACGCCGCGGCCCAATTTGTACGCCTGGCCCAGGTTGAACTGGGCATCGGGGTCGCCCTTGGCTGCGGGATCGCGCCATTCGGTGACGGCCTTGTCGAATTCGCCGCGCTCCCACGCATCGACCCCGGCCTTGACGTCGGCGAGCGCGGGCGTCGCCGTCCCCATCGCCAGCAGGGCGGTCGCCAGCATCAGGTGGGTGCGCGAAAATTTTGTGGAATGTGCCATGCGGGTCTTGCTCCATCGCATATGGTAAAGCCTCGGTTCGACCATATCAGGCCGGTTTTGCGCGGCAAGCGGGGCTTACCGGTCGTTACATGCGTAAATCGCTATACCTAACGACATATTAGCAAAGCGTTGATGACGCGATCAACCCGCACAAATGCGGCAGTATCCGGCAACTGCCCTATTCCGGCACAGCGCAGCGTTAACCCAAAATTAGGTGCCCCGGGCGCATTTTCACCCCTGACCGATTGGACCGAATAGGGGGTTTGAGTGCGCGTACTCGCTTTGGCATCTCAAAAAGGAGGATCCGGCAAGACGACCCTGTCGGGTCATCTCGCCGTGCAGGCGCAGCTGGCAGGCGATGGCCCGGTGGTGCTGATCGACATCGATCCGCAAGGTTCGCTGGCCGACTGGTGGAACGAGCGCGAGCCCGAATATCCGGCATTCGCGCAGACCACCGTAGCGCGGCTTCCCGCTGACCTCTCGATCTTGCGCCAGCAGGGCTTCAAGCTCGCGGTCATCGATACTCCGCCTGCGATCACCATGGCGATCCAGTCGGTGATCTCGGTCGCCGAGCTGATCGTGGTGCCGACCCGTCCCAGCCCGCACGATCTGCGCGCCGTGGGCGCCACGGTCGATCTGTGCGAGCGCGCGGGCAAGCCATTGATCTTTGTCGTCAACGCCGCCACCCCCAAGGCCCGGATCACGTCCGAGGCCGCTGTCGCGCTGTCGCAGCACGGCACCGTTGCGCCGACGACGCTGCACCACCGCACCGATTTTGCCGCCTCGATGATCGACGGCCGCACCGTGATGGAGGTCGATCCCAACGGCAAGTCCGCCGCCGAAGTGCGCGCGCTGTGGACCTATATCTCCGACCGGCTCGAAAAGAACTTCCGCCGCACGGTTTTTGCCGTGCCCAATGCACCCGTGATCCCCGGTGCCATCCGCCCGATGGGCGGCTTCGGTCGCCGCGTGGCGGGATCGTAAGCGAGCACGGGGGCAAGGATGAGCTTTATGGCCGAACCCAAACCGATCGCGTCGCTTTCGTCCGGTCTGCTGGCGCGCAAGGGCGCCGCTCGCCCTGCCATGCGCCGCCAGGGGCTGGAAGGACTGGGCCAGATGGGCGGCATGCTGTCGCCGTCGCACCCGGATGACGATTATACCGGACAGGACGATCTGGGCTGGAACGACATGGGCTATGATGTCGATCCGGCGCATGACGAGCATGCTCCCGATTATGGCAATCTGCTGGCAGGCGCGATCCCTGATGCGCCGGCTGCGCATGCTGTCGATCATGCCGCGGCAGTTGCGGCTGCCGATGCGATGGCCCAGCCTTTGGTGCCGATCGTGCCCGATGTCGTGCGCCAGCAAGCAGAGATTGCCGAGCGCATGGCAGAGCCGGTCGCCGAAATGCCGGTCGAGCCCGAAGCCCAGGCTGAAGCCCTAGCCGAAGCCGTGATCGAACAGCCCGAAGCTCCGGCCCAGGTGCTGTCGGTGCGCAAGCGCAAGGCGGCGGTCCCGGTGGATGCGGTCATCGCTGCGGTTCCGGCGGGTCGCCGCGCGGCCTTCACCCTGCGGCTCGACACCGACCGCCATCTCAAGCTTCGGCTTGCCAGCGCGGTGACCGGCCAGTCGGCGCAGCAGCTGCTGACTGCGGCACTTGACGAATTGTTAACCAAAATACCCGAGATAGAGGACCTGGCTGGTCGCGTGCCGCGATCGGCAGGGCGTTGAAACTGATGAGCGGGTCGGGCCTGGCAAAGAGGGAAATGGCTATGACGAGCGGAACGAAGATGAACAGGGCACTGATGCTGAAACTGGCCGCATCGACCATTCTGGTCGGCAGCGTGCTGGTAAGCTGCTCGGCAAGCTCTGGCGGCGGCCGTCCGCAAAGCCTGTCCAGCAACGCCCAGAAGGCGCTCGACGCCGGCAAGCCCGAAAAGGCGCTGGCCAAGGCGGAAGCTGCCGTCGCGCTCGATCCCCGCAACGCCGATCTGCGCACGACGCTGGCCCAGGCCTATCTTGCCAACGGACGCTTTTCCTCGGCGCGCCAGAGCCTTGACGATGCACTGGCGCTGGGCGACCAGAGCGCGCGCACGGTGATCAGCCTGGCGCTGATGCATGTGGCCGAAGGCCGCGGCCAGGCGGCGCAGGCGTTGCTGCGCGAACATCGTGATACCATTCCCGCCAGCGATTATGGCCTGGCTATGGCGCTGGCCGGGGACACCGCGCTCGGCGTCGACGTGCTCGCCGACCAGATCCGCAGCGGCGATACCTCTTCCAAGGTCCGCCAGAACCTCGCCTTTGCTTATGCCCTTGATGGCCGCTGGCGCGAGGCGCAGCTGATGGTCGGACAGGATCTCGACCCCAAGGTCGCGCAGGAGCGCATCACCGAATGGGCGCGCATGGCGCACCCGCAGGCGCATGTTCAGCGCGTCGCATCGGTGCTGGGCGTGAGCCCGGTCGAATTTGACCCCGGTCAGCCGGTGCAGCTGGCGCTTTCCGCCACGCCGTCGATGGCGCAGACCGCAACCGAGATCGGCCAGCAGGCCATGGCACAAACTCCGCCCGCTGCCGGTCCGATCGAACTTCCCCCGGTTCAGGACAGCCCGATGGAGCTGGCTGGCGTCGAGGCCGCACGCGCGCCCGTCTATGCCGATGCCGCGCCGGTCGTTGTCGCTGCTGCCGAACCTGCAGAACAGCCGCGCGCCATGCTGGCGCCGCTGATGGTGGTGCGCGAGATCGTGCAGCCGCTCCCGGGCAATTACCGCACCAAGGCGATCCGCAAGACCCGCGACGGCAGGGTCGTTCAAGTCGCCGCGCGCACACCGATCGTCGAGCAGGACAGCCCCGTTCGCGCGGCTGCGCCAACGGTAGTCGCTGCCAAGGTTGTGGCTCCCAAAACTGCCCAATCGCCTGCAGTCTTCCAGAAGGCCAGCTTCGCTCCGGTCAGCGGCGGCGCGTTTGCGGTGCAGCTCGGCGTGTTCTCGAATCCGGCCAACGCCAATCGTGCCTGGGCTGGCTACAGCGCCAAGCACAAGGATCTGGCCTCGTTCTCCAAGGCTGCCGTGCCCGCCAATGTCGGCGGTCGCACCCTGCACCGGCTGACGGCCAACGGCTTTGCCGATGAAAAGAGCGCCCGTGCCATGTGCGCGCAGGTCCGCTCTTCAGGCGGCGAGTGCATTATCGCCCGCGCGGTCCCGGCCAAGCCCGGCGGCACGCAGATCGCTGCACGGCGCTGAGAGGCGGCACGTCTCTGCTTGCCGTCATTCCCGCGAAAGCGGGAATCCCGCTTTTGTCCTGAACTCGCGCCTTTAGCGGGACCCCCGCGTGCGCGGGGGTGACGACGTTTGGATGCGCTGGCTTAGCCCCTCAGGCCTTCACCAGACCGATTTCCACCAGTCGCTGGTGCAGATAGTCGTCCGCCAGGATCGGCTCGGGATACCGGTTGGGCGTTTCTGCGCTGATGCAGCCTTCGAGCGTGCGGATCGGAAAGTCCGAGCGCAGGTGGAGGAAGAAGGGCATCGAATAGCGGCTGTACTTCGCCCGGTCGCCCGCAGGGTTGCGCACGCGATGCGTGGTCGAGGGCAGGGCGTGGTTGGTCAGCCGCTGCAGCATGTCGCCGACATTGACCACCAGCGCGCCTTCGGGCGGGCGCATGTCGATCCATGATCCATCGCGTGCCAGCACTTCCAGCCCGCCTTCTTCAGCGCCCAGCAGCAGCGTGATCAGGTTGATGTCCTCGTGCGCGCCCGCGCGAATCGCGCCTTCTTCGCCCTGCGCGGCGTCCATTGGCGGATAATGCAGCAGCCGCAGGATCGAATTGCCCTCGTGCACCGCGGGCAGGAACCAGTCCTTGTCGAGCCCCAGATACACAGCGATTCGCGAAAGGATGATGTTGCCCACCCGGTCGAACTCGGCAAACAGCGGTTCGAAGGTCTCGCGGAAGCCCTCGGGACGCTCTGGCCAGACATTGCTGGGCATGGTGTGCGCGATCGGGCTGGCGGGGTCGATCTCGCGCCCGACATGCCAGAATTCCTTGAGATCGTGCGCCTTGGCATCCTTGGCGATTTCGGTGCCGAACGGGGTATAGCCGCGCTGGCCGCCGGCCTCGGCGTCATAATAATGGCGCTTTTCCTCGGTCGGCAACGCGAAGAACGCTTCCGTTTGCTCCCATCCCTGTTTCACCAGCGCCGGATCCAGCCCGTGATCCTTGATCATCGCAAAACCATAGGTCGAAAAGCTGTCGCCCAGCTTGCGCGCCAGTTCGGCGGGTTCATCGGTGAGCGAGAGAATGGGCAGTTGTATCATGATGCGGTCCGCAATAGCTGAGGGGATGACGATATTTGCCCCATGTAGGCGTGCTGACGGGAAAAATCATGACCCAATATTGGCTGATGAAATCGGAACCCGACGAATATGGCTGGGCCGATCTTGTGAAGGCGGGCGAGGGCACCTGGGACGGAGTGCGCAACGCGCAGGCCTCCAACAATCTCAAGGCCATGCGGGCAGGAGACCTTGCGTTGTTCTATCACTCACGCACCGGGCTCGAGGCGGTCGGGGTGATGGAGGTGAGCGCCGAGGCGTTTCCCGATCCCAAGGACGACACCGGACGCTGGGTGGCAGTGAAGGTGAAACCTGTGCACCCGCTTAAAAAACCGGTGTCGCTTAAGGCTATGAAAACGCGGCCTTCGCTCGCTGGCATGGCGATGCTGCGCCAGTCGCGGCTGTCGGTGGCGGCCATCACGCCGGACGAGTGGGCGGAAATCATGCGCATGGCAGGGAACGCCCCTTCCACCACCGCGTAATTGTTCCTGAAGCGGGGCACGCGGCCTCGCGGTTGACGAAGGAGCACAATCATGGGTGAATTCAAGGACAAAGCCGCAGGCGTTGGCAATGATCTGGCCGGTAAGGCCAAAGAAGGCATTGGCCGCGCAACCGACAACCCCGAACTGGTCGCCGAAGGCGAAGCTCAGCAGCTCAAGGGCGATGCCCAGAAGCTCAAGGGCGACGTCAAGGGCGCGTTCGGCGACAAGATCTGATCTTTCCGATCTGATCTGACGTAACAAAAAAACCGGCCCCTTTGTGCTAGCGGGGGGCCGGTTTTTTGTGCTTTTTTCAGCTACTGCGCCCTCAACGTTCGCAGGGGACCGAATCGGGCAGTGAAAAGGATTAGCTCCGCCCCCGCAACCCGCTCACCGTCGCCCCGCTCGCGGCGATAACCTCGATGTCGGTCTTCAGGTGCAGCAGCTTCAACCCCGGTTGCGCCAGCGCCTCAGCCAGCGCAGGCGCGAATGCCTCGGTCTGTTCCACCGTCGCCGCCCAGCCGCCATACGCGCGCGCAAGTGCAGCGAAGTCAGGGTTTTTGAGCGTCGTTGCCGACAGCCGCGCTGGGTATTCGCGCTCCTGATGCATGCGGATTGTTCCATAAGCGCCATTGTCGACCACGATCACCAGCAGATCGGCGTCGTATTGGACCGCGGTTGCCAGCTCCTGCCCGTTCATCAGAAAATCACCATCGCCGGCGATCGCGACGACCTTGCGGTCACGCAGGCGCAGAGCGGCGGCGACGGCGGCGGGCACGCCATAGCCCATCGCGCCTGCGGTCGGTGCCAATTGCGAGGGCTTTTCGCCATAGTGCCAATAGCGGTGCCACCAGCCCGAAAAATTGCCCGCGCCGTTGCAGATCACGGTATCGGCGGGCATCGCCGCGCGCATCGCCTTGACGCACTGGCCAAGGTCCAGCAGCACGCCGGTCGGTTGCGGATCCGACCAGGCGAGCCACTCGGCATGCGCCTGCTCGCCGATATCGAAGCGCACCGCGTCCTCGTCCCACGCTTCCGAGTCCCATAGCGCCGCAGCCTCGGCGAACTCGTCCATGTCGGCGCACAGCGGTAGATCGGTGCGGTAGACGCGGCCGAGCTCGTTGGGGTCGGGATGGACGTGGACCAGCAGCTGGCCGGGATGTTCGGGGGTGATCAGCGTGTAGCCATCGGTGGTCGCCTCCCCCAGCCGCGCGCCGACCGCGAGGATCACGTCGGCACCCTTGACCCGCGCCACCAGCTTCGGGTTCGGGCCATAGCCCAGATTGCCCGCCCAGACGGGCGAGGCGTTGTCGAACGCGTCCTGCTGGCGGAAGGCGCAGGCCACCGGCAGCCCGATCCGTTCGGCGAACTCCTGGAAGTTCGCGCGCGCAGACGGGCTCCAGTCCGCGCCGCCGATGATCGCGATCGGCGCCTTTGCGCCGTCAAGCATCTCCATCAGCACCGCAAAGCCGTTGGGGCATACCGGCTGCGCGGGGCGGGTGACGTGCGGACGATCGGCGACTTCGGCCACGTCCTTGAGCATGTCCTCGGGCAGCGCGAGCACCACAGGGCCCGGGCGTCCGGAAATCGCGACCGAAAAGGCGCGGGCGACATATTCGGGGATCCGCGCCGCATCGTCGATTCGCGCTACCCATTTGCAAAGCGGCGCGAACATCGCCTGGAAATCGACCTCCTGAAAGCCCTCGCGGTCGCGCATTCCCCGATCGACATCGCCGATGAACAGCACCATCGGCTTGCTGTCCTGCATGGCGACATGCACGCCGATGCTGGCGTTGGTGGCGCCGGGTCCGCGCGTGACAAAGGCGACTCCGGGTCGCCCGGTCATCGCGCCATCCGCGCACGCCATGAAGGTGACGCCGCCTTCCTGACGGCACACGATCGTTTCGATCGCGGGCACATCGTGGAGCGCATCGAGCACCGCGAGAAAGCTCTCGCCGGGCACGGTGAAGATGCGGTCGCACCCTTGCGCGACCAGTTGATCGACGAGAATCCGGCCACCGGTGCGGGAGATGCTGGTCATGGGGTGCGGGTCCTCTGCCTGTGCGGTCGGAGCGGGTGGCATCCCGCCTTGATTGGCCATGGGGCTAAAGCGGGCGGGCAGGGCATGTCAACATGGTGCGCCGCCCGAGCGGGGGTGGATGCAGATCGGGGCTAAAAACCGTAGACCAGCGTCAACCGGCTGGTGGTGTCGGTCGGGGCACGGCCCAGCGCGGGGGTCGATTCATACTGCACGGTATAGGACAGGCGCGCCTTCAGCTTGCCGATCAGCTGGCTGTCGAGCGCGGCGACCGAAAAAAGCGTGCTGCGTTGCTCGTCGACATAGGCGCTGGCGGCTTCCGAAAGGCTGATCGTCGGGGTCAGCTTGAGCTTGATATCGACCGAGGCGAGACCCGCGACGACCGATTCGTCCATCCCGGTGGTCAGCTGTGTAAACCGCCAGGCGGGCCCCGCCTTGACGCTGAGCTTGGCATTGTCGCCGGTGAGGAAGCTGTAACCCACCCCGCCTGAAATCGAATAGCGCGCGTGAAAGCCCTGGAAACGGTCCTGCTCGTATTGGCCGAGGCCATAGACATAGCCGCGCTCGTTGAACTTGTAGTTGGGCTCGACGCTGAAGCGATACTGTTCGCGCACCACGACATCGCTGGTTTCCTGGTAATCCGCCCGCCCGAGCAGGCCGACGCGCCAGTCCTCGCCCTCGGCTGTGAGCTTTAGCCCCGCAGCGAGCCCCATGCCCGGAGCATTGCCAGTGGTGGTGAACGCGCCCAGCTCGCCTTCGCCCGACCATTTGATCTGCGCGTGCGCCGTTTCCTCGGCTGGCTGGGCAGATGCCGTAACGACAGGAGCCACCGGGACGGCAGCCTCGGCCACCACCACCGTCGCGGCGGGAGGGGGCGGGGCCGTTTGCGTCGAGGAATCGGTGCGGAACGCGGCGACCTGTGCGTCGATCGCTTCTGCAGCTTGTGGATGCGCCTGCTTGGCATAGCGCAGCACCACATCGAGCCCGGCCTTTTCGCCCGAACGCAGGGCGGTGTCGATCAGCTTGGTAATTCCATCGGGCGCCTGCGCGGCGAGCGGCTGGGAAGCTGCAAGAATCACGGCGAGCACGCTCAGCGCGGCGCGGGTGGTGGTCATGTCAGGCATCCCGGGGTTGCGAACAGGAATGCGCAGCCTAGATCAGCGGGCGGAACTCTTCCACCACCGCGCGGTACAACCGTCGCTTGAAAGGCACGATCAGTCCCTCCAGCGTCTCCGCCGAGGTCCATTTCCAGCTGCGGAATTCCTGGTGGTCGGTTTCGATGTTGATGTCGGCATCGGTGCCCATGAAGCGCATCAGGAACCAGAACTGGCGCTGGCCACGATATTTGCCGCCCCACATCTTGCCCATCAGATCGGCAGGAAGATCATAGAGATGCTCGTCGCGCGACCGCGCGATCACCTCGACCAGATGCGCCGCGATGCCGGTTTCCTCGCCCAGTTCGCGATAGGCGGCCTGTTCGGGCTCCTCGCCGGGATCGATACCGCCCTGCGGCATCTGCCAGGCGTCGGCGCTGCTATCCAGCCGCTGGCCGACGAACACCTTGCCGTCGTTGTTGACCAGCATGATGCCCGCGCAGGGACGATAGGGGAGACTGTCAAATTCACTCATGTCTGCCGCCTTAGCGGTCAGCGGGCATCAAAGGCAATTGAACAATCGTCAGATGGCGTCTGCGTCCGACAAAAGCCGATGGACCGAAATGGGCCCATCACCGCCTTGACGGCCTCGTCGCCGATCGGCTCGCCGCCCGGAGCAAAGCCTTCCCCGCGTTCGGCATATTGCAGCACGACCACATTTTGCGCGTCGCGCAGCAGCAGCGCCAGAAACTGCTCGCCGCGGCCCGACGTCGCGCCCGGATAGCCGCCGGCTGCGATCGAACCGCAGCCGTTGCTCGACAGATTGAATTCGGTCCCGTCGCTGGTGCGCCCGCTGGCGATGACGCGCGAGAAGTTGGCCTGCTGGCATCCCTGGCTGGTGTTGAAGAAGCGCGCCTGCATTTCTGCGGTGGAGATCGGCAAGGACCCCGCGCCGCCGAACGCGGACAGCGTGATCATCCGTGTCCAGCTTTCCACGGTTGCACCCTGCGGCACGAATTCCAGGATCATCTGCCGCTCGTTCTTCGCTTCGTAGACGGGCTCGAAGGTGTCGAACAGCCGGAACGAGACATTGCGGTCGAACACCGGCGTGCTGAAGCTGCAGCAACCTTCCGGGTTTGCGGCGCGCTGCTGCTGATAGTCGCGCGCGACCCCGGCAAAATCGGCCTTGTTGCGGACCTTGGGCGCGGACTGCGCAGCCGATGGCGCTGCCTGCGCCAGCACCGCCGCCAGCAGGCCGGCCGCCAGCCCCCGCGCCAGACTTTGCCCGCTCACAGCTTGAGCATCGCTTTCATGCCGCGGAAGATCGCGTCGCAATCCTCCTGCGCGCTGGGCGCGCCCTTGCGCAGGCAGATGAAGCCGTGGATCGTGCCGCGCATCTCCATATAGGTCACATCCACCCCGGCCTTCACCGCGCGCGCGGCGAAATCGCGGCCCTGGTCGCGCAAGGGGTCGAGCCCCGCGGTGACCAGCAGCGTCGGCGGCAGGCTCGCGATGTCGCCATTGATGCAATCGTTGCGGGCATCGCCGGGTGTCGCGGCATAGGCGGCCCCGAACCAGTTCATCGTGTCGGCGGTGAGCAGATAGCCCTCGGCAAAGTCGGTGAACGACCCGCCGGTCTGCGTCGAATCGACGACCGGATAGAGCGGCGCCTGTGCGATCACCGGGACCGATGCCGGATTGGCGATCAGCGCCTGGGTGGTGACGATCGTCAGGTTTCCGCCCGCGCTGTCTCCGGTGAAGACCAGCCCGGTGATGTCTAGCCCCAGCGTCTTGCCGTTGTCCGCGAGCCAGCGTGCCGCAGCTTCGCAATCGTCCGTGGCGGCGGGGAAGGGGTGTTCGGGCGCGAGGCGATAGTCGACGGCGATCACCGGCAGGCCAACCTTGGCAGCCAGTTCGGTGCAATAGGGATGGTGCGTGTCCAGATCGCCGATCACGAAGCCGCCGCCGTGGAAGAACATGATCACCGGGCCCGCCGCGCGGTTTTCGCGCGCATCGTAATAGCGCAGGCGGATCTCGCCGCCGGGGCCGGGGCAAGTGAGGTCGCGCACGATGGCAAGTTCGGTCGGCTCGGCATCGGCGACAAAGCGCATCATGCGATAGGCCTCGCGCGCATCGGCGGGGGTCATCTCGTTCATCGGCGGCGCGCCTGCAGCCGACAGCATCGCCAGCAGCATCGCAACATCGGGCCGCACGAACGGGCCTGTTGTCGCGTCGGCATCACGCTGCAGTTCGATGGTGTCGCTCATTCGGGTCATCCTCTGTCTGTGTTTAACCGGGAGGTTAACGCGTCGGATGCTGCGGGTCCATCGGCAAAATCGGGTGGCCAATCGAGGCCCGGCTTGATCCTGATCAACGACGCACGCGCTGCTGTCTGCTGTCACAAAAACCAAATTGCGTGCCCGCCGCCCGGTGCTACACCTATCAGCGCGCTCACGCCGAAACTTAGGGGTCTGTGTTCCATGGCAACCGCCGCGCTCGATCGTACCGACACCAACACCCATACACCTGACGCCATCGTGGTGCGCTTTGCCGGGGACAGCGGCGACGGGATGCAGCTGACCGGGGGGCAGTTCACGCTGTCCACAGCGCTGGCAGGCAACGACCTTGCGACCTTCCCCGATTTTCCCGCCGAAATCCGCGCGCCGCAGGGCACGCTGTTCGGCGTTTCGGCGTTCCAGATCAACTTTGGCAGCAGCGAGATCGATACCGCGGGCGATGTCCCCGATGTCCTCGTCGCGATGAACCCGGCGGCGCTCAAGACCAATGTCGGCGCGCTCAAGGAAGGCGGGCTGATCATCGCCGACGAGGGCGAGTTTTCGAAGCGGAACCTCGACAAGGCGAAGTACGAGACCAATCCGCTCGAGGACGGATCACTGGCCAAATGGCAGCTGATGAAGTTCAACATCTCGCAGATGACGCTGGATGCGGTGAAGCCGCACGGCCTTGGCAACAAGGAGGCGCTGCGCTGCAAGAACATGTGGACGCTGGGGCTGGCACTGTGGATGTTCTCGCGCAAGCGCCAGCCGATCATCGACTGGCTGGAGGCGAAGTTCGCGGGCAAGCCCGACATTCTCGCGGCCAATATCGCAGCGTTGAACGCGGGCCATGCGTTTGGCGACACGGCGGAATTGTCGGGCCCGATGCGGCAATATGCGATGCCCGCCGCGCCCGCAGTTCCGGGGTTGTACCGCACGGTCACCGGCGCCGAGTCGATTTCGCTGGGTCTGGTCGCTGGCGCGCAATTGGCCGGGCTGCCGATGTTCTTCGGCGGCTATCCGATCACGCCAGCCAGCGCGATCCTCCACCATCTGTCGCGGCTCAAGGAATATCACGTCACCACCTTCCAGGCCGAGGACGAGATTGCCGCGATCTGTGCCGCGATCGGCGCGAGCTATGCCGGATCGCTCGGCGTCACCTCGTCCTCCGGCCCCGGTATCGCGCTCAAGGGCGAGGCGATGGGGCTGGCGATCATGACCGAACTGCCGCTGGTCATCGTCAATTCGCAGCGCGGCGGGCCTTCGACGGGGCTACCGACCAAGACCGAGCAATCCGACCTCTATCAGGCGGTTTATGGACGCAATGGCGACGCACCGATGCCGGTGATCGCCGCGCGCTCGCCCGCCGACGCATTCGACTGCGCGATCGAGGCGTGCCGCATCGCGGTGCAATACATGACCCCGGTGATGCTGCTGACCGATGGCTATATCGCCAATGCCGCAGAGCCGTGGAAGGTGCCCGACATGGCGAGCTACAAGGCCTTTCCGGTGGAGTTCATGGGCAAGGCGCAGGACGGCGGCTTTCTGCCCTATGCGCGCGACGAAAAGCTCGCGCGGCCCTGGGTCAAGCCCGGCACGCCCGGCCTGATGCACCGCATTGGCGGGATCGAAAAGGCGCTGGGCACCGGGCATATCGATTATGCGCCCGCCAACCACCAGGCGATGACCGATATCCGCCAGAACAAGGTGCTGGGCGTGGCGGACTCGATCCCAGATCAGGAGGTGGTCGTCGGCGCAGCGGGCGGCAGGCTCGCGGTGGTCGGCTGGGGATCGACCTATGGCCCGATCCACCAGGCGGTGCTGCGCGCGCGCCGCAACGGGCACGACGTCAGCCACATTCACATCCGCCATATCTGGCCGACCCCGAAGAATCTGGGCGCACTGCTGCACAGCTTCGACCATTTGCTGGTGCCCGAGATGAACACCGGGCAATTGAAGACGCTGCTGCGCGACCAGTTCCTGGTCGATGCCAGGCCGCTCAACAAGACATCGGGCCAGCCGTTCACGATCGCGGAGATCGAGGCGGCGATTGCAGCAACCCTCTCCAAGTAACGGGACGTTTTGACGATGAACGAGATGACCAGGATCGCGCCGCGCGCGGAGACGACGATCAAGGACTGGGAGACCGATCAGGAGGTGCGCTGGTGCCCCGGCTGCGGGGATTACGCGATCTTGAAAGCCATGCAGCGAACGATGCCCGAGCTTGGCGCGGATCCGGCGAACACGGTGTTTGTGTCAGGCATCGGCTGCTCGTCGCGCTTTCCCTATTACATGGAAACCTATGGCTTCCACACCATCCACGGTCGCGCGCCGGCGATCGCGACGGGGCTGAAGCTCGCCAATCCCGATCTCGACGTGTGGATCATCACCGGTGATGGCGATGCGCTGTCGATCGGCGGGAACCACACGATGCACCTTTTGCGCCGCAACCTTGATTGCCAGATCCTGCTGTTCAACAACGAGATATACGGCCTCACCAAGGGCCAGTATTCGCCGACCAGCCGCGAGGGCACGCGCAGCCCGTCCACCCCTTACGGATCGGTCGATCATCCGGCCAACCCGTGCGCGTTCGCATTGGGATCGGGCGCGCGGTTCGTTGCGCGCAGTATCGATGTGCACAAGAACCTGCCCGATCAGCTCAAGGCCGCATATGCGCACAAGGGCGCGGCGTTCGTCGAGATCTTCCAGAATTGCATCGTCTACAACAAGGACGTGTTCGCCGAGTTTGCCGAGAAGAAGAACGCGGCGTTGAGCCAGCTGTGGCTGACCCACGGCCAGCCCATGCTGTTCGGCGCTGACAAGGACGGGGGCGGCGCAAAGGGCATCGCGGTCGATCATGCCACGCTGACGCTCAGGGTCGTCGATGTGGCGGATGGCGACTGGCAGGCGGCTGGCGTGATCGTGCACGACGTCACCAACCGCGCGGTGGCACACATGCTCGTCGAGATGCCGTTCGGACCGTTCCCGATGGCGCTGGGCGTGATCTATGACGACCCGCGCCCGACACTCGAAGTTGCGGTGCATGCCCAGATCCAGGCCGCGACCCGGGGCAAGGTGCCCGATCTGCAGAAGCTGGTGAGCAAGGGCCAGACCTGGGTGGTGGAGCCCGACGGCCTCGCGCATTGACGCATAGTTCCACGATGGCAGCGCAGCGGCTGGCCGGGAAGGTGGCGTTCATCTCCGGCGGCCTGCGCGGGATCGGCCGCGCCTGTGTCGAGCGGTTTCTGGCCGAAGGGGCCAAGGTCGTGCTGTCCGATCTCGACAATGCCGATGATGCCACTCCGATCGGCAGGCTCGCCCGGCCCGAGGAGATTGCCGGCGCGCTCTTCTTCCTCGCCAGCGAGGATGCCAGCTACATCATCGGGTCCGAACGGGTTGTCGATAGCGGATGGACAGCGCAATAGGGTTCGCGCGCCATCGCCCGTAAGCCTTCGTTCAGCCTTCCAGCCATAGCAGGGTGGTCAAGCCGCCGTCAGGCAGCGCCCGTCCCGCCAGCCAAAAGGTGCACCGAATGACCGATCCGCTTTCCCGCCGCACCCTGCTGGCCGGCCTTGGCGTCGGCGCTGCGGTGGTGGCAGGGCAGGGCGCGGCGCAGGCGTTGCAGCGCGGGGCTGTGGCGCCGATGCCGCCCGCGCTGCCTGCAAGAATGCGGGGCCTCAATCTCGAGCTTTCCCCGGGGAGTCTGTCGCCTGCTATAGCGCGCGAGCTTGCCGGTTGGGGCGTCAACACGGTGCGGATCAATTTCTCGACCGATCTGGCCGCTGGAACATCGCCCGACAGGCGCATGATCCGCCCCAGCCGCGCCGATCCGCTCGCGCCCTATCGCACCAACCTTGCCATGCTCAAGCAGTTTACCGCCGAGTGCGCGCAACTCGGAGTGGGGGTGATGCTGGCGGCGAACGGCATCTATGGCCGCGACACGGTGAACCTCGATGACAGCAGTGGCCGGTCGTTCCGCATCGGGGTGGGCGATAGCCTCATGCAGTTCTGGACGGCGATTGCGCGCGAGCTGCGCGACGATCCTGCGATCTTCGCCTATGACGTGCTCAACGAGCCCAATTACACCTTTCGGCGCGAAGCGGACGGAGCGGTGTGGTACGAGCAGCTGCTGCCCGAGGCGATCCGCCGCATTCGCGCGATGAATCCGACGATCTGGCTTGCAGTGATGCCCTGGCCGTGGGGGTTTGCGCGTCGCTATGGCAGCATGCCGGTGATCGACGACCCCGCCATCCTCTACACCTTCCACAATTATTCGCCGCACAATTACACGAACCAGGGCGTCGGCACGCAACCGCGTCAGGGGAGCTATCCGGGCCGTCTGCGCGAGTTCGACAGCGAACCCTATAGCCAATGGGGCAAGGCATCGCTCGCCGCGAGCATGCAGCCCGCCTTCGATTTCGCCCGCCGTCACAATGTGCGGATGATGGCGAGCGAGTTCGGCGTTACCCGTTGGGCGCCGGGTCGCGACCGCTGGATCGCCGACATGGTTTCGATCCTGGAAGCCAATGGCGTGGACTGGCTGTTCCACACCTACAACACCTGGAACGGTTGGAATCCCAGCTTTGCGCCCGATGCTCCGGAAGTCGCGATCCATCCCACGTTGTTCGGCGGGTTCAATTCTCCCGGCCACAGGACGCTATTGCGGCACTGGCAGCTCAACCAGCGTTGGTGATGGCGAGAGGATAAGGTGGCGCGGCGAGGAGCACCCGCTGGGCGGCGGCGGCTGCTTGCGATCGGTGTTTCCAACGAAACCAGGCGGCAATCCCTATCGGATGCCGCCCGCTTGCGAATATTGTCAGGCTCTGCGAGGCCAGCGCAGATCCGCGCAGGCCAGGATCAATCCTCGGCCGGGCTCGACTGCAGCTGGATGTAGTTTTCCATCCCCATCCGCGCGATCAGGTCGAACTGGGCTTCGAGCGTATCGACATGCTCTTCCTCGCTGTGGAGGATATAGGCGAGCAGGTCGCGGCTGCCGTAATCGCGGACGGTCTCGCAATAGGCGATGCCTTCCTTGAGCAGCGGAATGGCTTCGTTTTCCAGCGCGAGATCGGCCTTGAGGATTTCCTCGACGGTTTCACCGATCTTCAACCGACCGAGCAGCTGGAAATTGGGGAGGCCATCGAGGAACAGGATGCGGTCCGCGAGCTTGTCGGCGTGCTTCATCTCGTCGATCGACTCTTCGTATTCGAACTTGGCGAGCTTCTTGATGCCCCAGCTCTGCAGCATCTTGGAGTGCAGGAAATACTGGTTGATCGCCGTCAGCTCGTTCTTGAGCGCGTCGTTGAGAAATTCGATGACCTTGGGGTCGCCCTTCATGATGATGCTCCTGCTTCGGACGGGTAGCCCTAGGGGCAGCCGATCCGCGTTGAATCAGGCAAGCACCATAGCGTCATTTTGACCGCAAGGGAAGCGGTGCAATGCGGGAAATATTTGATTCTATTAGAGAATTTAGCAGGCTATTGCTAGGCGGTCGCAGTTTCCCGGGTGATAATGCTTTGCGCAAACGAAAGGCACTGACCGCACTTGGGACGCCGACCGAGACGGGCGTAAATCTCTGACGGGCGGGCCGCGCCATCGCGCAGAGCGTCCTTCAGATCCTGTTCGCGAATCGCGTTGCAGATGCAAACAACCATGCGTCTCTCCTGTTGCAGCAGAGATAGCGATATTGAGAACTCATCGCAACAGTCTTTTTGCGACTTTATCGCAAACGCATCGGTTGGGCGCTGCGCCGCGCGAGCGAGCGCCACAGCCATTCGGCCGGGCCGAAGCGGAATCGCTCGAGCCAGGGCTTGGACCACAACAGCATGATTCCCCATGCCGCGAAAACGAATGCCATCGCTGTAATGCGATCGATATGGCCGAACAGGCCCAGACCCCAGCCATAGAAGACGAAGGTCATCACCAGGCTGGTGCCGAGATAGTTGCTAAACGCGGCGCGTCCTGCGGCGGCCACCCGCACAACCAGCGCGCTGTCGCGGTTGCGCACCACGAACCACAGCAGCAGAGCGGCCCAGCCCACGGTCAGCACCACGCGGAAGGGGAAGGAAAAGGCGAAGAACGCGCCGAACGCGGTCATCGTGTCGAAACCGCTGGCGATCACCCAGGCGGCCAGCGCGATCATCGGGCCAAGCCCGATGGCAAAGGCGCGGCGGGCCACCTTGGCATAGAAATCCGGTGCCCAGAGCCCCAGTATGAAGCCGCTTTTGAGCATCGCCATTCCGAGCACCATCATGCCCATGGTGTCGAGCGTGAACAGCAGCAGCGCGTTGACCAGCGATGATGGAAAGGTCGACAGATTGTCGGCGAAGATCGCAGGCCAGCCGCTTCTGTACAGCGACAGATCGCTGGTGATCTCGTCAGATCCGGGCTTGCCGAAGCTGGCGAGCATCTGTCGGGTGCTCTGCACCGTCTCGGCATCGGTGCCCGGTGCGATCCCCTGGATCGACTGCCACCAGCCGCCGCCGACCATCAGGCAGGCGATGATGAAATACAGCGAAAACAATATGATGGCCCAGCGGATCAGCTGCTTCACGTCTTTCTTGACGAAGTAGAGCGCGAGTGTCCCGGAAATCGCATAGGGCACCAGGATGTCGCCCCACCACAGCACGGTGTAGTGCGCTGCCCCGATCACGAACAACCAGGCCATCCGGTTGAGATGCACCGATTTGGGGTTCTGCCCCGAAGCTTCTGCACGCTGGATGATCAGCAGCATGCTGGCGCCGAAGAGCACGCTGAACAGCCCGCGCATCTTTCCGTCGAACAGCACGAAATTGGTGGCCCAGACTCCGATATTGAGCGGATCGGTGCCGCCCCAGGCGGCGGGGTTCACATAGGCCGCGCCGGGCATCGAAAAGCCGATGATATTGAGCAGCAGGATTCCCATCACCCCGAAGCCGCGCATGGCATCCAGCGAAAGGTGTCGATCGGAACCCTGCATGCAATCCCCCCCTGTGCTGGCGCTGCCATAGCCTAACCGAAAGGCCATCATCGCCGAAAGCGCGCGAGCAGAAACAGCATAGCTCCATAAAAAATGCCAGCGTTTCCGGTTTGCGGCCGTTGGACGGGCTTGGGTGGGAGAGCGGGGCAGGGGAATGGTGACGCGCTGGATGAGGGAATGGCTCTGTGCGAGGCAGGGCAGTGGGGAGGGCGGCGACGCGGCTTGGCTTCACCATCAGCGTAATCGCGCAAACAATCGGTTGAAATAACAGACCAGTCGGTTTAGAGGTGAGATGTACCGACCGGTCGGGTTGTTTCGATCCGATTTCCTTAGGAGAACGCGCATGGACATGTCATTTTCCAATCCTGTGGTGGAAGAGGCGCTGCGCCGCTCTACCCAGTCGTCGGGGTTCAATCGATGGAGCGGAATGCGGCTGCTGGCAGCGGGAGCAGGCCAGGTCTGGCTCGAAATCGCCATTCGCGAAGACCAGACGCAGCATCACGGCTTCGTCCATGGCGGAATTGTGGGGGCTTTGGCGGATACCGCCTGCAGCTGGGCCGCAGCCACCGTCGCCGGAGACGTGGTGACATCCACCTACACGGTGCAGTTTCACGCGCCTGCCAACACGGCGTTGCTGCGCACCCGCGCGACGGTGATCAAGCAGGGCAAACGCAACGTTTCGGCCGAAGCGCAGGTGTTCGCGGTCGATGAAAACGGGGCCGAGCGGCGCGTGGCGACCGCGCTTGCGCTGATCGCGACCGTGGGGGCGGCCGCAAGAGGCGGAGCGTCGTGAGACAGCGGCTTGCAAAGCCTGGTCTTGACCCACGGGCCGATGCCGTTAGACTGACCGGTCTATGATGCTGTTCGTCTCCACAGATGGCGCCCTGAGGGCTCCGCAACCCGGTACGCCTAAATCGCAGGCGGATGTGCATCCCACTCGGCTGCGGCTGCTGCAGGTTGCGACGCGGCTCTTTCAGCAGCGCGGCTACCATGCGGTCGGCCTGGCGGAGATCCTGGCGCTGTCGGAAACGCCCAAGGGATCTTTGTACCATCATTTTCCCGGCGGAAAGCCTGAACTTGCAGAAGCCTGCATCACGCGGATTGCCGCCAGCACACTGGCCGCGCTTGATGACGCATCGGCATCTGGCGCTGATATCATTGGATTTTTAAGGCAACTTGGCGCGGAATCATCCGCCTGGCTCGAAAAGACCGACTGGCGCGATGGCTCGCTGCTGGCGGTGATTGGGCAGGAGCAGGGCGGGGACGAAAGCACCCTCGCCGATGCCGTGCGGATCGCCTATCAGCGCATCGAAATGCGGCTCGCCAAATGGCTGATGCTCGAAGGCGTCGCGGTTGCGCGCGCTCGAGACATCGCCGCCACCATTATCGCGGCGCATGAAGGTGCGATGCTGCTGGCGCGCTGCCGCCGAGATACCGCGCCGGTGACGCTGACCACCCAGATGCTGTGCGCGATGGTGGAGCGCGGCTGATCGGGCGATAAACGACCAACCGGTTTGTCGCTGGACTGATCGGTCTGCCTGCGCCCGAGGAGACGACTGTCGATGATCACCGCATTGCGCACGCCGGAAGCGGCTTTTGCCGACATTCCCGATTTCGACTATCCGGTGCAATATGCCGATGACCTGCCAGGCTATGAGGGGTTGCGCGCTGCCTGGGTGGACGCTGGCCCTGCAGATGCGCCCCGGACATTCCTGTGCCTGCATGGCGAGCCGAGCTGGTCGTTCCTCTATCGCCGCATGATTCCGCTGTTTCTGGACAGCGGCGCGCGGGTGGTGGCGCCCGATCTTTTCGGCTTCGGGCGATCGGACAAGCCGGTCGAGCAATCCATTTATACCTTTGATTTCCATCGAGAGTATCTGCTGCGGTTGGTCGAGAGACTCGATCTCGCAAACATCACTCTGGTGGTGCAGGACTGGGGTGGACTGATCGGTCTAACGCTTCCTGTCGACATCGGTTTTGCGGCGGGTTTGTCGCGGCTGATCGTGATGAACACCGGGCTTGGTCTGGGCGAAAGCCCGGGGCCGGGGTTCGATGCCTGGAAATCCTATGCGCTCAATACCCCCGATCTGCCCGTGGGCAAGATCATCGCGCGCGGAACCCCGCATCTGACCCCGGTAGAAATTGACGCCTATGATGCGCCTTTTCCGGGTCCCGAATACAAGGCAGGCGCACAGGTGTTCCCGGCGCTGGTGCCGGTATCGCCCGACATGCCGGGGGTGGACCTCGGGCGCAAGGCGGCGGCTTTCTGGCGTGAGCAGTGGCAGGGTGACACCTTCATGGCGGTCGGTGCCGCCGATCCGGTGCTGGGGGTGGAACCGATGGCGCGTCTCGCGCGGCTGATCAACGGCTGCTGCGATCCGCTGATCATTCCCGGCGGCGGGCACTTCGTGCAGGAATGGGGGGAACAAATCGCCCGCGCGGCGCTTGCAGCCTTTGGGGATTGATGCACTATGCACGGGCAATGCCCCATCGGAAGGACATGACGTGACCGAGGCAACTCCCCCCACCCGCACGATGCGGGCCAGCGATTTCCACCCGCATATCCTCGAGATTTTCGATGGTTATGTCCACGGCAAGCTCAGCAAGCGCGAGTTTATCCGCCAGGCGGGGCGCTATGCTGCGGCAGGTGTCACCGGGCTGATGATCTACAACCAGCTGCGCCCCGATTACGCGCTGGCGCAGCAGGTCGCCCCCGACGATCCGGCAATCGAGACGATGCGGGTCGACTATCCCAGCCCCGAGGGGCACGGCACCGTGCGCGGGCTGATGGCACGGCCCAAGGGTGCGAAGGGCAAGATGCCCGCCGTGCTGGTGGTGCATGAGAACCGCGGGCTCAATCCGTATATCGAGGATGTCGTGCGGCGGCTCGCAAAATCGGGCTATATGGCGCTTGGACCGGACGGTCTAACCTCGCTGGGCGGTTATCCCGGCACCGATGACGAAGGCCGCACGATGCAGGCCTCGCTCGATCCGGCGAAGCTGATGGAAGACTTCTTCGCCGGTTTCGAGTTCCTGCGCGGTCACAAGCGCTCGACCGGCAAGGTCGGCGTCACCGGCTTCTGCTATGGTGGCGGTGTGTGCCATGCGCTGGCGGTGGCCTATCCCGATCTGGCCGCCGCAGCGCCGTTTTACGGGCGCCAGGCGCGCCCCGAAGAGGTTCCCAGCATCAAGGCACCGTTACTGATCCACTTTGCCGAGAACGACGAGCGGGTCAACGCGACCTGGCCCGCGTGCGAAGCGGCGCTCAAGGCCAATGGCAAGACCTATGAGGCGCATTTCTACCCCGGCACCAGCCACGGTTTCCACAACGATACCACGCCGCGTTATGACGAGGCGGCGGCAAAGCTGGCATGGGAACGAACGCTGGCGCTGTTTGATCGAACATTGCGCGCCTAGACCGATCGGTCCAAGGCGACGCCGGTTAGGTATTCTGTCCGGTCATGGACGGGTTTGCCGTGCGATGGGACAATGTGTCACATTGCCGCCACATGCGGGGGGTTTATTGGGGAGCGATCGTCGTGGCGGGCAGGCCTTCCCATTCCGGAAGGCCAATCGCCGCTGCACGGGATCATAAGGCGGGAGGTCGGAGGTCATGTTCGACGGTTTTGACGCGCTGATGCTGGCACGCATCCAGTTTGCCTTTACGGTGAGCTTTCACTTCATCTTCCCGGCCTTCTCGATCGGTCTGGCGAGCTATCTTGCTGTTCTGGAAGGGCTTTGGCTCAAGACCAACGACAGCGTGTATCTCGATCTGTTCAAATACTGGCGCAAGATCTTCGCGATCGCCTTTGCCATGGGCGTCGTCTCGGGGATCGTGATGTCGTACCAGTTCGGCACCAACTGGTCGGTGTTTTCGGACAAGACCGGCCCGATCATCGGCCCGCTGATGGCGTATGAGGTGCTCACCGCCTTCTTCCTGGAGGCCGGGTTCCTGGGCGTGATGCTGTTCGGCATGGACAAGGTCGGGCGCAAGTTGCACTTCACCGCGACGCTGATGGTGGCGCTGGGCACGTTTATCTCGGCCTTCTGGATCCTCAGCGTCAACAGCTGGATGCAGACGCCGACCGGATACGAGATCGCCGCCAACGGCCAGTTCATCCCCGGCGACAGCTGGATGGCGATCATCTTCAACCCCAGCTTCCCTTATCGGCTCGTTCACACCGTCATGGCGGCGTATCTGACCACCGCGTTCGTGGTCGGAGCGGTTGGAGCCTATCACCTGCTCAAGGACAAGACCGATCGCCGTGCGCGGCGGATGTTCTCGATGGCGATGTGGATGGCGGCTCTCGTAGCACCCTTGCAGATCTTCGCGGGCGACATGCACGGTCTCAACACGCTGGAGCATCAGCCCGCCAAGGTCATGGCGATGGAAGGTCATTATCAAAGCCACCCCGATGGCGCGCCGCTGATCCTGTTCGGCATCCCCAACAGCGCCGAAAAGCGGGTCGATTATGCGATCGCAATTCCCAAGGCCTCCTCCCTGATCCTCAAGCACGACCTCAACGCGCCGCTTGCAGGGCTGGACACCATTCCTGCGAACAAGCAGCCGCCGGTTGGCATGGTGTTCTGGTCGTTCCGTATCATGGTCGGCATCGGCTTTGCGATGCTGGGAATCGGCGTGTTCAGCCTGCTCGCGCGGGTGCGCGGCAAGCTCTACGAGTGGAGCTGGCTGCACCGCGCAGCGATGGTTATGGGCCCATCGGGCTTTGTCGCGGTGATTGCGGGCTGGGTGACGACCGAGGTCGGCCGCCAGCCTTACACCGTCTATGGCCTGCTGACGACCGCGGACAGCGTCTCGCCGCTTGCCGCACCGGCGGTAGGGGCATCTCTGCTGGCATTCGTGATCACCTATTTCATCATGTTCGGCGCGGGCACGCTGTATATCCTCAAGCTGATGAGCAAGCCTGCCACCGGGCATGAGGAAGCGGCCGCATCCGGCCCGTTGCGCAGCGCGGGCATCACCCCTGCATCCGCTGACAGTTCGCGCCGGGGTCAGAGCGCCACCATGCTGGAGAAGGGCGCATGAGCATTGACCTGACGATCGTCTGGGCGTTCATCATCGCCTTTGCCGTGTTCGCTTATGTCGTGATGGACGGGTTCGACCTGGGCATCGGCATCATCTTCCCGGCACTCGGGCGCGGAGCAGAGCGCGACAAGGCGATGAACACCGTTGCGCCGGTGTGGGATGGCAACGAGACCTGGCTGGTGCTGGGCGGGGGAGGGCTGCTCGCGGCGTTTCCGCTCGCCTATGCGATCATCCTGCCTGCCATCTACCCGCCGATCATCGCGATGCTGCTGGGCCTCGTGCTGCGCGGCGTGGCGTTCGAGGGGCGCTGGCGCGACCCCAATCACCAGCCGTTCTGGGACTTTTCGTTCACGGCCGGGTCGTTCGTCGCAGCTTTTGCGCAAGGGGTGACATTGGGCGCGCTGCTGCAGGGGGTCGAGGTCGAAGGCCGCGCCTATTCCGGCGGCTGGCTCGACTGGCTGAGCCTCTATTCGGTGCTCACCGGTGTCGGCACCGTGATCGGCTATGGCCTGCTGGGATCGACCTGGCTGATCATGAAGACCGAAGGAGTGGTGCAGGACCATGCCTTCCGGATGAGCTGGAAGCTGTTTCCGGCAACGCTGCTCGCTTTGGGTGCGGTCAGCCTTTACACGCCGTTCCTGGAGGGCGAATACTGGAACCGTTGGTTCACCTTCCCCAGCGTGCTGTTTTCCGCGCAGGTGCCCGTGTTGGTCGCGCTGATCACCTTCCTGCTCTACCGCGCGCTCAAGCTGCGCCGCGATTACGCGCCGTTCCTGCTCACGCTGGCTCTGTTCCTGCTGGGCATGATCGGCCTGGGGATCAGCATGTTCCCCTATGTCGTGCCCGACGAGATCACGATCTGGGACGCCGCGACGCATCCGAGCAGCCAGATGTTCATGCTGGTCGGCACGCTGTTCATCGTGCCTTTGATCATCGGATATACCGCATGGGCGTACTGGGTGTTCCGCGGCAAGGTGGGCGACGAGGGATATCATTGATGCGTCTGCCCGATGCCGATGATTCCGATCGCGGCGATGCGCGCCCGCTGGCGCAAAAGCTGGGCTGGATGGCTGCGATCTGGCTGATGTCGGTGGGTTTCATCGGGGCCGTCGCCTATGCGATCCGCTGGTGGATCCATGGCTGACGCGTGTTCCGCTAATCCGGTCGGCAAGCGCGGCAAAACATGATAGCCTTTGGCGTATGGCTCACCCTGCTGCCGATGACCCGCCGCCTGCCGCATCGCCCGGTCCGCTGCCCGATGATTCGGTGGCGGTGCGCGGGTTTCGCCTGATCGAGCATATCCTGCTGATTCTGGTGGCACTTATGACGATTGGGGCGGCGGGTATCGAAGTGGGGGGCATCCTCGCAGCACGGACCATCTCGCTCGCCGATATCCTGCTGATGTTCCTCTATACCGAGGTGATCGGGATGATCGCGGTGTTCTACACCGGGCGCGGGTCGCCGTTCGTCTATCCCATCTTCATCGCGATCACGGCGCTGGCGCGGCTGATCGTGCTGCAGGGCAAGGACATGGCGCCAGACAAGATCCTGTTCGAAGCCGGCGCAATCCTGCTGCTCGCCATCGCGGCCGTGGTCATCACCCGCGCGGGCAGGGCCTGAAACCGCTGCAGGGTGATCCGGCCCGTCCTGACAGAGTTGCACTTGACCGCAGCCGCCGCGCTGGCATGAAGGCCGCCAGTGCTTACCCAGCAAGGCCAGCCCCGCATATGACCACCGACAAGCTCTACATCAGCGCCAACAGCCTGCTAGAGGACAGCTATCGCCTCGCGATGCAGGTGATCGACAGCGGCTACCAGCCCACCCACATCGTCGGCATCTGGCGCGGCGGCGCGCCGGTGGGTATCGCGGTGCAGGAACTGATGGAATATCACGGCATCAACGCCGATCACATCGCGATCCGCACCGCGAGCTATTACGGTATCGACCAGCAGAGCAAGGACGTGCGCGTCTATGCGCTGGGCTATCTGATCGACACTTTGAGCCCCGAAGACCGGCTGCTCGTGGTCGACGATGTGTTCGACAGCGGCCGCTCGATCCGCGCTTTCATCCACGAGCTGGCCGCCAAGTGCCGCTACAACATGCCGCACGATTGGCGGATCGCCACGGTCTATTACAAGCCCTCGCGCAATGTTACCGATCTGTCGCCGCATTATTTCGTCCACGAGACCGAACAGTGGCTGGTTTTCCCGCACGAGATCGCCGGGCTGAGTATCGAGGAAATCCGCGCGCACAAGCCCGGGGCGAGCATCATCCTGGGCGAGTAGGGCGCTGTCCCTCCCTCGTCATTCCCGTGAACGCGGGAATCCCGCTTTTGCACTGCGATCAAGAAGGAAGCTGAACCCCCGCGTGCACGGGGGTGAAGAAGATGGCGATACAAGCAATTGCGCCCAACCCACCCGCTTGGCATAACCGCCGTCATGACCCCCGACCAGCGCACCGCCTATATCGACCGCCTGCCTAAGGCCGAGCTTCACCTGCACATCGAAGGATCGCTCGAGCCCGAAATGCTGTTCGCGCTGGCGCAGCGCAACCATGTCGATATTCCGTTCGCCAGCGTCGAGGATATCCGCAGCGCCTACAACTTCAGCAACCTGCAGGATTTCCTCGATATCTATTATCAGGGCATGGCGGTGCTGCTGAAGGCGCAGGATTTCTATGATCTGACCTGGGCGTATCTGGAACGCGCGCACGACGACCATGTCCGGCATGTCGAGATCTTCTTCGACCCGCAGGGCCATACCGAGCGCGGGGTGCTCTTTGCAGACGTGATCACCGGGATCAGTGATGCGCTCGCAGATGGCGAGAAACAGTGGGGGATTACGTCAAGGCTGATCCTGTGCTTCCTGCGCCATCTCGACGAAGCTGCGGCGCAGGCGACGCTCGACGAGGCGCTGCCCTATCTGGATCGGATCGCGGGCGTGGGGCTGGATTCGTCCGAAATGGGCCATCCGCCGTCCAAGTTCGCCAATGTCTTCGCGCGGGCCAAGTCGCTGGGGCTCAAGCTCGTCGCGCATGCGGGCGAGGAGGGGCCTCCTGAGTACGTCCATGAGGCGCTCGACGTGCTCCATGTCGACCGCATTGACCACGGCAACCGCGCGATGGAGGACTCTGCGCTGGTGACACGACTGGCGGGTGAGGGGATGACGCTGACCGTCTGCCCGCTTTCCAACCTCAAACTGTGCGTGATCGGCGATATCGCCGACAGCCCGGTCAAGCACATGCTCGATTCAGGGCTCAAGGCGACGGTGAACTCGGACGACCCGGCCTATTTCGGCGGCTATGTGAACGCCAATTTCCATGCCATCGCCGCCGCGCTCGATCTCGACCGCGATCAGCTTCGCACACTGGCGCGCAACAGCTTCACCGGATCGTTCCTGCCGCCCGACCAGATTGCGCATCTGCTGGCCGAGATCGACCATTACGATGCGCATTTCGCTGGCTGAGCGCGCCTGCGCTTACCGCTCGGAGAGGTAGTAGCGCTCGACTTCGGCGAGGTTTTCGTCGAGTTCGTAGACAATCGGCTGTCCGGTGGGGATTTCGAGCGATGTGATGGCATCATCGGCAATCCCCGACAGATGCTTGACCAGCGCGCGCAGCGAATTGCCGTGCGCGGAGATGATCACGCGCTTGCCGGACTTGAGTTCGGGCGCGATGCGGCTTTCCCAATAGGGCAGCACGCGCTCGATGGTGTCCTTGAGGCTTTCGGTGTTGGGGATCGCGATGCCGGCGTAGCGACGGTCCTTCGACAGGTCGAATTCCGATCCCGCTTCCATCGGCGGCGGCGGGATGTCGAAGCTGCGCCGCCAGATATGGACCTGCTCGTCGCCATGCCTGGCCGCGGTCTCGGCCTTGTCGAGCCCGGTGAGGCCGCCATAATGGCGCTCGTTGAGCCGCCAGTCCTTCTCCACCGGCAGCCACAGCCGGGTCATTTCCTCGAGCGCCAGATTGAGCGTCTTGATGGCCCGCGTTTGCAGCGAGGTGAAGGCGATGTCGAAATCGAGCCCCTTGTCGCGCATCAGCCGTCCCGCTGCGCGTGCTTCCTCGGCGCCCTTTTCGGTGACATCGACATCCCACCAGCCGGTGAACCGGTTCTCCAGGTTCCATTGCGACTGGCCGTGGCGGATGAGGACGAGTTGCGGCATCGGGGCGTCTCCTGTTTCTGTTGCCGCCACCTAGCGCCGATGCAAGCCAGAGAGAACCCGTTTTCCAATCGTCATTCCCGCGAACGCGGGAATCCCGCTTTCTTGCGACGTCAGCAGAAGAAGCGGGACCCCGCGTGCGCGGGGGTGGCGGCTAACGCAGGGAGGTTACAGCTTTTCGAAGCGCACCTTCAGCCCGTCCTTGGGCTGCGGGATCGGCCAGGCCTGCCAGCCCGGCTCATAGCCCGGCTCGATGACGATGCGGTGCTGGCTGAGCACATGGTGCAGCAGGACCTTGATCTGCATGTACGCAAAGTGCAGCCCCAGGCACATATGCGCGCCGCCGCCAAAGGGCACCCAAGCGTATTTGTGGCGGTTGCGCGTCGCTTCGGGGGTGAAGCGCAGGGGATCGAACCTGTGCGGCTCGGGCCAGTGCTCTTCCTGCTTGTGGGTATAGGCCGCGCTGATGCTGACCGGAGTGCCCGCAGGGATGCGATAGCCGCCGAACTCGAAATCCTTGAGCGCGCGGCGCGGGGTCGAGGGCACTGGCGGGATCAGCCGCAGCGCTTCCTTGAACGCCATCTCGGTGAGCTCGAGATTGGGGAGCGCGTCATAGGGCATCGGCGCACCGGCAGGCGCATGCTCGAGCAGCTCGGCGCGAATCCTGTCCTGCCATTCGGGGTTCTTGGCGAGCAGCCAGATCAGCGAGCTTGCCGACGAGGTGATGGTGTCGTGCGCCGCCATCATCAGGAAGTTCATGTGATCGACCACCTCGTCGGTGGTGAGCAGGCTGCCATCGTCACGGGTCGCGCGGCAGAACTGGCTGAACATGTCCGGCCCCTGCTGTTCGCGCCGCTGCAGCACCTGCGGGGTGAAATAGTCGACCAGGAATTTGCGTCCCGCCACGCCCTTGCCCATCTTGGTGAAGGGCAAGGGACGGCGCACCACGCCGATCGAGGCCTGCACCATGTCGACGAACGCGGTGTTGATCTTGTCGGCTTCCGGGCCCCAGGGGATGCCGAGAAACGATGTCGCGGCCAGATCGAGCGTCAGCTTCTTGATCTCGGAATAGAAGGTGATGTCCTTGTTCGACCATTGCAGCACGCGCGCGCCGATGCCCTCGTTGAGCGATTCGGCATAATGGCGCATCGGCGCGGGCTTGAAGGCGATTGACAGCGCACGCCGGTCGGCGCGGTGATGGTCGAAATCCATCAGCATCAGTCCTCGCGGGAACAGCAGGTTGAGCACCGGGCCCCAGCCTTGTTCGGACGAGAACACCTTGTCGCGATCGAACAGCACCAGCTCGTTCGCATCCGCGCCGAACAGCGCGACCTGACGGCGACCGAAGGCGTTGGTGCGGTAGACGGGGCCGTATTTGGCGCGCATTTCATTGCCGAACCCTTCCGGGTCGGCGAGCATCCTGAGCGTCACGCCCAGGATCGGCAGGCCATCCTCGCCCGGAATATGATCCAGCGCATTGCTGCCGGGCAGGCGGGTCCAGTGCGGGTTGCCGCTGTCGCGCTGGATGCTGTGGTCGGGAAACATCTCGCGCGGGGCAGCAGGCGCTTGGGGAGCAAGGACGGTGGCCATGGGGAATCCTCTGCACGGTTTTAATCGAGCCATTAAATAACAACTGACACCAATGTTAGCAAGCACTGTCTGACGGCTGGAAAATCATTCATCGTTAATTCAACTTGGCATTTGTATGAACGAACTATCGGGGCTCCGCTCCGCCGGCCCGCCGCGCCAGGACTTGCGGCGAGACAGGAAACCTTGGCTTTGACCCAATCTGCATTTCTTGAAAAGATCCGCATCCCGTCCCTTGGCCGGCGTGTCGTCCGTATCGCCGCTGTCGCGCTGGGCGCGGTCTCGCTGTCGGCCTGCGCTTATGGCGTGGGCGATTATGGCGGCTATGGCGGCGTTTCCGTGGGCGTCGGCAGCGGCGGCTATGCCGGTGGCTATGACCCCTATTGCGATGCCTATTCGGCCTGGGACGGCTTTTATGGCTGCGACGCCGGGCTGGGCTTTGGCCAGATCGGCTATGGCGGCGGCTATTGGGATAATTTCTATTATCCCGGCTATGGCACCTGGATCTACGACCGCCCCGGCGGACGTCGCTTTGCGATGCAGAACCGGCACCGGCAGTATTGGGGTCAGCAGCGCTGGCAGTATCAGCAGCAGCGCCGCGGCGGCCGCCAGGAATTCCGCCAGGATCGGCGTGACGACCGCCGCGACTATCGCCGCGAAAACCGGCGCGAGACGCTCGATGATCGCCGCGACTGGCGGCAGGAACGCCGCGACAATGCCGGCGAGGTTCCCCGCACCCGGCAGGGCGAGCGCGAGCGCATGGGCGGCCTGACCCCCGAGGATCGCCAGCGTCGCATGGAACGCTGGGAGCAGCGCCAGCAGGATGCCATCGGCCAGCCCCGTCAGGGCCGCGAGGGTCGTCGCAACTGGCAGGGCAATGGCACAGCCGGCAATGGCCAGGGCATCGAGGGTCGCCAGGGTATGGAAGGTCGGCAGGGCAGGGGCGGCGAGGGCCGCCAGCGCCCGACCATGCGCCAGCCTTCGCCCCAGGCACAGCCCGGCGGCGTACCCCCGCGCGCCGAGCGTCCGCAGCGTCAGCAGCGGATCGACCGGTCGCCCGGATCTGCGCCGCGTACTGTCCCCGACATGTCGGGACTGCGGCCACAGGACACGCAGGAAAACTGATCGCCTGATCGGCTGCTGACGCAGTCCCGCAGCCCGATCGGGCAGCGGCACAAGGGTCACCGAAACACCGGTGGCCCTTGTGACCCGCCCCAAATGCCCTATCATTGAGGTCATGGTACAATTTTCATTGCTCGACCAGTCGGTGCGCTTCGCCGATGTCCCTGCCGCCACCGCGCTTTCCGGCACGCTGGAGGCCGCGCGCCTGGCCGACCGGCTGGGCTATCACCGGCTGTGGGTGTCCGAGCATCACGCCAGCCGCTTCCTGTGCGGCAGCGCGCCGGAAATCCTGATCGCGGCGATGGGCGCGCATACCTCGCGGATCCGTCTGGGGTCGGGCGGGGTGATGCTGCCGCATTACAGCGCCTACAAGGTCGCTGAGCAGTTCGCGGTGCTGAGCAACCTCTATCCCGACCGGATCGATCTGGGCGTGGGCCGTGCGCCCGGAGGCGAGATGCGGGTCGCAGCGGCCCTGTCTGCGCCGCACCCGCCCTCGTTCCGCGATTTTCCCCAGCAGGTGGCCGATCTGGTCGGCTACATGACCGGGGACCTGGCCGAGCCGCGGCTCAGCCCCGAACCGGCGGGCGACGTTCCGGTGTGGATCCTCGGCACCAGCCCCGACAGCGCGGTGCTCGCAGCGCAACTGGGGCTGCCTTATGCGCTCGCCTTGTTCATCAACCCGCAGGCAACGCCGGGGCTGACCGAACTGTACCGCCACAATTTCCGCCCCAGCGCCACGCTCGACAAGCCTTATGTGATGCTCGCGACCACCGCCTTTGCCTGTGACGATGCCGATCAGGCGGATTTGCTGCGCAAGAACTATTTCCTCAACATCGCCCGGCTGCTCGGCGGCGGGCTTCAGCCCGCGGTGTCGCCGGAGGAGAGCCGCGATATCGGCTTCACCGAACGCGAAGCGATGATCATCGGCGCTCAGGCGCGGATCGCAGCCTTCGGCACGCCCGATGTGGTGCGCGACAAGGTGCAGGCGCTGGTCAAGGCGTTCGGTGCGGACGAGGTGATGATCTCGTGCAACGCCTATCACCACGCCGACCGGATGCGCGCGATCGAACTGTTCGCGCGTAGCTTCGAGATGGCAGAGGCGGCCTGACGATCATGGGTTTTCACACACCAGCCTTTTGCGTCGCCGAGACGCTGCCCTTCATGGATGGCGAGGCGATCGTCATCGACAAGCCCGCGGGGCTTCCAGTCACCCAGCCTCGCAAGGGCGGGCGCAGCCTTGACGATTACCTCGTCCAGTTGCGCTTCGGCTTCCAGCGGTCGCCCACGGCGGTGCATCGGCTCGATCAGGATACGTCTGGCTGCCTGTTGCTGGCGCGCAATGCCAAGGCGGCCAAGCGTTTCGGCGCGGCGTTCGAGAGCGGCGCTGTGGCGAAGACCTATCTCGGGATCGTCGAGGGCGACCTCGCTGACGACCACGGCACGATCGACATCGCGCTGGGCAAGACCAGCACCGCCGAAGCGGGCTGGCGGATCGTGCCCGACGCCGCCGGCAAGCGCGCAGTGACGCACTGGAAGCGGATCGCGGCGACAGGCGGGCGGACGCTCGTCGAGTTCCGCCCCGAGACCGGACGCACCCACCAGATCCGGGTGCATGCGCTGCACGGGCTAGGAAAGCCGCTGCTTGGCGACCCCTTTTACGGCAAGAGCTATTCCTCGGGCCTGATGCTGCATGCAGCAGGGCTGGTGGTGCCGCGCGGGGACAAGCCGCCCGTGCTTGCCGCCGCACCGATGCCCAGGCGCTTCATCGATCTGGGCTTTGGCCCACGCCAGGAAGAGCAGACCGTGGCCAAGGCGGCAGGCCATGAATGATTTCACCGTCCCCGATCACGCCATCGTCTCCGAACGGTTCATCACCGCCTCCGGCCCCGGCGGCCAGAACGTCAACAAGGTGGCAACAGCGGTCCAGCTGCACGTCAACATTTACGCCCTAGGCTTGCCACCTTTGGTCTATAACAGACTGAAATCATTGGCAGGTAGCAAAATCAACCAGGAAGGCGAGCTGGTCATCCTGGCGCGCAACCACCGCACGCAGGAGGCCAATCGCAAGCTCGCACGCGAACGCGTGTCGGCGATGCTGGCAGAGGCCTATGATCTGCCCGCCACCCGCGCGCGGTCGCGGCTCAACCGGGTAGGCAAGACCGAGCGGCTGGCGGGAAAGAAGAACCGCTCGACGGTGAAGAAGAACCGGGGTCGCGTCGCCTTCGACTGACCTGTAATTGTGTGAAGGCTTTGGCATGTACGCGTTTGAAATCGATACAAATACTCCCAAACCCCAGCTGTATGACGACCTGCATTCAGCCGCGCTCGCATTGGTCGATGGCGAGCGTGACGGTGTCGCCAACATGGCCAATGTCGCTGCATTGCTGGGCCAGTTCCTGCCCGGGCTCAACTGGGCGGGCTTCTATCGCATGGTCGATGGCGAGCTGGTGCTGGGCCCGTTTGTCGGCAAGCCTGCCTGCATCCGCATCGCGCTGGGCAGCGGCGTCTGCGGCACCGCGGCAGCCAGCGGCGAAACCCAGCTGGTCGACGACGTCCATGCCTTTCCCGGCCATATCGCCTGCGATGCTGCGAGCCAGTCCGAACTGGTGGTGCCGGTGATCCATGAAGGGCAGGTAACGCATGTCATCGATCTCGACAGCCCGCATCTGGCGCGGTTCGATGCAGACGACCGCGCCGGGATCGAGCGGCTGGCCAGAACGCTTGCCGGACGCATCTGAACCCTTGCGTTAACCTGTTCGTGTGCGCTGCCCCATATTGAAACAGCCCGCGCCAGGGCACCCGGTTTTACATCGGTGCGATGGTGCAAACCCCCTGTAAATGCTAACAATCGCTTAACCAGGCCGGTTGGGCGGGGGGCGGTTGCGTCCCTTTTCTGCGATGGCCTGCCCGATTGTCCGAGGGGAGTTAACCATGAAGAGCCGCGCTTTTGCTTCTGTGCGCCATGCTGCCGTTGCCGCCTGTATCGGTGGTGCAGTTTCGCTGGCCCTGCCTGTTCAGGCCGCCGATTCGCAGCTGTCGCGGCCGCTGCCGTCGAGGCTCGATTTCAAGGCAGGCAGTGCCCTCAAGCGTGGACCGGTGGGCATGCCATCCTATGGCGCGCGCATCCCGGTCGGCGCGCCTGCCTATGTCCGCCCGTTCCGTGGCTTCCTGCTGCCCCGCATCTGGATCGCGCCGACTTACTACATCTCCAACTGGCAGGGCTATGGCCTGGCCCGCCCGGCGCAGGGCTATGGCTGGTCGCGTTATTATGACGACGCCGTGCTGACCGATCGCAATGGCCGTGTGTATGACAGCGTGCAGGGCGTGAACTGGCAGGCGGCGCAGGCCGGGCAGGCAGTGGTCAGCCAGACCTATTCGCCCGATTACGATCCGTACAATTATGACGGCGATCTGCTGCTCGGCAACGATCAGGTGGTGCATGGCACGCATTGGGCACGGACCGCAGAAGACTTGGCGCCGGGTGTGGACTACGACCCCGATGATATGGCGCCTCCGCCTCCGGTCGCGCAATATGACCGCGATTACGACCCCGCCTTTCTCGAAGCCTGCCGCCGTGACAGCGGTCTGGGCGGCGCGGCGATCGGCGCGGCTGCGGGCGGTCTTGCGGGCAATCGCATCGCAGGGCGCGGCAACCGCACCGGCGGGACGCTGATCGGTGCGGGCGTCGGCGCGGTCGCTGGCATGGTGCTCGACAAGGCGGAGGACCGCGAGCGCTGCAAGCGGCTGCTCGCTCGCGAGGCGCAGGGCGGATACGGCGTCAGCTACGGCCAGACTCCCATCGCCCCGCCGCCTGCCTTTGCCGGTGACTACGACCCTGCCTTTCTCGAGGCCTGCCGCCGTGACAGCGGTCTGGGCGGCGCGGCGATCGGCGCGGCTGTCGGCGGTCTTGCAGGCAACCGCGTCGCTGGACGCGGCAACCGCACCGGTGGCACGCTGATCGGTGCGGGCGTCGGCGCCGTCGCCGGAATGGTGATCGACAAGGCCGAGGACCGCGAACGCTGCAGGCGTCTGCTCGCCCAACAGGGGGCCGGCTATCCGCCGCCTCCGGGGCAGGGCGGCTATCCGCCCCCGCCGCCGGGATATTATTATTACTACCCGCCGCCGATCGTCACCACGGTGACGATCACGCCTGCTGCCTGCAATTGCACCGAAGAGGTGGTGGTGACCGAGACGGTTCCCGTTCGCCACCGCCCCAGGGTCTATCGCAGCAAGAACGTGAAAGTGCACGCCAGGTAGGCGGTTTCAGTCCTTGGAGCGGCTGACCGGCGAATCGACATAGCCGGTCAGTCCCCAGGGTTCATAGGGTCCGAGCACCAGCTGTTCGAACGTGCCCAGCCCCTGTTCGCCTTCGCTGGTGGTGACGCGGCAGAGGATTTGCACGTGCAGGTTTTCCATCGTCGGTGCCATCGGATCGATTGCGGCAAGATCGATGACATCGCGCTCTACCACCAGGGGCCCGTGGTGGCGGCCATGACCCCATTTCGGACAGGTATAGCCCAGCCCGCGCATCTGGAACCGCTGCACCGGCTCGAAGGTCACGGCGAGTGGCCCGGTATCGGTCTGGATCGTCAGCATCCCGCCTGCGGGCCAGCGGGTGCCGGGCTCGATCTGCGTCTCTAGCAGCGCCGAGGGCGTCTCATCGAACCCGTCATGCTCGGCGCCATCGGGTGCGACCACCGCGCGGGTGTTCCACGCCGATCCCGATCGGTGTGCGTTGAGGTGGAAGAACAGGCTGCGGCTGGGCAGGTTGATCGGGGTCCATTGCCAGAAGAATGCCGGTTGCGCGCTGCCGGAATGCGGCTGTGCATCGGGCGCGCCGATCGGTCGCACGCCCCAGCTGCGGTCGCGGGTGCCCGCGCAGCCTGGCGCCAGTTCGACCCGCTCGCCATCGATTTCGATCCAGCCGCTATAGTGCCCGTTCTGGGTCATGCGGGTGTAGTCCATGAAGGTGCGCGGACCGTTGCGGAAGGTGAAGCGCGGCTCTTCGATCGGGAAGGCGCGGCCGGTAAAGGTGATGTCGGCCCGGATGCCTTCACCGTCCACCAGGATGCGCAAGACCCTGAGCGGCTCGATCACTTCGATGCGGATCGGCCCTACGGCCATGTCCATCCGCTCCATGGCAAGCTCGCGCGAGGCGTGAAGAGCATGCTGCAACCCGTTGCGAATGAATGAAAAGCTCGCATCTGCGATATCGAGATGCGGGTAGACGCCAAAGGCCAGCGCGAAGAAGCCGGTGCCATCGGGGTTATAGCCGTTGAAGAAATAGCGGTCGTAGAAATTGCGGTCGGTGCCGGCATAGGCGATCGGCTCTGCGGTTTGGTGCAGCGGGTAATCATCGCCTCGGGTCAGCATGTCGTGGTCTCCGTGTTGCGCTCCGCATGGCATAGCAGCGCGCCGATGCTGTCGTGGTCGAGCGCCAGGCTGCATGCGCCGCGCGCCATAGACAGGAAGTTGGCGTCGCCGCGGTCGGTGCGCTCGACAAAGGCGGCGCTGAATACCGCGGTCGACAGACCCGAAAGCGCGCCGATGCGGTAATCGTCCCAGATCGCGTTGCTGCTGCGCGGTACGCCGTGGCGGGTCATTTCGGCGCAGTACAGGTCGATCAGTTCATCTTCATGCGCGCGGCGAAGGTCGGTGCCGACGCCGGTGCCGAGGAAATAGCCTAGATCGCTGGTGCCTGCACCGGTGACGCAGGTCTGCCAATCGACCACCGCCAGAGGCTCTGCGCCGCCGCGAATGTCGAACAGCATGTTGTCCAGCCGGAAGTCGCCATGGGTGAGGCAGCGGGTGCGGGGCTGCCAGCCGAACCACTGCGGCGCAGCGTCGGCCAGCGCCTCGCAGATGGCGAGATATTCGGGCTCGATCTGCCCCGCATAACGCTCGCGGAACACGGCCTGCGCGCCGGGATAGGCCTGGATGATCCAGTCGCGCGCTTGCGGATCGGGGAGCAGCCAGTCTTCGTCCAGCACGCTCAGATTGTCGGTTGACGCGTGCAGCGATGCCGCCTGGCAAACCGCCAGCCGGGCCTCGTCGAGCGTGCAGGATGCCAATTGGTCGCCAGCGCGCGCCGGACCCAGATCCTCGAACAGCAGGATGAAGTCGCTTCCGGTCGGCTCGATCAGCGCGGCATAGACCTTGGGCACCCGCATCGCGACCAAGGGAGCGATGCGGGCATAGAAGTTGACCTCGCGCAGATAGAGCCGGAAATGCGCCGCGGTCGATCGGCTGGTGGCATCGCGCGAGGGCAGCTTGGCTGCGATCGAAGCCGGGGCGCCGGGAACAGCGCGGTCATAGTCCACCGCGATCCGCACGGTATCACCCACCTGCCCGGTTCCGATCGACGCGCAGGTTATGGCGGCAATCCGCGCGCCGCCCAGCACGCCGGCCTTGTCGAGCTGCGCCTGCAGCCAGTCCGGCGTGATATCCTCCGCCCGCGTTGGAAACGCCTCCATGCCATTCCTCTCCGCCGGTTCTGACCCGGTCGATAGTTTAATCGTATGATTAAACCAGCGCGGAAGGATTGCAATCGCTCAGTTGGGCAAGGGGCAGATGCGCCGTGTCAGGCGAGTTCGCTGGCGAGCCGCGCCTGCATCTGCAGCACCGCGGGGCGCAAGGCGGTTTCCTCGAC
>Ga0307994_1000148_pt1 | contig 56411 bp, 53 predicted proteins | sample EllFjometagen261_FD_203171 | JGI IMG/M metagenome (GOLD analysis project Ga0307994, IMG submission 203171) | Marine microbial communities from Ellis Fjord, Antarctic Ocean - #261 | ecosystem: Environmental > Aquatic > Marine > Unclassified | place: Southern Ocean | collected 2014-11-02
GGTGGTTCAAGCTGCCTATTCGACCAAAAGGGGTGTCTACAACACGTAGTCCGCTAGCATCTCCACAGCCCCAGACCATACGTTCAGGGTTAGTGGGTATCAGCTTGCGATGACGATTTAATATACTGCCGTCATCACCAATAATCACATAAGTGTTGTATAACGTACTGCCACTAAAAGTATTGTCTATTTCGTTCATACCCATACCAACAACTAAACCTAAATTCGCTGCTGCATCTTGTATAGGTTGCAAATCTTGGGTACTTAAGTCTACCGAATTTGCTTGTAGTTTGGCGTGAATTGCGTTTCCGAGCGCTCGGTCTTCACTACCACCAGCAGTTAAATTCCAGCACCAATTTGGCACCCTGGGCTGCCGCTTCCTCAATAGTCTCTATGGCACTGGCAATCGAGGGTTGAAGATTTAACAGCACAGGTGGTTTTAGGCAACAGCCACTTTTACAAGTTGGTTCATATTTATGACTCCCAGTTAGATGCATAATCTTATTCTAAAATTATACACATTAGAGCACTCAGGTATAGTTCTGCATCTGTACTAGATACACGTTGCTTGAATTAAGGTCCTTGCTCATAAACCACTTCAATAGCGTATTTAGGTTGCTTGTGCATAGCCCAATAGGCGTCTTTTAGTTGCAGGGTTAAGGGGCCAATTTGGCCGGTTCCAATTATTTTTTCATCTATCTGGGTGATTGCCATGATGCCCCCTGCCGTACTCGTGGCAAAGGCTTCATCTGCATTACGAAAAGCTTCTGCAGACACTTCACCAAACTCAATACTCAGGCCTAATTGCTGGGCCAATTCTATGGTGGTTTTACGGGTAATACCCTGCAGCACGCCCTCTGCCGCTGTACGTAATTGACTGTCTTTTATCATGAAAATATTAAACCCTGGACCTTCTTTTATATTGCCCTTGGCATCCACCACAGCTGCAGTTTGAGCACCTCGGTCATAGGCTTCAAACTGCCCCATTACTAAGTCTAACCAATGATAATTTTTAATCGTAGGGTCAATAGATGCCGCAGGGATGCGTTGTTGTTGGCTTATGGCTAAGTGCAAACCTTGATCAGGCTGGCTAATCCACACAAAGGGCACTGCAAAAGCAAAAAACTGATTAGTGCAGCTGCGAGGGTCTCGGGAACCTGGCTCTGGCTGGCCACGGGTAGTAATCATTTCTACATAGGCATAGCGCAAACCACTTTGAGCCACCATGTGTAATAACAGTTCGGTAAGTTGAGATTTGTTGTAGGGAATCGACATGCGCAGCTTTTCCATGCCTGCATAGTAACGATCCAAATGTTCGCTCAAACGGAAAAAAGACCCCTCCCACACATGAGCCACATCATACGTGGCATCCGAATGTAAAAAGCCCCAATCTAAAAGGGATATTTTAGCCTCGTTAATAGGCACTAGTTCACCATTCACATGGGCTAAGCTTCGAGGTGACATAGTTAATACTCCAGCATTATTAAAACAGGTTAATGTTTTGCTTGTTCACGCATTAACATGTAATAGGTTGAGGCTACAATAATTGCCGTACCCAATAAGAATTTAAGGGTAATGATCTCGTTAAAAAACACAATACCAACCCCTATTCCAAGAGGGATAGAAAGAAAGTGTAAGGGCGCTAAGATAGAGGCCTGAGCGTACATATGGCTCTGAGCGAGGAAAAACTGTTGAAAACTTGCTAACACCCCTAACACTATCAACAGGTATAGAGAATGTGGAGTTGAAAGGCCAACCAAGGGATCAAAATCATCTAGGCTGTAGGTTAGCAAACCGGCAAGAATAACGCCGGTCACATTATACCAAATGGCCGTTGACACCGCTGGATCAGTTCGGCCCAGGACCCGTAAATACACAAACATAAGCGCTGAAAAAAAGGCGCCCAGCAGAGCATATAGAACACCCAATAGATTAAGTGCTGGTGTTAATGGGAATACAAGAACGAGAACACCTAAGAAGCCCACCAAAACTGACACTAAGCGTTTTAAACCAACCACTTCCCCAGCAATGACCACTGAAAGACCGGTGATGAAAATAGGCATAGTTTGCGACAGTGCTGTAGCTAGGCTGATATCCAGGTGGATAACTGATAAAAACCACATGGTGAGCCCCAAAACACCAAAAATAGTTCTTAGTGCAAGTCCTCGTATATTATTAATACTAAGGAACATAGAGCCCCTAGTATAAATTGCATAGGCGACTAATAGCGGGAGGCAAAACAAGTACCGAAAAAACAAAATCAAAAAAACAGAAAACTCAGGCTGAAGAACTTTGACGATACTTACCAATAACATGGACATAACAATTTGACCAATCAGGTAAATTGCCCCCATTTTATGATTACTCTGATTGATAACTGTCATTTTTTCGCTGCTTCTGTAGTTAATTGATTCGCTCTGTTTAGTTAGGTAGAGCGATCTTAACCGCTGACACAACGATGATGATAAATAACACCAGCGTACCTAAGCCTACATAAATCATGCGCTCTAGCCCCGCTTTAAAATCTTCTTCACGTTTCTCGTTTGATTGAATGCCTATTAGTCCAGCAAGTACACTTTGCCCATAGCTCAGTACGGCGCGAGTGGTTGATTTCTTTTGACTCATATTACTGTCTCTTAAATTATCTTATATAAGTATAATCTAATAATCATATGAGAACCAGCGAACTTCAATCTATGACCTATTCGTATTCTACATAATCTCGCTGGCCCACCTTCAACACTTGAAAGGCCCCCTATACGGGTATACCCTATAACCGTGCAGTTATTTTTGGTTGGGCCTCGCCCTACTTTTATAAATGAAGTAAATTAAATTTTTTTGAAGAGAGGATATTATGAAATATATTACTTGCTTAGTAATCGGCTTATTAATGACCAACATAGCTTATGCGGGCACAGAAATAAAAACTTATCCAAAGGAAAGCTGCCAAGAAATATATAAAGCGATTGGAACCTTTCTTCACCTTGCAGATGGAGAGTGGAAAGAAGAAAATTGGGAAAAGGCAATGTTTTATTCAACCGCATCAGCTAATTACGCAACTATTTATCTAGCAGTATGTGAAAAGTAAAACGCGGTATCTTCCAACTAAGCTGAGACATATGATGGAAGATACGACGCAAAGAACGCCAGATGGGCCAACTTATGGCAGAGCCTTAACGGGCATCGGTTTTAACCTGTTGGTGGACGATATGTCCCGAACATTGAGCTTTTTAAAGCAAGTGTTAACTCTTGTGCCGGTCTATGCCGATACGGATTTTGCTATTATGCGCCACGAAGGCATGGAGTTTATGTTACATAGTGATGCCAGCTATCACAGCAATCCACTTTTGGGTTTATTAGAGCAAGGTGCTATGCGAGGTACTGGCATCGAGCTGCGGCTATATGGTGTAAATCCAGACACAGCTGTTGCTCAAGCTAAAAAAATGGACCATTACATATTACAAGAACCTACAGATAAACCCCACGGCTTAAGAGAGGCCTATATTCTCGACGCTAACGGCTATATTTGGGTTCCAAGCATAGCTATATATCATGCCGTCTAGCACTTCGGTAATTCCCCCAATTAATAACCTAAGTTAAAAGTAAAGGCGTAGGCGGCTGCCAATTTCATCACTGGTGTGATACATCAATCACCAGCATGTCCATGTAGCCTCGTAACTTAACTGTTAGACCCTCCGGAGATTTGTATAAATGTCGAAAATTGATTATAAAAAACAGTTAAAGGAATTCTATAAACCTTCTGCAAAAAAAGTAGTCGAAGTTGACATGCCAAAGATGAACTTTCTTATGGTTGACGGTAATGGAGCGCCGGATACGTGTGAATATAAGGAGGCGATTGAAGCTTTATATTCTGTATCTTATACGCTTAAATTTATGGTCAAAAAGGGGGATGTTGGAATCGACTACGGAGTATTACCACTTGAAGGGTTATGGTGGGCTGACGACATGTCAGATTATATTAATGATAATAAGTCTAAATGGATATGGACAATGATGATTATGCAGCCTGAACTCGTGACAAAAGAGTTAGTTCAAGCTGCCATACATCAAGTTAAAGACAAGAAGAACCTACCTAGTATTGATAAGGTGAGATTTAAACCTCTCCAAGAGGGCAAATGCGCCCAAACCCTGCATGTAGGCCCATTTACAACAGAAGGGCCTACGGTGGAGAGAGTTCACTCGTTCATAGCAGAATGCGGTAGCGAGCTAATAGGCAAGCATCACGAAATTTACTTAACTGATATTCGGCGTGCCGCTCCAGAAAAATGGAGGACAATAATCAGGCAGCCAATGTCGTAAAATTGCATAACGAGTAGACCAGCCACCTGCCGTTAAAAATACAAATTATGGATAGCATTATGCAACTCAATGTACGACCCGCTGCTGAGGAAGACTTGAAAGCGTTATCTTTAATCCTCAACGAGATTATTGTAATCGGAGGGTCGACAGCACTTGAAAAGAAGTTAAGTACACATGAATTTAAATCCGATTTTATAGCGGGTCCGCATTGTCTTTGTTGTTTCGTAGCTGAAGATGAAAAAGGGATTATCCTTGGGTTTCAAAGTTTGTCAGTTCACAAAGACCTACCCCATTCTTGGGCAGATATTGCTACGTTTGTTTGTATAACACACAAAACTCGAGGTGTTGGGTCTAGGCTTTTCCAAGATACAATAAAGTTTGCGCGTCGTTCTAAAATTGAATGTATAAATGCTACGATTAGAGCCGATAATCCGTCAGGACTTGGTTATTACTCAAAAATGGGATTTGAAGATTACTCCGTAGAGAAAGGCGTTCCATTACTAGATGGAACTCTAGTAGATAGCATTTCTAAAAAATACAGCTTGGAGCAATAAACGTAATGACGTGAAGACTGAATGTAAGCTGAAGGATTGCTCATGTGTTCCACCATGTGGTCCACTTGCTTCAATAAGCGTCTAAAGTCAGCTAAATATGTATATACATCAAGGAAATGGTGGTACCCCTATCAGCCGCACCTCGGCACACGAATCCACCGCTGTGGCTGCTCCCTTCCAGGCCTGACCAGGTTTACGGTTTATCGTTGCGTGGGGACCAATAGGGCTACCATAACGATCACAATCGAGCGATTGCGAGGTGCGCAGTATAGGCAAAAAGCCTCTGATTCTCAAGTGATTTTTGTAAAGATATTGCAATGACATCGGTCATTAAAATGACTAGTTCAATGTGGCCTAACGATATAGATTCAGGAGTTCGGTGGGGAGGTATGCTGTTTAAACACCGTAACTAGCGTAAGGTAAAAATTCAACGTCTTGCGCGTCGTCACCACATGTATTGGCTTTAACTACCGCTAATCCATCACCTTCCATTGCCGTAGTAAGCACCCCAGAATTTTGATTGGTCATAGCTTCTACCACTAGGCCTGACTTCGCGTTAGAAACTAACCTAACCCGTAGGTATTCCTGCCTTATACTTGGCCTTTTTGGTGGGTTAACCAAACGTGCATTAAGGCTATAACCGTGTGAGTTAGAGCACCCTTGAAGAGCCAATAAAAACGGTCGTGCCATCACCATAAAGGTCACAAGAACACTAGCTGGATTACCAGGCAAACCAAAAAATGGTGTTTGTTTTACGCGGCCAAATGCTAATGGTTTGCCGGGTTTAATCGCCAATTTCCATACATCCAATTGCCCCAAGGTTTCTACTGCACCTTTAACATGGTCTTCCTCACCCTCAGAAACACCACCACTGGTAATAATTATATCGGCCGAATCTGCTGCCAATGCTAGGGCGTTTTCTGTGGTTGAGCGTTCATCTGTGATAATGCCTATATCCACTAATTCCATACCCAGCTGATCCACTAGACCTGCCAACAAGAATCGATTTGAATTATAGATTTGGCCTGCTTTCAGGACTTGCCCCGGATTAACTAGCTCACTTCCTGTAGACGCTATGGCCACCTTTAAACGTCGGTACACATCTACGGTGGCTATGCCCATGGATGCCAACACACCTAAATGCCTTGCTTCTAACTTAGCACCGGCTTTACACACCACCCGCCCTACCACCACATCTTGACCCTTAAGGCGAATGAACTGACCTAACTTTTGTCCTTGTGCTAAAGCGCTAGCCCGTATACGGATACCCCCTTCTACCAGCTCAACGTCTTCCTGAATCACTACTAATTCTGCATTATCTGGCACTTCGGCACCGGTAAATACCCGTGCGCAAGTGTGGGGTTCTAGACTACTTGGCACTTGGCCTGCGGCTACGCGCTGACTCACCGGAATGATGCCTAGGTTTATGTCCTCTACTCGCATGGCATAACCATCCATGGCGCTATTGTCGGCAGGTGGTACGTCTACCGCAGAAACCACTGGCTCGCTCAGTACACGTCCTCTGGAATGGAACAGAGACACACTCTCAGTCGCCAGCTCACACTTTACGGTTGACATAATTTGTTGCTGCGCAGCAGACACGCTGGTAAGGCTAGTTTTTGTATACATACTAGATACTATGACGCCTGGTGAGAAGAAGAGTGAAAGGTAACCATTTCCACAAAATTACAGGGCCTGTGGCGGCTATCTAACTGTTGTTCAATAATGCCGTCCCATGCAGTACGGCAAGCACCCGTAGAACCTGGCATACTAAAAATCACGGTACGGTTAGCCACACCAGCAACAGTACGGGATTGAATGGTAGAGGTGCCGATTTCAGCATAAGAAAGGCTTCTAAATAACTCACCAAAACCCTCAATCACCTGATCAAACAAAGGCAATAACGCATCAGGAGTGGTGTCTCTAGCAGTAAACCCAGTGCCCCCTGTAACTAACACAGCATGAACATTGCTGTCGGCCACCCAGGTGCTCACTGCAGCACGAATTTGATACACATCATCTTTAACAATTAAGTGCTGCGCTAAGCTGTGCCCAGCACCTTGCAACCGTTCAATAAGCGTTGCTCCCGATTTATCGGTTGCTATAGTGCGCGTATCAGATACAGTCAATACAGCAATGTTGATAGGTTTCTGTGGAGTGGTGGCGCTAGTCATAGGGCAATTCTCTTACTTACGGCTAAAGAGTAAAAAATAACATAGGCAGTATACAGACTGTTTGATCTAGATTGTATATTTGCTAGTCATCACCCCTACTTCCCACACTAGGCGCCTTAGCCTTGCTACTTTAGTTTCAAAGACTTTAGTTGAAAAGACTTTAGTCTCATTCACTAAGGTCTAATTTTCAATACGCTCCAATTCTCTAGACTAGGCACCAACCTAGAAGCACATGTGCATTAACCTGCTGTCAGTGCTCATCTCGGTTCAACAACAATAAATTGGAGTTTGCCATGACAGATGTAAAATCTGAAACCACTAATCACAAAGCTGGCTGGTCTCGCCGCGATGTGTTGAAAGCCACGTCAGCTGGAGCCGCAGTAGGCGTTACACCAATGTTCTTTACCCAAAATGCATGGGCAGAAGAAGCACTTGGTAACTACCCTGTTAAAGGCAGTGAAGTTGTACTTGGTTTTAACGTGCCTCAGACAGGCGCATACGCAGATGAGGGCGCTGATGAATTACGTGCCTATAAGCTAGCCGTAAAGCATCTGAACAACGGTGGCGGCATGCTCGACACCCTTAAGCCAAGTAAATTGACCGGCAACGGCATTTTAGGCAAAAAAGTTACTTACGTAACTGGTGACACACAAACTAACGCTGACGCTTCTCGTACTTCTGCCCGTCGTATGATTGAGCGTGACAAAGTAATCATGGTTACTGGTGGTTCTTCTTCTGGTATCGCTATCGCTCAACAGTACCTATGTAATGAATTAGGTATTATCTTTATGTGTGGTTTGACTCACTCAAACGACACTACAGGTAAGGACAAGCAGCGTTATGGCTTCCGTCACTTCTTTAACGCTCACATGACAGGTAAGGCACTATCTCCTGTATTGAGCAAAGAATATGGTAAAGACCGTCGTGCTTTCCACTTAACTGCTGACTATTCTTGGGGCCACACCCAGCAAGAGTCTATGCAGGAATTTACCGAGAAAGAAGGTTGGTCAACTGAAGGCAACATCATGACGCCTTTGAAGACTACTGACTTTTCTCAGTACTTGTCTCAGGTATTGAACTCTGATGCAGACGTTTTGGTATTGAACCACTACGGCGCTAACATGGTTAACTCTCTAACCAACGCTGTAAACTTCGGCATGCGTGACATGCAAAAGAACGGTAAGAACCTAGAAATCGTAGTTCCTTTATACAGCCGTTTGATGGCTAAAGGTGCAGGTTCTGCCAACATCGACGGTGTATTAGGCACCTCGGGTTGGAACTGGGCTCTAGAAGACGAAGGTTCTAAGGTATTTGTTAAAACCTTTACTGATGAATACGGCTTCCCACCTTCACAGGCAGCTCACACATGTTACGTACAGACTCTTTTGTATGCTAACGCATGTGAAATGGCAGGTACTTTCTACCCACCAGAAGTTATCAAGGCCCTTGAAGACTTTAAATTCACTGGCGCTGGTAACGGTGACACCTTATACCGCGGTGCTGATCACCAGTGTATTAAAAACATCTTGGTTATGCAGGGTAAATCACCTTCTGCACGTACCAGCGAATTCGACTATCTTAAGATTGTTGATGAAGTGGATGCTAAAACTGTTGACTACGACCCAGCCATCTTTGGTGGTGAACTAGGTCCATACGTACCAGCGTAAGCTATGTGTAGTGACCAACGCGGGCCAGTGTAATGCTGGCCCGTTTTTAGTTTATTTAGACATACTAAAAAACAACATGATTTTGCCACAGCAACCAATGGGAGTATCTCCAAAATGGATATGACGCTCAACGCTTTTACCCTCTCTCTTTTAACCGGCTTGCAGCTGGGTTCCATTTACGTGCTCATTGCTCTGGGCCTCACACTTATTTTTGGCACTTTGGGCGTAGTTAACTTTGCCCACGGCGCCTTATACCTCATCGCTATCTATTTAGCTGTGAGTATCAACAACGCACTAGGCTTTGGCTTTGCGCTCATTCTTGTACCCCCTATTCTATTTATAATCGGGGTTCTTTTGGAACGCGGGTTGATTCAGCGTTTCTACGACCGCCCTCACACTGATCAAATCTTGGTGACCTTTGGCTTAGCCATTGTTATTCAAGAGCTTCTTAAGTGGGTGTTTGGTGCCAACAATATACCGTTTTCAATCCCTAGCTGGGGCAACGGTATCATCATGATGCATGACTACCTACCATTCCTAGAAGGATTTGTAGTGTATCCCAAGTGGCGCATGATATTAGTTGTGGTAGCCATTGTTACAGTATCAGCCGTATTTGCTCTATTACACCTTACACGTTTTGGTTTAGTGATTCGTGCAGGTATGCGAGATGCCGAAATGCTTCAGTTCTTGGGTGTTAACATTAACCGCCGCTTTATGATTGTGTTTGGCCTAGGGGCCATGATTGCAGGCGTTGCCGGTGTATTCGGCGGCCCGGTAACCCAGGTATCACCAGAAGTAGGCATGCAGTTACTTGTGCCCTCGTTCTTGATCGTGGTTATTGGCGGCATGGGTTCGTTAGGTGGTGCTGTATTAGCAAGTATATTAATCGGTATGGCGCAAAGTTTTACAGCTCCTTACATCTACATTAATACCATTATTATCTACCTAATCACTGTTATCATTTTATTGGTCCGCCCACGTGGTTTGTTAGGTGCCAAAGGAGTATTTGAATAATGATCACTCAAAATAACTTTTGGCAACACAACAGGACTGTGTTGATGTTCGCTTTAGTCGCCTTAACAATGCCTTTATGGTTCCCACTAATAGGTGGTTATTCAGGCTTAGATACTAAGATCATGATCTTTTGTATTTTTGTTGTAGGTTTCGATATTTTGCTTGGCTTTACCGGTTATTTATCTTTTGGACACGCAGCCTTCTTTGGTATTTCTGCTTACGTTACGGGCATTATGTTGAAGAACTTCTCTGATAATATTATTCCAGCTATATTGGTGGCCGTATTAGCCGCCACTGTTGTTGCTGTGATTATTGGCTTACTAACACTAAAGAGAACAGGTATTTACTTTTCCATCCTTACCTTAGCCTTTGCGGAAATGTTCGACTCTATGGCCATGTCTATGTTGCAAAAATGGACTGGTGGTGAAAACGGTTTAACCGGCATGCCTACTCCAATGTTGTTTGACTTGAAAATGCAGGGCGACACGGTATTTTACTTTGTTACTCTTATGGCTATCTTCTTGTTTTACATGGCCAAACGTATTGAGCGCTCCCCTGTAGGTTTAATGATGAAAGCTATCAAGTGCAACCAAACCCGTTTGGAGTTCACTGGTATTAACGCACGTAAATACAAGCTATTAGCATTCGTAATAAGTGCTATTTATGCCGCTATTGCAGGTGCATTGATGGTAGTTTATGAACCTTTTGTAGGCCACGAATTCCTTGGCTGGCATCAGTCTGGCGAAATCGTCATCATGTCTGTCATCGGCGGTGTAGGCACTTTGGTTGGACCAATGTTAGGTGCAGGCTTCATGCTGTACTTTGAAAACGTGCTCTCTGTAAACTTGGGAGAGCAGTGGTTACTTGTTCTAGGTGCAATCTTTATGGCTGTTGTCGTCTTTATGCCAGGTGGTTTTATGGAAGGGATAGCCCGCCTCAAAAAACGTTATTTCACCACCGTTGACGGCGAATAGGGGACTGAATCATGGCTATATTAGATATACACCAAGTATCCTTAAGTTTTGGTGGCTTAAAAGCCTTACAAAACGTTAATTTAAAAATCGAAAAAGGTACTACGCACGCCCTTATCGGACCTAACGGTGCCGGTAAATCAACCTTACTGAACGTATTAACAGGCATGCTTAAGCCTGATGACGGTTCAGTAATGTTTGATGGCAAGCCTCTGCTTAATGTTAACTCTTACGACATTAACCAGTTAGGCATCGCTAAAGTATTCCAGACGCCAGCAATTTTTCCAGAAATGACCGTTTTACAAAACGTGACCATTCCTGTGTTTGCAGCTAGAGATGGGTCTTTTAACCTGAATATGTTTGAGGGTCGCAGTAAGCAACGCCCTCTTATTGAGTTTGCAGAGCAACAAATCTGTGAATTAGGCTTAGAAAAACACATGTACTCCTTGGCAGGCAGCCTTTCACGGGGTGACAAGCGTCGTTTAGAAATGGCTATTTGTTTGGCCAATAAGCCACGCTTATTGTTACTAGATGAGCCCACCGCCGGCATGGCTCGCCATGAAACAGAGAAAACCATTGAACTGCTGAAAAGCATGCAAGATGGCATCACTAAAGTGATTGTTGAACATGACATGAACGTGGTGTTCTCCTTGGCTGAAAAGATTTCTGTGCTAGCTCAAGGCGAAATTATTGCTGAAGGCTCTCCAGACGAGATTAAAGGCCACCCCAAAGTTATTGAAGCCTATCTTGGCGAAGCTCAAGTTTAATAAGGGCATAAGGAAGCATACTATGAACGAAACTAAACCAGACGCGCAACAGCCCTTCTTTTCTTGCCGCGAGCTAAACGCGTTCTATGGAGAAAGCTACGTGGTACAGGGCGTATCTTTTGATATTCCTGAAGGCGACATTGTGGCCCTACTAGGCCGTAACGGTGCAGGAAAAACCTCTACCCTACGTGCAATCGCTAGAGCCGCCCAACCTGCTGTTAGTAGTGGTGAGATTTGGCTAAACGGCCAAGCTTTGCATAACATGAAAGCTTTTGAAGCAGCACGTGTAGGCGTTCAGCTAGTGTGTGAAGATCGCCGCATCATTCCAGGTGTTACGGTAGAAGAAAACCTAATCTTGGCCCAGATTGCCAAGCCACTAGGTTGGACTCTTGAAAAAATCTATGGCCACTTTCCAAAACTAGAAGAAAGGCGCAAGCAAGAAGCGTCTTCTCTTTCTGGTGGCGAGCAGCAGATGCTGGCATTAGCGCGAGCATTAGCAAGAGATGTAAAACTACTTTTGCTTGATGAACCTTATGAAGGGTTAGCACCTGTTATCGTACAAGAAATTGAACGCATGCTTAAAGAAGTTAAAGAAATGGGTATCACTACCATTATCGTTGAACAAAATGCTGTTGCAGCGCTTAAGTTAGCTGACCATGCCATTATCATCGACTCTGGTGAAATTGTGTTTACTGGTACCGCTCAGGAAGTGTTAGATAACAAAGCACTTCGTGAAGAGTACCTAGCGGTTTAACAGCCTAAGAGAGTGTTTACGTTAGTAAGCACTCTCTTCTAAACTGCTACATCTGCAATGAGCCGATCTAAGAACTGACCACCCAAAGTAAACTGATCTAGGCTAATGTACTCGTTGGCCTTATGGGCTTGGTCTATATTGCCAGGACCGCAGACTAAGGTTGGAATACCTAGCTGCTGTTGAAACAAACCCCCTTCTGTACCAAAAATAACCTTACTGTGGGCTTCATTATTAAGCAGGCGTTTGACATAAGTCACTAGCTCAGCTTCAGGCTCTATTAACAAGCCTGGGTAAGAAGCAGTTTGCTTTACGCTGATACCCGCCTCTGAAGCCACCTCTTGCATTTTAGGTTGCAGCTCAAGCCGAGCATAATCTTCGATTTCCTGTACCAGCGGTGCAGGATCTTGCTCTGCTAGGTAACGAATTTCAAATTCAAACTCACAGTGGTTAGGTACTATATTGAGGGCGGTTCCACCTTTGATAGTACCCGTATGTAAAGTGGTATAAGGCACCTTGTAGTCATAGTCGAAAGGACCATTTTTAGCAGACTGCTGGGCCATGTTGTTGATATACACTACTAATTGAGCAGCATAATTCACCGCATTAACACCAAGGGGAGCTTGGCCCGAGTGACAGGCGTGGCCAGTGACTTGAACCCGGTAACTGGCTTTTCCTTTGTGCCCAATGACCACTTGCATGCTGGTAGGTTCCCCTACAATGCACATGACCGGGCGTACGGGTAGTTGCTCTAATAACGTGAGCAGACCACGCACCCCAACACAGCCAATTTCTTCATCATAAGAAAAGGCTAAATGAAAAGGCAACTGTAATGGTTGGGCAAGCATTGCTGGTACGCGGCTTAATACTAGGGCAATGAATCCCTTCATATCAGCACTGCCACGGGCAAATAATTTGCCATCTTGTTCCACTAAAGTAAACGGATCGGTAAACCAATCTTGTCCAGCTACAGGCACCACGTCGGTGTGGCCAGACAACATAATGCCGCCTTGATTTGGCTGTTCTGGGTTGGCGCCTATAGTGGCATAGAGGTTGGCTTTTTTACCGCTGGTATCAGGCACCAGTTGGCTGTTTATGCCGTAGTCTGTGAGGTAACTTTGAACAAAGTCTACCAGTGCTAAATTAGACTTGTAGCTGGTGGTATCAAAACTCACCAGCTTCTGTAAGATCTGCTGCGCTGAGGCGTCCAGAGACATACTTACAAGTCCCCAGGAACGCCATAACTTGGCGCAGAACTTGGGTCTAGAGCACGAGAATTGTAGTCCATCATTTGTGGTTCGTATACCTTCCAAAGTTCCATCAGCTGAGCGATGGGGGCATCATCTGCCCAATCAATCCGTAGGTCTACTAAAGGCCACGGATGAATATGAGCTACTTTAAGGCCCGCAGAATGCACAGGTCCTTCTTCACCACCCGCATCTACGCCCGCTTGTAATGCTAGCATTAACCGCTCTGCCAAATGCAATCCAGAGTGTTGCGCAAAGGTGTCTGCCATGGCTTGAGGAACAGCAGTGCTAATGAGTATATTACCAGCCGCAATACAGCCATTACCCTGCACTACAGCGTTTGTACCTAGGGTTTGATCACCCGTAAAGCTTGCGCTTTGGCCTTTAGTATCAATCAGAGCTAATTGTCTATATTCGATAAAGTCACGGCCACTCACCAGTTCATCCATCACTTGGTTAGGGCTTTTTCCTTGCTCAAGACCATCCAACATAATGTTACCCAAGCTAGGGTCTGTCACATTTTGAGTGGCGGCCGCCCCCACCCCTGCTCTAACCCACGGGCAACGACTAGCAACACTGATACTTGACGTGGTAATGGCCACACCTACCATGCCAGTGCGTTCACAATAACCGGATATAGAAAATGTCATAATTATGTCTCAAATTGTTATTAAAATTAATAAGGGGATTCTTGGTCTTGGGTTTGGTCTTGGCCTTGTGCACCAAAAAAGGAATCCGACTCATAGTGATATGGCAACTCTACTTCTCCAGACCTAAAGCGGGCCATGCGGCTGGCCTTACCGGCTACAATTTTTCCCGTATGCTCAGAAGGGACTTGCGGCGTCATAAGTGCATAATTATCTGCTGCAGTGAGATCACAAATCAATAGCCTACGTGCATTTTGTGACAAGTTGGAAGTGCCACCATGAAGACTCCAACTATTCATCAGGCATATATCACCTGCTTTGCCTTCCACCTTAGTGGCTGTAGCTTCACACATTTCCTGCACTTTAGCATCTACTTTACCAACGAATTCGTCGCCCTTGTAATGACTAAACCGGGTCGCTAAATGAGAGCCTGGAACTATTCTTAAGCACCCATTGGCTTCAGTCATATCATCCAACAATACCAGTAGCGTAACGTAATCATCATTCGTATGCACATCAAAGGGGTGGTCTTGATGGTAGTCCACGCGAGTAACCATACCTGGGAGTTTGATATTAAGCTTGCAGTGGTGAAACTTCACGTTGGGGCCTAATACATCAACAGCAGCGTCCACAGCGGGACCTTCAAACAAAACATTCCTATAAGCTTGGGAGATATCCACGGGGTTGCTAATACGTCTTAGTTTTGGATGCTCTTTACTATGGCCTGGCTCTAGATCGAAACGGGCTTTGCCATTAAGCATAGTACCGTAATTTTTTTCGTGGTTACGGCTTTCTTCTATCCAGCCTTGTAGTTCTTTTCCCATAGCGGCAATTTTATCTGCGCTGATGGCCCCAGGGATTAACACGAATCCTTGATCTAGATATGTTTGTTTTTGTGCTTCTGTTAACATTTTCTGCAACTCCACATGGTTAATTCAATTGTCAAGCGTCTGCTTCTGGGATAATGGCTTCTACATCAATCTCCATCACCATTTCAGGCCTAGCAAGGCCTTGTACTATGAGCCCCGTAGAACACGGGTGAACACCCTTAAGCCAACGGCCGATAACCGTATAAACTTCTTCACGATAAGCTCGGTCGGTGATATATACAGTGGTTTTGCAGATGTGCTCCAATTTGGCACCAGCCTCTTCCAACAATGTTTGTACACACTGCATGGCCATTTCTGTTTGTGCGGTAGGATCACCGATACCCACCATGTTGCCATCTAAATCAAAGCCAGTTTGGCCGCGTAAAAACACACGATTACCAGCCCTTACTGCCATACACAAATCATTGTCCATACCTTTACCCGGATACATTTGGGCGGTATTAAATTTTCTAAATCGTTGGTGTGCCATGGTTTAAGTTCTCGTTTTTATTAAATAAATTGTTATAGCAACCCTAGGCTGCTGCACATGAAGTGAGGCGCGTGGTGCCAGCGTAAGCTCGTTTGCAGTACACCAAGCTTGAATGCGTATCTGAGTCATCATCAGCGTGTACGTCTGTTACTAAGCCAAATACTACCCAGTGGCTAGCTCCGTCAACAACCTGACTCACCTTACAATCAAAACTTGCCAAGCTCTGGCTGATCATTGGTTGGCCTGCATCGCTCTTGGTCCAGTCAACTAAGCTGAATTTATCACCTTGTTGAGCGTTAATTCGGCCAGCGAATACATCGGATTCTCGGGCCTGCTGCTGGCTTAATAAATTTAAACAAAAACGGCCATTAGATTTAATCGTGTCTGCCAAAGGGCTCAGCTTATGCACACAAGCCAAAAGCATTGGTGGGTCTGCCGACACAGAACAAAATGAACTAATGGTCGACCCTGCCATGCCAGCTTCGCCGGAAGTGGTAACCACTGCCACTGACGAGGCCGCATTACTAAGAGCACTTACAAATAAATCACGCATAGAGTTCCCTACTATTAATCGTTTACCTTGTTAATCCATAACTCGGTCAGACAAGCCTGCAGCTTTTTTAACAAAACTCAACGGACCTTCAAAATCAAAATTATTGTAAACAGTGTTTAAGTGAGCAAAAGGTGGAGACTGCGCAAATAGCTGGAACGTCACCTTGTGGCCTGCATAATCGGAATTAAGTAAGTCGCGACCAAACGCCAATAACCGGCGGCGGTCATCTGAACTCCAGCGATCGTTAACGGAATAGAACTTTTCTAACCAAGGCTGAGTATCCGGATTAGCAAAATCTGCGGCACTAGGAGTAACACAAATTTGCCCACCACACAGTTCACGCGCAAGGTGCATCATTGCAGGTAGCTGGCTACAGGCATGTACACGGCCGGTGTATAAAAACGACTGATTAGGCATTAACAACCCATTGGGGCTTGGCTCTGCCATAGCAATAGCAGCTGTTAGATGGGCATCTATGCCTTCACGATAACAAATTAATTGGGCTAATTTTTCCCGTACAGCTTGTTGTGAGTCAAGGCCAGTCTGGCGTACGTTATGTAAGGCTGTGCCAATCATTAGGTCTGCAATGTGTTGAATGCGTTCCACAAAAGCCAAAGCACTATAGCGATGTAACGTACCCCTAATAAAGGTTGCTGCTTTAGTGTGTTGATAAAACAACACGTCTTCCCAAGGAATCAGCACGTTATCAAACACCAATAAGGTATCAATTTCATCGGCGCGATTGCTTAATGGGTAATCGTCTACACTGCCACGTCCGGCAAATCCACTGCGGCAAATGTGCTTTAAACCCGGTGCGTTCATAGGGCAGATAAAACCTAAGGCATAATCAGAAAGCTCTTGGTCTCCCCAGTTGGCGATAGTCGGCTTAACAAATGCTTGGTTAGCGTAGGCTGCAGCAGTTTCATACTTAGCACCACGGACAATAATACCTTCAGGGGTTTCTCTAACCGCATGCAACAACATGTCTGGGTCTTGATCTTGAGGCCGCTTAGAGCGATCGCCTTTAGGGTCGGTATTAGCCGAAACGTGGAAGGTATCAGTTTCGAGTACCCGTTGGATATGGCGTTCAATGTTGGCACCAAAACGTGGGTCCACTTCATTGAGCATATCTTGACCATCGTACAACGACCACATTTCTCCGGCAGTTTCATCGCCTACTCGGGTCACCACGGCGCCTACGTCATACATAATGCGCTTAATGGCTTCTCGCTTAGCCTGCCAATCTGCTTGTGTATGAGGTAGCTTAAAACCAATACAGTTACGCTCTCCCGTAGTTTCATCTACATAAGACATAGCATCTTGATGGGCGGCCTCGTGAGCCATATCATAAATACGGGCACGGATATCAACAATGGGTTTAAAGGCCGGATGGCTGGGCACATCAAGAACCTTTTCACCATCAATCCAAACTTCGCGCCCGTCTCTTATTGATTCACGGTATTCATCGCCAGTACGTAACATACAAACTCCTTAAAAAATAATATGAATCCAGTATGCAACGGTGTTAGGATTAAATAAAATATATTAAATCTTGCAAAAAGATAAATTAAATTTATAGGCAAGCAGCAAAATGCTTAAAGTCACCCTTAAACAATTACGCTATTTTGTTACTGTTGCAGAGCACCAAAGCATTTCTGCTGCTGCACGCAAACTACATATTTCACAACCTGCTGTTACCCACGCTATAGGGTTACTGGAAGACCATTTTCAATTGCAGTTATTTTTGCGCCACCATGCCCAAGGCGTTTCGCTCACTACCTCTGGGCAAGATTTACTGGTGAGGGCACGTAGCCTTTTAGCCCATGCCAATGAATTAGAAACCAATGTAAAAGAGTTGGGCCAAGGGTTGCACGGGCGTTTGGAAATAGGTTGTTTTTCCACTTTGGCGCCTATGTATATGCCGCCGTTAATCACACAATTTTTACAGCTTCACCCACAAGTAGATTTACGTTTATACGAAGCCAACCAAGATGAACTTAATGATGGTCTACACACGGGGCAGTTTGATTTGGCATTTATGTACACCTTAGCTCTAGGGCCAGATTTAGCGGCAGAAGCGCTAGCAGAGCCCATGCCCCACATTTTGCTAAATCCAAACCACGAACTAGCCCATCAAGACAGTATAAGCCTTGCTCAGTTAGTCGATTTACCAATGGTGCTATTAGATGTGGCGCCCAGCCGAGATTATTTTACTAGTTTGTTTCGTAATCAAGGTTTGGAGCCTTGGATTCGCTACCGTTCGCCGTCGTTCGAAACTGTCCGCGGACTAGTGGGCCATGGTATGGGTTATTCGGTACTGGTGACGCAACCCATGGCAGACGTAGATTACAATGGCAATCCATTGTGTTTACGCCCTATTAAAGAAGAGGTAGAACCTGGTTACATAAGTATGACATGGCTAGAAGCCAAACGGCCTACTCGCCTAATGCAGGCCTTTCAGGACTTTGCCAAACAGCAGTTTTCAAAAAATTAACCGATGAATTTAATGTTGCAACGCACGCAGCAATACTCCTTCTCGTAAAGCGCCGGTAGAGAAATAAATACGGTCTAAATTCAAGCCCAGCATAATACCTTTAAGTATGGCATAACCCGCTGGCAGCACCTCGCCTCTATCTGGCCGCAATCCTTCTAAACGAATATCATCCAAATGATCAAAGGCTAATAGCTTCAGTTCAATTTTGGCCATTGAGACTAGATCTAAATAAGCCATACCGTCCTCTTCTAATGCACTAAGTGCGGCTAATGCCTTTAACGTACCTGAGGAACCAATACACACTTCCCAGCCATCCCAAAGGTCACTTAAAGAGGATTTTTCAATAATATTTTGGGCCGCTTCAACAGCATTTTGTATATAGCGTTGTTTGATTTTTCGTTGTGGAAAAAACTGGCGACTAAAAGCCACACAACCCATAGGGAAGCTTTGCAAACGTCGAGGCTCGTATTGACCTAAGATCAGTTCCGTACTGCCACCACCGATGTCAATGACCAACTTTTTAAGCTGCTGGCAGCTTGTATCAACGACTTCACCCACCACACCACAAAAGATTAATGACGCTTCTTCTTCTCCAGTGAGTACACGTATTGGCACACCTAATATGGCCTCGGCTTGGTTAATAAAATCGTCTCTATTTTTTGCGACTCGCAGTGTATTGGTAGCAACCACGTGACGATTATTAGGGGCGACCTTGGCCAACTTAGGTGCCAAACGCTGCAAGCAATCTAACCCCCGGAGAATTGCTTCCTGGCTCAGGTAGTCTTTGTCATCAAGACCCGCAGCCAACTGGATCTTTTCACCAGCTCTACTAACCACACGGTAAGGAGTCTCACAGGTGTCCACTAAAGTGACATGAAAACTGTTAGAACCAAGGTCAATGGCGGCAACTAAGTAAGTCAATATACGTAATCCAAAAAGAGTGAAATATCAGTGTATCAAACAAACCTTAATAGGCCAATTGTGACTGCATTTCTCAATAATAGAGTTAACCACGCTGGCAATTATTGTGTTCGCTCCATATTAGTGCAAATACACTTTAAACCTATTTTAAATGCACCATCAATGGTGCGTCCAATTTTACCTTACAACCTAAATAGATACGTATCTTGCTGTTTTTTATATAAATAATTACCTTGGCACGATAATCGCAATAACAAGTTCAGCAATCACAACAACTTATAGAGACCCCTCATGGAAAATAACATATATGAACTCCAGTTTGCCCTGGACACGTTTTACTTTTTAATATGTGGCGCTTTGGTCATGTGGATGGCCGCTGGTTTTGCCATGCTTGAAGCAGGCCTAGTACGGAGTAAAAACACCACTGAAATTCTCACCAAAAACTTTGCTCTGTTTGCTATTGCCTGTGGCATGTACCTCATGGTGGGTTATCAAATCATGTATGGCGGCGGCTGGTTTTTGAGTGGCATTGAAGTCATCGATACCACTCAGGTATTAGCCGACTCAGCTGCAGAAGGTTTTGGCGGTGGCTCAGTCTACTCTGCTGCATCAGACTTCTTCTTCCAAGTTGTGTTTGTAGCCACTGCCATGTCCATTGTGTCCGGCGCCGTGGCCGAGCGAATGAAACTATGGTCATTTTTAGCTTTTACCGTGGTGATGACTGGTTTTATCTACCCCATGGAAGGCGCATGGACTTGGAATGGTGAAGACGTATTTGGCTGGTACAATCTTGGTGAGCTTGGTTTTTCAGACTTTGCAGGCTCAGGCATTGTTCACATGGCCGGTGCTGCTGCTGCTTTAGCAGGCGTGCTTCTACTTGGTGCACGTAAGGGCAAGTATGGTCCCAACGGGCAAATTAAAGCTATACCTGGGGCTAACCTACCCATGGCCACCTTAGGAACTTTTATTCTGTGGATGGGTTGGTTTGGGTTTAACGGTGGTTCTGTTCTTAAACTAGGTGATATTAACTCGGCTCACTCTGTAGCCATGGTGTTTCTTAATACTAACGCGGCAGCAGCGGCAGGTGCCATCGCAGCTTTAGTAGTGGCCCGCATTAAGTTTGGCAAAGCCGACCTCACTATGATGCTCAACGGCGCTTTAGCAGGCCTGGTGACCATCACTGCAGAACCCTCCACCCCTACAGCTCTGCAAGCCAGTCTTTTTGGTGCTCTAGGTGGCGTACTGGTGGTATTCAGCATTCTGGCCTTAGACAAGCTCAAACTAGATGACCCCGTAGGTGCCATTTCAGTACATGGTAGTGCCGGTTTGCTGGGTTTGATGTTAGTCCCTGTGACTAATGATGGCTCCACGTTTATGGGCCAAATCATTGGTGCACTCACTATTTTTGCATGGGTATTCCTAGCCAGCTTTGTGGTGTGGTTTATCATCAAACGTATCGTTGGCATTCGCGTTACTGAGGATGAAGAATACAAAGGCGTGGATATTTCCGAGTGTGGTATGGAAGCCTACCCAGAATTCACAAATAGATAATTTGTACTGACTATACCGCTGTTTACAAGCGGCCTATCCAAGATGGCGTTATGGGATTTCAAGAGCGGTCTAAACTTTCTGCTCAGTCTCGCGGGTATAGTCTTTCTATTGTAGCGTTGGGCCTATTGACGATTAGTTAGAATGGCAAAGGTAGTTTGCTGGTTCGTGCACCGTCCACAACCAACACTTGGCCGCTAATAAAACTGGCCTGCTGACTCGCCAAAAATACTACGGCTTGGCCAATATCTTGGGGCTCACCCACGCGCCCTACCGGATGCATGCCGATTAACCCCTCCCATGCCTGTGCTACATTTTCCTGCGCGTTAATGTAGTCATCGCTTAATGGTGAGCGGATCCAGCCTGGGGCAATGGCGTTACAACGCACGCCTTTTGGGCCTAAGTCTATCGCCATGGCTTGGGTCATACTATGGATAGCACCTTTGCTAGCGCAATATGCCACGTGTTCTGGATTGGCTGCCAAACCTTCTATGGAGCCGATATGAATTATGTTGCCTTTGTTAGCTACCAGCAAAGGCAACAAGGCTTGAGTTAAAAATACAGGCGTAGACACATTCAGGGCCATGAGTGAATCCCAATCATGGCGTACTATGTCTCCCATGGTTTGCTGCAACATTACACCGGCATTGTTAACCAACAGGTCTAAGCGACCGTATCGATCAGTGACGAGGCTGGCCAAGCCTTCAAATTCAGCGCCAATACCTAGGTCTGCGGTAATGTAATCTATGTGCTGATGATGTTGCATGCTGGTAGGCAATGGCGACCGTTGCACCACTACAACTTTATATCCAGCTTCAACTAATGCCAAACTGATGCCTTGGCCAATACCTCGACCACCTCCGCTTACAAGTGCGATATGTTGCATGATTAACTCCTCCTTATTATTAGCCGCAAACTGGCTTCGCACCGGTCACGGCAATAGTTTCTCCGCAGATATAACGAGACTCATCGGAGGCCAAAAAGGCGATCACGTCGGCAATATCTTCTGGCTCGGCGATACGACCAATGGGGACACTTTTATTAAGTTCTACAATGGCAGTATCTGGGTCCAACCCACGACGCTCAAAGCCACTACGCAGCATCGGTGTATTAACCTCGTTAGGGCACACCGCGTTGACTCTAATTTGATCGCTAGCATGATCACGACCCAAGTTTTGAGTTAGGCAGGCTAAGGCACCTTTACTGGTGCAATAGGCTACATGGGCTGGTCCAGGCTGAGTTCCCCATACAGAGCTGGTATTAACGATAGCGCCCTTACCTGCAGCTTGCATGTGCGGAATAGCTGCACGACACAGAAAAAACACGGCATTCAAATTAACATTCATAGCGCTGAACCACATTTCATCGGTGGTTTCTAAAATCGTACCGCGAGGGATGATTCCCGCGTTGTTGATTAAGATATCCAGCCCGCCCATAGTTTCAATGGCTGCTGATATTATAGCTTCGCAGTCGTCTTTTTTGGCTAAATTCGCGGCAAAACCGGTGACGTCATAGCCCTTTTTCCGCCACCCTTTGGTTAGTGTTTCTAACTTATTAGCATCTAAGTCGCTTGCCATCACGCTTGCACCTTCATTACAAAATAGGGCGACTAATACTTGGCCTATACCACCGGCTGCCCCGGTGATCACCACACGCTTATTGTTAAATCGAGACATGTTTTTTCCTCAATAATCTTTTAACAACCGTAAAGCATCATACAAGGCAGCATGAACATTACGTCCAGCCCAAGCATCACCAATACGGTACACAAAATATGAGCCACTGGAATTAAGTTCTAACAACTGGGGCTGGTTTTGCCTTAACCCAGGGAAATCAACTTGACCTAAATTGCGGCTCTTAGGTGCCAGTTGGTGGAACAGTTCATCATTCACCTGGGTGCCATTTTCTACCACGACTTGATCAATCATCCGTGTTTGAAACTGATTACTATACTCATTCCATAAGGTGGCCTGGAGCTGTCCATCCATCGGCTCTATTTTCACCAACTCCCAATCTGGTGTGAGTCGTGCCCCTGCTGCATACAATCCACGCAAGTAATGTGGAAAATTAACATCCCCCACTTCACGCCCTATATGCCTATGTGGAGAAACCATTTCCAATACACTGGTGCCCTGGTGCAACATGAATTCGGCACAACTTATACCCGTGTGGGTGCCCGTTTCGTCGTACAGTAATACCGAGTGAGCGGGTTTGATTTGGCCTGCGAGGATGTCCCATACACTGGTAATCAAGCCTTCCCCTGCAGTAAGTGGGAATGGTTGGGGGACACCTCCTGTGGCAATCACCACCATCTGTGGTTGATAGTCCTCAATGACACTGTCATCGGCCCACGTGTCAAATTTAAACGTTACACCTAACTCCAAGCATTCATTCCAGAGCCACTGACTAATGGCATGCATTTCTTGTCGCCGTTTAGCTTGAGAGGCTAGGTTGATCTGCCCGCCTACTCTATTGCTAGCCTCTAATACCGTAACCTGATGCCCCCTGCTTGCGGCAACACGCGCGGCTTCTAAACCCGCAACACCTGCACCTACCACCAACACTGTTTGTTTAGCGGTAGTACTACGGGCAATAATATGGGGCAACTGAGCTTCACGGCCAGTAGCCACATTATGGATACACAAGGCTTCCCCTTGGGCATGTAGCCGATCTAAGCAATAACCCGAACCAACGCATGGACGGATACGATGCTCCTGCCCAGCTATTATTTTATTGACGATATGTGGGTCTGCCATATGTCCTCGTGTCATACCGATAACATCTACTAAACCACTGGCTATGGCATGGCGCGCTGTAGCTACATCAGTAACACGGGTGGCATGTAATACCGGCAGATTAAGCTCATTTTTCATACGGCCAGCTAAGTTTAGGTAAGGAGAACTAGGGTTGCCCATGGGAGGAATACAATCTGCCAGACCCATGTCTGTGGTGAGGTGACCACCTACAAAGTTAAAAAAATCTAATTGCGCTGTGGCCTCAAGGGCTTTAGCAATGTCTAAACAAGCCGTTTCGTTTAACCCCTGAATACCACTCTGTTCGGGCTTAGGGCATAAAAAGTCATCCCCTGTCATACGTATACCCACAATAAATTCTGGGCCCACATATTGGCGTATGGTGTCCAATAAGCGATAAGTAAACTCTAGCCGCCCATTAAGGTCGCCGCCAAATTCATCGTCTCTTTGATTAAATGCGGGGGTCCAGAATTGATCAATCAGGTGGCCATACGCCATCAGTTCAATCCCATCTAAACCCGCTTCTGCACAACGATATACGGCCCGGCCGTAGTCATGGAGAATACGCTTAATATCGGCATCCAACAGTTGCGCTGGAACACTGCCATGAGGCCTTTCCGCCAGGGACATAGGCGCCACAGGTGGCAACCAGTGTTCCACATCAAAACGAGTGCGACGGCCTAGATGAGTGAGCTGACACATAATGGCTGCACCTTCATCATGCACTCCTTCAGCCAACTGTTTAAGCCATGGCGTAACTGCATCTTGGCTTAAATCAATTTGTGCAAAGGCTGCAGGTGAGTCAGCCGAAACTGTACTTGATCCACCAAACATAGTCAGGCCTAGGCCACCTTTAGCTTTCTCTTGATGATAAAGGCGATAGCGTTGCTTTGGCATGCGGTCTTCAATATAGCCAGGTGCATGGGCGCTACTCATTAAGCGATTACGCAGAGTTAAGTGCTTGAATTGGTAGCTTTCTAATAATGGGTCTCTAGAGACACTCATAGTTTTCACTCATGACTAATAGTCTTCGTTTAGGCCACCGTCATCAGGGATTTCTGATTCACGCCGAGCGATGAAATCTAACAGCTCGTCATTAACAGCTAGATCTATTTTAGGTTCTTCATATTCGTTTAACTTCGCCTTGGCTAAATTTAACGCTCTTTCGGTAATGCTTTTGCTACCGTTGGCAATCCATTGTTCAATGTTATTATTATCTAATAACTTGGGCATGTAAAAGGCCCGTTGAAAGTTGTCTTGAGTGTGAGGATGGGCCAAATAGTGTCCTCCAGGCCCAACATCGCGCACAGCCGCTAAGGCTTCATCAAAGTCATCCCAACGGGGCCCTTCGGCCATACGGTAGGCCATAGCGCACTGTTCAGCATCCACCATGAATTTAGCGGTAGAACAATGCATACCAGCTTCGTTCCAACCTGCTGAGTGCCAAATATAGTTGGCCCCCGACATCATCACTGCCATCAGGTTAACGCCGCTCTCGTAGCCTGCTTGAGCATCTAACGTTTTAGCACCCCCTAAGGTATTGGAGGTGCGCCAAGGCACATCGTAGTGACGTGCCATTTGTCCGATCAAAAAATTCATTAAACAAATTTCAGGTGTACCCGCCATCGGTGCACCCGATTGCATAGACACAGTAGCTAAATAATGGCCATAAATAGCCGGCGCACCTTTTCTTACCACTTGGGTATAAGCTAAAGCTGACAGAGCCTCAGCATTAAGCTGCACCACAGCGGGAACCGTAGAAGCGGGTGTATTTGCGCCACCCAAAACGAAGGGTGAACAAAGTACCGGTTGATTACGTTTCACAAACGCCCTTAATGCTCCCAACATGGTGGCATCCCAAACCAACGGAGAATTACCATTGATGTTGCCGGTAGTCACAGGGTGGTCGTCAATATAGTCTTTGCCAAATAAAATATCACACATGGCGATAACGTCTTCAGCATTTTTGCCAGACGTGGTCATGCCCATAAAGGTCTTGTCAGAATACTTCATAGACGAATGGGTAATGCGTAAATGCCGCCAAGGCACTGCATGATCCATAGGCTCTACAATATGATGAGCCGAAGAGTGCAAACCCGGGCTCATGTGGGCCAGCTTATGAAACATCGCTAGATCATCAAGTGTAGGGTTGCGCCGTTTATCTTCCAAATCTCGTAAAAAAGGGGCCCCTGTCATGGGTACAAAAATACAATTCCGTCCCCCTAGCTTAAGGTTGTTTTCTGGGTTACGAGCATGGTATTCAAGATCTGAAGGGATACTTTTAATCAATTCACGAATATGGTGACGATCAAACTTAACTAAATCCCCTTCTACCCTTGCACCGGCCTTGCGCCAATCTTCTAGGGCAATGGGATCGCGAAATATCACACCTACTTCTTCTAAGATGGCCATAGAGGCATCATCGATCTTAGCTATTTGGTCTTCATCCATAGGTTCGGTATAGGGCAAACCGTGGCGCAGGTGAGGCAACATTTGCTCTATGTTATGACAACGTAACAACTGCCTGTTGGCACGCCCACCACTGCGCTGACCTCGTACGGGACGAGTCGCTTCTGCAAATGCCTTTGTCATGTTCACTCCAAACCAATATTAATGCCATACGTTAGGTATTTTTGGGTTAAGATTCAAACGACATTTTTATACCAATACATAACTTAATGTTATTATGATTGGCAATTTTGGTTGGCGCTATAACTGGCGCTGCGAGTGACAGTTTTCCATAAGGAGAGTATTTTGTTACGTAAACAACTCCCAGGCATTAATGGCTTGGTCACCTTCGAGGCGGCAGCACGGCATTTGAGTTTCACCTTAGCCGCAAACGAACTTTGCGTGTCTCAAGCCGCGGTAAGCAGACAAGTCAAACGGTTAGAGGATCAGTTGGGGTGCCCCGTATTTCGCAGGGCCCAACGCCGCATAGAACTCACCAAGGATGGCCAAAAACTATTTCAAGCGGTCACCATGGGTTTAGGCCACATCGCTACGGTAAGTAGTGATATCCGCCGTACCCAGTCCACTGGGGAAATTACCATCGCCTCAACCTTAGGATTTTCTAGCTTTTGGTTAATGCCACGAATCCGGGCTTTTCACCAACAATATCCCGACGTAAAAGTACACGTTATTGCATCAGACAATGCCCAAGAATTACGCTCAGACAAAGTAGACCTTGCATTGACGTGTGGTAACAACCAGCTACAAGGCAACCAAACCCATTACTTGTTTTCTGAGCAGGCCTACCCTGTGTGCAGCCCAGAATACCTGCGCAATCGAAAAAAACCAGAACAAGCCTCAGATTTATTACAACACCGACTATTACATTTAGACGAACAATTGTGGGATAACATCGGCTGGGATGCCATTGACTGGCCAGCATGGTTTAATCATTTTAATGTGGATGGTTTAGATACGGATGATGCTGTAAAAATACCTGCAGGATTTACCTTTAACAACTACCCTTTGTTAATCCAAGCGGTATTAGAAGGTGAAGGTATTGCCCTAGGCTTTGAGCACACCAGTGGCGATTTAGTGGCCCAAGGAAAGCTAGTTCGCTTAACAGATAAGGCGTGGGATACGGGCCGTGGTTACTACCTTGCCATTAAATCTAACCTAGTACACCACCCTGATGTACAAGCGCTTAGTCAGTGGTTATTGAACAGCTTTTAAACACAGCTTTCAAACAAAGTCAGGCCTCTCGACCTGCCCTCATTTCGTGCATAGCAATGGTGGCACTCACCCCAAGGTTAGTGAAAGGTTGCGGTGGTAGCCAGCTTGGGCCGGGTTGCGCAAGCTGCTGCTGGAGCAGTTCACTGTCTTGACCCAGTGCTAATTCTGCTAACAGCTTACCTGCGGCAGTACCGCGAGCTATACCTAGACCATTTTGGCACACGGCTGCAAAGACATTGGCATGACATTCACCAAAATAGCTGGCTTCGTTGTTCGACATGCACAATAAGCCGCCCCACGTGTCTTCAAACTCTAACTCTGACAACATGTGAAAGCGGCGCTTGAAGCTGCTTTGGTGTTGCGCTTTTATGCGTCGTAACTGGGTTTGTTGGTATTTCAAACCCGGGTTGCATGTAAATACACTACGAATGAGCAACCGCTGATCTTCAGTTCGACGCAGTGTGGCTCCAGCTGGATGTGATGGAATTAATCCCCAACTTTTTTTGCCTCCCAAGCGCGTTTGTTGATCTCCATTCATGGGTGAAGTCATGCTACCGTACGTACACACATGCACTAAGCGACCTTTTTGTTGACCAAAGCTTTGTGCGAACCCGTTGTTACATAATAGTACTTGAGGTGCAGTAATTTGGCCATGAGGGGTAGTTAATACATGGGGAGTAGCTAGGCTTCCCCAAAAGTATTCAGTTACAGGAGTATTTTCGTACACAGTCACATTAGCTGGCAAATGGTCTGCGCAACCGCGCACAAAGGCTGCAGGTTGCATCGTCACTGTACCCGGGGTAAACACCCCACTGTGATAGTAATCCAAGCCAGTGGTTTCTTGCATTTGCTGTTTTGACAACATACTAAAGGGTTCGCCTAGGCTAGCCAAACCTTTACCGTAAGCGAGAAGGCTTTTGCTGCCAGTAGTAGAAGTAGCACCATGGATTTTTCCTGTCTCGCTCCAATCACATGGAATACTGTGTTGCTCAACCACCGCCTTGGCATAGGCAATACCCGAGCGGTTAAAGGCGATCATATTTTGATCATTCGTTTTTTCAGAGGTATAGGCATGGCTGTTGAGGGCATGGGGAAGATCAATCATAAACCCTGAATTGCGCCCCGACGATGCCATGCCAATGGCTAAGGCATCTAATAACACAATGTGTTTATCCGGAGAGAGTTCTGCCAACCGCCGGGCCGCAGCAAGGCCCGTAAAACCTGCACCTATCACCACGATGTCTGCTTCTATGTTGCCCTGTAGGCTGGCATTAGCATCCCTTTCGGGCAGATTTTTATACCAACCACAGTCATTCTCATAGTTTGGCAGATGTTTAACGACTGCCATTAATCGAGCTCGGCATCTGACTCTGTGGATAAATCTAACCAAATAGTTTTGGTTTCCGTGTACTGGTCATGGGCTAGCAGTGAATTATCACGTCCACCAAAGCCAGACAACTTATATCCTCCAAAAGGAGTCGTCATATCCCCTTCACTGTAGCAATTAATACTCACAGTACCGGCCTTAATGGCGCGGGCTACATTGTGAGCACGCCGGGCATTACTCGTGAATACAGAGGCATGCAAGCCATAACAAGTATCATTAGCTAAGGCCACTGCTTCAGCGGCAGAGTTCACTGTCATCACCGCTAACACGGGGCCAAACACTTCTTCCTGAGCAATGGTCATGTCGGGTGTTACTTGGTCAAAAATGGTCGGTTCAATAAACAAACCCTGTGCCAACTCACCGTCTAGCTTAATGGGATTACCACCAAGTATTAACTCAGCACCCTGCTCTTGCGCGCCTTTGATGTATGCCATTACCTTACTAAAGTGTTCTTGGCTGATCATGGCACCTAATGCGTTGCGCGGATCCATAGGATCTCCAGTGATCCAATCCCGGGTTTTTTCGAGCACTTTTACCATCAATTGGTCTTTGATCGCACTATGCACAATAAGCCGTGAGTTAGATGAGCAGTTTTCGCCCATATTCCAAAATACGGCGTTAACTACATGTTCTGCCACTTCGTCTAACCGTTCTGCATCATCTAAAACGATACAAGGGTTTTTGCCGCCACACTCCAACACCACGCGCTTTAGATTACTCTGTGCAGAGTACTGCAAAAATAGCCGCCCTACTTCTGTGGATCCGGTAAAGGACACGGCATCAATATCGTGATGTAAACCTAAGCTTTTACCACAAGTTTCCCCTAAACCTGGTAATACGTTAATCACCCCAGCAGGGACGCCAGCTTCATGAGCCAATTGTGCTAAGCGTAAACACGTCATGCTAGTTTGTTCAGCAGGTTTAAGTATCACGCTATTGCCCGCTGCCAAAGCAGGGCCCAATTTCCACGCGGCCATCAGCATTGGAAAGTTCCACGGCAGCACACAGGCTACAACACCAATAGGTTCGCGCTGTATTAAACCCAACGAAGTATCACCAGAAGGTGATATTTGGTCATATATTTTATCGATTGCTTCAGCATGCCATTGAATACAGTCAATGGTTTCAGGGATATCAATGGCCACGCAGTCTTTAATAGGCTTGCCACTTTCAAGGGCTTCCATCACCGCTAGTTCTCGTTCATTACGCTTAATGAGTTTGGTGAACTTAATCATCACTTGTTTGCGTTCAGACGGGTGTTTTTTACTCCAAACACCCGCTTCAAATGCTTGCCGTGCTTTGTCTACGGCAACATCTACATCGGCACTATCACATGCGCTAATTTGTCCTAGTTGTTGCCCTGTTGCAGGGTTTAAGGTGATAAATGTGTCGCCACTTATGGCAGGTGCATAGGTACCATTTATCCAAGCATTAGTTGGAAAATCTATCTGCGCCGCGATGGCAAGGTATTCTGTTTGCGTTAACATGATTTTATGCCTCAGTAGAGTGGTTGCAAATTTGTGCAATAGTGGTTTTAACAGTGCGCACGGTGACTTCAAACTCGCGTTTGAGTTCATTATTCATGTCTCGCAAAGGTTTCCGCACGGGGCCGGTAATAATGCCTTCCAACTGACATCCGTATTTGATGCACTGGACAAATTTCCCACCTTGTTCAAGGGTTTGCATCAGTGGTAATAACGCCGTCATGATCTTACGACCTTTAACAAAATCTTGTTCCACTACACAGGCGTGGTAGAGCGCATAGTGTTCTTTGGGTAGGAAGTTAGCGGCACCTGCCACCCAACTCTGGGCTCCCCAAGCAAAAAATTCCAACGCCTGATCATCCATACCACAGCTGAGTTGAATATGAGGAAAACGACGTGCCAATAAATGCACCCGGTTAATGTCGCCACTACTTTCTTTAATGGCACAGAAATTAGGCCGCATGCTTAACCGTTCCAAACACGCCTCATCTAACGGCGCACCCGTCCGGTCGGGGAAGTTATACAACATAATAGGCAAATCGGTGGCTCGCTCTACGGCTAGGCAATGTCGTACCAATTCTTCTGATGTAGGGATGGCGTAATAAGGGGCCCCCAGTAACAGACAATCTGCGCCCGCTTTATTTGCCTGTTGAGCAAAGTAAATAGCATCTTCTGTGCGTAACGCCCCCACCCCAGCAATTAACGGCACACGCCCATCGATGGCCTCTTTAGCCAAGGTAAAGGTGCGCACTCGCTCGGCTTTGTCCATAGCGTAATATTCGCCTGTGGTACCGCCAACAATGATGCCCTGCACCCCAGAGGCGATGACTCCATTTATAATGGCAGCAAAGCCTGCTTCATTAATCGAAAAATCGTCATTGAAAGGTGTAATGACGGGGACATATATACCATTGAATTGCATAGTAATCTCGTATTGTATAAATTGTATAAATTGATCTAAATCCACCCAGACCCAACTAACTGCCGCTAGTTTAGAACCTGCAAAGCTCCTGGGTCAAACGACATATTCACCAAGGCATGCATTACATAACGTTATATAAAGTCTACATAAGCGTTATCAGTCTATTGTTGGAGTATCTGGTCGGTGATTCGATCCGGTGATGAATTTACACCTAACATCACTGTACCAGTACAGTAATTTATATTGTTATCGGTTTTATTATTGTATGCTGCCTCTAGCATTATCCATTTTCACGCTTTAGCTACCCTTGTGCAACATTTCATGCAACTTCACATTCACCCAAGCACCCTTGAACTAGACCAAAGCCGCTGGCAGCAATACCTTTCTCTTCTTGCAGATCCCTTTAGCCAGTATGCCTTCCATGCTGCCTTAGAGCACAGTGGCAGCGTGGGTGGAAACAGTGGTTGGCAGCCTTTACACCTTGAAATCACAGACGATGGACTGCCCCTCGCCCTTATCCCTAGCTATGTTAAGACCCATTCGTGGGGAGAGTATGTGTTCGATTTTGAATGGGCCAATGCGTATCAACGCAATGGCTTAGAGTATTACCCAAAGCTTATTAGTGCAGTCCCTTTTACCCCCTGTGCTGGCCCCCGAATATTGCTAGCTGAAGGTGCTGATTTAACTAAGGTTCTTACCTTTTTAAGCCAACAATTACCCCACTTATGTGCGCAATTAAAGCTGAGCAGTTGGCACTGGCTGTTTGCTCAGAAACCCGATTGGCAACCTGCTCAAGAGCAATCATGGCATCAACGCACTGGCTGTCAGTACCATTGGTACAATGAGAATTACAATGAATTTGCAGACTTTACTGCTCGACTAACCTCACGCAAACGCAAATCCATCAATAAAGAACGCCGAGTAATTGCCGAACAAGGCATTAAATTTACTTGGAAACAGGGTCATGACATCAGCCAACAAGCCCTAAAAGAGTTTTATGCCTGCTATCAGAGCACTTATCTTAAACGTAGCCGGCAAGGTTATTTAACTTATGAGTTCTTCGCTGAGTTGCTAACTAAAATGCCAGACAAGCTATTATTGGTCACCGCGGCGAGAGATGAAGCGGCTCTTGCCTCTCCTCCAGCCTCTCCTCTGGCATACTCATTGTTCTTTGTGGATGATGAAACACTTTATGGACGCTATTGGGGCTGTTTAGAAGAAGTAGACTTCCTTCACTTTGAAACCTGCTATTACCAAGGCATTGATTATTGCATCGCCAAAGGCATACCCCACTTCGACGCAGGTGCCCAAGGTGAACATAAACTCGCCCGCGGTTTTGTGCCTCAGTTCACCCATTCTTACCACTATCTAGTGGAACCTGGGTTTAATGATGCCATCAAAAACTTCTGTGAAACAGAAACCCAACACATAGAACACTACATGGAGTGGGCGCAAACAGCCTTGCCCTATAAGTCTGATGAGCATGATTGACCATTTAGTCATGAACACTAGATAACTTGACCCGTTGGGCTGCAAACCCTAATCTGACACCCTCTAGATCAAACAAGCGTTTTAATTATGGCATCGTATACTCCCGCTTCACCCTATCCGCATTTATTAGCACCGCTAGACCTCGGTTTTACTAAATTAAAAAATCGAGTCGTCATGGGCTCTATGCACACAGGCCTAGAAGAAGCAAAAAATGGCTTTGAACGCTTGGCAGAGTATTTTGCGGAACGTGCTCGCGGTGGCGTAGGACTTATCGTTACAGGGGGCATCTCACCCAACCAACAAGGCCTAACCTTTTCAGGTGCTGCCGCGCTAGATAATGTAGACAAAGTAGCTCAGCATCAGTTGGTAACCCAAGCAGTACACAATGCTGGCAGCAAAATTTGTATGCAAATTCTGCATACAGGGCGTTATGCATACTCACCAGAGTCCATTGCACCATCTGCCATTAAGGCGCCTATTAATCCCTTTACCCCAAAGGCTGTTACTACTGAAGAAATTGAACAGCAGATTGAAGACTTCGCTAACAGCGCTAAATTAGCTCAACAGGCTGGTTATGACGGCGTAGAGGTAATGGGCAGTGAGGGCTATTTTTTAAATCAATTTATTGTCACCCGTACCAACCAACGTGACGATGAATGGGGTGGCAGTTATGACAACCGCACCCGCCTTGCCATTGAAGTAGTTAAACGTGTACGTGCCGCTGTAGGTGAAGAGTTCATAATTATCTACCGCCTTTCAATGTTGGATCTAGTCCCGGAAGGCAGTAATTTAGACGAGGTAATTCATCTAGGAAAAGCCATTGAACAAGCAGGTGCAACCATCATTAATACTGGTATTGGCTGGCATGAAGCCCGTATACCCACCATTGCAACCAAAGTACCCCGCGCTGCATTTACCTGGGTTACTCATACGGTACGTAAGCACCTAACCGTGCCTGTCATCACCTCAAACCGTATTAATACCCCAGAAGTGGCCGAAAGCGTTTTAGCCAATGGCGATGCAGACCTCATTTCTATGGCGCGTCCGTTCTTAGCCGATCCAGAATTCGTAAACAAAGCGGCGGCTGGAACACCAGAACGTATTAATACCTGCATAGGCTGTAATCAGGCCTGCTTAGACCATGTATTTAGTGGTAAACCAAGCAGCTGTTTAGTGAACCCACGAGCGTGTGAAGAAACTCGCATTATAATTGAGCCAACAAACGCTAAGAAGACCATCGCCATTGTTGGTGCAGGCCCTGCTGGAATGGCCTGTGCTGTTACAGCCGCTGAACGTGGCCACAGTGTTACTTTATATGATGCGAGTAGTGAGCTTGGCGGCCAGTTCAACATTGCCAAACGCATTCCTGGTAAAGAAGAATTTTTCGAAACCATTCGTTATTTTGGCGTAAGGTTAAAAGAGCTAAATGTAGATGTACAACTTAATACCAGGTTAACTACCCAGCAATTAAACGACATGCAAGTAGACGAATTAGTTTTAGCCACAGGCATTAGCCCACGTGATCTTGAACTACCAGGCCATAACCATAGTAAAGTACTTAACTACCTAGACGTTATTAACGGAGCAAAAGTAGGCCAAAAGGTCGCTATTATTGGTGCCGGTGGCATTGGTTTTGACGTGGCAGAGTTTTTAACCCATGGTGAGCGTGAACCGAGCACAAGCATCGAACAGTTTATGTCCCAATGGGGCATCGATATGACGATGCAAGCCCGAGGTGGCGTAGCCGATATGCCGCAAAATATAGAAGCATCTCCTAGAGAGGTTTATCTGTTGCAACGTAAAGCCAGCAAAGTAGGTGCCGGTTTAGGCAAAACCACCGGCTGGATACACCGCGCAGGTTTACAGCAAAAACAAGTTAAGATGATAGCCGGTTGTGAGTACCAGGCCATTGATGACCAAGGCCTACACTTAGCCATTGCTGGAGAAAGCCAGATTTTAGACGTAGACCACATTATTGTATGTGCTGGCCAAGACCCAGACCAACGCTTGTGTAACGGCTTAGAGCGTGAACACCACCTGATTGGAGGAGCCGATAAAGCCACTCAGCTAGATGCCAAACGTGCAATTCGCCAAGGCACCTTACTAGCCATTAAATTATAGGGCACTGCATATGCAATACACTACATTTGATCTTAGTATCGAAAATAACGTAGCCCATTTACGTTTTAATCGACCACTAAAATACAACACTATGAGCTTAGAATTTTGGCAAGAATTTCCTCAAGCCATTAAATCTCTAGATGAAGGTGCCAAAGCACGAGTGCTAGTGATTAGTGGTGAAGGCAAACATTTTTGTGCAGGTATGGATTTAGCCGTATTTACCAGTGGTGCCATTAAACGACCTAAAGACCCTGCCCGCCGCAATGAACACATGCGTCAATTAGTGCTGCAGTTACAGGCTGTGATCAGCAGCATAGAGAACATGCGCATACCTGTATTGGCAGCCATTCAGGGCGGTGCCATTGGTGGTGCGTTAGATTTAGTATGTGCTTGTGATTGCCGCTATATGAGTGAAGATGCTTTTGTAAGCATAGAGGAAATTCGCTTAGGTATGGCTGCAGATTTAGGGACGCTACAACGTTTACCTAGGCTTATAGCGCCAGGCTTAGCTAAAGAATTAGCTTATACAGGCCGCCGGATGATGAGCCAAGAGGCCCTAGCCAGCGGTTTAGTTAATCAAGTTTTCGGGGATGCACAAAGCATGCTAAACGGGGTAATGGAGCTTGCACAAACCATAGCCAATCATTCGCCTTTGGCGGTTCATGGGTGCAAAGAAATAATGAATTATGGGCGTGACCATGACATTACTAATGCCCTAAAGTATCAGGCCACATGGCAAGCAGGTATGTTACAGCCAGAAGTAGATATGATGGAAGCGATGGTGAGCAAGGGCCAAAAACGTAACCCAGAGTATGCCGACTTAGTGCCGACAGACTCAGCTTTTAACAAGAACTAATTATGGCTAAAGCACACGCCACACAAGGTTAATCCGTATTTTGGATGATGCCCTTCAGTATGGTCTTTAAGGTGTCTGCTGCATCGCTATCCAGCCCTTCCAATGCATTTTTCTCTACCTTTCGAGTATCTTCAATTAAATGCTCTACTCGGTTTTTACCAGCCGTTGTGCCGGTGACTTTGGTGCCAGCATCCAACTGCTGAACCCGTGCCATGTTATGTTTTTGCAAATCCATAGCCAGTTCTAGCAAGGTGGCTTGATCCACCATAGTGCTCTTAGCAAGATCAGCTAAACTCATGCTGTTTTCATTGTACAAACTTGCCAATACTCGCCACTCTTTAGTGGTAAGGCCGTCATCGGCAACCAACTGATGAAATTCTTCACCCATTTGGTGAGTAGCCCTAGTCATGTAATATAGCAGGTAGTCATCAAGAAAGTGGCCAACATCATTGGTCTCAACCGAAGACAAGGTAGGAATAGCTTCGGCAGTAGCGTAGGCACCCCGGTAAAATACTAACCCGGGGCCTGCGGTACTGCGCAAGCCTTTCACTTTCCCAACGATTATTTCGTGGTCACCACCGTCATAGGTCGCCCACGCTTCACATTCAAAGCACGTTATAGTGCCAGGCAATATGGGCACGCCACCAATACCTTGATCTACAACCACATCAGCAAACTTGTCGGTGCCACTGCGGGCGAACTTATTGGAAATATCAATCTGCTCAGCACTCAACACATTAACGACAAAGTGTTTAGCATTAATAAATGCATCAGCGCTGTAGGCTGCCTTGGTAATGCTCCACAAGATTAGCGGAGGATCCATAGACACAGAGTTAAAACTGCTGGCAGTAGCACCAACAGGCGCCCCATTTGAGTCTAGGCAGGTGACTACGGTCACGCCTGTCGCAAATGATGACAAGGCGTCGCGAAATTCACGGGCATTAAACGCGTCTGTGGACATACATAGGTTCCAAATTGGCAGTTAAAGTAGGAGGTTATTATAGGCTTTAACCCAGCAAAGGTAAGACTAAATGTTATAAAAAAACAGATAAATCAGACCTAAATAATAACAATGATTAACATTGTTAACAAAACGGTCAGGCATTACAAGTTATGATCCATGTCAATTTACTTATAAATTTTTGATATAAGGTTATAACCATATTTGCATTTGCTAATAAAGCCTCGTACAATAGCATCAAGTTAATCAAATCGCCCACTTGGAGGCACCGTGACTAAAGCTACACAGACTACACCTGCGATTACCGCCTTTTTTGACGAAGATACATTCACGGTAACCTATATCGTCGCAGACCCAGACACTAAACAATGCGCCGTAATAGACACAGTATTAGACTACGATGCCAACATGGGCCGCACACGCACAGACTCAGCAGATAAAGTGATCGCGAGCATCAAAGAGCAAGGCCTAATCGTAACTTGGTTGATAGAAACCCATGTGCACGCAGACCACTTATCCGCTGCGCCATATATCCAACGACAACTCGGTGGGAAAATTGCGATTGGCGATCAAATCACCCAAGTTCAAGATATTTTTGGCAACCTATTTCATGCTGAAGATGGCTTTGCTCGCAATGGTAGCCAGTTCGACCATTTATTAACACCTAATGAAGAACTAAAAATTGGTAACTTGTCCATGACTGCAATGCACACTCCGGGCCACACACCTGCTTGCATGAGTTTTGTAGTGGGCGATGCCTGTTTTGTAGGTGACACCTTGTTCATGCCTGATTACGGAACAGCTCGATGTGACTTCCCAGGGGGTGATGCCACTACATTGTACGAATCTATGGAACAGATTTTAAGCTTGCCAGACGAAACCCGTCTGTTTATGTGCCATGACTATGCACCAGGTGGCCGTGAGTACCTATGGGAAAGTACCGTAGCAGAGTCAAAAGCCACCAATATTCATTTGGCAGGCAAGACCAAAGCAGAGTTCATTGACATGCGTACGACTCGAGATGCCCAGTTGAGCGCTCCGCGCTTGCTGCTCCCTTCGGTGCAAGTTAATATGCGCGCGGGCCATATGCCACCGGTCGAAGACAATGGCATTGCTTATATTAAAATTCCCGTTAACCAACTTGGCATCTAATATCCGTGACAAAAACACTCTGGAACCCGCTGGCAAAGTTGCCCGCATTCGTATGGCTTAAAACTTACAATAAGAGCGCCTTGCAAGCCGATGCAATGGCCGCTTTGATTGTGACGATAATGCTCATCCCCCAGAGTTTGGCTTACGCCATGTTGGCAGGATTACCGCCGGCTACAGGTCTGTATGCCAGCATATTGCCACTTTTAGCCTATGCACTGTTTGGTTCTAGCCGCACACTAGCCGTTGGCCCAGTGGCCGTTATTTCCCTGTTGTCAGCTAATGCTGTGGGTTTAGCGCATATTACTAGCGGCTTAGACGTATTAACCTTGTCCATGACCCTAGCATTATTGTCTGGTGTGCTGATGTTAATAATGGGCTTATTTAAGTTAGGCTTCATTGCCAATTTATTAGGCCGCCCTGTTGTAACCGGTTTTATTACTGCCGCCGGTATTCTCATTGCTCTAGGCCAGCTAAAGCATATTTTGGGCATCCCTTTAGGTGGCCATAACTTACCTGAGTTAGCCAACGGACTTGTGCAATACGGTAGTGACACACACCTGCTTACAGTAGCTGTGGGCGTAACGAGTATTGTATTTTTGTGGTGGGCTCGCGCTCCCCTAACCCGCTTACTATGCCGCTTTATGAATAAAACTGCAGCATCGGCCCTGAGCAAAATGGCGCCTGTCAGTGCAGTGATTATTTCTATCTTATTGGTCTCAAACCTTTCATTAGATCAACAAGGCTTGAAGGTTGTAGGCGATATTCCATCAGGGCTACCTACATTGGCATGGCCTGAATTAAGCTGGTTGTTAGTTTCTACTTTGATGCCTTCAGCTATCATGATTAGCTTGATCGGTTATGTAGAATCCATTTCTGTGGCTCAAACCTTAGCCAACAAACGCCGCCAGCAGATTGACCCAAACCATGAATTATTGGGCTTAGGTGCTGCTAACGTGGCCTCTGCAGTTTCAGGAGGCTTTGCCGTGACCGGTGGTTTTTCACGCTCAGTAGTGAACTATGACGCTGGCGCACAAACTCCCATGGCAGGTGTATTTACTGCCGTTGGCATTGCTCTAGCTAGCCTTTACCTTACACCCTATTTAGCCCTACTTCCCAAGGCGGTACTTGGCGCAACTATATTTGTGGCAGTGCTCACGTTAATTGAACCCCACGAAATAAAATTTACCTGGAAGTATAGTAAACACGACTTTACCGCTATGATGATCACTATTGGCATGGTGCTATTTGTGGGCGTAGAAGCAGGCGTCATGGCCGGTGTAGCTGCTACTATCACCATGATGTTGTGGCGTACAAGCCGTCCCCATACAGCCATTGTGGGCCCAATTACAGGTAGCGAACACTTTCGCAATATAGACCGCCACGATGTGGCACAATGTAAACAGGTTATTGCCCTGCGCATTGATGAAAGTTTATTTTTTGGTAACGTGCGTTATCTAGATAATCAGCTGAATAAGTTATTGGCTCAAAACCCCTATCTAGAGCATTTGATACTGATGGCGTCAGGTATTAACCACATTGATTCGAGCGCCGTTGAAAGTCTATTAGAATTCAACACGCGGTTACAAGACAAAGGCATCAAAATGCACTTGTCAGAAGTTAAAGGTCCTGTGCTAGATCGGCTAAAACGGGTAAACTTTGCCGAACAATTAACCGGTACTATCTACTTAAGCCAACACCAAGCGTGGCAGGATTTGACTAAAAAATTAACCCAGGCACCTAACTAGGGCGTTTTAACACAACAGTGAGAATGGTATGGATTTTAGCGAATTAAAATGTAGCGCATGTCACATAGGTGCCCCAACAGTAACGGATGACGAATCATCCACCTTAATAAAAGAAATACCGCATTGGACGCCCATTATAGTAGACGGCGTTAATCAGCTTCAGCGCCAATACAAATTCAAAAACTTTAAATTAGCGTTAGAGTTCACGAACTTATTGGGCGAAATATCTGAAGCAGAGGCTCACCATCCTGCCATTTTGACAGAATGGGGCAAAGTAACTGTCACATGGTGGACCCACACTATCCGCGGGTTACATCGCAACGACTTTATTATGGCCGCTAAAACCGACGCACTCCTAAACTAATCCCAACTGATACCTAGCTCAGAAATGTAGGCTTAAGCCAATTTTATGAGCTAGAATGGGCCAAAGTTAGCAACCAATGTCGCTCCTATCATGCTTAAGTTTTTTGAAAATCTAGTAGACCCTTACCCCCCAGAACAACCACAACAGCCCCCAAAAGGTGTGTGGCGCTTTTGCCTGCATTATTGCCATGGCATGAAGCGTTATATGTTTTTGCTCTCGCTCACTGCCGGTGCCTTTGCTGCTATAGAAGTAATGGTATTTGGTTTTATGGGACAACTGGTTGATTGGCTTAGCGTACAAGACAAAGCGACATTTCTAACAGATCAGGCCAGTACCTTATGGGGCATGGGAATATTAGTAGTTGTTGTGGTGCCGCTCGTAGGTCTGCTCAACAACCTTATTCGCATGCAAACCATCATGCCAAACTTAACCATGCGTGTACGCTGGTTAGCCCACCGATACTTGTTACAGCAAAGCCTAGACTTCTACCAAGACGATTTTGCAGGCCGTATTGCCGCCAAAGTAATGCAAGGTGCCATTGCTGTAAGGCAAGTGGTAGGCAAGTTGTGTGATACTTTTGCTTATGTGGTTGTGGGCATACTTTCCATGCTTATACTCTTGTCTACTACAGACCTACGCATGGCCGCTCCCATTGCTATATGGCTAGTGCTATTTACTGGGGTAATGGTTTATTGCCTGCCTCGATTAGGCCGTATCGCCGAAGATCAAGCCAACAAACGTGCAGTGATGACCGGTAGGGTCGTCGATAGCTATACCAACATTAGCACCGTAAAACTGTTTGCTCATACGCAAAAAGAGACGGATTACGCTAAGTCGTCCATGAATAGCTTTTTAGTCAACGTATTCCAAATGATGGGTCTAAGCACCTGGATGGATGTCATCGTCACCACCTTAAATAGCCTGCTTATTTTCTCTACAGCAGCGGTGGATATCTATTTATGGCTTAACAACAGCGCCAGCTTAGGCATGATTGCCGTAAGTTTAGCCCTAGCCATTCGGTTACAGGGGTTTTCCGATTGGCTTATGTGGGAAGTGCACGACTTTTATGAAAGCTTAGGCACTGTGGCTGATGCCATGAACACCATCTCCCAGCCCCAGACGGTGCTAAACAACACCAAGGATTCCTTAGCTGTAGCTCATGGTCACATTGAATTTCAGGACATTAGTTTCCACTATGGCAAAAGCCATGGCGTGATCGAAAATCTAAACCTGCAGATTAAAGCGGGAGAAAAAGTAGGCATTGTTGGTCGTTCTGGCGCGGGAAAATCCACTTTAGTGAATTTATTACTACGCTTTCACGATTTAGAAAGCGGCAAAATTATCATTGATGGGCAGGACATTAGCCAAGTGACTCAAGACAGCTTACGAGCTGCCATTGGCATGGTGACACAAGACACCTCCCTTCTGCATCGCTCAGTACGTGAAAACATCGTTTACGGCAAACCAGACGCCACTGACGCCGAATTGCTACAGGCCTGCAAACAAGCTGAAGCCAATGTATTTATCGATGATTTAGAAGATCTAAAAGGCAATCGTGGCTATATGGCTCAAGTAGGAGAACGGGGAGTGAAACTTTCGGGCGGACAACGCCAGCGTATCGCCATTGCCCGTGTGTTACTCAAGAATGCGCCTATATTGGTATTAGACGAAGCCACTTCAGCCTTAGATTCAGAGGTAGAAGCAGCCATTCAAGCCAGCTTAAACCGCCTAATGGAAGGCAAAACCGTAATCGCCATTGCCCATCGCTTATCCACCATCGCCGCAATGGATCGTTTAGTGATTATCGACGAGGGCAAAATTATCGAGCAAGGCAGCCATCAAGAGCTGCTGGTCCATGGTGGCATTTACGCCAAACTCTGGCAGCACCAAACGGGTGGCTTTATTGGTTTGGATTAACCGCTAAATCAATAATGGTCTTCTTCTGGAGCTTCGTCTGAGTCTGGAATAGCAATTTCTGGCCCAGCCATAGGCGCTTGACTCCATTCCTCGGTATCATCCAACTGCTCTAACTCATCTTCCTCTAAGGCTATAGCATAGTCTTGCGCGTCTGGCGCTGTAAAGGCGGCGATAGGCGTACCAATCACACCAGCCGCTAACATTGGCGACTGATCTTCCACGTCTTCTGGAGTAACTTCACGGTAGCGCATACTGTTGAGTACTGCGAAAACAATGGCCACAAACGCTAACGCCATACCCACAAAGTAAACATCTGGCCCAAAGTGGGACATAGCAAAAGCCACCAATATAGGACCAATACTCAAACCAATACCAGAGGCCATTACCATAGCGCCACTAGCAGACACTATTTGTTCTGGCGACAAGCGATCACTTGCATAAGCGATACACAATGAATACATAGGCATAACCGAACCACCTACAATAACAATAAGCGGAATATAGCTACTGCTGGTGGTATCCCAAACCGCCGCCAACAAACACAAAACCACCGCAACCACCGCGTTAAGTAACATCACACCACGACGGCCATACTTGTCAGACAACCTGCCAATAGGCCACTGTAATAAGAAACCACCCCACAAAAAGGACGCCATAAACAACGCCACTAAACTATTGTCAAAGCCTTTTTGTAAGCCATACACTGCACCCAAACCAAATGCAGTGCCGTGAGCGGCACCTGTTAAAGCGTTACTGATTACCGCCAAAGGGGAGACTTTATACAAGGCGAAAATAGACATACTTTCACCCTGATCAAAAGCCGGTGCAGGGCGCGCCGTGAGTAAGATAGGAACCAAGGCAAACGAGATGATGATCGAAATTAGAATAAACAGATCGGTACTGGCTGGGTCTGCCACGTTAAGTAAAAACTGACCACTACCCATACCTAAGGTGACTACTACCATATACACGGACAATATGGCGCCACGGTTTTCGTTACTGGCTCTGTCGTTTAGCCAACTTTCCGTGACCACAAACAAACCAGAAAAACAGATGCCCGTAACTAAGCGCATCAAACTCCATGTATATGGATTGACATAAATACTGTGTACCAAAATGGCTATAGAAGCCGTAGAAGCTAAGGCAGCAAAAACACGTATGTGCCCTACCCTAGACACCAATTTAGGGGTGACAATACTACCGATTAACATGCCCGAAAAGTAAAACGACATCACCACACCCGTGGTAAAAACGTCAAACCCTTCTAAGCTAGCACGTACGCCAAGTAGCGTGCCCTGTAGGCCATTGCCCACCATGATAAAACCGATGCCCAACAGCAGGGCCCAGCTGGCTCTTATTTCTCGAAACATGAAGCGTATCTCTACCCTAAGTGGTAATTCTTAGGGCGCCACGATACTGATTTTTTACCGCGTTGAATAGAGCCAAAGTCACAATTTATTAAATTACCGGACAGCCCATACCGCTAGAAATGCTAGCCTGACGTTAGCCTGATATTAACCTAGGTAGGCCTTGCTAACTTCCTGAGCAATTAAGCGTAACCCTTTGGCAATCCGATCTGGGGTTTGGGCAGCATAATTGATACGAATACATTCATGCTGATGTTGCCAATCATCGGTAATGCCCACAAAGAAATTATGTCCAGAAACCACAATCACGCCCTGCTCTTTTAACCGCTCGTACAGCTCCTGGCTGGTGATAGGCATGTTTTTAAACCACAACCAAAGGAACATAGCACCTTCTGGCTTGTGCATAGCATATGGAATTGCTGGATCCATCACTTCATGCAGTGTGTTTTGTGCAAAAGCCAACTGTGCTTCATACGCAGGACGCACTACCTTTTGGCTTAGGTCAATGATCTCGCCCGAGGCAATCATGTCTGTAGTGAGCGCCGCACCAAAACTACCGCTAGCAAGATTGATAATGGCATTAATGCCTGCGATCGTCTGAATAGTTTCTTCATTAGCCACCACAATGCCTGTACGAGCGCCTGGCAAGCCAAATTTAGACAAGCTTAAACATACAATGGTGTTGTCATTCCAAAAGGGGGTGGCCGGTGTATAGATTAAACCCGGAAACGGAATACCGTAGGCGCCATCAATGATTAACGGCACATTATTGGCTTTGGCCAACGCATCTAGCTGCTCTACTTCGCCGTCGGTAATAACATTACCCGTGGGGTTAGTGGGTCTAGACACACAGATGGCACCTGTACTTGGCCCTACGTGTAAATCATCAAATTTCACCCGGTATTTAAACTGACGCTGCTCTAACTCCTCAATAATAGGGTGAGCTGCGGTAAATAAATCACTACCAATACCGGCGTCTGCATAACCAATGTACTCTGGAGCCATGGGTAACTGGATTTGTTTCGTGCTGCCATCCTCAAACTCACCTGCCAGCATATTAAAGAGCATAAAAAATGCAGATTGGCTGCCATTAGTAAGGGCTATATTATGGCGCGTAACGGGCCAACCGAGCTTTTTACTGAATAGCTGTGCTAAGGCGTCAATTAACTCCATGTTGCCTTGTGCAGGGTCATAACTACCAAGAAGCTGCCTAACCGCAACCGGGTCACTAGCTAACTTTTGCAGACGTTGCTGCATAATCGCTTCTATTTCTGGGATATTGGCAGGATTTCCGCCTCCCATCATAATCATGTCACGACCACTTGAGAGGGCATTAGTAATGTCGTCCATCAAGACGGTAATACCAGAATCGCCACTAAACTTTTGACCAAAAGCAGATAATTTCACAGTTCATTTCCAGATAAAATGAGGTTCAAATAAAGTCATGGATCTCATCACTTCATTACATATTTTAGCCACCAAATTATGCTTGGCGCTTCATCAGTGCGGGCATACTACAGGTATTTTTGCCAAAACTCTGCTTTACCTGCTCCCTCACCAAGTTCATATACTTTAAACCCAAACTTGTTATAGGAAGCCTTGGCAATATCATTGTTACCGAGCACTTCCAACGTCACTTTGCAGGCATTTCTGGTGCGAGCGTAATTTTCTACCGCTTGCAATAAAGCCGTGCTAATGCCCATACCCCTAAATTCCTTCTGCACACCTAGGTCATGAATATTAACCAATGGCATAGCCGCAAAGGTGGAATAACCCCAAAGGCAATTGGTCATACCTGCGCACTCACTCCCTACCCAAGCTAAAAAACTAAAATTCTGCTGTTGTTGAGGTAAATCCGTTAATAAGCGTTGCTTAACCTCTTCTGCTAAATCCTCACCACCACCCATATCATCCATGGCATAGGCACTCAGCTGTTCTATTAGCAAGGCCATTTGTTGAGGGTCTTGGTAATCAACTAGGGTAATTGAAACGGCTTTTTTATCTAACATAGGTTCTTCTCAAGGGTGTTATATTAACTTTTATATAACTAAAAGGAATAACGATTAAGTTTTTTATTACTTTTTATTTTAAAAAAGTAGTGGCATACTGCCCGCAATTCATGGAACCAGTTGGCAAAATCAAATGGGTCCAATTCAATTTATCCGGAGCGTAACACCATGAGCAACATTTCTGAGACTCGCCTCAGCCACCTGAAACAACTGGAAGCCGAAAGTATCCATATCATGCGTGAAGTTGTGGCCGAGTTCAACAACCCCATCATGCTTTATTCAATCGGCAAAGACTCTTCAGTAATGCTGCACCTGGCTAAAAAGGCTTTTTATCCAGCACCCCCGCCGTTTAAATTATTGCACGTAGACACCACATGGAAATTTAAAGACATGATCAAATTCCGTGAAAAGGCTGTAGCGGAATCAGGTATGGAACTGATCACCCACATTAACCCAGATGGTTTGGCCATGGACATCAGCCCTTTCACTCATGGGTCCAAGGTTCATACAGACATAATGAAAACCCAAGGTTTAAAACAAGCGCTAGACCATTACGGCTTTGATGCGGCTTTTGGCGGTGCCCGCCGTGACGAAGAAGGCTCTCGCGCTAAAGAACGTATATTCTCCTTCCGCTCTAAAGAACATCGCTGGGACCCAAAGAACCAGCGCCCAGAATTATGGAACCTGTTCAATACTCGAATCAACAAGGGCGAAAGCATCCGTGTTTTCCCTATCTCTAACTGGACCGAATTAGACATTTGGCAATACATCTACATGGAAAAAATCGATATTGTGCCTTTGTATTTTGCCGCTAAACGTCCAGTAGTAAACCGCGATGGCATTGACATTATGGTGGATGACGATCGCATGCCTATTGCTGCCAACGAAACAGTAGAGGAAAAATCTGTGCGGTTTAGAACCTTAGGTTGCTATCCACTCACCGGAGCCATTGAATCCACTGCCAACACCTTGCCGGACATCATTCAAGAAATGTTATTAGCCAAAACTTCAGAACGCCAAGGTCGGCTTATTGATGCCGACCAAGCTGGGTCCATGGAACTTAAAAAAGCGGAGGGCTACTTCTAATGAGCCACCAGAGCCAACTTATTGAACAAGACATCCACAGCTACCTGCAGCAGCATGAGCACAAAAGTCTATTGCGCCTACTCACCTGTGGCAGTGTAGACGATGGGAAATCGACTCTCATTGGACGTTTATTACACGACAGTAAACTAGTTTATGAAGACCAGCTTGCTGCTGTTAAACAGGCCTCTCTCTTAGGCCAAGGCAACCAAGACAGTGGTGAATTAGACTTAGCCCTACTTGTTGATGGCCTGCAAGCCGAACGTGAACAGGGCATCACCATAGACGTAGCTTACCGATATTTCTCCACCAGTAAGCGTAAGTTCATCATTGCCGACACCCCTGGGCACGAGCAATACACCCGCAACATGGCTACCGGTGCATCAAACTGTGATTTAGCCATTATTCTAGTGGATGCTCGTAAAGGTTTACTCACGCAAACCCGTCGTCACAGTTTTATCGTGTCTTTATTAGGCATTAAACATGTGGTGGTGGCAGTTAATAAAATGGACTTAATGGATTACGACAAAAATGTATTCCAACAGATCCAGCAAGACTACCAAACCTTTGCTGAAAACTTAGATTTACCAAACATTCACTTTATCCCTGTGTCAGCCCTAACCGGAGATAACGTGGTGGATGAAAGCTCAAAAATGCCTTGGTATCAAGGACCCTCGTTACTGCATTTATTAGAAGACCTAGACACAGAAACAGACCTCACTCAAGGTGAGTGGCAACTGCCTGTACAATACGTTAACCGACCTAACGCTGATTTTAGAGGTTACTGTGGCACCATTGCTGCGGGTAACGTAAAACCAGGCGATAAAGTTCGTGTATTACCGTCAGGCCAAACCAGCACCGTAGCAAGTATTGTTACTGCCGATGGTGATTTACAACAGGCCTTTGCGCCTATGGCGATTACGATTACCTTAACCGACGAAATTGATATTTCCCGTGGTGATACCCTAGTACATGCAAACAGTGCACAACATACGGTAAGCGCCCAGCACCTCACCGCCAACCTAGTATGGATGGATCAACAAAAACTCAGTTTAAGCCGTGATTATGAGCTGAAACTGGGTAGTAAACGCATTAACGCGCGGGTTAAAAAAATCCACCATCAGGTTAACGTTAACACCCTAGAACGCAGCTCTGCACACACCCTAGCGTTAAATGAAATTGGCTTAGTAGAGTTACATTTAGATGCGCCTATTCCAGCATCTGAATTCAAACACAGCAAAGGCTTAGGGTCGTTTATATTAATTGATAAAATCAGCCATGCCACAGCCGCTGCTGGCATGATTTCAGAACTTAAAGTAGCCTCCACCACTGCGGCTAATGATAATGACATTGGTAATAGTATAGCCGCCCTGAACCTACCAAGGGCTAATCAGCAACTTGCATCAAGCAGTGCAGAAGACGTGGTTAAGTGGGCATTAGGTCTGGGTGGAAAGACCTTAGTCACTACCAACTTTGGTCCTCAAGAGGCCGTGTTATTACACATGGTCAGCCAAATTTCTACAGACACTCAAGTGCTGTGGATAGACTCGGGCTATAACATGCCACAAACCTATGAATTTGCAGAACAGGTGATCAACCAGCTAAATTTAAACCTAGTGGTATATACACCAACCGTGAGTGCAGCAAGGCGTGATGCTGTTTTGGGTGGTATTCCTGCGATTGACGATCCGGACCATGCTGAGTTTACTGAACAGTTTAAGCTAGAACCCTTCAAACGAGCCATGGCAGAACTTGCGCCCGAAGTGTGGCTCACAGCTCTACGCCGTGAACAAAGCTCGTTACGCCAGCAAATGGACACCTTAGCCCATGGACCTAATGGCACCATTAAGGTGTCGCCGTTATTGGATTGGAGTGTGGCAGACATGCAGGCTTATTTAGCTAAGCACGGGCTGCCCGATGAAACGCGTTACTTCGACCCCACAAAGGCCGAGGCAGGACGTGAGTGTGGGTTGCATACATTGGAGCGCTAAACTCAAACTTCCATAAACAGCTAGAGCAGCCTCCGCGCTCTGTTATCTACCTAGCGCGGACAATGCTGCTTCAGGCTCCCTATCAAGCACTCGGTATAAGGCTTTCGCTGCACCTACTGGTGTACGCTTGCCTTGTTCCCAATTACGTATAGTATCGATAGATACACCGATATGTTGAGCCAGCTGCGTTTGGCTAAAACCTAATTTATGACGCACACTACGCGTGTACTTAGCAGCGTCAATCCTTGCGGCAACTTGATCTTCTTTTATCTGTCGAGCAATATCAGCTTCAGTCGTAGCATCTAAAAAGGCTTCATTCACTCGCCCTCTAGTCAGCTTCATGTGAGTTTTCATATCGTTCCACCTCCCTAAAATTAGCTTTATGTGCTGATATTATGCGTAGCTTATTTAGCCTATGTGTATAGGCCACTGCAAATACTCTGCGTTGAATTTTACCGAGCATTTGGTACCGGAGCTCGCCATACTGAAACCTAAGATCCTGCCAAACTAAACGATTCTGGTCATTAAACGCTACACTGACATATTCAAAATCAAATCCTCTTGTTCTTAAACAAGTTTCACTTTTAGCTTGATCCCACTCGAAGTCCTTTTCATAAGTGTAGTTCATTGGGCTACCTGTTAGCAAATAGTTCACTCACAAGTGTAGTTCAATATTCTCAATATGGTTTAGCCTGGCATCTGTACCAGTTCAGAAACTTCTAAACTGCCACCAATATCAAGGAATGGGCATGACTTGGTAATGGCTACGGCAGCTTCAATGGATTCTGCTTCGATAATAGTGAAGCCAGACATTTTAGTACCTGCATCAGTAGAAACGCTGCCATCTGGAGATACGTGATGGGTATCTTTTAGTGGATTCATGGCACTAACAACAGCGTCGCCCAAACCATTAACCCACTGCATGTATTTAGCGAAATGGGCTCGGCCCTCGTCTGGTGTGGCAGGTTGGTTACCACCTAAATAAGTGATGATGTATTGTGTCATGATTGAAAATCCAGATAGCTATGTGGTAGTTAAGTGATCATTAAATATTGTGAAGCAGTCTAACAGATAGCTATATTCAGTGTATATCGAGGTCTGCTAAACTGGATAAATGCATAAAAAACTACTTATCGTTGCCCACCAACCCTCTGCCAATACCCAGCAGATGCTTGACGCCTGCATTGCAGGCAGCAAAGCAGCAGAAACTGACAATGTTGAAGTATTCATTGTGGCGCCTTTGGATTGCCAGCCAGACCAACTGCTAGACGCTGATGCCGTGATCATTCTCACCACAGAAAACCTTGGCTATATGGCGGGAGCCACTAAAGATTGGTTTGATCGGGTGTATTATCCAGTGCTGGAGCTAAAACAAGGCCTGCCTTTCGCTTTAATAATTCGTGCAGGCCTAGACGGCACAGGCACCCAGCGGGCAATAGAGTCTATTTGTACTGGCTTACGTTGGAATTTAGCGCAGCCTGTATTGGTGTGCAAAGGGCAATGGCAACACGAGTTTACTGACCAGTGCTTTGATATAGGCCAATATATGGCCGCTGGTTTGGACCTAGGTATGCTTTAGTTATAGCCATGATTTAGTTGTAGGCATTAAAAAGCCCGCTTTTGCGGGCTTTTTTGCATCACTTCATTTTCATTCTAAAAAACGAACTATTATAGAACTTGGTCTAAAGCCGCGTCTAAAGAAGCAACAGAACGCGCTACGTTATGTAGCTTATCTAGGCCAAACAGACCTAAACGGAAGGTACGGAAACCTTCTGGTTCGTCACACATAAGTGGCACACCAGCAGCAATTTGCATGCCTAAAGCAACAAACTTGCTGCCGTTCTGGATGGCTGCATCTTCGGTGTAGCTTACTACTACGCCTGGAGCACCAAAACCTTCAGAAGCTACACTCTTAATACCCTTAGAAGCTAACAAAGCACGTACTGCGTCACCTAGTTCTTGCTGCTCTTCCTTAACCTTAGCAAAACCATAGTCTTCAGTTTCGCGCATTACGGCGGCGAAAGAAGCGATGGAGTCTGTAGGCATAGTAGCGTGATAGGCATGGCCACCGTTTTCGTAGGCTGCCATGATGTCGCGCCATTTTTTAAGGTCGCAAGCAAAGCTAGTGCTGGTAGACGCTTCAAGAGCGGCAACGCCCTGCTCGCCCATCATCACTAGGCCACAACAAGGTGAACCACTCCAGCCCTTCTGTGGCGCGCTAACTAGCACGTCTACGCCCATGGCTTTCATATCCACCCATAAGCAACCAGAAGCAATACAATCTAATACAAAGATACCACCAACAGCATGTACTGCGTCGGTCATCGCTTTAATGTAATCGTTTGGCAAAATGATGCCAGAAGACGTTTCTACATGTGGAGCAAAAACAACGGCTGGCTTTTCGCTAGCAATCGTTGCCAATACTTCTGCAATCGGTGGTGGAGCAAATGCTTCTTGATCACCGGTTTGCGCTTGGCGTGCTTTAAGCACGGTAGAGCTAGAAGAAATGCTACCCATTTCTAAAATTTGAGTCCAACGGAAGCTAAAGAAACCGTTGCGAATCACTAAGGTCTTTTTACCCGTAGCAAACTGACGAGCTACAGCTTCCATACCAAAGGTACCAGAACCCGGCACGATAGCCACTTGTTCTGCAGCGTAAACGCTCTTTAGTGTGTTGGCAATATAACGCATGTCGCCTTGAAAAGACTGTGACATGTGGTTAAGGGCACGGTCAGTATAAACTACCGAGTATTCTAACAATCCATCTGGATCTACATTGGGTAATAAGCCAGCCATGAGGCCTCCTAAATTTTTTAAAAATGTTGTTGAATATTTTGGATCTTGGCAGGAATACCCAGATCTGTATATAGTCCGTAAACAAGAAGCCAGCAATACTGAGTATTGCTGGCTTTAATCAGAGCTTACTTATTTTATTAACGTAAGGTTTCTGCAGAATGTACCAAGAATTCTGTAAGGGATTTGGCGAAACCGCGCATTACCCAAACTTCAAACTGTGGCTGTCCACTAACGTCAGCGTTACGAATAACACTCACACCAATATGGTTTATGTGGCTGTGTTGAACTTCACCAATGGCAAACTGCCCTTCGCTAGTATCTAGTGGTAAGCCACGGGCCAATAAGGCACGGGCATCTTCACCAGTAATTAGCAACTGAGTTTTGCCGTAGGTTTGATCCGTTGCATAAACACCGTCGTTATCAGCTAGATCTGAACGATTAGTCGTTAACAGGTAGCGATCGCGCCCTGCCCATACCAAACGCTCATCACCTTGCACGGTCACTTGACCCTGCGCTGGAATCGCCATACCTGTCATGGCAGCAACTTTAGTGTCTACGTTTTCGCAGCCTTCAAGTTGCCACATGTTGGTGGCAGTGACATCGATGCTAACTGCAGCGAAAGTTTGTGGCATTTCAAAATGCCCATTTAGTGCATTAGCCATTAGCCTTTCACCCTTTCGTTAGTTGGATCAACAAAGTGGTTACTCACCACTTCTACTTCAACGGTTCTACCTTTGACTGGATAAGCAGCATAAATACGCTCACCAATACGGTCTTTACCACCACGTAAGAAACCAAGTGCAATAAAGTTGCCAAGTTCTGGACTGTAAGTCATAGAACTTACCCAACCTTGCTTATCTGCACCGGCGCTAGCATTGGCATCAGTTACCAAAATAGAACCTGTAGAGATAGGTGTACGCGGATCAACCGACTTTAAACCTACCAATTGTGGACGGTCTGGGTGTACCAGGCCTTCACGGTCTTTCAAGTTTTTACCAACAAACCACTTCTTCTTAGAAGCCATGCCATCCATGTGTACATCGCCTAAGGTCACACGACCATCAAGCTCTGCACCCGTTACGTGACCTTTCTCGATACGCAAGGCACCTAGAGTTTCAAGGCCGTAAGGTACGATATCGTGAACCTGGCCTGCATCAATAATGGTTTGCCATATGTCCGTAGCATGCTCTGATTCTGCATACACTTCGTAGGCCATTTCGCCAGAGAAGCTAATACGTAATAGAACCATCTTGGCGCCGTTATGCTCAGCATGAACCACACCCATAAATGGGAAGGCTTCGTTACTGAAGTCTACGGATGGGAAAGCAGCCGTTAAAGTAGCACGAGAATCAGGGCCGGCAACAGCCATGGCACCCCAACGTTCGCTCACAGAGCTCACACGGACTTTCAAATCTGGCCAATCAATTTCTAAACACCGCTCTAAGTAAGCCATAACTGGGCCAGCTTTAGCCGTAGTTGTAGTCATAAAGAACCGGTCGTCAGCAAAACGAGAGGTGGTGCCGTCATCATAAACGATACCGTCTTCACGTAGCATTACGCCGTAACGAGCCTTACCTATCTTAAGGGTGCTGAACATGTTGATGTAAACGCGATCGAGGAACTCGGCAGCGTCTGGACCAACAATTTCAATTTTACCCAAGGAAGTCACATCACAAATACCAACTTTCTTACGTACGTGTTCAGTTTCACGCTCGTATGCATCGTCAATAGTCTCGCCCGCTTGTGGGTAATACTGTGGACGCATGTACATACCCGCTTGAACGAATACAGCACCGGCTTTTTCATGCCATTCTTGCATCGGAGTACGACGCACAGGCTTAAAGTGCTTACCAATTTCGCGACCGCCAAAACCACCCATAGACACTGGGGCAAGGGGTGCACGAAAACGTGTAGTACCGGCTTCGGCAATACTTATACCACGGCACTGGGCCATGATAGCCAAAGCGTTAACGTTAGACGTACGGCCTTGATCGTTAGCCATGCCTAGAGTGGTGTAGCGCTTAAGGTGCTCTACAGAAATAAAGCCTTCACTGTGAGACTGAACCACGTCTGCAGCTGTTACGTCGTGCTGAATATCTACTAGTTGCTTACCTTTAGCAGGTACGCTCCATAGTGGCACAATGTTTGTTGCGCCATCACGATCTTGTGGTGGCTGAGTGACAGAACCGGCTTCTCCGCCAAGTTCGGCACAGGCCGCTTTAGCAGCGTCTAACGCCTGAGCAACACCCGCTAGCAAACCATTTTCGCCTTCAGCAGCACCTACAGAATAGGTATCTTCGGCTTGGTCGCCAACTACAAAGGCAGCAATTTTCTTGTCATATAGAGGTGGCTTACCACCGTGTGCAGCCATCTGCACTTGCGGAGTCCAACCACCAGAATGTGCAAGCACATCACAGGCAACACGACGACGATTGCTTACACTTTGGCCATTAGCCGCTAGGTCTGCAATTTCAATGCTACGTACTGCATGCCAGCCCTTGGCTTCTGTCACTACACTTTGTGTGTGTAATGCAATACCGCGTGATTTACAACCATCTACCAAGGCTTGGCCTGGGTACTGACGACTATCAACTACCGCAGAAACCTTAATACCGGCATCAGCATAGTCAAACGCAGTTTGGTAGGCACTGTCGTTATTGGTAAATACTGCCAACATCTTACCCGTTGCTGTACCGTAGTGGTTGAGCATACGACGTGCGCCAGAAGCGAGCATGACGTTAGGCTTGTCGTTGTTACCAAACACTAATGGACGCTCAATGGCACCAGCAGCAATGATAATTTTCTTGGCTTGTACCTTGATGTAGTTTTGACGTACTTTGCCATCTACACTTTGGTGTGCAGCTAGCATGTTGCCGTCAAAACGGCCCCAACATACAGTACGCGTTAATACTTCAACGTTAGATGCTGCGTGTAGTGCAGAAACAGTCTCGGCACGCCACTGTTCTAGATCGGCATTGGCTTCGCTGTTAGCTTCATTAAGCAACTGACCACCAAGATCGTTATGCTCATCAAACAATACTACACGTAAACCGCTTTGAGACGCGCTCAACGCAGCAGACAAACCTGCAGAACCACCGCCAACAACAGCGACGTCACAGAACATCTGAATACGGTCATAAATATCTGGATCGGCAACCTTAGGCGGCACACCCATACCTGCGGCAGCACGTATGGCAGGCTCGTAAAACTTGTACCAAAGGGCCGCTGGCCACATGAACGTTTTGTAGTAGAAACCAGCTGAGAACAATGATCCCGGTAAAACTGCACCAGCCAAACCGTTGATAGACATCAAGTCGAACTTTGGCGAAGGGAAGCAGTTTTGAGAAAACACTTCCAATCCTTGAGTAACAGGTTCCATAGTTGCCCTGGCGTTAGGATCGGCTTTGCCGCCTGTGCCAATGGTAACCAATGCACCCGTTTCTTCTGGGCCACTTGAAGTCACACCACGTGGGCGGTGATATTTAAAACTACGCCCAACCACTTCTACGCCATTGGCCAACAAGGCCGAAGCCACTGTATCGCCAGCGCGCGCAAGCATGGGTTTACCATCAAAGGTAAAATTAAGTTTGGCTTCGCCTAAACGGCCTTCGCCATGTCTAAATCCGCTCATGATTCAGCCTCCGGATTTTCATGGGGTAAACCCACCCAAGAAATGTCGTGCGTAAAGGTGTTGCGCTGAACTTTCAACCAAGCTCTGCAACCAAACGCATGGTGCCAATATTCAATGTGCTCACCAGCGGGATTATCGCGCTCGTAAACAAACTTATTCCACTCCTCCATCGGAGCGTCATTGTCTGGTGTGGTGCGAGTGGCGTCTTCACCGTAAGTAAATTCACTATGTTCCCGTTCGCCACAGTAGGGGCAATTAATTCTGATCATAATTAGTGCGCCTTCGGATATGGACCCATACCCTTTTCATCAATCGCGTAGCCTTTGGCAAAACGATCTAGGGTATAAGCTTTGTTAAGTTCGTGGGCTTCGTCATTGGCAATGGTATGCGCAAAACAGTAACCCGAGGCAGGTGTGGCCTTAAAGCCACCGTAACACCAACCCGTGTTGAGGTATAAACCATCAATTGGGCCAACATCAATAATAGGCGATCCGTCCATAGACATATCCATAACACCACCCCAGTTACGTAGTAACTTAAGGCGAGAAAGACAGGGCATCATGGTTAAGCCACCGGCAATTACGTCTTCAAACACAGGCAAGTTGCCTCGTTGAGCGTAAGTGTTGTAGCCATCGATGTCGCCACCGAATACTACGCCGCCTTTATCTGACTGAGACACATAAAAGTGGCCAGCACCAAAGGTGACAACACCCTTGATTAGTGGCTTATATGGCTCGGTTACAAAGGCCTGTAGTACATGACTCTCAATAGGCAAGCGGATACCTAGCTTTTCTGCCAAACGGCTAGAGCTACCGGCAACGGCCATACCTACTTTATCTGCATGAATGTCGCCACGGTTGGTTTTAACACCAATAATGCGCTCACCCTGCTTAATAAAGTCGATCACTTCACAGTTTTGAATAATATCTACACCCAACTGATCTGCGGCACGCGCATAACCCCAGGCCACAGCATCGTGACGAGCGTTACCCGCATCTGGCTGTAGAATACCGCCCCACACAGGGAAACGAGTATCTGCACTGCCATCAATAATAGGTTCGCGTTCTAGCACTTCGTCTCGGCTCAACAATTCAGATTGAATGCCATTTAAGCGCATGGTGTTAGCACGGCGAGCAAAAGTGTCATATTGCGACTTAGTGTGGGCAATGTTCATAACGCCACGGGGCGAGAACATCACGTTGTAGTTTAAGTCTTGCGCCATATCGCGCCACAAGTTCATACCATGCTCATAGAATGGCGCGTTGCCATCTAACAAGTAGTTAGAACGTACGATAGTCGTGTTACGACCCACGTTACCACCGCCGATCCAGCCCTTTTCAAGGATGGCGACGTTAGTGATGCCGTGATTTTTTGCCAAATAATATGCTGTAGCAAGGCCGTGGCCACCACCACCAATAATAATGACGTCGTAGTTGGATTTTGGCTCTGGGTCACGCCACGCTCGCTGCCAATTTTTATGGCCTCGTAGTGCGTTCCAAGCGATGTTTAGGGCATTATATTGGCCCATGTGTGCCTCCGCTATTATTGTTGTAGCCACAGGTGGCTGGTTTGCAGAATATTAAAGTATCACCATATAAAATGGGAACTTTATCTAGTGTTGAAAAAGTAAAATAATTGGCCTAAGGGGTAGAAGGATAAATCGACACCTTGTGTCGGTTTTGAGCACAAAACGACAAAAAACAGGATATATTC